>Ga0114967_10001485_pt1 | contig 19581 bp, 25 predicted proteins | sample M_130628_MF_Meta_FD_92639 | JGI IMG/M metagenome (GOLD analysis project Ga0114967, IMG submission 92639) | Freshwater microbial communities from Lake Montjoie, Canada to study carbon cycling - M_130628_MF_MetaG | ecosystem: Environmental > Aquatic > Freshwater > Lake | place: Lake Montjoie... | reverse complement strand
TTAAAAATAGATAATATGAAAAGACTATATGAATTAGGTGGTGACATCATTAATGATTTCATGCCTACAGGAGCTGTAGGAAGCGTTGTAAAAAAACCCAACAGTATGTTAGAGAACAACTCTCAAAGTTCTCCAAATGATGATAAGTCAAAGAAAAAGAAGAAAAAATAAAAATTAAACTACTATAGTTTCTAAGATCCAGGTACTTTCTATGCTTGGATTTTTTTCATTTAAATATATTCTGTTTAAACTTTTATTGTATATTTGTCTAAACTTAAAATATATAATAATGGAAAACCAACAAAATGAAGAGCAATTATCTGCGGAAGAGTTAACTGCTAGAAAGGAAGAACTCCTAAAATTTTACACAGATTCAATGCCTTACATCATAGCCCAACATGACTATGAAAAGAAATTGATGGAGCTTGATGAAGTAAGATTTAAAAGAACTCAAATTCAAATTCAAATGGCAATGATGATGAATCCTGAAATGGCTGAACAAGCTGAACCAGAATTTCGTGAAGATGGGTCTTTAGAAAATCAAGAACCAAAAGAAAGAAAGCTTAAAAAACAGTAATCATGGCACTTGTAAATCAAGTACAGAAGAAGGTTAAAATGTCAAAATGGGATGTAGTTAAGTTTCAGCTTTTAACTCACTGTTATATCAATAAGATTACAATGAGTGAATCTGATCTTGACTGTCTTACTTTGCTTAGTTTTAATGAGCCTATAGAGCTTACTAATTTTTGTTTGGATGCTTCTGCAGAAGAAGATTGGATTTTTAAATCTCCACAAACTGTAAGAAACTCAGTAAATAAAGCTGAGAAAAACAAATTAGTAATTAAAGATTCTAGTAATAAAAAGCTTATTAAAATAAATCCTAGTTTGCTAATACAAACTACGGGCACAATTTTACTTGACTATAAATTCTTAGGACATGATACCGAAGAAAGCAAGTAAACTATATGTCCAAGTATCAGAAGAACTAGGTGTAAATGCAACTCTAGTAGAAGATTTAATAGAGTGCTTTTATAAAGAAGTAAGACAAAATCTAAGTAATTTAAAACATCCCAGGCTCAATGTAGAAGGCCTGGGACATTTTGCTGTTAAACCTGGAACTGTGCGAAAAGCAATTCCTAGATATGTTAAGAGTTTAGAAGATCATGATACTTCAACATTTGGAGCTTATTACAATAAGAAAATGGTGGAGGGTAAGATTGAGTCCCTTATAGATATTGAAAAAAAGATTTCTCTACAGGAGGAGAAGAAAGATAACTTTAAACAAAAGAAATATGAAGACAAGTCTAAAGGAAATTTGGAAGAACCGGAAACAGATAATTGAAGGTATAACTAATACAATTATCAAAGATGAATTTGTAGAACATGTATCAACATTAAGAATGGATATTTGTAATACATGTTCTGAGAAAGATACTGTAGGAGCAGAGTGTGTAATGCCGGGCTCACAACCCTGTTGTTCTGAATGTGGATGCTCACTAGGATTTAAAACAAGATCACTGTCTACATCTTGTCCTTTAAAAAAATGGGGATCAATAGTTTCAGAGAAGAAAGAAGATCAATTAGATAACCTTAAAGATTAATATTATGTCAACATTTACAGATGGATTATCAACTACAGATGTATTAGGTTATGATCCAACTAGAATAATTAATACAATTCCTGGCTCAACAGCAGATGGTTTATTTAGTCAAATAAATTCTACTAGTAATACACATCTTGGTAATGCACCATTTAATGATCCATGGGAGAATCCTATGAAAGAGATAGAAGAAAGAATTAAGAAACTAGAAACAGCCAATAAGTTCTTAAGACTAAAGATTCTTTCTATGGAAGGTAAGTTTAGTCAGGAAGAAGTAACTAATATCCGGAAGATGTTAATCTCTGAAGATGAATCATCAAGAACATTAGCAGAATCAATAATAGAAAATTCATAATTATGATTGTATTTAACGCAGATGATCATAGCTATAAAAGCTTAGATGAAGACAATATCAACTGGATAAGTGTAACTACTCTTGTGTCTCACTTTAAAAAACCATTTGATGCTAAGAAAATAGCTGAAAAGGTAAGCAAGAGTAAAAAGTCTAAGTGGGCAGGTATGGATCCAGTATTGATACAACAAATATGGACTAATGAAGCTGACAGATCTACTACTCTTGGTACATGGTATCATAATCAAAGAGAGTCAGATATCTGTGCTTTATCTTCAATGGAAAGAGAAGGAGTTACTATACCCGTAATTAAACCTACTGAAGTTAAAGAAGGTATTAAGTTATCAGCATCTCAAAAATTAGATCCAGGTATTTACCCAGAACACATGGTATACTTACGCTCAGTTGGTATCTGTGGTCAATCAGATTTAGTTGAAGTAGTCAATGGTAAAATAAACATCATTGATTATAAGACAAACAAAGAAATTAAAATGGAGTCCTATGTAGATTGGGAGGGCAAATCAGAAAAAATGCTTGCTCCTATAGATAATTTAGATGACTGTCATTTCTATCACTATGCACTACAGTTGAGTATTTATATGTATATTATACTGAAGCATAACCCAAAGTTAAAACCAGGCAAGATATTTATTCATCATGTCAGCTTTGAAGTAGAAGCAGAAAATGATTGGGGATATCCAGTAACCAAGAGAGATGCTAATGGAGAACCCGTATTAAAAGAAGTAAAGCCAATTGCATTACCATATTTATTTGATGAAGTGCAAACAATAATGCACTATCTTCATGATAATAAAATTAAAATTAAAAAGAAATGAGTTTCACTAAACTATTTGATGTACAAAATGGAGTAGTTATTCCTACTGAACATTGCTATACATTAAAGGCTCTTAAAGATGTAATGGATGAATACCCTGAAGATTATCTTAAAATATACATGTATTTGTTTTATATGTGCTGTCCTAATCCCGATCTTAATCCTTTTTTCTTTACTCCGGACATTGATAAAGAATCACTTATCATAAACCAAGTAAATGGAGATTTTTCTACAGAGGATGATACAATATTTGTAGCATTACAGTTTTGTGAAAGAATGTATGAAACACCTACATCCAGAGCATATAAAGGTATTGCATCTATGTTAGATAGATTAGCTAGATATATGGAGACAAGTACCATTACTACAGGTAGAGATGGTAATTTTAATTCTCTAATTGCTGCAGCTAAAAATTATGATGCCATAAGACAATCTTTTAAAGGTGCTTATAAAGATCTTCAAGAAGAACAATCTAGCAAAGTTAGAGGTGGTATTGGCATGGCATATGATCAATAAGAAAAGTTATGAGTGAGATTTATCAAGATATACCAACATATGACAATGGAACATGGACAACCACAAGTTTTGAATCCAGAAAGGACTTCGCTGACTTCATCTTTGATTTATTCAAAGAACCAGGTCAATACAATTTCAACACAACTACAAATAAACTATTTGTATCTGAGTCAGATAAATTTAGAAAAGATGGAGTATACTGTACAGCTCCCTTTAAGTCAAAAGACTTCATAAATTATTGGGATGAACAAAAGACAAAATGTAGAAAAGGTATTATAATTAAAGAGGGTGATAACAATTGGATTCTTGCAAGAGAATACTATATGTGGCTGAACTTCCTACCTATATTTAACAAAGAGATACAACAATTTGGATTTGCTGATATTAGAGATGCCCAGTATCATATGGCACTATATGAACTTTTAGCAGAACTTAATTATAAACATGTTGCTATTTTAAAGAAAAGGCAGATTGCTTCTTCTTATTATCACATGGGTAAACTAATAAACCAGCAATGGTTTGAGGCCGGAGTTACTCTTAAGATTGGAGCAAGTCTTAAAGATTACATCAATGAAAAAGGATCCTGGAAGTTCTTACAAGAGTATGCTGCATTTTTAAATGAACATACCGCATGGTATAGACCAATGTCTCCAGATAAAGTAATGATGTGGCAACAAAAGATTGAGGTTAGAAAAGGAGACAGAAAAACAGAAGTAGGTCTTAAAGGAACCATACAAGGTATGTCATTTGAGAAAGATCCAACAAATGGTGTCGGTGGACCAGTTAAATACTTCTTTCATGAAGAGGCAGGGATTGCTCCTAAGATGGATAAGACATATGAGTACATGAGACCGGCAATGAGATCTGGTTTAATTACTACTGGGATGTTTATTGCAGCTGGGTCTGTAGGAGATTTATCTCAATGCTATCCATTAAAAGATATGATTCAGGATCCTGGATCAAAAGATATATATGCAATAGAAAGCAATCTTATTGATGATAAAGGTACTTATGGTATGTCAGGTTTATTTATTCCTGAGCAATGGTCTATGCCCCCTCATATTGATCCATATGGTAATTCACAAGTAGAAGACTCATTAAAAGCTTTAGAAGAACAATTTATAAAATGGAAAAATGAATTATCTCCAGAAGATTACCAGCTAAGAATATCTCAGCATCCTAGAAATATTAAAGAAGCATTTGATCATAGATCTGTATCTGTATTCCCACCTCATCTACTTGCAGCACAAGAAAGAAGAATTGAAGAAAAAGAATATGGATATGAATACTTAGATATCTATGCTGATGAAACAGGATTACCTGCTGTAAAATTAACAGATAAAAGACCTATTATGGAATTTCCAGTTCCTAAAAAACTAGAAGATAAAACTGGTGTATTAGTAGTATGGGAAAGACCAATAGAAAATCCATCTTTTGGAACATATTATGCCTCTATAGATCCCGTGTCAGAAGGTAAAACAACAACATCAGACTCATTGTGTTCTATTTATATAATGAAAGCTCCTGTAGAAATAACTAAAATCCATGCTGGAGAAACAGAAACATACATAGAACAAGATAAGATTGTAGCTGCATGGTGTGGTAGATATGATGATATTAAAAGAACTCATCAAAAATTAGAATTAATAATTGAATGGTATAATGCTTGGGCTCTTATTGAAAATAACATTTCTCTTTTCATTCAGTATATGATTCAAAGAAGAAAGCATAAATACTTAGTACCTAAAAATCAGATTGTATTCTTAAAAGATCTTGGTGCAAATGCTAATGTCTACCAAGAGTATGGTTGGAAGAATACAGGATCTTTATTCAAAGCCCATCTTCTGAGTTATGCAATTGAATACACTAGAGAAGAATTAGATCAAGAAATTATGGAAGATGGTACTGTAGTTAAAACTACATATGGTATTGAAAGAATTCCGGACCCTATGTTGCTTAAAGAAATGAGAGAATATGCAGTAGGAGTCAATGTAGATAGACTAGTTTCTTTCTGTGCTCTTGTAGCTTTTATGAAAATTCAACAGTCTAATAGAGGATATTTAAAGAAAACAGTAATAGATGATAGCATAAAAAACTTGCAAAAGTCAGAAAATTTGTTTAAATTAAATAGCAGCCCTTTTCGTCACATGGGGAAAGGACAACTCGGTAGTGGGCAGAGTATTAAAAGATCAGCCTTTAAAAACTTTAAATAATCAGTATGCAAATATATAATGCACTACAGTTAAAAAATGGAGCTAAAGCGGAAACAAACCGCATGGGCACTGTTACGCAACCATTACAGTTTCTTAGTAAAAAAGAAAAAACTGATGAATGGTCAGCTTGGAATCTTGATTGGATAGAGTGGCAAGGATTAAAACAGATCCGTAGGAATGCTCGCAGACTAATGAAAAATTATAAACTTGCAAAAGGTATTATAGATAAGTCAGACTATATTGTTGCAGAAAATAATGAATACAGAGATATAGTTGAGACACTTACTAAAGAAGATGAGTCTGCATTAGAATTAAAGTTCTATCCAATAATCCCAAATGTTATTAATGTTCTAGTAGCTGAATTTGCAAAAAGATCAACTAAGTTAGTATATAGAGCTGTAGATGATATTTCTTACAATGAGCTTTTAGAAGAAAAAAGAAAGATGATAGAAGATACTCTTCTAGATGATGCAAGATTTAAAATACTAAGTGCTCTTATTGATCAAGGTTTAGATCCAGAGTCACCTGAAGCACAAGAACAAACTAATCCAGATAAATTAAAATCCTTACCAGAGATTGAATCTTTCTTTAAAAAAGATTACAGATCAATGATAGAGCAATGGGCATCACATCAACACAAAGTAGATGTAGAGAGATTTAAAATGGATGAACTTGAGGAAAGAGGATTTAGAGATATGCTAATTACTGACCGTGAGTTTTGGCATTTTAAAATGATGGAAGATGATTATGAAGTAGAATTATGGAATCCTGTAATTAGTTATTATCATAAATCTCCAGATGCAAGATATATTTCTCAAGCAAACTGGGTAGGTAAAACAGATATGTTTACTGTATCAGATGTTATTGATAAATATGGATGGTGTTTAACCCAAGAACAAATGGAATCCTTAGAAGCTGTTTATCCTATTAGTTCAGCTGGATATACTACTGGAGGATATCAAAATGATGGTACTTTTTATGATGCTACCAAATCTCATGAGTGGAATACTAATATGCCTTCACTTGCTTACAGACAATATACAACAGCAATGAATGGTACTGTAGCAGATAACACAGATATTATTAATCAGATCCTTACAGAAGGTGAAGACTACTATGATCAAGGCACAGCTTTCTTACTTAGAGTAAGTACTATTTATTGGAAGTCACAAAAAAAACTTGGACATCTTACTAAGATTGAAGAAAATGGTGAAGTTATTGTAGAAATAATATCAGAAGATTATAAAATAACAGAAAAGCCAATTTATGATACAAGACTATTTAAGAATAAAAGTAAAGACAATCTTGTATATGGAGAACACATTGACTGGATCTGGATTAATGAAGTATGGGGTGGTGTAAAAATTGGACCAAATCTTCCTTCATACTGGGGTATGAATAATCCAGGTGGATTTTCTCCAGTGTATATAGGGATTAATCAAAATAAAATGGGCCCTATTAAATTCCAATTTAAAGGTGATCAAAATTTATATGGTTGTAAACTCCCAGTAGAAGGATCAGTATTCTCAGATAGAAATACTAAGTCAACTGCATTGTTAGACTTAATGAAGCCATATCAGATTGGATATAATATTGTTAATAATCAGATAGCTGATATCTTGGTTGATGAGTTAGGTACAATTATTATGCTTGATCAAAACTCATTACCTAGACATTCATTAGGAGAAGACTGGGGGAAAGGTAACTTAGCTAAAGCATACGTGGCAATGAAGAACTTTGGTATGCTTCCTTTAGATACTTCTATTACAAATACAGAGAATGCATTAAACTTCTCTCATTTTCAAAAACTAGATTTATCTCAGACAGAAAGATTAATGACTAGAATACAGTTAGCTAATCATTTTAAGCAACAGGCTTATGAAGTAATTGGAGTTAATCCACAAAGAATGGGACAACCTATTGCTCAACAAACAGCAACTGGTGTAGAACAAGCTGTAGCATCCTCATATGCACAAACAGAAATGTTCTTTATGCAGCACTGTGATTATCTAATGCCAAGAGTACATCAAATGAGAACTGACTTAGCTCAGTATTATCATGCAACAGATGCTTCTGTAAGATTATCTTATATCACTACTGCAGATGAAAAAGTAAATTTTGAAATGAATGGTACTGAATTATTAATGAGAGACTTAAATATTTTCTGTAGTACTAATGCAAACCATAGAGCTGTTCTTGAACAACTTAAAGGAATGGCATTACAAAACAATACTACAGGAGCTAGTATATTTGACTTAGGAAAAGTTGTTCAGTCCGACTCTATTTCAGAACTTAACAATGCTCTTAAATCTTCTGAAGAAAAAGTTCAAGCTCAGAAACAAGCAGAAATGCAACAAGCTCAGCAAATGCAACAAGAACAACTTGCTGCTCAAGAAAAACAACAACAAGCACTTATTCAAGCTGAAGCTGAGAAACAAGACAAACAACTTCAGAATAACATTACTGTTGCTGAGATTAGAGCTGCTGGTTATGGATCTACAGTTGATATTGATCAAAATCAAATGTCAGACTATAGAGATGCAATGAAAGACATCCGGGATACTGAACAGTACAAAGAACAGACTGATCTTCAAAGAGAGAAGGAAGTAAATAGAAGTATTCAGCAATCTCAGAAGGATGATATTGAAAGAGAAAAACTACAAGTTCAAAGAGAAATTGCAGACAAACAATTAGAAATTGCAAGAGAAAACAAAAATAAATATGATGGAAATAAGGGAAAAAAATAAGTCATAGCTATATAGTGCTAAAAAAGAATAAGTGACTTTTAAATTTTCCAAGTTTATTTTGTATATTAAAGTATAACATAAAAAACCAACAACATGAGTAAAGTAATAGATGACCTGAATGAACAGGTCCAAGAATCCACAACGGTGGATCAGGTGGATGTAAACATTGATGAATTATTTGGAATGCCTGGAGCAGAAAATGTAATGCTCCCTAATGATAATTCAGAACCTGAAAAGAAAACAGTCTTCACAAAGGAGAAGACAGATATGACGTTCTTTGACAAGCCCGAAGATAAAACACCAGAAGCAAGACAAGAAGATGCTGAAAAGAAATTAGAAGTTGAAGAAACCATTGCTGAACTTGATGGTCTAATTTCTCAAGAAGAAGATGCAGGTAATAAGGGAAGACCAAAGATTGATAAATCAGGTCTTGCTGAGTTAGCTTCTAAAATGATTGAAGAAGGTACTCTATTTGGTTTTGATGATGATAAGTCTTTAGAAGATTACACAACCAAAGACTTTAGAGAACTTTTTGAAGCTAACTTTAATGAAAGAGAAGCTGCAATTAGAGAGAATACTCCAAAAGAATTCTTTGCTGCTCTTCCAGAAGAACTTCAGTATGCAGCTAAATATGTAGCTGATGGTGGTCAAGATTTAAAAGGTTTATTTAGAACTCTTGCTCAAGTAGAAGAAATTAGAGAACTTGATGCAGATAATGAATCTGATCAAGCTGAAATTGCAAGACAATATTTGTATGCTACTCAGTTTGGAACTCCAGAAGAAATTGAATCTGAAATTCAAGATTGGAAAGATTTAGATAGATTAGAACAAAAAGCTAATCAGTTTAAGCCAAAGTTAGATAGAATGCAGGATGAGATTATTAATAGACAACTTGTAGAACAAGAGCACAAGAAACAACAACAAGCTCAACAAGCTAAACTTTACACAGACAACGTATATAATACATTATCTGTAGGAGAATTAGGTGGTATTAAACTTGATAAGAAAACTCAAGCTCAATTATACTCTGGACTTGTTCAACCTAACTATCCTTCCATCTCGGGCAAACCAACTAACTTACTTGGACATCTACTAGAAAAGTATCAATTTGTAGAACCAAGACATGACTTAATTGCTAAAGCTCTATGGTTACTTGCAGATCCTAATGGATTTGAAGCTAAGATTAGAGAACAAGGTGGTAAAGCAGCTACAGAGAAAGTAGTAAGACAATTAAAAACAGAGCAGTCTAGAAGAATTACTTCATCTAACACAGACCAAGATGAAGAAGCTGAAAGAAGATCAAACACTTCTACTAGAGCTCCACAAAAGACACTCTCAAGAGGTAGTAATATCTTTAAGAGATTTTAAATAGTAACAATTAAAAACAAATAAAAAATGGCAACTCCAGTTTTAAACAATGGTATATTCCTCCGGGATACCTCGTATCAGGCTAGCTCCCATGTGGATTCGTACCACTTGGTTAACATGCTGAAAGATGCTGAACCTATGGATTTAGGTCCAGTTGATTTATGGGCTATGGCTCAAAAGGTAGAAATGCCGCTTTACCAAATGTCAAGTTTTGGTGGGAAAAATGTAATCTCTGTGGATAATCACCGTGGAGAATATAGATGGCAGACTCCTGTATCTATTGATCTTCCTTACATTATTGAAGACATTGAGGATCCAGCTAAGATTCTTGGTACAGATGGTTCTACATTCAAAATCAAAATCAACAGACGTGAGTTTGGACATGGTGATATAATCACTTATGACAAATACAATGGTGTTGAGATGTACATTACTGATGAAGATATCATGCCTATTGGAGATGGTTTCATCTACACTGTACAATTGGTAAACAATGACAACTACAAATTCTTAGATCACAAGTATCTTTTGAATGGTACTAAAATCTTCAGAAAAGGTTCTGCAAGAGGTGAGTATGGTGAGAGATTCTCTGACATTACAACAAGAACTTCATTCCGTGAGTTCTACAACTTTGTTGGTAATGCTGAGGCTCACGTTCATTACTCTGTATCTTCAAGAGCAGATTTGATGCTTAAAGGAGGTATGAATGCAGATGGTACAGTTCCTGTAACTGAGATCTGGAGAAACTTTTCTTCTAACAATGATCCATCTATCAGCTCTTTGGAAGATATGATCAAAGTTATGGGTAAAGACAAAGTGAAAAAAGCATTTGACAATGGAGATCTTTCTAGAACTTTCTTAACTCAAATGGAAGCAGCTCACTTATCTAAAATTGCTACTGACATTGAGACTTACTTAATGTGGGGTCATGGAGGTAGAGTTCGTCAAGATGGTGCTGATGACATGAGACTTTCTGTAGGTCTTTGGAAACAGTTAGATAACTCTTTCAAAAGAATATACAACAAGAATAACTTTACATTGGATTTGTTCCGTGGAGAAATCTACAACTTCTTTAATGGTAAAGTTGAGTTCCAAGGTCCAGATCCAAAAAGATCTTTAGTAGTTCAAACTGGTATGGGTGGAATGAGAATGGTAAATGAAGCTATCAAAAGAGAAGCAGTGTCTTCAGGTCTTTTGATTCAGGCTGCTGATATCGGTGCAATCACTGGTAAAGGTATGGACTTGAACTTTGGTTTTGCTTACACTTCTTATGTAATTCCTTTCTTGGCAAATGTTAAGTTTGTATTGAACCCTGCATTTGACAACATCCATACAAATGATATTGAAAACCCAATCATTGATGGTTTCCCATTATCTTCTTACTCATTCATTATCTTTGACATCACTGATAATACTAATGACAACATCTTCTTGTTGAAATTGAAATGGGATAATCAATTGAAATGGTGGTATCAAAATGGTACAATGGATTACATGGGACGTAGCCAAGGCTTCCAGTCTTCAGGTCAATTCAATGGATACCGAGTTATGATGACTCAAACTTTCCCAGCTATTTGGGTTAAGGATCCAACTAAAGTACTTAAGATTGTTATGAGAAACCCAGTAACTGGTGGATCATTCTAATCTAATCTATAAATAAATAAGGGAGGGGGCAACTCCTCTCTTTTTTTTAAGTTTTAAAAATAAAAACTAATAATTAAAAACCAACAACAATGGAAAATTTCACAATGGTAGAAACTACTACCACCAAAAAAACAAAGTTAGCTATCAGACCTTTTGTTGATAGTCATTCAACTAACATGGGTCTTGAAGAATATGGCCTATCTCTTTATGATAGTGTAAAACATCATGAACAATTAGCTTGTCTTGAAAACAATGGTGTCATCAGATACTTAACAGGTCTTAATGAATTTGCTCCAGAAATTAAACTTCTTCCACAAGAAGAAAGAGAAGCTAGAGTAAAACAAATTAGAGAAACTATAGCAGATTTAGAAAAAGAACTTGCTGCTAATATTATTGATCCGGAACATAAAGATTTTTGGAAAGAAGTAAAACTTCTTAAACCAGACAATACAGAATTCTGGAATAAAATTGATATCAAATGTGGTAATGAACCAGTTTTCTTAGATATGACAAATCCTTTTGATAGAATTAAACTTATGGCAATTGAAGCTGGAGGTTTTTCTATTGTAGCAAAAAGCTATGAGGATGCAAGATCAAGACCAGTTCCTCCTAAATTTTATCTTGATAAAGAAGAAGAAACTTCAATGATCAGAACAGAGTACAAAAAGATGCGTAATAAAGCTCTTGCTGAACTTCAAAAATTATATGATAAAAATAGTACTAAGTTATTCTACATTGCAAAAGTTGTAGATGGTAATAGTACTCAGTATAGAAAATCTACTCCTATGGATACTATCTATGAGAATATGGATAGACATATTACTGGAGAAGGAGTTGAAGCAAACAAAGAAAGAGCTGCAAAATCATTCATAGATGCAAATAATTTGGACATGGAAACATTAAAAATTAAATCAATTGTGCGTGATTCCAGTTTTTTTAAGTATATTATTAATAAGGGAGATGGTTATATTTATCATGCAAAGAGCGGAAGCTTACTTGGTAGAAATATATCAGATGTTATAGAACACTTAAAAAATCCTTTACATGAGGATATTTTAAATGAACTTAGCTCTTCCGTGGAGAAATTATGGAATTCTTAAATTTAAATAAAATGGCAACTAAAAAAATGACTGCTAAATCAGCAGTAAAAAAGTACGATGATGGCGGTCAGAAAACTCAGCAAACCGTTGGTTTTGAAAGAAGACAGGCAAGAAAAATTGCTAAAGCTAAAACAAAAGCAGCTGTAGCAGAAATTGAAGGTGAGGGCACTGTAGCTCAAAAAAGAAATAATAGAGCTGATAGAACATCTGTTGTTCTTGGTACTAAAAGAGAAAAAACTCCTAAATCAGTTTCTACATCCACATCTACATCTACTTCTAATACTAATGTAGATAACAGGAATAGTGGTAATACATCAAATACTACTAATTCTGGTTCATCATCTAATGCAGGTAGCAGCTCAACTAGTAGTTCAAATAGTAAATCCGGAAGTTCATCTACTACTCCAAACTCACCAAGAACTGGTAGTGGACCAACTCCAACAACTGGTAGAAGAACACCTAGACCAGGTAGACCTATAGTTGGACCAACTAGTATACAAAAAAAAGGAGGACCTACTAAAACAACTTACAAAACTGGTGGTATGGTAAATGCTAATTCTAAAGTTTCTGCTATAAAATCAGCTGGTTCTAAAGGTACTAAAGTAGGTCTTAACAAAAGAGTTCCAAAACCTAAAGGTAAGAAGTGTTAAAAAAAATGCTTAAAAGAAAAGACGGTAGTTATTCCCAGAGAGGACTCTGGGATAACATCCGTGCTGCTAAAGGTTCTGGAAAGAAACCTACTAAAGAAATACTTAAACAAGAGAAGAAAATTAAAGCTTCTACTAAAAAGAATTAGTTATGGCAATTAAGAAAACAACAACTACAAAAAAAGTACCTGTAAAGAAAGCCTCTATGGGTATGTCAATTTCTGCTACACCAAAAGTAGAGATGAGAAAATGGGAAATTGAATCTGCATTAAGTACTTTAAAAAGAGCAGATGAGATCCGTAAGAATACTAAGATGATGAATGACGTTAAGAAATTAGCTCAAGAACAAATGAATGTGTTAAAAACATTTAGTAAATAATCATGGCAAAAGTTACTGCAGGTGGTGAGAAACATAAGGTTTACAAAAAAACTAATAAGATTGGTAAAGGTAAACCCGGTGATATAATGGTTAATCATCCTACTACAGACAAAGGAAAGTGGGATACAATTAATCTAACACAAAAAGCAGGAGCAAAAACTATTAAACAAGGTATTGCATCAACTAAGAAATGGCACAAAGAAAATCCTAAGATTCCTAAAGGTTATCATATGATGCCTGATGGTAAGATTATGAAAGACAGTGCTCATAAAAAAACTAAGAAATAATGGCAAAGACTGCAGCTTGGACAAGAAAAGAAGGTAAAGATCCTAAAGGAGGATTAAATGCTAAAGGAGTAGCTTCTTATAGAGCAGCTAATCCTGGTAGTAAACTTCAGACAGCTGTAACTACAAAACCTTCTAAGCTTAAAGCAGGAAGTAAAGATGCTAAGAGAAGAAAAAGTTTTTGTGCTAGAATGTCTGGAATGCCGGGCCCTGCTAAAAAACCAAATGGAGAGCCTACAAGAAAGACTCTTGCTTTAAGAAAATGGAACTGTTAAAAACTATATATCATGGCAAAATTAGGATGCGCTAAATGTGGCGGACAAAAAATGAAAACTGGCGGACAAACTATTGTTGGTATGCCTGGTTATAATGCTACTACAAGACCAATGCAAATGAAGAAAGGTGGTACTACAAAAAATGCTAAGTTAGCTGCTGTTGCTCCTCCTAAGAATAAAGTTACAAGAGCTGACGTTCTTGCAAGAATTCTTAAGAAGAAAAAGAAATAGTAATGGCTACTGTTAAGAAAGATAAGAAATGGATACAAAAAGCAGTTAACCCTAAACATAAAGGTTACTGTACTCCTATGTCTAAACCTACTTGCACACCAAAGAGAAAAGCTTTGGCAAGAACTTTTAAAGCAATGGCTAAAAATAAATAACTATGAAAAAGACAAATACATCAAATCCACTTAAATACTTTAATGATAAAAAAGATGAAGCTTATAAAAAAGCTGGTGGTGAAATGGCTGCATATAAAAAAACTTTAGGTGGTATCAGTACTGATCCAACAAATAAAGAAATAAGACAAGAGATGCGTGCCATTAATAAAATGGACCGCCAAGACAAAAGGTGGAACAGAAGAGATGAAAGAATTCAAGCAAGAGAAGAGAGAAAAGAAAATAAAGAAAATGCAAAAATTCTCATGGCTTCAAAAAGATTTTAAGTAATAATTAAAAGATGTTAAATAGTACCATTACCATAAAAATGAAGCAGAGGCTTAACAAGCTTGACAGTCAAGACTATGACAACATAGAATGCTGGCAGGTGGTTGAGTCTTTTAATAAGGCCCAAGTTGAATGGTCCCGAAGACAACTTCATGGTATCAATATTGTCAAAGAAGGAGATGAGCAATCAACTAGAAGAAAGGATGACTTGCAAATTTTACTTCAAACTTTTAATTTAAATGTTGCAAACAAAGAATATTATTATGATGGGATTCTTCCTGATAATTATTTGCAATGGAAAAGAGTTGACATTTATGCCAACAAAGATTGTTGTAAGAAAAGACCTATGATGGTATATCTTGCAGAAGAAGCAAACCTCCGGGAACTTCTTAGAGATAAATCTAAACAACCAAACTTTGAATGGGGTGAAACATTTGCTACTTTAAAAGGTGGTTATGTAAACCTGTATACTAATGGAGAGTTTATTATTGAAGCAGCTGATCTAGTATACTATAGACAACCTATTAAAATACAAATAAATGACTGTGTTGATCCATATACTAATGTACAGTCAACACAAGAAGTACAATGTGAATTCAAGGATGATATAATTGAACTAATAATTGATGAGGCAGCTAGTATCTTAGCTGGAGATATTGAATCAACAAATCAATTCTCTAGAGGTACAGAAGGTGCTGAACGTAACAACTAATAAAATGGAAACTCCTAGATTATTAAAAAGAAATACAACTACAAGTACTCCAGAAAAAGGATATGTTGGTGGAACAGTAGAACAAACTACTGCAGCTTGTGTGTCAGAGTTAATGAATGCGGGAACAAGTTTTCATAAGTTACATCTTAAAGTAACTGGTGTAGGATCATTTGCAGCTCATAAAGCTCTTAATGAATTGTATGATGCTTTACCAGAACATGCAGATGCATTAGCAGAAGGATATCAAGGAGCAGCAGAAGTACTTTTAAAATATAATGATGTTGCACCTAAAACATTAAATACTGTTGAAGATGGACTTGCTTACATTAGAATGTTAGTTGACATGGTAGATGGTTTACAATCTAAAATGCCTTACTCAGAAATAGTAAATGAACTTGATACAGCTAAGTCTACATTAAACTCAGCAAAATATAAATTAAAGTTTTTAAAATAATTTTGTTATATCAAAAATTTTTACTATATTATAGTATATTTATTTATTAACTAAAAACAAAAACAATGTCTTATTTTAATCATGCCTTTAGAAAAGTGTTTGTAGCTACAAACGGTATTTCTACAATCTCAGGTCAATTGGGTACTTCCCCGGCTACAAATTTACCAGCTGGTGAAATCACTTTTATTAATCCTGACACCTTTGTTGCCGATGCGGTTCCAGATCCAACTTGTTGTACAACAATTCTTGCTTCTGGTTCATTAATGCAAAATGACAAAATTGGTCCATTTGCAGGTGGTTATTTAGAGTCTAATAAGTCAAAGACTATTAACTCTAAGTATGTAAACAAAGTTTATTATTCTCCAGCAAATGATGCTCAGAGATATATTACTCATGTTGGTACAACTCCTTGGACTGTGGCAAATCCGCCAGTAAGTTCAAATCCAGGTGAAACTGGTGGTGACTGTTGTAAACCATTCATGTGTGGTGAAACTTATTACTTACGTTTAGATGTTAAAGGGTCTCCAGCAATGAGATTGTTAAATCACAACTCTTACTTGACTCTTGAAGCATATACTGGATGTTGTCCAGATTCTCCAGATGATCCCGCTATTGCACCTATATCAACTGATCCTGTATTAGTTTACATTCAATGGGCAAATCAAATTTTGAATTCTCCATTAATGAATGGATTTGTATATCCAGTTGTTATTGATGATGCATTAGATGCTTGGTATCCTCCAGGAACACCTGCTGCTACTGTAGTTCTTATGGGTGGTGTTGGTACTTGGGACAACTATGTATCTCCTGTAGTTCCTTCATTTGACGGTATATGTGGTGGTTTAGTTCTTAATGGAGCTTACTATGAAACTAAATTTCAAAACTGTACATTCCAAGTTTCTGACTTCTATGAAGTTGAACCACTTAGAATTTATGCTTCTGAAGTAGATTTGAATGGTGCACCATGTGAATTTGCAGCACTTTGTGTTGGTGTTGAATGTTATGGCCGTCAGGTAAATGGTATTGGTGAGACAATTGTAAGAGATGTAATTCTTTCTGAATCTTACAGACAAAACTATTTTTCTACTGACTTCCGTATCAGAGAAATCACTCAAGGATATGACTTGTTAAATGCAGCTGGTGTATCTAGAAATGGTCTTTATGACAGAATCTATTTACAACATAGTGTTCCAAGATTCTACAATCCAACTGGTACATTTGATAATGATCAATATTTATTAGAGATTGTTGTACCTCTAGGAGATCCAGCTGGTATCTTTACTGAAATTAGTGATTGGTTGACTGGTTGTGGAAACACATGTGTTGATAAAACAGCTCATAGTGGTGACCCTTGTGCTCCACCATTAGTTCCAATCCCTGCGGATGTGCTTTAATTGATATAGCTAAATAACTATAAACTCATAAAAGGAGAGTGAGAGTGTAATCTTTCCTCTCCTTTTTTTATATATAACCGTATGGCAAATCATGTATTAAGTTTGGAAATTCCTACTGTATCAAATTCTTGTGTAATGAAGATATTTGATACTAGTGTATATTCTCCATTAGTTGGAATCTTTAGACCAAGGTTATTTATAACAGCGCCAGGATTTGGTGCCGTTGAATTAAACTTTGTTCCAGATTCATCTCCTACACTCACTGCTTGTGATTTACAATTACAAACTGAAAACTGTGGGACATCTTATGTAAATCTTCCTGATGGATTATATGTAGTTAAATATGCAGTAGATCCAGAATGTAAAGTATTTGTAGAATATAATCACTTAAGAATTACTTGTGCTTTAAATAGGTATGAAAAAATTCTTTGTAATATTAGTGTAGCAGATTGTGATCCTCCTGCTAAGATTAAAGAAAAATTAAGAGATCTTAGATTAATAGGAATGTATCTACATGCAGCTAAAGCTAAAATAGAAACTTGTCATTTAAGTCAAGAAGGAATGACTTTATTTAACTATGCTGTCAAACTTTTGAATAAATTTGAATGTAAAAATTGTTAAACTCAAAAAACCAACAAAATGAGTGTATGCCCTAATTGTAATAAAACATTATCTTGTGGTTGTCAAAGACGGACTGCAAGTAATAAAGTAGCAGTATGTAGTGGTTGTCTAGGATCATATGAAAAATCTTTGAAACCAGTAACACCAGTTACACCAACTCAAAAACCTGAGCTTAATGCTTGGGGTAAAGACAGATATAAAAATCTGTCAAAGTTTCTTAATAAATAAATGAAATGACAATAAGCGCAGTTGCAACAGAAGCAGTAACAGTAAACATTTATTATAGATTTGTTGAATGCTGTACAAACAGAGTTTTTGAATTTAGAGGAAGTATACCTGCCTTTATTAATAATACTGTTTATAGGGCTCTTGCAACTAATATATTAACTAATAACAGCTGTTATACAGTTACTCAATTAAATACTCAAGATACAGTATTCTGGGCAGCTTTACCTTTAATTAGCGCTGAGGTAGTTAATAGTACTGGAGGAACAAGTTGTTTAACAGCAAAATGTCCTTCATGTGAAGAACCATGTGGAGACTGTCCGGAAGGATATACACAAGTTGGGAATGAATGTATACAAGAGGAAACTGTTCCTGCTACATATACACGAGGGTTAATGACTTTACAAGCTGGTCAAAATGTAATTTCTTATAGCAACTTTGGTATTAGACTTTATGATGATATTTCAGCAATGCCCTTACCTATTATTGGAAGTGGAACAAATAATGCAAACTTTCAAGTAATAGATAATAATGGTACTGGTACTATAGTACCTCAACTAGCTAATGTTCAAAGTACATTATGGGGTTGTAGTTATGCTGCTCCAGCATGTGCTACAGGAACGTCAGCAGGTAAGTTAAATCTTACTGGATTATGGGCTCCTGGTTATCCACTGAATACAGAACTTTGTTTTGAATTTTGTGTAGATATTTTAAAAGAAAAGCAATATATAATTGGTCTTGGTGGTGATAATTCAGTCAAGTTTTATATTGATGGTAATCTTACTGTATCTTTAGTAGGTAATGCAGCTGTAACAAGACCATTCAATCATTGGCATGCCTTTCCTATTACTCTTACAGCAGGTCAACATATTATTAAATTATGTGGATTAAATACAGATGGTCAAGCTGCATTTGGTGCAGAAATCTATGACATAGATTTAACTACATTTCAAGCAACTTTATTGGACCCTGCTGTAGGTGTAGGTAACTGTGGTAATGCAACAATTGACACTGACCCTTATGTAATATTTAGTACTAGAGATTATATTGGACAACAAATACCAAGTCCAGCTTTACCAGGAGTTTGGGAATGTCCTGATGGATCAACACCAGATTACTGCACAGGTATTCCACAATGTACTGTTATAGAAAAAATACCATTTCCAATTTGTCCATGTTACTTATTGATTCCATGTGACGGTGATTATCTTCCTTTAGTTAGTAATAGTCCAGAATTATCCGCATACATAAATGACTTTGTATCTATTCAAGCAGAAACCGGAGAATACTATTGTGTTTTTGTTGTAGATTATACAGGAGAAGAAGTTTGTGAAACAGCTCTTCCAGTTAAGATCCAAGATGTAAGTGTATGTCCATGTCCACCTCAGTGTTATTTCATTTCAAATGCCAGTGGTATTGTAACAGTTAATAATAATGAACTTATAGAATTAACTCCAGCAGAAACTTATCCTTATATTAAGATATGTTCTGATACATATCCTTTAGTGGATAATATAACAGATGACTATTTAATTATATCTTTAGG
>Ga0114967_10001484_pt1 | contig 19585 bp, 17 predicted proteins | sample M_130628_MF_Meta_FD_92639 | JGI IMG/M metagenome (GOLD analysis project Ga0114967, IMG submission 92639) | Freshwater microbial communities from Lake Montjoie, Canada to study carbon cycling - M_130628_MF_MetaG | ecosystem: Environmental > Aquatic > Freshwater > Lake | place: Lake Montjoie... | reverse complement strand
CGTTACGGTCGCGGTGGATTCGCTGGGCACCTCAGTGCACGGAACCGGTCCACGCGAATGGGCCGCTAAGATCGCCAGCGTGGCACTGCCAATGCCGTCGACTGCCCGCGCGGCACATTGACCCGAAACAGCAAGATCAGTCCAATCAGGAAAAAACCGCCGGTCGCCAAGATGGCTCGGCGGTGATCACCGTCCGTAACCCAGGTCACCAGGCCATATGTGATGGGCCCGATGATCGACGCCACACGCACCGCCACAGTCCAGAGTCCAAAAAACTCTGCCACCCGGTCTTGCGGGGCAAGCAGCCCAGTCAGTGCTCGCCCGCACGATTGGCTCGAGCCCATTGCCAAACCCGCTAACGTCGCTGCCAACCAGAATAGTTCCACGCTTGATGTGAATGCAGCAATTAGAACCATTGCAATCCAGGCCATGATCGTGAGTGCAAGCGCAAGCCGATGTCCAACCCGGTCCTGCACGTAACCAAAGCCAAATGCGCCGATCGCGGCGGCGATATTCACAGTGAAGACCAGCATCATGGTCTGCGTCATGTCAAAGTTCATGACGGCCTGCGCGTAAACCGCAGCCAGCGCAATCACGACGGCAATGCCCGCCTGATAGAACACAGCGCAAGCCAATAACGCCGCGAAATCAGGGAATTGGCGCAGGGTTGAGAAGAATGACGCGGCGGCGCTTTTGATCTGAATCCGGGCGTCCCGGCTCGCGCGGACACCCAGACCAGCCCCGCGCTCACGCAGCCATAAAAACGTCGGCACGCTTGCAAGCGCAAACACACCGGCCACAATGAACATCGTCTGCGGCACATACGTCGTTGCAGGTTGCTGCAATGCCTGCGCGTGTAACACAACGACCAGTGAAGCCCCCAGCGTCAGCATGCCGCCGAAATAGCCAAAGCTCCAGCCCCATCCGGACACGCGACCCAGCGAGGCTGGTTTTGCCAACTCGGGTAAGAAGGCCGCGATCAGACCCTCGGCGAGGCTGAAAGACACGTTGGAAATCACGATCAGGGCGGCTGCAAGCCAGACCTCGCCCTGCCCCGGCAAGGCAAGTGCGGCCGTCGCCAAAACGCAGCCCGCGGTGCACAACGCCAACAGACGCTTTTTCCCGCGATTCGCGTCGGCCCACGCGCCAAGAGCTGGGGCCATCATCAATGCCGCCAGGGAAGAGAACGACAATGCGGCAGTCCAGGCCAGCGTGCCCCAAGACGCGCCACCCGCAATCACATCGACAAAGAAAACGTTGTAAACCGCAGTGAGAACGACGGTGGCGTAACCAGAATTGGCAAAGTCGTAGAGGGCCCAGGCAAGGACCTCGCGACGGCGAACGCCCGCCGCCAGAACGCTGCCGGACTCGCTGCCGGACTCGCTGCCGGACTCGCTGCCGGACTCGCTTTGATCAGGCCAGTGTCGCAATGCCAGCCCGAGCGATTTCGGCGTCCTGTTCGGACTTCACGCCCGATACGCCAACCGCACCGACGCAATGCCCATCAATCATGATCGGCACGCCGCCCTCAAGCATGCCCTGGAGCAATGGGGCCGACAAAAACGAAGTCCGACCGCCATTGATCACCTCTTCATAAATCCTGGATTCACGGCGCCCAAGTGCAGAGGTGCGCGCCTTTTCTGCACAGATATAAGCCGAAATGGGTGCGGCCCCATCGAGGCGCCGCAGTCCCAGCAGATGACCGCCGTCATCACAAACCGCGATTGACACGGCCCAGTGATTCGCCATCGCGTGGGCCGATGCCGTTGCAAGAATTTGATCTACTTCCGCGTCTTCGAGAGTTGCTTTCGATTTCATCGCACGTCCTATCAAAAAATATGGGTTGTATTCGCCAGGGCATCATAGCGGCGTCGGAGTCCGAAAGCGCTCACCGAACTGTCGTCCAAATTGGGCAAGTCCCACCCCCGCCAGAGCGATCAATGCGCCAGCAATCTGGGTCACGGTAAAGAACTCCCCGCCAAGCGCCCACGAAACCGCGCCTGCGACGGGCGGCATCAGGTACATCAATGGCGCTGTCTTGGCGACACCCCTAACAGCATTGATCCAGGCCCAGACCAACCACCCCCCGAAGGATGCGACCAGCACGGACCACAACAAACCAGCCCATACAAGCGGGCTCGGCAGAGACCAGTCATAAGCCAAACCGGCCGGGGCAGCCACCACGAGAACCGGCAATGAACCCAACAACGTCGACCACCCCATTGTCGCGGCGCTGCCAAACCGTTCGACCAGCGGCTTGGAGCTCACGGTGTACCAGGAAAACAGCCCTGCGGCGCCCACGAGAGCCAGGTCGCCCACGCTCGCCGACCAGCGGCCGAGCATTAGCTTGTCCGACAAAAAGACGAGCACACCCGCCAGGGCGAGCCCAACGCCGATGATCTGCGAACGGCGAGGCCTTTCGACCCCCGTGGCACGCAAAATCAGCAGAGTGAAGACCGGGCCACAGGCCAGAATCAGCGCGCTGGAGAATGGGGTCGACCAGTAAATCCCCCAGGTCACGAAGCCCACGTGCAGCAAATGGCCCTTTAGGCCCAAGCGCCCCAATGCCCAGTAATCGCTCGCGCTTGGTAAGCGCAACAATCCACGCTGGCGTAGCAGCCAATACGCCGCACTGGGCAAAATCAGGTACCGCGCAAACAGGAAAGGCCCAGGCTCGAGAGTCGCAAAGACTGACTTCTGGACCGAGAAGTTCGCCCCCCACAAGAGGACCAGACCAAACGAGGCGAAAAGAGCACGCTGCTGTTGGCGAAGGTGTTGCTGGGCGTCACTCACGCAAGCGTTTTAACCAAAGAAAAGTGCGCCCGAGTAACTCGTGGGATGCCGCGGTTGACTGACGCAAGGCCCCTGCGCTCGGCACCCAAAGTTCCCAAAAAGCGCCTCCGCCCGGGTTGAGTGCCGTCGGCGCCGGGGTGACGGTCAGACCCGCCCCAACAAAGGCACTGGTCGCCCGCTGAAGATGCGATGGACTCGTCACCAGGACCACATGCCGAACCCCGTCGGCGCTCAACAACTGCGCCGAGAATCGGGCGTTTTCGCCAGTGTCGAGAGAGCGATCTTCGACCCAGCGCACCGTGATACCCAGATCACGCTCCATGACCCTTCGCATGACGCGAGCCTCGGGTGGGGTTTGTGGAATTGGTGCGCCACCTGACACCAGAATCGGCAGCCGACTACTGCGGGCGAGGCGGGCCGCGTACAGCAGACGGTCTTGAGCATCTTGCTTGGGGGCAAATCCGTCCGTGTCATCTTCGGATAGATCTCGACGAACCCCTCCGCCAAGAATCACGATCGCTTGCGGTGCATTCGGCCCCAGCATGCGCTGCTGAAGCGCAGCCGGCGATAGTGGCGCGAGACCTGCTTGGGTCAGGTTGAGCAACGCATCGCTGACCACACCCAGCGAGCTTAATAACAAGATCGAAGTGCCCACCAGAATCCAGCCCAGCCCCGCGCGCGAACCCCTCGAGCCGCCACGCTGGGCCGTGAAAAACCCAATCAAGAGCCCGATCACGATTAGCAGCAATGGCAATGCCGGCGGCATGAGCCAGCCGCTGATAAGTTTCTTTAAAACAAATCCGTCCACTAAGCGTTCCCGGTGCCCACCAGTTGGCGCAACTGATCGAGTGCCGAAGGGTCCTCGATGGTCGTGAGTTCACCAGGGTCACGCCCCTCACAAACCGCCAAAATAGCCCGGCGCAACACCTTGCCAGACCGCGTCTTGGGCAAGAGACCGACGAAATAAACCTTTGCGGGACGCGCAATCGCGCCCAGTTGGCGGTCGACCGTGGCCATTACTTCGGCGCTTAGTCGCGCTCGGTCTTCGGCGGTCAAGACCGCACTGTCTTTTAGCACGACCACGGCAACAGCAGCTTGACCCTTAAGGGCGTCGGCCACGCCCACCACGGCGCATTCAGCAACGGCCTTGTGGCTGGAAATGGACTCCTCAATCTCTCGTGTCCCAAGGCGATGCCCAGCCACATTAATCACGTCGTCGGTTCGTCCCAAAATAAAGGTGTAACCGTCTTCATCGACGATGCCCCAGTCAAAGGTCGAGTAGACCTCACGACCCGGGATTGCACGGTAGTAAGTCTCCAGAAAACGCGCCTCATCGCCCCAGACCGACTGCATACAACCGGGCGGCAGTGGCGGAACAATCGCGACCACACCTTTCTGTCCAGCGGGCACTTCAAGGCCAGTGACTTCATCGACGATCCGAACGTCGAAACCCGGCATCGCAAAGCCAGGGCTGCCAAGACGGGCCGGCCGATCATCCAGGCCACGCGCAATCGTTAAAATCGGCCAACCACTCTCGGTCTGCCAGTAGTTATCAATGATCGGCACACCAAGTGCTTCCGAAATCCAGGATGATGTGGATTCATCCAATGGTTCGCCGGCCAGGTAAAGCCCTTTCAAAGACGACACATCATGGCGCTTGAGAAGATCTGGATCCTGCTTTTTAAGCACGCGAATCCCGGTCGGTGACGAGAACATCGCAGAGACGCGGTACTTTTCAACCAGGTTCCAAAAAATTGCACCATCAGGCCGGGTCGGCAAGCCCTCGTACAAAATCGTTGCCATCCCCGCCAGAAGGGGGCCGTAAACGGTATACGAATGCCCGACGACCCACCCAATGTCGCTCGTCGAAAAATACGTTTGGCCGGGTTCGCCCTGAAAGACATTGGCCATCGAATGGGCCAGAGCGACTGCGTAACCACCCACATCGCGCTGCACCCCTTTGGGTTTGCCTGTCGTGCCTGAGGTGTAGAGGATGTAACTGATCTCATTCGACTCAAGCCAGGTCACCGGTACCTGAGCATCCAACACCCGCTCGCGCTCGGTCGCATAATCGAGATCGCGCCCTGGGATCGGATCAAAAGGCACCCGACCCAGGTCGACCATCAAGACATGTTCGGGTTTGCAGCGCGCGAGTGAAATTGCCTCGTCAAGCAAGCCTTTATAAGGAATCATGCGACCGCCGCGGGCACCCGCATCTGCGCTCACGACCAGCTTGGGGGCGCCATCATCGATACGGCTTGCCAATGCGTGCGAGGCAAACCCGCCAAACACCACTGAATGGATCGCACCGATCCGCGCGCAGGCGAGCATCGCGAAGACCGCTTCCGGAATCATTGGCAGATAGATCAAAACCCGATCGCCTCGGCCGACGCCATGCGCGAGAAATATCGCAGCCATCCGCTGGACTTCAAGGTGCAACTGGCCAAAGGTGAAGGACTTCTCCTGATCCACCTCGGTCGAGACCCAGATCAGCGCAGGCTGGTCCGCCTGCGACGCCAGATGCCGATCAACCGCGTTGTGACACAAATTGGTTTCGCCGCCGACAAACCAGCGCACCGATGGCAAACGCGACTGGTCACAAACCGTCTCAAACGGTCGATGCCATTCAATCCGGCGGGCCTCAGCACGCCAAAAGGCATCCGGATCGGCAAGCGACCGGGCATGAAGTTCCGGATAGCTCATGGACTGCCCCCTTCTTTTTTTACCCCGTTCCAATTTGCGATACTTGCCAGCATCTCCGGCACGCGGGCACGTGCCGAGCGCTCGCCCTCAGCGATGACCGCCTCGCGCCCCCGAAAATCGATCGAGGACCGATCACCCATCGCCGGTCGGATCACCACATCGGCCTCGCGAAGTTCAGCGGCCGCCAAGTGTTGCCCCATGATCGTAAAGGTTTGCATCAAGACGTCGGGCAAGGATTCGGTACGCTGAGAGTTGGCCTGAGTTGAAATGTCCACCCCAATCACAAATTGGGCGCCCAAACGTCGACACGCGCGCACCGGAACCGGAGAGGCCAGGCCGCCATCGACATATTCACGGCCATCAATCGTCACGGGATCAAACACCATCGGGACAGCGGCTGATGCACGAACGGCCAAACCCACGTCCCCCGTGGTCATGACCAGCAGGCGCCCGTCATTCAGATCCGTGGCGGTCGCGGCAAATTTGCGCGGCAAGTTCTGAATCAACCGACCGCCGACGGAACGATTGACGAAATCCTGAATCCGCCGGCCGCGCAAGAGTGCCCGGCTCGTGATCGACCACTCTCCAAAGGTGGACTCTTCGGTGTTAAGCGCGATCTTCCTCAGCTGCGTGGCGTCCATCCCGCTCGCGTAAAGAGCACCAACCAGGCTGCCGGCACTCGTCCCCACAATGAGGTCCGGCACGATGCGGGCTTCCTCAAGCGCAGCAATCACCCCGATATGCGCAAATCCGCGCGCCGCGCCGCCGCCAAGAGCCAAACCAATTCGCGGGCGGATTGGGGGGGATACTGGAACTAGTGGTCCACCGCCGGGCCCACCCCCCGTATTCGGGCCGGTCGCACAGCCAGCGAGCCATAGAGCGGTAGCCGAAGCGAGCCCGCCGCCGAAGCGGCGGCGCAAAAGGTGCGGGGAATCCGAATGCATTTGCGAATTCTAACGAGTCGAGCGCGCTACGCGAAGGTGTACTTGGGCAAGCCGCGATTGGCTTAGAGTTGATTTGCGAATGAGAATGATTCGCGTTAAGATCCTCTCGTTCAAACACTGATCGATTCGACACCATGATCCGCATCTTTTCGTTCCTGCTTCTCGGCGCCTTGCAGAGCCTTCTGGCCGCACAAACCGCTCAAGCTCAGAGCACGGTCCTCAATCCGGTGCTTAACCTTTACTCCGCACGCCACTACCAGACGGATGAGGCGCTCTACAACAACTTCACCAAAGCCACCGGAATTCGAGTCCAGCGAATCGAAGCGGGTGACGAAGCGCTGCTCGCACGGCTACGCAGCGAGGGCGCCAACAGCCCTGCCGACATCATTCTGCTCACCGACGCATCACGGCTCTGGAAAGCGCAATCCGAGGGCTTATTCCAGCCGCTGCAATCGGCAACGCTCGAGCGGCGCATTCCGGTGGAATTGCGCAGTCGCGATACCGGGAAAGGCAGCGAGTGGTTCGGCTTCTCCAGACGCGCCCGGATGATCGTCTACGACAAATCAAAAATCAGCCCCGACCAACTCACCCGCTACGAAGATCTCGCCAATCCAGCATTCAAAGGTCAGGTCTGCGTGCGTTCAGCAAGCCACCCGTACATGTTGTCGCTGATTGGCGCCATGATCGAACACCAGGGTGAGGCCGCCACTGAAACCTGGGCCCGCGGGGTCGTTGCGAACCTGGCCCGGGTACCGCGCGGCGGCGATACAGATCAGATCAAGGGCGTGGCGTCCGGAGAATGTGCGATCGCACTCACGAACAGCTACTACTTTGTGCGCATGCTGCGCTCCAAAGATTCGAGCGAACGCGAAAGTGCCCAGAAGCTCGGAATCGTCTGGCCCAATCAAGCAACCCGCGGCACCCACGTCAATATTGCCGGCGGCGGAATTGCCCGCTTTGCGCCACATCGCGATGCGGCTGTTCGTTTTCTTGAATACCTGGCCAGCGATGCCGCGCAGAGCTTCTTCGCCGAGGGCAACAATGAATGGCCAGTCGTCGTCGGAGCCGCTCTAAACAACCCCGAGCTCGAAGCCCTTGGGACGTTCAAACAAGACGCACTATCAGTTGAACGAATCGGCCAGGCGCAGGGGACCGCCCAACGCCTGATCGACCGTGCCGGCTGGCGTTAAGGCTCAGTCCAAACTGAGCCCCGGACTCAGACTGCAGCGACCACCTGAATCTCGACCCGGTATTCGGGTCGAGCCAGCACCGCCTGAACGGTCGCACGCGGCGGTGTCTGTCCGGCTGGTACCCAAGCATCCCAAACCGAATTCATCGCTGCGAAATCGGCAATATCGCGCAGATAAATAGTCGTCGAAACGATGCGCGTCCGATCGGTTCCGGCTTCACCCAGCAACCGGTCAATATCTGCCAACACCTGCTTTGTCTGACCCGCCGTGTCCTGGGTCGGGTCTGCAGCAACCTGCCCCGCTAGAAAACAAAGCCCACCGTAAACGGCCGCTTCGGACATCCTGGGTCCGACATGAAGCCGGGTAATCGTATTACTCATGATAGTTATTGCTCCGAGAAAAACTCAAGAATAGGGTCGGTCTGCTCGGGGGCAATCAAGGACGGCGCATGCCCGACGCCCGCAATCTCGATCACCCGGGCCTTCGGGCCACGGACCTTCATCCCTTCACAGGTCTCGATTGAAAGGAGTTCCGACAGCGACCCGCGCAGCACCAGTGTGTTGGAGCTGATCGCATCCCAAAGCGGCCACATTGAAAACGCCTCGGAGTTTCCCCCAGGTTCGCCCCCAGATTTGCCACCCGACTCGTCACCCTGCGCCAGGGCCTTGAACGGGATCGCAATCGCGGGGTCGTAATGCGGGGTGAAGCCCCCATCGGGCAACACCTTGAAGTAGGGTCGAATGAGCTGTTCCCAGCCGGCCTCGTCGTGCGGACCGAACCCACCCATTCGGCCGCGTAACCAGCTGGCGGCCTCTGCGTACTCTGTAAAAACGGGTACCGAACCCACGTACGCGGCAATCGTAGAAAGCCCGGCCCACTCGAGTTTGGGCCCAATGTCATTGAGAGCCATCCGCCGGATTGGATTGCCGGAGAGCGCCGCATAGGTCATACCAATCAGTCCGCCCATGGAGGTGCCGACCCAGTCAACGGACTCGACTCCAAGCCGCGCGACGAGGGTTACACAATCCGCAACATACTGCGGGACCGCATACAGCATCGGTTGGCTCACCCAATCCGAATCGCCGCGCCCGATCATGTCCGGACACACGACCCGCCAACCGCGACCAGCCATTGTCCGAGCCAGAGTATCGAAATCAGTGGCTCGACGCGTCAGGCCATGGACACAAACCACGACCCGGGCGGCCTCTTTGGGCCCAGTCGATGCGTCGAACCATTCCCGATAAGCGATCTTGTGGAGGCCACCTGGGTGAGCGCAGGTTAGATGCTGGATTTGGGGCTGCAGAGCAGAATTCATCTCGGATCCTTTTCGGGCATCAATCTGGAAGCGGATCTGATGGTAGTCGATCCGACGCCCGCCAGGGCTGAGACACCCGCCAATAGCGGGCCTCATCAACCCGAAACTTTGAAATCTGCGGCGGTTGTCCAAGCTGCAGCGCGATGCGAATCGCACCATCCCGATCCGTTCTCAAGATCGGAATAGACGCGTGGTCGTAACGTTCCAACACCGTGGGGTGCGGATGGCGATAATGGTTATGCCATCCCAACTGAAACACGGCCTGCCGGGGCGCGACCGCTGCCAAAAATTCAGCGGTCGATGAGGTTTTGCTGCCATGGTGGGGCACGACCAGAATGTCAGCGCGCAAACCCTCGGGTCCCAGGCGATCAAGTAGTGCGCGCTCCTGCGGTGCCTCAAGGTCGCCGGTCAACAATACCCGTCCGCCAGGCGCCGTGACAGCCAAGACACAACTCATGGCATTGGTCGCCGATCCGGCTGCACGCGCAGGCCTTGGAGCCGGTGGATTAAATGGATGGAGCACATCGAATCGCACGTCGTCGACCACCCAGGTTAGGCCCTCGTGGCAAGGTTGAACGCGGGATTGCATCGGGTGATCGAGGGGCAGCGATGCCAAAGTCTGCGCGACATCCAGGTCACGCAAGACCGTCGCAGCACCGCCAATATGATCCTCATCGGCATGCGAAATCATCAGCTTGTCGAGGTGATCGATGCCACGTGCACGCAAGGAGGGCACGAGCACCCGAGACCCCGCATCCATCGCAGGCCCCATGCGGGGACCTGTGTCGTACAGCAACGCCTGTGTCGCGGTCTCGACCAACAAGGCACTGCCCTGCCCCACGTCATAGGCCGTCAACCAGACGACGCCGACCGTTGGCCGTTCACGCTGAACAACCATTGAAGGCATCAACAGTAAAAGCCCAAGCCACCGGGCCGGAACGGCTCGGGGTGCAAAGATCCAGGCGCCCCCGAGCGCTGCCAGCAAGAGCAAAGTCATCGAGGGCTGAGCAATGACAACCGTCGAAAGCGGCCAGGCTGCCATCGGCTCAAGCACCTCCAACAAGCGCTCGGTTAACCAGACCGCCGGCCTCAGAACAACGCCGGCCAACTGGCCAGAACCCATGGCGAGCGCAGCACCGACCAGGGCTGCAGGCGTCATCAGAAACGTAACGACCGGAATAGCAAAAAGGTTGGCCAGCGGCCCAATCACCGAAAATGATGAAAAGAACCAGACCGAAAGGGGCGCGAGCGCCAGAGTCGCCGCGGCCTGTGCAACCGCGCCCGCGTGTAGCGTCGACCGGAGTCGATCACCCCACGACAGGCGCAATATCGCGCGCTGGTCCTGGCCGCGCTCGCGTTCGGCCGGCAAGCTAGGCAATGACTGCCCGGCCCAGATGAGCGTTGCCACGGCGCAAAATGACAACCAGAAGCCGGTCGACAATACGGCCCAAGGATCGAGGAGAACCACGACCGCACCGGCCACCGCCAGCACGTCTGCGGTTGCCCGGCTGCGCCCGATCGATCCTGCCAACGCGGCCGCCGCCAGCATCCAGAACGTTCGCTGGGCTGGCAAACCCCACCCGGCAAGTTGGGCGTATGCGAATGCCGTCAACACAGCGGCGACTCTTACCGCGGTGCGCCGTGATATCCACCGAAAAACAAGAAGGGCCAGCCATGGCCAGTCGAGCAGCCGCTTCATGGCCCACCCTCCCAAAGCCGCCAGCATCGTCACATGCATCCCCGAAATGGACATGAGATGCGAAACGCCTGTGCGCTGAAAAAGTAACCAGTCCTGGGGCGGAATTGCATTCTGGTCGCCAACGGCCAGGGCGATCAAAATTGCGGCGGAACGCGCGCGTTGTTCTAACTGCGCCGGATCTTCTTGTCCGCCACTGGCGGCCTCTCTCATCACTCGCCGCAGTCGATCCCGCACCCCATCAACAGCGCCGCGCCAGGACAACGGCCCTGACTCGATCCGTTCACCGGCCCTAATCGAACCCGTCGCGCCAACGCCATCCTCGAGCGCCCTCAGTTCCGCATCGAACAGCCCCGGGTTAGCCAACGAATGGGGCGCGCGCAGATGGACCGTAAAACGCCAAATCTCGCCCGGTTTTGGTTCAGCTGGCCAAATTTGACGCGGTTTGGCAGTCCAGGACAGCGCCACCTCAGTCGACAGAGCGACTGGACGCCCGGCCTCAACATCGAACGCACTAAGGGGGCGCAAGTGAAACCGACGATTCAGGGGGCCTAGTTGCGGAAGGCCTACGATCTCGCCCTCGACCCGCAAATCCCGGTCATTCAGGGCCTCGGGCAGCCGCTCGTCCAAGGCCAACTGGGCCCGCCACCCAGCCGACGCGACCCCGATCAGCAGCCAACCAACCAGAGCCGCCCAGGCACCGACCCGACGCATTTTTTCGCCGAGATTCGGAACGCGTAACGACAATGCCAGCAACCCGCCGAGCAGACAACCAACCCAGACCCCGATCGGCGGCAGGCGGGCCAGTTGATGGACTGCGAAGTGTCCCACCATCCAGGCGATCGCGTTGAGCATCGGAGGCATGCCCCATCCTTGCCCACCTCAAGCTCGCGCGCAATCAGCCTAAGGGCTAGCCGCCACCAACACACGCTCTAATTTCGGCAACACGCGCATCGCTGTGCGCCCGGTCGCCGCGATGACCATCTCCAACGGACTCGCTCGCAAGGCCGCCAGCGTCGCCGCAATCTGTGGCAACTCCCCGGACGAATTACGTTCCCCTCGGCGCCAAATCGGCGAAATATCCGGTGCATCGGTCTCCAGCACGAGGTCCTCTAAGGCCATCTGTGTTGCAAGCCTGCGGATCCGAAGCGCCCGCGGGTCGGTCATCGCTCCCCCCATCCCGAGCGCGAATCCCAGGTCACGATAGGCCATGGCTTGCTGCAGGCTTCCATTAAATGCATGGGCAATACCGCCGCACACGGGGTGCCGACGCAGGCACCCGAGGATCGAATCCTGCGCCCTCCGCACGTGCAAGATAGTAGGCAATCCAAACTCATCGGCAAGACGAAGTTGCGCCTCAAAAAAAAGTTGCTGACGGGCTCGGTCGAGCCCTGGGACAAAATGATCGAGCCCGATTTCGCCAACCGCTACCAGTCGGGGATCGTCGCAATGGCGCTTAAGCGCCACGGCCAACTGCTCGAGGTCAGAGTCTTGCGCGCGGTCGACAAATAGCGGGTGAATCCCGAGTGCGTAAGCCCCACCCGGCACCCTCTGCGCAAGCAACCGGACCGAATCGAAATTACCGACCTCGACCGCCGGGATGATGACACCATCGACGCCTGCACGATGGCCCGAGGTGATAACCGCGTCCCGATCTGGATCAAATTCGGCGGCATCGAGATGGCAGTGCGTATCGACCAACACACCAGTCACTGCGACTGCACTTGAAGATCAGCCTCAATGGGAAGAAGAAAATCGTTGGCGATCCTTAAGCCCAGGGCGGCCACCCGGGCGAGGAATACCGTCAGCCAGGCATGCAGTCCACCTTCGAGGATGTCTTCAATCCGACCGTACTTCAACTCGGCCCGCAATAGCCCCGCCTGACGCCGAGTTTCACGCGCACGTTCATCCCCAACCAGATCAAGGTTCGTACAAACCTCATCAATCGATGCGCAGAGCGAGCGCGGCATATCAGAGCGCAGAATCAACAACTCAGCGACCCGCTCCGGCGTGATGACATCGGAATAGGCTTTGCGATAAATCTCAAACGCAGAACAAGAACGCAGCACCGCGGCCCAGTGATAGTAGTCATCGCGAGCGGTCGACAAGGCGGCAGTTCGACTGCCATGGAAGCGCACATCAAGCAGGCGAGCGGTATTGTCGGCACGCTCAAGAAAAGTGCCCAGCCGGGTGAAATGCAGCGCTTCGTCGCGGAGCATGGTGCCGATCGTGACCCCTCTTGAAAGATGCGAGCGGAATTTGACCCAGTCAAAAAATTGACCCGGATCACGTTCGGGCAAGCGCTCGTCGAGCAGACGCTGAATCTCCAGCCAGGTCAGGTTGTGTGTCTCGAACACCTCGGTGGTGAGACTACCGCGCACGGCCCTCGCGTTCTCACGCGCAGCGTAAATGCAGCTCACGATGCTTGACGGATTCGTTCGATCGCGAATCATGAATTGCAAGACCGCGTCGCTACTCGCGCTGCCGTGTTGTTTCTCGAAGGCGGGCATCAGCTCGAACATTTCGAGCGTCCCGAGCCAACCCGCTTCGATCGTCGCAAGCGGTTGCGGCAACAAGGATCGCTGGACGTTGACGTCGAGAATGCGCGCGGTATTTTCGGCCCGTTCAATGTAGCGGGCCATCCAGAACAGATGATCGGCGGTTCGACTCAGCATCACCGCTCCTTGGGTAAGGCTTCCTGCAACACCCAGGTATCTTTGGTGCCGCCACCCTGACTGCTATTGACCACGAGCGACCCTTCGCGCAACGCAACCCGGGTTAATCCGCCGGGCACGACCGAAATCTCACGCCCGCACAAAACATAAGGCCGCAAATCAATGTGGCGGGGTGCAACGCCAGACTCAACGTACGTGGGCGACGTTGAAAGTGCCAGCGTTGGCTGAGCAATATAGGCCGCGGGTGTCGCGCGCAAACGTTGCGCGAACTGTTCGATCTCGTCCCGAGTGGATGTCGGCCCAATCAACATGCCGTAACCCCCCGCCCCGTGCACCTCCTTGACGACGAGCGAAGCGAGGTTGGCCAGAACATAGGCGAGTGATTCCGGATCACGGCATTGATAAGTCGGAACATTCTGCAAAACAGGTTCTTCGCCAAGATAGAACCGGATCATCTCGGGAACATATGGGTAGATCGACTTATCGTCTGCGATACCGGTACCGATGGCATTGGCCAATGAAACCCGCCCGGCCCGGTAAGCCGAAAGCAAGCCGGGGACACCCAGGGTGGACTCGGGACGAAAGGCTAACGGGTCGAGATAATCATCATCGACCCGTCGATAGATGACATCGACCCGCCGCCGCCCACGAGTCGTGCGCATGTAGACGGTCTCATCGTCAACAAACAGGTCCTGCCCTTCGACCAGTTCAACCCCCATTTGCTGAGCCAAAAACGCGTGCTCAAAGTAGGCCGAGTTGTACATGCCGGGGGTCATGACAACAATCGTCGGCGAATCAATTCCAGCGGGCGCACTGGCGCGCAGATTCTCCAGCAACCGGTCCGGGTAATGCGCCACGGGTGCGACGTTGATCCCCGCAAATGCGTCCGGAAACAGCCGCATCATGACCTTACGATTCTCCAGCATGTACGAGACGCCAGAAGGCACGCGCAGGTTGTCTTCCAGCACATAAAACTGGGGTGCACCACCATCGGGCGCTGCTGCGCGCACGATATCGATACCTGCCACATGGCAATACACCCGACCGGGCAACGCTATACCCTGCATCTCAGGACGGTACTGCGCGTTTCCAAAGACCTGGGCCGCAGGAATCACCCCAGCATGGATGATTTCGTGATCGTGATAGACATCATGCAAAAAATGATTCAGAGCGCGAACGCGCTGCTTGAGTCCGGTCTCAAGCCGCGCCCACTCTGCGGCCGATATCACCCGAGGAATCATGTCAAACGGAATCAGGCGCTCCGTTCCTGCATCGTCACCGTAAACCGCGAAGGTGATGCCAACCCTGCGAAAGGCCAGATCGGCCTCCGCTCTTTTCTGAGTCAAGCGATCGGCAGGTTGCGCCTGCAGCCACTCGTAAAGGGCCTGGCAGTGCTCATGAACTTGCCCTGGTGCCAGGAACATCTCGTCCGGGGCCTGCTTTGCCAATCGATAGTCCATGAGCTTCATAGGCCCCTCAAAAGCAAAGGATATGCCAAAAAGGACAGCCGAACGTACTTAATCCTAGCCCTAAGCTTGGGCGTCGAGCTCCTCGTAAAGGGCGACCATTTCAAGCGTCAATTTGTGACCCGGGGCAAAGTGCGGCAGCGGGAGACAGGCCTCGTGAGACTCGCGCACCTTGACCGAGGACGAAAGACGCGTCTGCAGCACCGGAAGCCCTTCATCGACCATCGACTCGACAATCCGAACCGGAAGGCTGGAACGCGGGTTGAACTGATTGGCCACGATGCCTTCCACCCGCAGCTTTGGGTTGTGGTCTGCACCAATTTCGCTCACGGACTCCAGCAGGCCATAAAGCGCCTGGCGTGCAAACTCGTCGCAGTCAAACGGAATCAAACAACCGTCTGCGCCAATCAAGGCCGAACGGGTAAAAAAGTTAAGGGCTGGCGGCGTATCGATGACGATGTCATCCCACCCTTTCAGAGCCCCTAGCGCCTGTGGCAATTTAAGGATCTTGGCGCGCGCTTCGAGCTTGGATTGCAGGTCCGCAAGTCCGGTATCCCCCGGCACAATCCCGAGTCGATCGAAGGGCGTCTTGTGGATGCACTGATCCAGTTTCAGCGCATCCAGACGGAACGAGAGGCTTTGCTCAAAAAAGTCACCAATCGTCGGCGCTAGGCGAGCCTCCGAACCAAGCAAATAACTGGTTGCATTGGCTTGCGGATCCAGGTCGATCATCAGCGTGCGTCGTCCGCGTAGCGCCCCGATAGCCGCCAGGTTGACGGCAATGGTCGACTTACCAACACCACCCTTCTGATTGAAAACAACTCGAATCATGACCCCGGGCTCCTGCTCAATATTCTTAGCCGCATTCTAGACGGACGCGAGCCGGCCCTCGCGCATCGTGAGCACCCGATCGGCCCGCGCAGACAACTCAAGATCGTGTGTCACCACGACCAAAGCCGTTCCCAGGCTGCGGTTGAGCTCTTCGAACAATCCAAACACCTGACGGGCACTCCCCCGATCGAGGTTACCAGTGGGCTCATCGGCAAGCACACAAGCGGGCTCCGTCACCAGCGCCCGGGCCAATGCTACGCGCTGGCGCTCGCCGCCAGAAAGCTCGGAAGGGCGATGCGTCGCGCGGGCCTGCAATCCGACCCGGCCCAACATCTGGCGCGCGCGCTCGAGCGCAATGGTCGGTGCCAGTCCACGAATCCGCAACGGCATGGCGACATTCTCAGCAGCATCGAATTCGGGCAGCAAATGATGAAACTGATAAACAAAACCGAGCAGCCGATTGCGCAACTGCCCGCGCTCGCGCTCGTCGAGCAACGCAAGCGATTCACCGGCGATCTCAACCTGCCCCGTCGAGGGCTCATCGAGCCCCCCCAATAAATGCAACAGGGTGCTTTTACCCGAACCTGAGGCACCAACGATCGCCACAAACTCCCCCGCCGCCACTGAGAGGTCGACACCTTGGAGAACGGTCAGGGCCCGGGGGCCATCGCCATATGTCCTCCCGAGATCACGGGCCCGCAGGACCGCCACCGCATCATTCATGGCGCAGGGCCTCAACCGGTCGGGTGCGAGCAGCGCGATAGCTCGGATAAATGGTTGCGACCACCGAAAGCAAGACCGCTACACCGCCGATCCGGAATACATCGTCCCAGCGCAAGTCACTGGGTAATCGGGTAATGAAATAAATCCCTGGGGGAAGGAACTCCACGCCCAGCAGACGCTCGATCCCGGCCACGAGATCGCCAACTGACCAAGCCAGAGCCACCCCAAGCACCACGCCAAGCAAGGTGCCAAGCAGACCGATCACGGTGCCCTGCAAAATAAAGATCCGCTGGATCGCCCCTGGGCTGGAACCTAAGGTCCGCAGGATGGCGATATCCGCCTGTTTGTCAGTCACGGTCATGACCAGCATCGAAACGAGGTTAAAGGCAGCCACCGCGATGATTAAAGCAAGAATGATGAACATCATTCTTTTTTCTACCTGAACCGCTGCAAACCAGCTGCGATTTTCAGACGACCAATCGCGCACAGCGAGTGTGGCGGGGAGTTGCGCGGCGAGCTCACGCGCGATCCTCGGCGCGGCCTGCATGTCATCGACTCGCAGGCGCAATCCCATCGGGCCCTCCGCCCTGAACAGCTTAGCCGCATCATCCATCGCGGTCAGCGCGAGCGTGCTGTCGTACTCATAATGACCACTATCGAAAATAGCAACCACCCGAAAGGGTTTAAGTCTCGGCATCATTCCAACCGGTGTCATTGTTCCCTGGGGCGCAATGAGGGTCACCCGATCACCGAGATCAACACCCATTGCGCGCGCCAATTCACGACCTAAAGCGATCCCGTATTCGCCCGCGCGCAGGTCGGCAAGCGACCCCTCACGGACTTGCTGGGCAATCTGAGAAACCGCCGCCTCCGCCCGAGGATCAATCCCGCGCACCAGCGCGCCGCGGACGACCTCTCCTCGAGTCATCATGACCTGTCCCGACACAAAAGGTGCCACTCCGAGGACCTGCGGATAGGACCTCAGCTGGTCCGTCAATTGGGCCCACTGATCAAGGGCCACTGCGGCTGTTGAGGTCTCGAACACCTCAATGTGAGCAAGCACGGAAAGCATCCGGTCGCGCACCTCTTTCTGAAAACCGTTCATGACCGAGAGCACAACGATCAGGGCAGCGACCCCTAACGCAATCCCCATTGCGGACAGCCATGAGATAAACGAGATAAAGCGGTTGCCGCGTTGAGTACGCCGTCCAGCGCGCACATAGCGCCAGCCAATCGAGAATTCCACAGGGGGAAAATAGGGGCGGTTCACAGGGTAGGAGTTTGCCACAGGGGCCTGTTCTGGGACCCACGTAGAATCGGCGTGTGAACCCAGACAACCCCTCAAAAAGCCCACACCACGGACAGACCATCGTGCTGCCGGGCGCTCTTGCTCCAGCCCATTGGTTGAGTTCGGCCGCGGTCCGAGCTCGACTCGTGGCTCTGAGTCTGGTGCAACCCGATTGGATGCTGATGGGGTCGGTGCAATCCCCCTCGCCTGCCCGGCAACTGCCCCACGAACAATGGCTGGCCGATACGCTTCGCTGGGCGAGCGATCTGAACGGCCCCTGCCCCCCGAACCGTGATTGGTTTGCCATCCCGGTTCAGTTGACGGTTGGCCTCGATCATCTGGTGCTCTCGGAAGTGGACACGCCAATCTCCGAACGGGACGGCGAGACTTTGGCCCAGGTCATCGAGCCATTGCTCGCCGACTCGGGCATTCGGTTGGTGCGCCATCGCATCAATGCCACCGAGGTCTGGCAACTGCATTTCGAGGACGGGCTAAGCGTCGAGACCTGCACGCCGCTGGCTGCGATCGGGCGCAACACCCAGACGCTCATGCCTGCCGGACTAGACGGGGCCCGCTGGCGCAAATTGGTTCATGAAATTGAAATGGCCTGGCACTGCGCGGGGCCAGACCTGCGGTTTGCCAGTGCGGAACCATTTCCAGTCAACAGCCTGTGGTTGGCGGCGCCAGTACCTGCCAAAACAGACGCCAAAACAGACGCCAATTCAGGCGCCCCGACTGCCCCACATGTCACCCTGATCGATCCCGGATGCGCGCTGACACGGGCCCAAATCGAAGCCTCGTCGACGCTAGGCAGTGTCCACTCCAGCCAGAGCCTTTGGATCGATGCGCGGGCGCTCCAACCGCGCCTACTCGGTGATCTCGAGGGATGGTTAGCGGCACTTGAAGCGATTGACGCGTCGCTTCTCCCGAACTTACCCAATGCGACTCAACTGGTGCTGACAGGGGGGCATGCCCTGAGCACGTGGACCCCTCAATCGGGGGCAATTCAAACACCGTCCCCGTGGTCTTTTCAAGGCCTTGCGGCACGGGTTCTTGGCTCCAGCAGTCAAACCGGTCAAACCAGCCAAACCACCCAACCGCGCGCGGCCCATACGATTTTTACTGAGCCCACATGATCGTCGACCGAGCGGTTCCGGCGGCTGCAAGATTGGCTCTCGAGCAGTCAGGATTACACCCGATTCTGGCTCGGGTACTGGCTGCACGAGGTGTTCGCGGGCCAGAAGAACTATCCACCGATCTCGCCGGAATGCTCTCGCCGGCGCTGCTCAAGGGGACCGAAGAGGCCGCCATCCTGCTCGCCGATGCCATCGAGGCCGAAGCGGCGATGCTCGTGATCGCCGACTACGACTGCGACGGCGCCACAGCCTGCGCCGTTGCCGTGCGAGGGTTACGCATGATGGGGGCAAGGGTCGATTACCTGGTCCCGAACCGGTTCGAAACCGGTTATGGACTCACCCCCGAGATTGTCGCGCTCGCCCTCGACCATCCGCGCCTCGGTTCTCCTGATCTTCTGATTACGGTCGACAATGGCATCGCCAGTGTCGATGGCGCGCAGGCGGCACAAGACGCGGGACTGGCTTTGCTCATCACGGATCATCATCTGCCTGGTCCAGCGTTGCCCGTGGCAGATGCCATCGTCAACCCCAATGCCGGCGGATGCACTTTCCCGAGCAAGGCCATCGCGGGCGTAGGCGTTATGTTCTACGTGCTGATCGCTTTGCGAGCAGAACTCAGGCGACGCGGCCTGCACGGCAGCGATGCGCCCCTGGCCCGCCTGCTCGATCTCGTTGCGCTGGGCACAGTCGCCGATGTGGTTCGCCTCGATGCGAATAACCGCCTGATGGTGGCTCAGGGGCTATCTCGGATCCGATCGGGGCGGGCCCAACCCGGGCTTCTCGCACTGTTCGCCATCGCAGGCCGTGAGCCCCGAACAGCCAGCG
>Ga0114967_10001480_pt1 | contig 19620 bp, 13 predicted proteins | sample M_130628_MF_Meta_FD_92639 | JGI IMG/M metagenome (GOLD analysis project Ga0114967, IMG submission 92639) | Freshwater microbial communities from Lake Montjoie, Canada to study carbon cycling - M_130628_MF_MetaG | ecosystem: Environmental > Aquatic > Freshwater > Lake | place: Lake Montjoie... | reverse complement strand
TGTGGAAACACTTCTGCTGTGTATACGCAAGTAATCACTGTTCAAGATACTACTGCTCCTACTTGGTCTACTCAAGCTGGTGCACTTAACGCAACGGTAGAATGTAGCGATGCTGCAGCTTTAGCAACAGCACAAGCGTTGACTCCTCAAGCTGCTGAAGGTTGTGGAACAGTAAATTATACTAAAACAACGGGTAATTTTGTGCCTGGTAATTGTCCAAATATTGGTTCTTATACAAACACTTGGATAGCAACTGACGCTTGTGGAAATGTTTCGACTGTTTACACTCAAGTTATAACAGTTCAAGATACTACTAATCCAGTTTGGATTACTCTTGCTGCATCTTTAAACGTAGCAGTAGAATGTAGTGATGCTGCTGGTTTGGCCAATGCCCAAGCATTAGCTCCGCAAGCTACTGACAACTGTAGTAACGTAACTTACATCAAAACACCGGGAACTTTTGTTGCTGGTAGTTGTCCGTCAAGCGGCACATATACTAACACATGGACGGCTGTTGATGCTTGTGGTAATGCTTCTGGATTATACACACAAATAATTACAGTACAGGATATAACAGCTCCAGTAATGACATCGACCTTAACAAATCCGTCTGTAACTTGTGATAACATACCTGCAGCTCCTACTCCAACATTCTCTGACAACTGTACAGCTGAAAATAGTTTAATTATTACTGCAACTGAAACGCAGTCACCAACTGCTAATAGTCAATACACAATTACAAGAACATGGACAGCTGAAGATGCATGTGGTAATGTATCACAAACCTACACTCAGACTGTAACCGTAACGATTACCACTCAAACCGTAAATACTATAAATGTTGCTAGAGTATGTAATAATGGTTCGATTGAAACTACATTGGATTTAAATACCGTAGTTTTACCTGCTGGAACACCAGCTGGCGGAACTTGGATAAACGAAAGTAATGTTGGTTCATTTAACGGTACCGTATTTAATGCCGAAGGAGTAAATGATGGGACATATATATTTAGTTATAACTACAATCAAAGTACATGTCCTCAAAAAGTAGATGTTGTTGTTCCTGTAGAATTATGTATCGTTGAAGGATGTGATAATATTATTGTTCATAATGCTTTTACACCTAACGGAGATGGAATAAATGAAAATTTCCAAATTGATTATATTAACCAACAATGTCACTTACCTAATACGGTTGAAATATACAACCGTTGGGGTGTACTAGTTTATGAAGGAAAAAATTATGATAATGAAAGTGTAGTATTTACAGGCCTATCAAATGGTAGAGCAACAGTAAGTAAGTCAGATGAATTGCCAGCAGGTACGTATTTCTACATACTACAATACACTGATTCTTCTGGAAAAGTAGTTACGGAATCTAAATATTTATACCTTACTAGATAAAACAAATTCCTGAGGATTTTTCGTTAAATCCTCAGGTTTTAAAAAAGAACTTATGAGAACAAAAATTTTAATTTTCGCATTGATACTAACGTGTTACTCCAGTTTTGCTCAGCAAGATGCGCAGTATACTCAATATATGTATAACACCATAAATATAAATCCAGCTTATGCTGGTTCCAGAGGGGTGATGAGTATATTTGGCTTGCATCGTACACAATGGGTTGGCCTAGAAGGTGCACCAACTACAAATGCATTCTCACTAAATACTCCAATAAATAATAGTAATCTTGGTGTCGGACTTTCTTTTGTAAATGATAAAATTGGCCCCACAAATGAAAATAACATTTCAGCGGATGTTTCCTATACTGTTCAAACTTCAGAAACTTACAAATTGTCTTTTGGTATAAAAGCTTCTGGAAACCTATTTAGTTTGGACAGAAATAAATTAAACCCTGCAGATCCGGCAGATGATTATTTACAAGCGGTTGACAGCGAATTCTCACCCAACCTTGGAGCCGGTATATATTTCCATTCTGATAAACTTTATCTCGGATTATCAGTTCCAAATTTCCTTCAAGACAAAAAATATAGTGATAATGACTATGCCGTATTTCAGGAGAGAATGAATGTATATGCGATTGGTGGATATGTATTTGATTTATCGCCAGATATCAAATTCAAACCTGCCTTCTTGACAAAAATAGTAACCGGAGCACCACTTCAATTAGATATTTCTGGTAACTTTTTGTTTTTTGACAAGCTAATGATTGGTGGAGCATATCGTTGGGATGCAGCAGCAAGTGCTTTAGCAGGCTTTCAAATCACTGATGGTTTATTCATTGGTTACAGTTACGATATGGAAACAACACGTTTAAAACATTATAACTCTGGGTCGCATGAAGTATTCTTACGATTTGAGTTATTTAATAAAGTTAGTAAAATGGTATCACCTAGATTCTTCTAATAATCAAAACAATCATGAAAAACAGAATTTTATATTTAATACTGATTGCAATAACATGTGTAAATAGTTATGGTCAAGGTAGTAAGGAAGTCAAAGGAGATAAACAATATGCGAAGTATGCCTATATCGATGCCATTAAAACCTATGAACGAATATATGAAAAGGGTTATAAATCACCAGATATGCTTCTTAAAATAGGAAATGCATATTATTTTAATGCCGAATTAGAAAAGGCAAACAAATTTTACTCAGAACTTTATTCTCTAAATCCTGAACAACAACCAGAATTTTATTTTCATTATGCTCAAACATTAAAAGCTGTGAATAATTACGCTAAAGCTGAATTAATGTTGGGGGAATTTGCTAAAAAAGACGCGAAAGATTCTCGTGGACAATTATTAAATCAAAATAGAGATTATTTAGCTGAAATCAAACAAAACTCTGGTCGTTTTAAAATAGAAAATGCTGGCATTAACTCGAAATTCTCGGATTATGGTCCCTCTTACAATGGTTCCAAAGTTGTATTTTCATCTGCTCGTGATACCGGTAATTTTTCCAAAAGAATACATACTTGGACAGGACAACATTTCACAAATCTTTACAGTTCGAATTTGGGAGAGGATGGTTCTTTAAGTTCAGTAGATAAATTTGGAAAACAAATTAATACCAAATTTCATGAAGACACTCCCGTTTTTACAAAAGATGGTAAAACAGCTTATTTTACACGTAACAATTATCTAGATGGTAGGGGATTTGATGCCTCGAAAGTAACTTTATTAAAAATATATAAAGCAACATTGGACAAAGAAGGCAATTGGACTAATATAACACCATTACCCTTTAATAGTGACAGTTTTCAAACTGCCCACCCAGCGCTTAGTTTAGATGAAAAGACAATGTATTTCGCCTCAGATATGCCAGGAGGTAAAGGTCAGTCCGATTTATATCGTGTTGAAATTAAAGAGGATGGTTCTTTTGGAACCCCTGAAAATTTAGGAGGTAAAATTAATACCGAAGGAAGAGAAACTTATCCATTTATAAATGAAGATAATGAATTCTATTTTGCTTCTGATGGTCAGCCTGGACTCGGTGGTTTGGATATTTTTATTACAAAAATGCCGAAAGATGGATCTCTTAATTTCAAACAAGTTTTAAATATTGGCGAGGAAGCAAATGGACCAAAAGATGATTTTGCTTTAATTATCAACTCGAAAACCAAGAAAGGCTTTTTAAGTTCTAATCGGGATGGTGGACAAGGAAGTGATGACATATACCGATTCACAGAGACTCGACCTATTTGGTGCGAACAAATATTAACTGGTATTGTTACTGACCAAGACACAAAAGCAATATTACCGAACGCAAAATTAGTGTTAATGGATAATAAATTTAACATTATCAAAGAAACTATTTCTGATGCTGAAGGGAAATACAAGTTTATTGAAGTAGAATGCTCTGAAAAGTATTACGTGAGAACTTCCATGGAAACATATAACACAGAAGAATCACCAGTAATTATAAGCAAAGAATCTGGAAAAACAGAACTTAATATCGAACTTGAAAAAATTGCTAAGCCAATTCCAATAGGTGGAGATTTAGCAGATGTATTTGGTATTAACCTAATATATTTTGATTTAGACAAATGGAATATTCGTGACGACGCAGCCACCGATTTAGCGAAAATCCTTGATGTATTGCAACAATATCCAACGATGAAAATTGACATTCGTTCTCATACAGATAGTCGCGCTACAGCGGAATACAATATTAAATTATCGGATCGGAGAGCCAAATCAACCAAAGAATGGTTAATAAAAAATGGCATCAAAGCTGATAGATTAACCGCTAAAGGATATGGTGAGACACAATTAGTAAATAAATGTGCTGATGGTGTTGAATGTACAGAAGAGGAACATCAACTTAATAGAAGAAGTCAGTTTATTATAACTGCGCTATAAAATTTTAAAAACATTTTTTAAAGCCCCTCTAATGAGGGGCTTTTTTTATCTTTGGATTATGATCAAAACCAAATTGTTCAAAGATTTTTTTGAGAGTGAAAAAGCAGGTGGTTTTACACTTATCTTTTGCACTATAGTTTCATTACTCATAAGTAATTCAGTATGGGCTGATAAGTACCTATTACTATGGCATTATCAACTTGGTCAACATCCGATTGAATATTGGATAAACGATGGATTAATGACTATTTTCTTTTTACTTATTGGATTAGAATTAGAAAGGGAACTTTATTTCGGTGAATTATCTGATGTAAAAAATGCTATATTGCCTTTAGCCGCAGCTTTTGGAGGAATGCTGATCCCTGCAAGCTTATATTTGGCATTGAATAACAACTCCAGTACACAATCCGGAGCTGGTATCCCGATGGCCACAGACATTGCATTTGCTATCGGTATTTTATCTTTATTGGGAAAAAGTGTCCCTGCTTCTTTAAAAGTTTTTTTAACAGCATTAGCCGTAATTGATGACTTGGGGGCCATTATTATTATTGCACTTTTCTATACTAAAACAGTCATAATAAATAATCTATTTTTAGCATTATCCATTTTCACCGTCTTGATTATTTTAAATCGATTAAAAGTGCGGAATAGCATCCCGTATATGCTTGGCGGATTTACTATGTGGTATTTTATGTTAAATTCAGGTGTTCATGCTACCATTACAGGTGTCTTATTAGCTTTTGCAATTCCATTTGGTCAAGGTACTGAAAAATCAACTTCCTACTTATGGCAACATTTCCTCCATAAACCTGTAGCCTTTTTTATACTTCCCCTATTTGCACTTGCTAATACGGCGCTGGTACTACATTATGATTGGCTGACCATAATAGGATGTAACTACACGTTGGGAATTGCACTGGGGTTAATAATTGGTAAACCTATCGGTATATTTCTCTTTAGCTTTTTCAGTGTAAAACTAAAAATAGGTAAACTACCAAAAGATTTAAATTGGAATTCGATACTTGGAGTTAGCTTTTTAGGGGGTATCGGATTTACAATGTCAATCTTTATAACGCTACTTGCTTTCTCAGATCTTCAACATATTAAAAATGCTAAAATCATGATTTTACTTTCCTCTTTTGTAGCGGGTATTATAGGCTTTATTTTGCTCAAATCTTCTTTAAAAAGTAATGAAAATTAATACCATTTCTTCTTTTTAAAGTAGTAGATCATTCCCAATAGCAGCACTACCATGATACCTATTATAATGAAATAGCCGTATTGCCAATGCAATTCAGGCATATTGTCAAAGTTCATTCCGTAAATCCCTACTATAAAAGTTAAAGGCATAAAAAATACTGAAACAACCGTCAATGTTTTCATTACTTCATTCATCTTATGACTTTGCGATGAAAAAAAGAAATTAGCTGCGCTGTCTAAAGTGGTTAAGTCATATTCAATTTGTTCCAAAAGTTCTAAACATTTTTGATGTAATCGCTCAAAAAAAGTAAAATTATTGGCCTCGATGGCATTAAACACGTTATCATCTTTAATGCTTTTTATAGAATATAAAGAATCCCTTAACGGTATAATGGAACGTTTTAAAAAGTTGTAATTATCTCGATGCTTTTCAATTTGCTCTAGAATGGATAAATTTGTACTTACTTTAGACTCATTTATCAATGCTTCCACTTTATCCTCTTCATTTTCTATAGTAATGTAGAAGTTTTCCATAATGGCGTCTAATAAAAGATATAACAAATAATCTGCTTGTTTGGTTCTCACGATTCCAGAATGGGTTCTCAATCGTTCTCTTAAGTGAATAAAAAAATCACTTCGTTTCTCCTGGAAAGATACTAAAATTCCGTTTTTCAATAAAAAACTAATCTGTTCAATACTGATATTATTTGAGTCTTCTTCCGGTAAAAGTGATTTAACATTAAAGAATAATGTATCGTGATATTCGTCTAATTTAGTACGTTTGGTGGTATTTAAAATATCGGATAACATAAAGTTATCTACACCCAGATAATCTCCTATTTTTTTTATGACTTCGGAATCATTTAAACCATGAACATTTAACCAATTCGTTTTAGCAAAATCAACATGCTTTTGAATTTCATTAACATCAAATTCGTGAAACTCTGCTAAATCAAAATCGTCATATACAAACAATTGAATTTCAGTTTGTGTATATTTATGAATTCCCGTGTATTCTAATAAAGTTGGTTGTACTTTCCTACCTTTTTTGTATTTAATTTTTCTCACGAATTCTAAATTTTTTTAAATTTAAGAATATTTATTTTTTTCAAACTATTTTTACCAAAAAACATAGCATGCAAACGCTTATCATTAACATCAAAGAATTATTACAGGTGCGTGAAGTTGGAGTATTTAAGATATCAGGAAAGGATATGTCAATACTGCCAACTATAAAAGATGCCTTTTTACTAATTAAAGATGATTTAATTGTTTCTTATGGTCATATGAATGATTGTCCAAAAACAAATGCAGATATCACGCTAGATGCAACGGGAAAAGTAGTACTCCCTAGTTGGTGTGACAGTCATACACATCTTGTTTATGCAGGCAATAGAGAACAGGAATTTGTTGATCGAATTAATGGATTAACTTATGAAGAAATAGCCACTCGTGGTGGGGGAATTTTAAATTCTGCTAAAAAGTTAAATGAAACTTCAGAGGATGATATCTATTATCAATCCAAAAAAAGATTGAAGGAAGTAATCCAACAAGGAACTGGTGCTATTGAAATTAAATCAGGATATGGGTTAACTATCGAAGGTGAATTGAAAATGTTAAGAGTAATTAGGCAATTGGCTTCAAATTATCCCATTACAATTAAGGCAACATTTCTCGGTGCTCATGCATTTCCATTGGAATATAAAGAAAATCATTCAGGTTATATTGATTTGGTTATAAATGAGATGCTTCCTCTTATCGCTAAAGAAAAACTTGCAGATTACATTGATGCTTTTTTAGAAACAGGCTATTTTTCGATAGAAGAAACCGAACGCATAATGCAAGCTGGCGCTAAATACGGAATGCGTTCAAAGATTCATGTCAACCAATTTACGGCCATCAATGGAATAGCGTCTTGCGTGAAGTACAATGCCCTTAGTGTAGATCATCTAGAAATTGTAACAAAAGAAGACTTAGAGGCCTTAAAAGATTCTGAAACCATGCCTGTAGCCTTGCCGTGCTGTTCCTTTTTCATAAGCATCCCTTATACACCTGCACGTCAGCTAATGGAGGCGGGATTGCCATTTGCGTTAGCTTCCGACTACAATCCGGGTACAACTCCCTCTGGCAATATGAATTTTGTAGTTGCTACGGCTTGTATTAAAATGAAAATTACACCTGAAGAAGCTATAAATGCCGCTACTTTGAATGGTGCCTATGCAATGGGTCTATCGCAAACCCATGGTAGCATCACCATTGGGAAAATAGCAAATCTAATCATTACTAAACCATTAAATTCCTACTATGAAATTCCGTATTCATTCGGAAGTAATTTAATAGATCAAGTGATCCTTAACGGTAAAGTTATTTCATAAAAAAATCCCTAAAGTAAACTTTGGGGATTTCTTTTAGTAATTCTTGAATCTGCTATCGTAAGGTGAAGCTACTTTTCGATACTATTTCTCCTTTGTCAAATATGTTTACGAAATATGTTCCTTTGGCAAAATCTTTACCAGGCAACTGCTCACTAACTTCCACAGTTTTATTTTCGTATTTGACCGTAGAAGTAAAACTATAAGTTAAATTAGTATCTCCGAAAGTAGCAGTAGCTTTATCGCCTAGTACATTATTTTTACCATCAATTACTTGAACATAATAGGTTTTATCTCCTGATTTTGCAATTTTATTTTCTGCTATAGTAAATTTTACTTCCAATAAGTCGGTACGACTGGCTTTATCAGTAGCTATTTGTTTACCCGAACTTCTAACTTTGTATGTAGCTGTTTTTAAATTTGTTATCGTTAATTTTTGTCCTTTCTCTACTGTTTTCGCCAATTCTTCATTTTGTCCTACCAATACTTGATTGTATTTCTTAGAATCCTCTAGCTTTACTGTAGTGCTATCCAAATTAGTTGTTAAATCGCGATTTTGTTGTTTGAGAACATCAACTTCTTGCATTAAGGTTCTCATTTTACCCTCCATCAATTTATATTGGGTTTTATATTTTTGCAACGAAGCAATGTCACCTTTTGCTGCTTTAAGCTGTTCCATCAATTTGACAACTTTATCACGCTCTGCTATCAGTTCATCAGACATTGAAGTGTTTTCGGCTAAGGCGGTATCGTACGTTGCCTTTAAGGCTGCTAAATCCTTCAAAACCGCTTCTTTTTCAGAAGTTGTGGTAGAAACTGTAGTTTCTAATGCCTTTGCATCTGAAGTAAGTTTAAAAATATAGACTAAACTTATCACTAATAAAAGTGCAAGTACTCCTATTATACCTTTAAGTTTTGAGTTATTGTTTTGGTTTTCCATGACTTAACGTTTTTGTTCAACAAAATAAATTTCTAGTACTATTAGAAACGAAATGTACGCAATTTTATTATATTTTTGAGCAAATATTTTTAATAATGGAGAATATTATCCCCTTTTCAATTGCTGATTTAGCCAAAGTAACTAACCATAGAAGTGGAGAAGTAAAGTTTGGTGAAAAAATGATTACCATTCCTAAAGAAGAAAACCCTATTGATTTCATGAAGCTTAGTGAAGCGAAATATGTGCTAGTTGGCATTCCAGAAGATGTAGGTGTCCGAGCAAATTGTGGTCGGCCTGGAGCAGCATCAGCGTGGAAAAGCGCAATCAGCAGTATCGCTAACATTCAACATAATCGATTTTGTAAAGGAAGTCAAATCATTATATTAGGCACCATTGACGTCGCAAATGAAATGGCTCAAGCAAAAGACTTGGACTTTCATAAAACTGTCGATAGGAAACAATTAAGCTCCTTAGTTGAAAAAATTGATAAAGAAGTGGTCCATGTGATCACCACTATACTAAAATGCGGTAAAACACCTATTATTATTGGTGGTGGACACAATAATGCCTATGGGAATATAAAAGGAACAGCCTTAGGATTAGGTAGACCTATCAATGCGGTAAACTTTGATGCTCATTCTGATTTTCGAATATTGGAAGGTCGACATAGCGGTAATGGGTTTTCCTATGCGTATGAAGAAGGTTTCTTAAAAAAATATTTCATTTTTGGTTTACATGAAAATTACACCTCGAAAAACGTGATTGATATTTTGAAAAAGATGGAAGATCGTGTTAACTACAATACGTATGATGAAATTAAAGTTCGACAGCAAAAAAACTTCCAACAAGAACTAAACACTGCTTTAGATTTCATCAAGGGAGATTCTTTTGGTATAGAAATCGACTTAGACTCTTTACCAGACATTGCAAGTAGTGCTATGACATTGAGTGGTTTTTCGGTGGAAGAATTGCGACAATTTGTTAACTTTTTTGGCAGGAACAAAAATGCTACGTATTTACATATTTGCGAAGGAGCTCCGGAATTGGGTGAAGAGAAAAATAATCATTTAATTGGAAAATTGATGGGGTACTTAGTAACTGATTTCATTAAATCACGGAAGGAATTAGCCCTTTAATCCTGTCAAAATTAAAAAGCTTATCTTTGCTGCGACTTACACTAATCGTAAGTACTATTTATGTTATTTGAAGATTTATCATTATCCAAAAGTATTCAGAGAGCGGTCTTTGAAGAAGGATACACTAGCCCCACCCCTATTCAAGAAAAGTCAATTCCTTTTATATTGGCAGGAAAAGATTTAGTTGGTTGTGCGCAAACGGGTACGGGAAAAACAGCTGCTTTTGCTATTCCAATAATCCACAACCTACATCGCATGATTGGGTCGTCTAAAAAAACCAAAGAAATTCGTTGTTTGGTTGTAACTCCTACTAGAGAATTGGCTGTTCAAATTGGGGAAAGCTTTGATACTTATGGAAAATATACCAATATTCGGCAGCTTACCGTTTTTGGGGGTGTTTCTCAAGTACCACAAGTTGACCAGTTAAAAAAAGGAGTTGATGTCCTTATCGCTACACCGGGGCGTTTGTTGGATTTACATAAACAAGGTTTTATAGACTTTGACAATTTGCACTATTTAGTTCTAGATGAATCGGATTTAATGCTTGACATGGGATTTATCAATGATGTTCGAAAAATTGTAAAATTGGTTCCATCCAACAGGCAAACACTTTTGTTCTCGGCGACAATGCCTATGGCAATACGAGAATTGGCTGATACGTTTTTGAATAAGCCTGAGTATGTATCGGTCACACCCGTTTCTTCCACGGCTGAAATTATAGAGCAACAAATCTATTTTGTCGATAAGGAAAACAAACGTGGCTTATTGTATCATTTGATACGCAACGAAAACTTAAGCAATGTTTTGGTATTTGTTCGAACGAAGCATGGAGCGGATAATGTTGTAAAAGCATTGAAAAAACATGGTGTAAATGCTGAAGCAATTCATGGTGATAAGTCACAAACTGCTCGTCAAAGAGTATTAGACAATTTTAAGAGTAAAGAAATATCGGTTTTAGTTGCTACAGATATTGCTGCACGAGGAATTGACATTGAGAGTTTGCCTTATGTAATCAATTTTGATTTACCAAATATTCCTGAAACCTATGTACATCGTATTGGGCGAACTGGGAGAGCTGGGAATGGCGGTATTTCGATATCGTTTTGCGGAAAAGATGAAGAACCGTATTGGAAAGATATTTTAAAATTGATAAAAGTCAATGTAAAAACGATGAAGGATCATCCTTTTCCTTGGAAAGAGGGAGAACCAAATCCGGATGCAAAACCCGATTTAAGAAATAAAAAGAAACCTGAAGGGAGCAATTCTAGAAAATCGGAAGCTTCTAAGAAAAATAAAAAACGCTGGTATTAACCAGCGTTTTCGTTTTCACTATTTTTTACTTGATTGGTGATTACTTGATATAATTTTGTGGGTTCGAATGGTTTCACCATAATGTCGTTCATTCCTGCTGCTAAAGCCTCTTCTATGACTTCTTGCTTATCAAAAGCGGTTAATGCTATTATTGGAGTATTGATGCCTTTTTCTCTTATTTTCCTTGTCGTTTCAAAGCCGTTTATTAATGGCATGTTGATATCCATTAATATTAAATCAAATGATTCGCGATCTAAGGCGACAAGGGAAGCATAACCATCATCAACTATTGTACAACTCATATTACTGTTTTGGATGATTTTTTTGGTCACCATTTGGTTAATTTTATTGTCTTCAACTACCAGAATATTATAGAGATGGCTTGACGATAAATCTACGTCAATGTTGTTTATTATTTCCTTAGATTTCTCTTCATCATACTCAAAACCAATAGTAAAACTAAACGTAGTTCCGACATTTTCTTCACTTTCCAAATGAATTTCACTATTGAATAATTCAATTAAACGAGTTACTATGGAAAGTCCTAACCCTGTTCCTTGATAATCTTCCTCTTTACGTTCGATTTGGACGAACTTATCAAATACTTTACTTTGGTCTTCCTTCGCAATTCCGATACCGGTATCCTTTACTTTAAATTCGATAAAATAGGTTTTGTTTTCCACTCGTTTTAGGTCGGCTGTTATTGCTACCTCACCATTTTTAGTGAATTTCAGAGCATTACTCACCAAGTTCATAATGATTTGGGATAACCTTAATTTATCTCCTATTAAGAACTCTGGTATTGCCGTATCGATTTCAACGGTTAGCATATCGTTGTTTTTATCGGCTATGTATTCGACGGAATTTCTTATGGTTGTTATTTCATCGGTTAGATTGAAAATTAAATTTTCGAGCACAATTCTTTTTTCTTCAATTTTGTTAATTTGAAGTATATCATTTACTAGGGACAGTAAATATTTGGCTGAAAATTTTAATGATCTTAAATGTGGGCTGTTTCCAAGTTCTTTATGTTCGTCTAGAATGATATCTGTAATTCCAATAACGCCGTATAAGGGTGTTCGAAGTTCGTGGGTAATTGTAGAAACAAACTGAGATTTGAGTTGGGATGCCTCTTCTGCTTTTTCTTTAGCTGCTTTTAATGCTTCATTTGCCTGCGTTAATTCGATATTGGCTTTTTCTCTTATTTTAATGTTTTTATAAAGGGATAACAGCAACAATAATAATACTATTAAAATGATGATAAAAAGTATTACGATCAATTTGGATTCCTTAAGACTTTTTTGATGCTTCTCGTTAGCTTTTTCGACTTTGTCTAATTGAATTTTATATTCGTCCAATTCAACTTGGACCGTCGCTTTATTTTTAGTATCAACCTTTCCATATGAGTGATTGAGCTTTGTTTGCTTATCCTCCTTTTGTACAAACGTGGTATTATTTTGTTGTACATAACTTTCAATAGTTCTAGTTCGAAGCGCCTTATAGCATTGAAGAATATCAAAATTTTTAGTGCCGCTATAGATTCTAATAAGCACTTTTTTTGAATATTCTATAGCCTTTTCATACTTGGCACTATTGAATTCATTAGTGGATTGGTTTAACAGCTTATCAATAGTTATGAAGGCTTCGTTATGCTTTTGGGCCACTGAATTGGTGAAGCATAAAATGAAACAAAGTAGAAAACTATAAAATTTCGGTCCTATCATTGTGCTTGTTAAGTATTCAAATATAACGGTTTTCTGCATAAAAAAAATCCCGAATGATCGGGATTTTTTATTTAGTACTAATTTCTTATTAGTTTTCTATATTTTATGCGTTTTGGTGTCACGTCGGTACCTAAGCGTTTCCTTTTATTTTCTTCGTATTCGGAGAAGCCACCTTCAAAGTAATACACTTCTGAATCCCCTTCAAAGGCTAAAATGTGGGTACAAATACGGTCTAAGAACCAACGATCGTGACTAATCACTACGGCACAACCGGCGAAGTTTTCTAAACCTTCTTCTAATGCTCTTAAGGTATTGATATCTAAATCATTTGTCGGCTCGTCTAGCAGCAATACATTTCCTTCTTCTTTTAACGTCATGGCGAGGTGTAAACGGTTTCTTTCTCCCCCAGATAATGCGGCTACTTTTTTGTTTTGGTCACTACCTCCGAAATTAAAACGCGATAAGTAGGCTCTCGAATTTACTTGTCGGCCGCCCATCATGATTAATTCTTGACCCTCACAGAAGTTTTCCCAAATTGATTTGTTGGGATCAATATTAGAATGAGATTGATCTACGTAGGCAATTTTAACGGTGTCTCCTATCGTAAAGGCACCGCCGTCTGGTTTTTCTTCGCCCATTATCATTCGGAAGATGGTTGATTTACCCGCTCCATTTGGTCCAATGATACCCACAATACCGGCTTGAGGCAAAGTGAAATTTAAGTTATCGTAAAGTAGTTTATCACCAAAGGCTTTGGCCACTCCAGAAGCTTCAATAACATTAGTTCCGAGACGCGGACCATTTGGAATGTAGATTTCTAATTTTTCATCTAATTCTTTTTGGTCTTCATTTAAGAGTTTGTCGTAATTCTGCAAACGCGCTTTTTGTTTGGTTTGACGTCCTTTGGCTCCTTGACGAACCCAGTCTAACTCTCTTTCGAGTGTTTTTCTCCGTTTGGAAGCCACTTTTTCTTCTTGCTCCATGCGTTTAGACTTTTGATCTAGCCAAGACGAATAGTTTCCTTTCCATGGAATACCCTCTCCTCTATCTAATTCTAGAATCCATCCCGCAACGTTATCTAAGAAATAGCGGTCGTGCGTAACAGCAATTACGGTTCCTGCGTATTGAGCTAAGTGTTGTTCTAACCAAAGAACGCTTTCTGCGTCTAGGTGGTTGGTAGGCTCGTCTAAAAGCAATACATCAGGTTGTTGTAGCAAAAGACGGCATAAGGCAACACGACGTTTTTCACCCCCTGACAATACTTTGATCGGTGTGTCTGCTTCTGGCGTTCTGAGCGCATCCATGGCAACCTCTAGTTTGTTGTCTATTTCCCAGGCCCCTGCCGCGTCTATTTTATCTTGTAGTTCCGCTTGGCGGTCCATAAGTTTTTGCATTTTATCGGCATCCTCGTAGACTTCTGGCAGGCCAAACATATCATTTATTTTGTTGAATTCATCCAGGATAGCCATGGTTTCGGCTACTCCTTCACGAACGACTTCGATTACTGTTTTGGACTCATCTAATTGGGGTTCTTGTTCCAAATAGCCCACCGTATATCCCGGTTGGAATACCACATCACCTTGATAGTTTTTATCCACCCCCGCGATGATCTTTAATAAAGAAGACTTTCCGGAACCGTTCAACCCTAGGATACCAATTTTTGCACCGTAGAAGAAACTTAGGTAGATGTTTTTCAAGACTTGTTTGTCGCTCCCTTGATAGGATTTACTCAAGCGTTGCATTGAGAATATTACTTTCTTATCGTCTGACATAAATTATTTCTATTTATATTAAGTAATTGATTTTTAGTTATTTATAAAATTACGAATTTACTAAATATTGTATTATTGAATAAAAATGTTCCCACTTATTGTTCCCACTTTTTCTCTTGATTTATATATTTTTTTGTAATCATAAATTATAAAACCTTAATAATTTTTACAAAGATAGTTTTAAATAAAAAGAATGCAAAATGATGATTTTGGAATTCGTAGTATTTAATCTTTAAAAATAGTAAAAAATTAAAAAGAGCCAAGGTACAAGAGTATAAGCTGATGATTTTAAAGATCATTTTAATTCTGATTTCAATTTTTTTTCAATTCAAAATAAAATTAGATTTAATGATATAAATTCCAAATAAAATGAGTCTATAATGCTGATAATTTACCCATTGTTGCGACTTATAGCTATTGTATTTATTAATGTCCGCGCCAAATTCATTAATAGTTGAATTACCACCACTTTGCCTACCGCCCTCTATCATTCAACTAATAGTTATAGTATCACTCTTTGCAAAATAATGGGCTTCTACTTACATATTTCTCAGGTTAAAATTTATATTATAATAAGTAAGTACAGAGTACCAACTAAATGTTGTCAACTCTACGCTTGATATACCAGTAATTGATATATAAATTTAACCGAAAATCCAAAAAATCTTATAAAAATTTGTCCATGCCAGTGGGTTTTTTACTCTAACTTAGTGCATAATCTCGATTCTATTTCCATGTATAGGCTCGTTGTTTAAAAATTTGATTCAGCTCGTTAATATCGTTAGTACCATTTATTACGGAACTGTTTTGTGCATCTTATTTGTAGGCTTTTATTAGAAATATGTCAAAGCCAAAGCCATTTTTTCAGCCGCATCCATTAGTCAAACGTCTACGTTTAGCATCTATTATTAAACGATTCCTATGACCCTGCAAGAAAAGAAACTTTAGGTTATTTTTTGCTTAATTTTATTGGCGCAATGCTTACCGATTTCCTTTCGTTAATCCTACAATTGCTTTCAAAAAAAAATCTTGTTGTTGAAGCATAAAACGGATCAAGTTTTTGTATGGATTTTGTAAGTATAATTGTTATTCGTTTCTTTGTAAAAAAAAATAATGATTTCATTTTTTACAAAATTATCAAAAATTGAAAAAGGGGTTATTATTATCATGTTGATAATCTACCTTCATAATTTATTACTTGATGTTATGAATGTTGATGCTGCCCAATACGCAGGTATCTCCTCTGAAATGGTATCGACTGGTTCTTATTTGGAAGTTAAAGATTTTGGCGCTGATTATCTTGACAAACCTCCATTGTTGTTTTGGCTATCAGCTATTAGTATTGCATTATTTGGCGCAACTAATTTTGCTTATAAATTACCTTCTTTTTTGTTTTTAGTGTTTTCTCTTTATGCAGTATATCGGTTTACTCTACTATACTATTCTGAAAAAACTGCTAAAAATGCCTTACTTATTTTAGCATCAACTCAAGCTTATTTTTTAATAACAAATGATGTTAAAACAGATGGAATTCTTACCTCTTGTGTCATTATTAGCGTTTGGCTTTTTTCTGAATATTTTGAGAAAAGAAAACTAAAAAGCCTTATATTAGGTTCAGTTTTTATAGGATTGGCCATGTTGGCAAAAGGGCCGATTGGCGCAATTGCTGTTTTAATGCCTCTGGGAATTAATTTGATGTACCAAAAAAAATGGCATGATGTTTTTAATTTACGTTGGTTATTAGTTTTGATTATTGTAGGGCTTTTATTGCTGCCGATGTCTTATGGTTTGTATATGCAATTTGATTCACATCCAGAAAAAGGTAAAAGCGGATTGTATTTTTATTATTGGTTACAGAGTTTCGGACGCATTACAGGCGAAAGCTCTTGGAACAATGGTTCGCCATGGCATTTCTTTCTGGGTTCGAGTATTTGGGACTTTTTTCCATGGATTTTTCCGTTTTATATTGCTCTTTTTATTAAACTTAAAAATGTACTTTATTCAAAAACTAAAGTTCCCGAAATTACTACTTTAGTTGGTTTTATTGCTGTTTTCTCAATGATGTCGTTATCAAAATACAAATTACCTCATTATATTTTTGTAACTTTTCCATTTGCATCGGTTATTTTAGCACAATATTTGACGGATGTAGATTTTAAATTTTGGAAACGTTGGAGCATCACCTATTATTTTTTAGGAATTCTGATTTTATTTCTTTTTATCATTTTTTATCTGTTCTTTTTTTCTGAATTTACTTTTTGGGTAGTGTTTTGCATTATTCTGCAACTATTTATTTTGTTTTATTTTAAAAAAAAGAAAGCGAAAAGTGTAGATGAATTATTAATTTTGGTGCTTACATTAAATTTATTTTTAAGTTTTGTTTTCTATCCAAAATTATTGTGTTTTCAAGCAGATGCTATTGCAGCAAAATGGACGTCTACAAAACTTAAAAATGAAGAAGTTTTCTTATTTAATAAACCATCCCATTTGTATAATTTTTACAGCCAAAATCCTTTTACAAAAGTGATTGATAAAAACGAAATAAAAAACATCAAAAAACCCATTTGGTTGTATGTGAGCGAAGGAGATTTAGATCAAATTAAAGATTTAAATGTAACAATTACACACAAGAAAGTATTTGTCGATTATCCGATAAGCCGTTTAAAACTTAATTTTTTACTTGAAAGTAAAAGAGCTAATATACTTAAAAATAAATATTTACTTAAAATTCAAAATTAATCCTGTTGAAAAAATTGTCAATTATTATTCCCGCTTATAATGAAGCGAAGACCATACATTTAATTTTAAATAAAATAAAAGATGTTAAGCTTCAAAATCAAATTGAAAAAGAAATCATTATCGTTAATGATTGCTCGAATGATGATACTGAAGAAGTAATATATAACTATTTAAAACTACAAAATTCATTAAAAATAAGTTATTATAGACACGATGTAAATAAAGGAAAAGGTGCTGCCTTGCATACTGGAATTCAAAAAGCTACTGGCGATTATTTAATCATACAAGATGCCGATTTAGAATACGACCCACAGGAATATAATTTGTTGTTACAACCAATTATCGACGGTTTTGCTGATATAGTTTATGGATCTCGTTTTATGGGTGGAAATCCGCATCGAATACTATTTTTCTGGCATACAATAGGCAATAAATTTTTAACCTTTTTATCGAATCTGTTTACGAATTTAAATCTAACCGACATGGAAACATGTTATAAACTATTCAAATCGGATATAATAAAAGACATAAAATTAAATGAAAAAAGATTTGGTTTTGAACCAGAAATTACAGCAAAAATATCAAGAATTCCGTCCATAAGAATTTATGAAGTCGGAATTTCTTATTATGGAAGAACTTATCTTGAAGGAAAAAAAATCAATTGGAAAGATGGTTTAAGAGCATTATACTGTATTTTTAAATATGCTTTGTTAAAAATAAACTAATTAAAAACAAGTTTTGATAAAAAAACACACCAATTGATGTGTCTTCAATTGGTGTGTTTTGCTTTTTTATCAAAAATATTGCTTAGTTCTGAATGTGCCCAATTGGATACAAAATCCTAAATTTTAGATAAAACGCAAAAAGTTTAAATCACTTCCTCATAAAAAAATCATTTTAGTAGAAAAAATATAAATTTACGTTAAAACAACAAAATTACTTTTTTATCGTCTGACATATTATAAACTGATTTTAATTAAACAATTGATTATTAAATATTTAAAAATTATATATTTTTGAAAAGCATTATTAAACAATAAAATATTTCCAGTAGTTGTTCCCACTTTATATAAGAACCGATACATTTATGTTGAAATCATAATTTATAAATCTTACATTATAGCAACAAAGATAGTTCTAAATCAAAAGAATGCAAATGATGATTTTGTTATTTATTTCTCGAGTTATCGTCGTAGTATTTACTTCGAACATGGTACTTACATATACTTTTTAGAACATACCCTATTTATTTACAAAATGAAAATACTATCTAGTTACAAAAAAAATAGTTCGAAGTATTCTATTTATTTTCAAAATAGCAACAATTATTAATGTCATAAATAAATTTCAGCTTGGTAAATAATAACATAGCCTGCTGAAATCAGCAGGCTATATGGAATTAAAATATTGATTATTGAATTAGTGTTTAACCACTTTAAAGAACTTAATGTTTTCTCCTTGTGAAACTACAATTGTATAAATTCCACTAGGATAATTCTCGCCAATTTGAATTATTTCAATATTCATTATCTTTGATGTCTTATAATCTAATAACTTTCCTAACAAGTCATATACTTTTACTGTTAATTCATCTGAACTTCTTGACTCTACATTCAAATTAAGGATATCATAAAATGGATTTGGATAACAATTAACTTTAAATAAATTTTCATTTAGAGATAGACTCTCTGATTTTGACGCACTTCTAACTATATTGACCGTTAACGGATTAGAGAAACATCCTGAACTGTTCTTCACGGTAACATTATAGCTACCAGCACTTAAATTACTGAAAATCGTCGAGCTCTGGTACGTACCATTATTCAAACTATAAGTATAACCGCTTCCTACTGGTGAAGTTACTGTTATGCTTCCTTTCGGATTAGAACATGTTGGCTGTGTAACACTAACCGTTGGTACCGAAATTGTTGCTGGTGCTGTAATCACTACTACAGTTGCTGATGAAATACATCCGGAACTGTTTTTTACCGTAACATTATAGCTACCAGCACTTAAATTACTGAAAATCGTCGAGCTCTGGTACGTACCATTATTCAAACTATAAGTATAACCGCTTCCTACTGGTGAAGTTACTGTTAT
>Ga0114967_10001478_pt1 | contig 19629 bp, 11 predicted proteins | sample M_130628_MF_Meta_FD_92639 | JGI IMG/M metagenome (GOLD analysis project Ga0114967, IMG submission 92639) | Freshwater microbial communities from Lake Montjoie, Canada to study carbon cycling - M_130628_MF_MetaG | ecosystem: Environmental > Aquatic > Freshwater > Lake | place: Lake Montjoie... | reverse complement strand
CCCAGGAGAATATTGCTTCATCTACAGCTTTGGCACGCATGGCCAATCAATTAACCAACATAGAAACCAATGCAGTTTTTCCGCCTTATCATGGATCAAATGGCTGGGTAATTGCTGGCTCAAAAACCAAATCAGGAAAACCAATTTTATCGAACGATACCCATATTGCTTTTTCTCAGCCTTCGGTTTGGTATGAAGCTCATTTGGAATGTCCAAACTTTAAATTTTACGGCAATTTCTTGGCAGGAACGCCAGTTGGGGCTTTGGGACATTCGCAATACGGCGGTTGGGGTTTGACAATGTTTGAGAATGATGATGTTGATTTTTTCCGTGAAAAAGCTAATCCTACCAATGCTAACCAAGTTTGGTACAAAGACCATTGGGAAGATTTAAAAGTGCGTGAAGAAAGTATCAAAGTGAAAGATGCGGCTGATGTAAAAATTGTTGTCAAAACTTCTCGTCATGGCATCTTAATGAATGATAGTTTTGATAAAATGGCTGACCAGAAAGACCCAATTGCTATGTGGTGGGTTTATAACCAATTTCCAAGTTATCATTTGGAGGCTTTTTACGAAATGGCTCACGCCAAAAATGCTACCGAAGCAGGTAAAGCGGCAAGCAAACTTACCTCTCCAGGCTTAAATATCATGTGGGGCGATACCGAAGGTAATATTGCTTGGTGGGCAGCAGGAAAACTCCCAAAACGTCCAGCCCATGTAAATCCGATGTTGATTTTAGATGGCTCAACGGGCAACAACGACCCACAAGGTTGGTACGATTTTTCGCTGAATCCTCAAATTTTGAATCCTAAACGTGGTGTGCTTTACACGGCCAACAACCAGCCAGCTGATATGGGTAATGGTTTGGTGGCAGGCTACTACGTTCCAGGGAATCGTGCAAGCCGAATAGAAGAACTTTTGTTTAATGATAAAAAAGATTGGACGCAAGAAAGCGTTAGAAACGTTATCAATGATGTTACTTCTTCATCATTTACTGGACTTTTGAAAGATATTTTACCAGTAATTGATAAAAATAAGCTGAATCCGTCAGCAAAAAATGGTTTAGAAAAACTGGCTAAATGGGACGGATCGCATGATTTAGAAGATATTGAGCCTACGATTTATTACCGTTTTCTGTATCATTTTTTTGTAAATACAATTAAAGATGAGTTAGGCAATGAGGTTTTTCAGGCTTTTGAACACAATTCGAATTTCAAGCGAAATATGGCATCATTAATGCGAAATGATGCATCGCCTTGGTGGGATAATGTTTCGACAAAAAACAAAGAAACTCGCTCCGAAATCTTGACAACCTCACTGAATGAAGCACTGGTAAGTCTCCAAAAACAACTCGGCAACGACATTACAGATTGGAAATGGAAAAAAGTGCATACACTTACGCACAATCATCCACTTGGAATTTTACCAGTTGTAGGTAAATATTTTAATGTTGGACCTTTTCCAGTACCCGGTGGCCGAGAAACCATTAATAATCTTGATTTTTCAATCGACTCGAGTGGAACTTATAAAGTTACCTATGACCCAGCCTTACGCAGAATTATTGATTTTTCCGATGTTGAGCACGGACGTAGCGTATTACCAACAGGCCAATCGGGCCATTTTTTAAGTAAACATTATGACGACCAAGCCGAAATGTTTGTCAAAGGCGGTTCACGCCCCGAACTGATGAATCGAGCAGAAATTGAAAAGATAAAAACTGGAAGGTTGGTTTTAAAGCCTTAAAATCGCTAAAAATTCCCTTTTGGTCGAATTTTTATTCAAAACTTAATACTCATAGTAAATTTTCAAGAACAATTTATTTAATTTTAGTTATAAATTCAGAAATTAATTAAACATTTTAATAATGGCAAATTATAACCTTAAAATCAACGGTAAAACCCTTAAAACTGAAGTTTCACCTGATACACCATTATTATGGGTCTTGCGTGATAATCTCGGTCTCGTTGGCACAAAGTATGGTTGCGGAATGGCTCAATGTGGAGCTTGCACAGTACATATTAATGGCGAAGCAACTCGCTCATGTGTGTTACCAGTTTCGGCGGTTGCTGATGCAACAATCACGACAATTGAAGGACTTTCTGAAAAAGGCGACCATCCTATACAAAAAGCATGGGATGCCATCGACGTTCCACAATGTGGATACTGTCAGACTGGACAAATGATGACAGCGGCGGCTTTCTTGAAAAAGAATGCAAAACCAAGTGTGGAAGAGATTGAGGCAGCAATGTCGGGAAATATTTGTCGATGCGGCACATATCACCGAATCAAAGAAGCGGTCCAATTGGCTGCAACCAAAATGTAGAAATGCATTAAACGGTAGGCAATACGCTTTACACAATAATTTAATTTCTGTAATAATACGTTAAAATTTGCTGTAAAAAAGCTTGAAGCCTATCGCTTAGAGCATACAGCATTAAAAACAGATAATATAATGACAAAAAATAATAGCCGAAGAGATTTTTTAAAATCAACTGCATTAAGTGCTGGGGGTTTAATATTGGGTTTCAACTGGTTTGGACAAGAGGCTTCGGCAGCCGAAGTTGTAAAAGGCATATTAAGCGAAGCAGGGAATACTGCCTTTAATGCTTTTTTATCTATCCAAACCAATGGAATCGTAACGATTTTTTCACCAAATCCTGAAATTGGACAAGGTATAAAAACTGCTTTCCCAATAATCGTGGCTGAGGAATTAGATGTTGACTGGGCAAATGTAAAAGTTCTACAGGCTCCGCTCGACACCAAGAAATTTGAACGCCAAGTAGCTGGTGGTAGTGGTTCGATTCCTCATTCGTGGCAACGCTTACGCAAGGCAGGTGCAACAGCTCGCCAAATGTTGGTAGAAGCTGCCGCCAAACAGTGGGGAGTTTCGGCAAGTGAATGTTCGACCGAAAAAAGCTTCGTGATTCATACAGCATCAGGAAAAAAGTTGGGTTATGGCGAATTGGCGACGGAAGCAGCCAAACTTACCCCACCGACTGATGTAAAATTGAAAGATAAAAAAGATTTCAAACTAATTGGCTCTACCATAAAAGGGGTTGATAATGAAGCACTTTTAACTGGAAAACCACTTTTTGGCCTTGATTTTTATCGTGAAGGAATGAAGTTTGCGATGATTCAACGTCCACCAGCTTTTGGAATGAAACTCAAATCATTCGATGCATTAGAGGCAAAGGCTTCAGCAAGTGGTATCGAGGTAGTTTCTTTTAAAGACAAAGTAGCTATAGTTGGAAAATCGACTTGGGAAGTAAAAAAAGCACGTGATTTAGTCAAAATTGAGTGGGAAAAGGCTACTAACCTCGAAAGTAGTGACGACCATAATAGAATTTTCAAGGAATTATTGGATGGAAAAACCGAAGTTCGTCGCAAAGATGGCGATGTAGAAATGGCTTTTAAAGATGCCGCAAAAATCGTAGAAGCAGAATATCAATGTCCTTTTTTGCCGCATAATCCAATGGAGCCGATGAACTTTTTCGCTCATGTGCGTGAAGATGGCGTTGAATTGGTTGGACCAACACAGACACCACAAAATGCCCAAAATCAAACCGCAAAATTACTTAATATACCTGCTGAAAAAGTTACAGTAGAATTAACAAAGATGGGTGGAGGTTTTGGTCGACGTTTAGGCACTGATTATGTGTTGGAGGCTGCCGAACTTTCGAGCATAATCAAAGCACCTGTAAAAGTTATGTGGACGCGTGAAGACGATATGGGCGGCGGAAGCTATCGTCCAGCTGTTCGTTATCGTTTCCGTGCAGCTCTTGATAAGCAAGGCAATATGATTGGCTATACACTCCGTGGAGCAGGTTTGAATGCAGGAAATTCGACTCGTCAAGATAATTTTCCAGCTGGAGCAGTTCCAAATTTATTGATTGATTCTGCCGAACATAAATCTCCGATTACAACTGGCCCTTGGAGAGCTCCAATTACTAATTTCTTGGCTTTTGCTGAGCAATCTTTCATTGATGAGGTAGCAACGGCGGCAGGTAAAGATGCAGTACAATTCAGACTTGAATTATTGGAAAAAGCCAAAACTGCCCCAGCAGGTGAGATAAAATATAACATCGACCGTATGAAAGCTGTGATTGAATTGGCTGCTGAAAAATCGGGTTGGGGAAAGAAGAAAAAAGGCGTAAGTCTTGGCTTTAGTGTTTACTTCTCGCACGCATCTTATGTGGCACAAGTAGCAGAAGTGGTGATGAAAAAAGGAAAACCAGTTTTGCAGAAAATCTATGCAGCGGTTGATTGTGGTATAGTTGTAAACCAAAGCGGAGCAAGAAATCAAGTAACGGGCGGTATCGTCGATGGTATAGGACACGCCATGTATGGAAATTTAACTTTCAAAGATGGTACACCAGACCAAAAGAATTTCAATGCTTTTAGATTGATAAAAATGAATGAAATTCCTGCAATAGAAGTAAGTTTTGTCAATAATGGTATCGACCCAACCGGTTTGGGCGAGCCAGCTCTCCCTCCTACTGGTGGTTCGGTTGCTAATGCTATTTTTAAAGCAACTGGTAAACGTTTAAGAAATCAACCTTTTATAGAGGAAGACCAAAAATTGTTTGAAAGTGTTTCTTGATATTGTATTATAATTTATCCAGAAGTCGAATCAGTTATAATACTGATTCGACTTTTTTTAGTTTATTTGACAAATATACTTTTTTCACCGCAATAAAAAATCATTTAAATCATCTAAATAACAACTAATAAAATTGATGGCTCCTTTAAAAAACAAAAGCTATAATATTTATGAATATGAATCTTAGAAAATTAGTCCTTGGATCAGTTATTTTCTTTTTGTTTGTTGCATCAAAAACATTAACTACGACAGACTACCTAAATCTACCTGTCACCCCTTATGAGTATAATGTTTCATTACCTAATTTTTATGCTAATAATGTAGCTAATATTGATAATTCGCCCGCTAACAACCCCATCACCAACAATGGTGCGACTCTTGGGCGTGTACTTTTCTATGACAAAAATCTGAGTTTAAATCGAACAGTTTCTTGTGCTTCTTGCCATAAACAGAGCGAAGGTTTTAGCGATTCTCGCACCCTAAGTATTGGCTTTACTGGTGGTAAAACTGACCGTCACGGTATGACAATTCTGAATGCTCGTTATTATCAAAGAGGGCGTTTCTTCTGGGACGAAAGAGCTGCCACGCTCGAAGACCAAGTGCTTCAACCTCTACAAAACACTGTAGAAATGGGCTTAACAGCCGCTCAGATTTCAGAAAGAATAGCCGAGCAGCCCTATTATAATCAATTGTTTATCAATGCTTTTAGTAATAATACTATTGATAATGAAAGGATTTCAAAAGCTTTAGCTCAGTTTGTAAGAAGTATTGTAAGCTACCAAAGTAAATATGATGTTGGTCGAGCAGCAGTCAATAACCCAAACCAGGCATTTTCAAATTTTACGATTCAAGAAAATCAAGGAAAACAATTGTTTTTTACACCAATACCTCAAGGTGGTGGAGGCTGTGCGGGTTGTCATGGAACAGAGGCATTCGTAAGTACCAGACCTGAAAACAACGGCATTGATGCCACCTCTACAACCGATTTGGGTGTTGGTGGAGCATCTTCTCCAATTCGTCAGAATTTAGTCGGAACTTTCAAAAATTCAAGCATCAGAAACATCGAACTTTCCGCACCTTACATGCACGACGGGCGATTTGCAACCCTTGAACAAGTAGTTGATCATTATAATAGTGGTATTCAAGCCCACCCCAATCTTTCGGGTATACTGAAAGACGCCAACGGAAACCCTGTAAAATTAAATTTCTCAACTACTCAGAAAACCGCTTTGGTGGCATTTATGAAAACTTTAACAGATAATAGTATAGCTAACGAAGTCCGTTGGAGTAATCCATTTTGCCAGACTAATTTGAGTTTTACAGGTACAATCAATTCAGGCGGTTTTCAGTCGAGCAATAGCATTTTGGTACAAGCTACTTCACAAATACAAAATAGCAGTACAGTAAACCTTGTTTCTGGCAAATCCATTATCCTTAATCCTTCTTTTGAAGCCAAAGCTGGGAGCGTCTTTAAGGCTCAGATAAGCACTTGTCAATAAAACAAACCCTTTTTTGAATCTTACTTCACTTAGAATAACTTTTACCTCATTGATAATTAGCTATACTATTTTATTGTTCATAGAATTTTCTAATCTGAACGAAACAATAATTCAAGCTGGTATTTAAAAATCCTTAATTATACTAAAGACCAAAATCTATAAATATTAAACTTTGCTTTGGTATTAATGTTTAGTAAATTTATCTATTAAAAACAGCATATAGTATTTTAATTCTTTTGTTTATAATTTTGTATAATTTATCCTTCTCTTAGACATTTTCTCTAAAATATACCACTCTTGTAGATTAAATATACTGTCTATTAAAAATATTCAATAAAATTTCTCTAATTTTCTAACAATTTGTTTCAACAATTAATTTATAATTTTAGTATATTTGCATGCTCATCCAAACAGACCATTCATGTATTATCATTCCCCAAAGCATGAATCAATTTAAAAATAAACTCTCCTTCAGGGGCAGGGGGTTTTTCACCGATGAAAGTAAACCTTATTACGCAAGAATCCTTTGAAAGTCGTCACCACGGCAAGAGTGAAATCGAACTCCAATCAATGTTAAAAAAAATTGGTGCAGATTCACTCGAAACACTCATCAATGAAACCGTTCCCGCTGGGATCCGTTTAAACAATCCACTCAATTTGCCAGAATCAAAATCTGAAGTAGATTTTTTAACGGATTTTAAAGCATTGGCCAAAAAAAATAAAATTTATAAATCATTTATTGGTATTGGTTATTACGATACAGTTGTGCCAAATGTGATTTTGCGAAATATATTAGAAAATCCATCTTGGTACACTGCGTACACCCCTTATCAAGCCGAAATAGCACAAGGTCGTTTAGAAATGTTACTGAATTTCCAAACAATGGTGATTGAGCTGACGGGAATGGAAATTGCCAACGCTTCTTTACTTGATGAAGGAACTGCTGCTTCCGAAGCCATGACGATGCTTCATAGCGTGCGTCCTGCTGCTAAGAAAAACGCTCAAACTTTCTTCGTTTCGGAACTTTGTCACCCACAAACCATTGATTTGGTGATTGGACGTGCAAAACCATTGGGTATCAATGTAGTAGTTGGAAATCACAGCACTTATGATTTAACTAACGAAGATGTATACGGAATTTTATTGCAATACCCAGCCACCAACGGCGAGGTATATGATTATACTGATTTGATTGCTTCGGCTCACGAATTGAATATTTTTACTGCGGTAGCTGCCGATTTACTTTCATTAACACTCCTCACACCTCCCGGTGAAATGGGTGCTGATGTGGTAGTTGGCTCAGCTCAACGTTTGGGAGTTCCAATAGGTTATGGCGGTCCTCATGCGGCTTTCTTTGCTACAAAAGATAATTTCAAACGCCAAATCCCTGGTCGGATCATTGGGGTTTCGATTGATTCACAAGGTAATCGTGCTTTGCGTATGGCATTACAAACGCGTGAGCAACATATAAGACGTGAAAAAGCAACATCGAATATCTGTACAGCCCAAGTTTTATTATCGGTGATGGCATCGGCTTATGGAGTATATCACGGGCCAAAGGGTTTAACAAATATTGCGGCTAAAATCCATGGCTTAACAAAACTTTTCGCAGAATCTATTGAAGGGCTTGACCTTAATATAGTTAATAAAAATTATTTTGATACTGTAACAATTCATACCGAAGATAATACCAAAATCAAGGCAATTGCCGAGAAATATGAAGTAAATCTTCGTTATTATAACAATGGCAATGTAGGAGTTTCTTTTGATGAAAGAAAAACCATTAAAGACGTTGAGCAATTATTAAATATTTTTGCCGAAGCTGGTGGAAAAAGCACAAACATCAATTTAAAATCTGAGGTAAATATAGGATTTGGCGTAGGTCTAAACCGTACTTCAGATTTTATGACTCACCCGGTTTTTAGCAGCTACCATACCGAACACGAAATGCTGCGTTACTTGAAATCTTTGGAAAGCAAAGATTTATCCTTGGTTCACTCAATGATTTCGTTGGGAAGTTGCACGATGAAACTCAACGCCACGGCAGAGATGATTCCTGTAACTTGGCCAGAATTTGGTCAAATACATCCATTTGCTCCAAAAAACCAAACCGAAGGTTATCAAGAATTATTCAGCGATCTAAATACTTGGCTTTGTGAGGTAACTGGATTTGCTCAAATGTCGTTGCAACCAAATTCTGGAGCTCAAGGTGAATACGCTGGTTTGATGGTGATTCGTGCTTATCATGAAAGCCGTGAAGATTCACACCGAAATATCGCTTTGATTCCTTCATCGGCTCATGGTACAAATCCAGCATCGGCGGTGATGGCGGGGATGAAAGTAGTAGTAACAAAATGCGACGAAAAAGGGAATATCGACATGGCTGATTTGAAAGAAAAAGCTGAGCAGTATTCAGAAAACTTGGCATGTTTGATGGTAACTTACCCATCAACACACGGTGTTTTTGAAGTATCTATCAAAGAAATCTGTGCCTTGATTCATGAGCACGGTGGACAAGTTTATATGGATGGTGCAAATATGAACGCCCAAGTTGGCTTGACTTCGCCAGCAATAATCGGAGCAGATGTATGTCACCTTAATTTACACAAAACTTTCTGTATTCCTCACGGTGGTGGTGGCCCAGGAATGGGGCCAATCGGTGTTGCAAAGCATTTGGCTGAATTTTTACCGTCAAATGCCGTTGTTGATATGGGTGGGAAATCGGGTATTCACGGAATCTCGGCTGCCCCTTTTGGCAGTGCAAGTATCTTGACTATTTCTTATGCTTATATCGCCATGATGGGCGGTGTGGGCTTAACAAATGCAACCAAAAATGCGATTTTGAATGCCAATTACATCAAATCTCGTTTGGAAGCTGAATTCCAAATCCTTTATACAGCCGATAGCGGACGTTGTGCCCACGAAATGATTGTTGATTTACGCCAGTTCAAAACTTCAGCAGGTGTTGAAGCTGAAGACGTGGCGAAACGTTTAATGGATTACAATTTCCACGCTCCTACGCTCTCGTTCCCTGTGGCTGGAACAATTATGATTGAACCAACTGAATCAGAATCAAAAGCCGAACTTGACCGTTTTTGTGATGCTCTTTTGAGTATCCGTGAAGAAATCAGAGAAATTGAGGCAGGAACTGTAGATAAATCCGATAATGTATTGAAAAACGCTCCGCACACGGCGGCAGTAGTTTTGGTAGAAAATTGGACAAAAGCCTATTCGAGAGAAAAAGCGGCGTACCCACTACCTTATGTAAAAGCCAATAAATTCTGGGCAACTGTTAGCCGCATTGACTCGGCACATGGGGACAGAAACTTAATCTGTGCTTGTGAGCCTGTGGAGGCTTATGCTGAGAATTGATAGGATATTCAATATAAAAAAATGGTCTGAAAAATTATTTTCAGACCATTTTTTATTGATAATTATCTCATGCAAAAGGCGACTCTTCGTCTTTTAAATATTTACCAATATTGAAAGAAATACCGTTGGCTATCGCAATATCTTTGTTCCAATCAATTATTGACCAATTTTCGTCTTTGGTTGCAACTAAAACCTTCTTGCTTTCAGACATAAGCCAAATGACTTTTTCAACGCCAAACTGTAATAATTTGTCAGTTTTTGTGTAAATATAGCCATCAGGTGTACCAAAAGCACCCAAATGAGCATCAATATCAACTTCAATCTGAATTTTTGGTGGTACAGAAATATAATGTTTATCGGCTGACTTAACTGGTAAAACACTCTTATCGTAAATAACAATATCACCCGATAAGTTATTTTTTTTACTCAAATGTAAGCCCGTTTCATTAGTCAAAACACGGTATTTTGTAAGATCTATTGATTTGAATAGCACCATCAATAAATATTCTATGATTGTCGATTGCAAATTGCTCGAACCCATAACTTCTTCAATTGTTTTTGTTCCATTTACTACTTCTTCATACCCTTTGTAATAAATAGGTTTACCATCAATGATTTCGTAAATCAATGACGCTGGTATTTTCTTGGCAGGGATGCGAGGAAGTACCGTTCGAGGACTTTTAGTTGCTATCATTGCTTTTATTTTTTCTCAAATTTAAACATTATTTTCATAACCCTACAAACATTTATCTTTTCAATTCTCCGAACATCCAGCAATCTGAGCCTGAAAAACACTACCTTGTTTGGCTTCAAAATTTGGTTCGAGTAGAATGTATTTTCCAGCTAAGTAGCTTACTTTTTGATTGGCATTGATGGCATTATTAGTATTGGCTTGTATCCAATCCCACGATTCGATGGTGGCGTTGGGCAATCGGTTTTCTTTCTCTAAAACCAGTTGACTATTGCAGCTGGGCGGTAGTGGTAGCGTACTCATGTAAATACCACGTCCGTGTGTGCCTATCGCCAAAACTCGGTCAGTTGAACGATACACTAAACCATCGCAACGTACATTGGCCAAACCTATATTAGTCGGTTGCCAATAAGGGTAAGCTACTGAAATGTCCTTTGTTTGCCAAACACCCAATTCGGTAGCCAAAAATACCTGCATGCGGTCGAGTGGATAAAAAACGGCTGCTCTAATCGGTATATCTTCTAAGCCTGAACCCAGATGTTCTTTATTGAGCCATGTTGTGCCTCCATCGTTTGTCAACCAAACCGAGGCAATGCCATAATTTGAAAAAGTCACTAATAGATTATCGTCAGTTTTGCCAATATCAATGCACGAAATTGTGGTATTCCCCGCAGGTAAACAGGCATTATCAATCTGCATAACTATCTGACCAGCAAGACCTGCATCGGCAATTTTGTAGATTTTCCCACCCTTACAAGCAATAAATAAGGTATGGTCAATTTTGCCTGCTTTCATAAACGTAATATCCATTTTTACGTTTATGGTCATGCTACCCAAGACGGTTCTACCACCAACATCAGTTACTCTTGAAAGGCGTGTTGAAGTAGAAGTAGTGTCGGAATACGAATAAAAAACGTTGATTTTATCATTATAAGCAGCAGGGTTGAGAAACTTACCTTTATCGCCATCAATGACGATAGACTCACTGAAGTCACCGTTTTGGTTATGTAGTTCATAGACATTCTTAATTCCCGAAATAATCTGCACATTTGGGTTGTCTCGATCTATAAAACAAATATAACCATCGCCGCTAAAGATGGCTACGTCGGTTCCTGTTCCTTGCGTAAAAATTGGTGGATTGATTTTCAATGAGCCATTATCTTGTGTACCGCCAATAGCGTAGCCACTTCCTGCAATGTTTTTTACAGCTACACTATAAAATTGTGCAACATTATAGCCTTTTGTTCGACGTTGGAAAATTGGCTCTGTGGTAGTGGCATTTCCATAATTATTCGATAAAAAAACTCCTCCATCATTTCCAATCAGTACTTGGTCGGGGTTATAAGGATTGTAAACAATCGCATGTTGGTCGGGATACGGAAGTCCGTAATAAAGCATCGTCCAGCTTGCACCTCCATCAGTAGTTTTGGAAAGATTGGTACCACCTGCAATAATTAAATTAGCATCAGTTGGATGTACCGATAAAATCAGATTATACCAACCTTGATTTGATGTAAAATTCGGTGCTATGATATCTGTCCAAGTGCTACCTGCATCAATTGATTTCTTGAACCACTTGATTTTTCCAGTGTTTGGAGGCGAATCTCCATAGGTAGAAACCGCATAAATTACTTGTGAACTTCCCAATGTTGAGGGTGCTAAGGCTAGTTCAGTTCTTGCTCCAGTATTATCAGGCGTGATGTTTGTCCAAGTACTGCCTTGATCAGTTGATTTAAAAATACCACTTCCCGAAGAGCTAATTTTGCCGAAAGTTGCAAAAATAGTCTGGTCTGAAGCGATTTCTAAATCTGCCGCAAATGTTGAACCTATTGTGGGTAATAAAACTTGCTGCCAAGTTGTGCCGTTATCGATTGAACGATAAATCCCATTTTGTGTTGCTGCAAAAATTTCCCCATTAGTGTTTACAGCTATATCTTGCACAAAATTAAAATCAACATTTGAGGAGGTCGCCGACAATTGCTGCCATGTTGTGCCATTATTTGCAGAGTACCAAATCCCTGTTCCACGAACAGCATCAATATTTTGCCAACCTTCGCCAGTGCCTACGTACATTTTTTGGGGAGAATTTGGGTCAAATGCAATGCAAGAAATAGCCAAATTTGCCCAAAAATCATCAATTTTAATCCATTTTTGATTAGCATCAGTGAAATCATTATTATACCAAAGTCCGCCCGCAACTCCCCCTGCCCAAACTCTTTTATGGTTTGTATCATTTGGGTCGAGAGCTAACGCTCGTGTACGTCCACCCGCATCCAATGGCCCCATTTCAAACCAATTCATCGAAGAAGCAAAACGACCTCTTTGGATTTTCTCTTGTAGATTTTTTCTTGCCGAAACCAATCGCTCAGTTGGCACTTTCCCAGTTGCAGGGTCTTGCGTGATTTCACTTTCAAATCTTGCTCGTTCATAAGGATTTTCACGAAATTCTTTCTTTTTTTCTTGAGCAAAAGAGTAAAATGAAAGGATATAAAGAATTAGAATTGGGTAAATTTTTGTCATTTCCTTACTGGTAAAACGTTTTATAGGGTAGATTTCACTCAAAGCTAATATTGCCCAGCAAAGCCTTGATCTAAATTTCACAATTTTTAAGAAAAAGAACAAATCTATTTAATTTATGGTATTTTTCTTTTTAAGCATAAGGCGATTCTCCTGCTTTAAGATATTGCCCAATATTGAAATAAAGGCCTTCGGCTATTTCAATTTCTTTATGCCAATTAGTTATTTGCCAGTTTTCGTATTTGGTAGCAATCATTACTTTTTTACTTTCTGAAAGTATCCAAATCACTTTTTCTACACCAAAAGCTAAAAGTTTATCAGTTTTTAGGTTAATATAAGCTTCAGGAAATTCAAAATCTTCAATATCAGCATCAATATCTACCTCAATCTGAATTTTGGGGGCAACAATTGCATCATGTTTATCAGCAGCTTTTAAAGGCAATTTTGAGGTTTCAAAAATAGCAATATCAGCTGATAAGTTGCTTTTATTTTCTAAATGTAAACCTTGCTCGTTGGTCATGATACGATACTTTTTCTCGTCAAGACCTCTAAACAAAATTCTCAAAATGTATTCAATAATTGTATTCTGTAATGTACTTGCTCCCATAATTTCACTACTTTTTTTTGTTCCATTCAAAACTTCTTTGTAGCCTTTATAATAGATAGGTTTTCCATCAATGACTTCATAAATCAATGAGGCAGGAATTTTCTTTACTGGAATTTTTAGGAGCTTTTTATGTAAATTTCTGACTGCTACCATATTATTTGATTTTGCTTTCGTAAATTTAAAACAAATAGTCTCTTTTTTTCAAATAAACCCTAAAATTCTTATCATAGAATTGCTTTCTTTGCAAATCATTGACTTACCAAAACCACTATGAAAAACAAAAACGCCATTCTCGGAGCAGCATTTTTGATGGCAACGTCGGCCATTGGCCCAGGTTTTCTGACCCAAACTACGGTTTTTACTCAGCAACTAAGTGCCAGTTTTGGCTTCGTGATTTTACTTTCTATTTTGCTGGATATTGGCACGCAACTCAATATTTGGCGAGTAGTTTCAGTAAGTCGAAAACCCGCCCAAGATTTAGCCAACGATCTTTTTTTAGGTTTGGGATATGTATTGGCTTTTTTGATTGTAGTTGGTGGTTTGGCGTTTAATATCGGCAACGTAGCAGGTGCGGGCTTAGGTTTTGAGGTGCTTTTTGGTATTGATGTAAAAATTGGTGCGATAATTAGTGCAGTTATTGCGATTGGTATTTTCTTATCAAAAGATGCTGGAAAAGTAATGGATAATTTCACCAAGATTTTAGGTTTCTTGATGATTTTATTGATTCTTTACGTCGTTTTCGTTTCAAATCCGCCGATTTTTGAGGCAGTTCATCGCACATTTATTCCTCAAAAATTTGATGCACTCGCAACAGTTACACTCGTGGGCGGCACGGTTGGCGGTTATATTACGTTTTCGGGTGTACATCGTTTGATGGATGCAGGAATTAGTGGAGAAGAAAATTTACCGGAAATTAATCGTAGTGCTACGACTGGCATTTTGGTTACTGCCGTTGTGAGATACTTGTTATTTTTGGCTTCGTTGGGCGTGGTTGTGGCTGGATTTACATTGAGTAAAGACAACCCTCCAGCATCAGTTTTTCAAAGTGCAGCTGGCGAAATCGGCTATAAAATTTTTGGGGTAGTTATTTGGTGTGCAGCCATTACTTCGGTGGTTGGAGCGGCATATACGTCGGTTTCTTTTTTACGTACTTTTCATCCAAATTTCGAGAAATACAATCGCCAAATTATCATTGGTTTTATTATTTTCTCTACAATTATTTTTGTCTTAATTGGAAAACCAGTAAAAACGCTCGTTTTTGTTGGAATGCTCAATGGTTTTATTTTACCGATTGCTTTATCGATTATCTTAGTGGCAAGTCGAAAATCAAGGCTTGTAGGAAACTATAACCATTCGTTGTATTTACAAATCATTGGTTGGATGGTTGTGGTTATTATGTCAGGAATGGTCATTTATGGGCTATTTTTCTAATGAGAGAACCAAAATATTCTAATAATTGTATTAAACTAAAGCACTCCTAACACCATAATTTCATGGATTTTCAAAATATTTTAGGCCAATTGCAAAACGACACAGCTCTACCTTTGGCTATTCCGATTTTCCTTTTGTCAATATTGGTAGAATGGTATATTGGCCAAGACCAAAATACTGATTTATACAAACGCAAAGATTTGTTAGTATCTATTTCGATGGGGATATTATCGGGAATTATAGAATTTTTACCAAAAGTTACAGCATTTTTAGCTTTTTATTATTTACACGAAATCAGTCCTCTCAAAAACATCATCGAACGCAAGTGGTGGGCTTGGATTATCTTGTTTTTTCTTGATGATTTTGCCTATTATTGGTTTCATCGCCTCAATCATGAGGTTAGGCTTTTTTGGGCAGGCCATGTTCCACATCATTCATCGGTCAAATATAACTTCGGAACGGCTCTTCGCCAGGGTGTTGGCGAGCGAGTACATAAATACATCTTTTGGCTTTGGATTCCGATATTGGGTTTCGACCCATTGATGATTTTTATCATGATTGGTTTGAACTTGATTTATCAATTTTTTGTCCATACCGAACTCGTGCATAAACTCCCAAAATGGTACGAATTCATTTTCAATACACCGTCGCACCACAGAGTGCATCACGCCTCAAATATTCGATATTTAGACTGTAATCATGCAGGTGTATTAATTTTCTGGGACAGACTTTTTGGTACTTTTTCAGAAGAAATAGCTGACGAAAAACCCGTTTATGGACTTACAAACAATATTAACACATATAATCTAATAAATGTTGCAACTCACGAATACAGTGCCATTTGGCAAGATATAAAGCAAGCAAAAAAATGGAAGGATAAGCTAAAATATATCTTTTATGCTCCAGGCTGGAGTCATGATGGAGATGATAAAAGAGCAAGAACCTTGAGAAATCAACTGCCTCATTGAGGTAGGCATTAAATTGGTACTTTTTTAGAGGTAGTTCCCAAAAATTCTTTCAAATAAAAAGGCTCAAAATCAGCAACATTTTCAAATTGTAGCTGCTCAAAAGAGCGAATGGCCAATGCCCCAATACTTTTAGCCGAAGGAAAAATTACTTCATTTACGAAAACGGCGTTCGAATCATTTCCCAAAGTTGCACGACATTTTTCTGCTCCATCGCCAAAGAAAATAATTTTATAACTTTCGAGTAAATTATTAAAGGATGTTTCGTCAATAATTTTGGCTTGCGTTGGCTCTAGAATCTCAAGCGTATCAGCGTTGTAAACAGCACAATAAACCTCCATTCGCCGAGCATCAAGCATCGGACAGAACAGATTTACGATTTCAGATTTACGATTTACGATTGTTTGAGGCTGATTCTTTAAATCACAAATCGTACATCGTATATCGTACATCGAATAAGCCATTGCTTCCAAAGTATTGATGGCAATCAAAGGTTTTTCGAGCGTAAAACATAAACCTTTTGCAGTAGAAACACCAATACGCAAACCAGTATATGAACCTGGGCCTTTGGCAACAGCTATCGCATCAACATCTTGCAGTGTCAAACTTGCAGCTTTTACTACATGCTCAATGAGCGTAGTAAGCATTCCAGAAGAAGACTTTTCATTATATAATTCACTGACTGAGAGCAACTTGCCATCTTGATGAATGGCAGCAGAACAAGCCTTGGTAGATGTTTCGATACTGAGAATAATAGGCATTGACAAAAATTTTGAATGAGCGAATGATAGAATGAATAAATTAAGGAGTTTCTATTTAATCATCATTTTAACCCAAAATTACTCATTCTATCATTCTGTCGTTCTATCATTCAATCATTTTATTTACTCCTAATCGCAATTACGGGGTCTAGGCGGGCAGCTTGCCATGCTGGTAAAATACCCGAAATCAAACCAATTCCACTCGAAATGAATAATCCTTTAAAGATATTTTTAGAAGTCAATACAATATCAAGTGAGCCGAGTGGCAAGAAACTCAATAAATAGACTAAGATAATTCCACAAAGGCCACCAATTAAGCACAGAAAAATTGATTCAAAAAGAAATTGATAGAGGATAAAAGAGTTTTTTGCTCCTAATGATTTCTGAATTCCGACAATATTGGTGCGTTCTTTCACCGACACAAACATGATATTGGCAATACCAAATCCACCGATCAGCAATGAAAAAAGTCCAATAATTGTACCTGCACCACCAATTACCTTGAATAATTCACCTAAAGCCGCAGCAGCAGCCTCTGGGCGATTAAGGGCAAAACTATCATCTTCCGATGGGCGTAAACCTCGTTTTGTTCGCATCAGACCCGTTACTTCACCTTCTAACTCAAAAAGTCCTTCATCTTTATCAAACCCTTTAATTAAAATATCTCCATAGGGTTCGCCCGAAGAAAAAATACGTTTGTGTGAAAGAAACGGAATAAACACTTTTTCGTCAGGATTACCACCAAAATCAGCAATTTGCTTACCTTTTCGCTCTTGCACACCAATTACCGTAACATTTTGCCCTTTCATCTTAAAAGTCTGTCCGATCGGGTCAGAATCTGAAAACAACGCATCGGCAATATCAGCCCCTAAAATTCCAACATTCCTCCCAGATTCTACTTCTTGAGGAGCAAAATAACGACCATTTATAATCGGCACTTCGGTAATTTCGGTAAAGTCATAGGTAACTCCTTGACACAAGGCTTCAATACTATTATTGCCTTTTTTGCACGAGACACCACCTGCAAAATCTATCATTGAAACTGCTTGGGCATTTTCGAGATTATCTCTTAAAAATTTAAATTCTTCATACTTCGGTTCTGGACGACGAAAATATTTCCACCACGGATAATCGGCACCTCCAAAAAACCACGGCCATTTCTGCACATAAATTACATTCGAACCAATCGAACTCAAACTCCCCTTAATATTTGATTCGAGTGAGTCAACCATCGTATAAACGCCAATAATTGAGAAAATACCAACAGTTACCCCCAAAAGCGATAAAACTGTACGTAAAATATTTTCTTTCAAGGCATTCATCGCAAAACGAAAACTCTCAAATATCAGTAGGAATACTTTCATATTTTCTTGTCCTGAAGGACAGTTTTTTTGAATTAATAATTTTACGAAAATAGGTCTGAGAAATAACTTTCGGAAATGAATTTCGTCAATCAGTTGTTTTTAGTAAATTAACGGCAAATTTCAAGGATATGTGGGGTTAAACTTCGCATTTATAAATCAACAATCTAATCAAGTATGAAGAAAACACTTTTACTCCTAAGCCTATTTACGGTAATTTTTTCCTGCAAAAACAAACCTACTCAAACAAGCGATGCTGTTTCGAGCAAATCGAAAGACTTATTTATACTTTTTGAAGAAGCACCTAATCAAAAAGCATTTTTTTCTGACCGTAAAGGCGTAATTGGCCAAAACGGAATGGTGGCTTCTGCTCATCCCGAATCCTCTAAAGTGGGAGTTGAAATTATGAAATTGGGTGGAAATGCTATTGATGCTGCCGTTGCTACGCACTTTGCATTGGCCGTTGTATTCCCATTTGCAGGAAACATAGGAGGTGGTGGATTTGCAGTAATTAGAGATAAAAATGGCAAAGCTTACACACTAGATTTTAGAGAAAAAGCACCCTTAAAAGCCAATCGAGATATGTATTTAGATGCTAAAGGTGATGTGATTCAAGGTCTAAGTTTACTGGGACATTTGGCAAGTGGCGTTCCAGGTGCTGTTGATGGAATGACAGAAATACATAAGAAATTCGGAAAACTATCGTGGGAAAAAGTTGTTCAACCAGCAATTGATTTGGCAGAAAAAGGTGTAATTCTGACCGAACGTGAGGCTCTCGGACTAAATAACAATAAAACAGTTTTCAAAAAAGTAAACGGAGAAAATACAACTTATTTTATAAATCCAGAAAACCGTGATTGGGTAAAAGGTGATTTATTGATTCAAAAAGACTTAGGAAAAACTCTCCGAATTATTCAAGAGAAAGGTCGTAATGGCTTTTATGAAGGCGAAGTGGCTGATTTGTTGGTCAATGAAATGAAAAAAGGTGGCGGAATTATCACTCACGAAGACCTCAAGAAATATCATTCAGCTTGGCGTGAGCCAATTTCGGCCAATTACAAAAACTATAAAATTATCACGATGCCACCGTCGTCGAGTGGAGGCGTGGCTTTGGTACAACTTCTGCGTTTTGTTGAGCCTTATCCTTTGCGAAAGTGGGGATTCAATACAGATTCGACAGTACAAGTAATGATTGAAGCCGAACGCCGTGTCTATGCCGATCGTGCCGAATGGATGGGTGATATGGATTTTGTAAAAGTACCAATGAAAGAACTAATGAGTAAGAGTTATTTAGAAAGACGTTGGCAAGATTTCAGTTTTGAAAAAGCAACTGATAGTAAAAATATTAGTGGCGGAAATATTACTGGAAAAGAATCGAATGAAACTACGCATTACTCGGTAGTCGACAAAGAAGGAAATGCGGTTTCAATAACAACGACACTTAATGGTGGTTACGGTAGTAAAGTTGTAGTTTCGGGAGGAGGATTTTTGATGAATAATGAAATGGACGATTTCAGTATAAAAGCTGGTGTTCCAAATATGTTTGGTTTAATTGGCAATGAAGCCAACGAAATTCAACCTGAAAAGCGTATGCTTTCATCCATGACACCAACGATTGTTGAAAAAGATGGAAAGTTTTTGATGGCTGTTGGAACACCTGGCGGTTCAACGATTATTACTTCAGTTTTTCAAACAATTCTGAACGTAACCGAACACGGAATGACGATGCAACAAGCTGTAAATGCTCTTAAATTCCATCATCAATGGTTGCCTGACCGCACAGTTTATGAGCCAAATGCTTTTAATGAAAAAACAGTAAACGCCTT
>Ga0114967_10001476_pt1 | contig 19632 bp, 13 predicted proteins | sample M_130628_MF_Meta_FD_92639 | JGI IMG/M metagenome (GOLD analysis project Ga0114967, IMG submission 92639) | Freshwater microbial communities from Lake Montjoie, Canada to study carbon cycling - M_130628_MF_MetaG | ecosystem: Environmental > Aquatic > Freshwater > Lake | place: Lake Montjoie... | reverse complement strand
TGGGTAAACCTATTCCAGAGAAGTACAAAGAGATTGAGCCAGCGCTTTTGGCAATACGCAACATGGAAGGCGAGAAGCGGTGCGAGAACCGGCTGGGCCTAACCGCTGACCTTGAACCCTGCGGCTTCTTTGACAAGAAGGTGTGGTGGCGCGGCATTGCCGACATCATTATCTTGCAGGGTGATCGTGCCCTGACGATTGATTACAAGACTGGCAAGAAGAGCCAGTACGCTGACCTCAAACAATTAGAAGTGGTATCGCTTGCGATCTTTAAACACTTCCCCCAAGTTAAGAAAGTCAAAGCGGGCTTGATGTTCCTGTTCGCTGATGACTTTATAAAGGCTGACTATCTACCGGACAACCAAGAAGAAGCTTGGACTCCGTGGATTTCAGAGGTTGGGCAGTTGCAAGCCTCCGTTGAAAACAACGTGTGGAACGCGAAGCCTAACTTTACTTGCCGTGGCTGGTGTCCAGTCACATCATGTGTTCATAACCAAGGAAAAAATAATGGCTAAGAAGCTAACCAAAACCGCTCAAATACGAGCATACGTTATAGCTAACCCAACCGCACCGTCGGCTGAAGTTGCTAAGACGTTTGATGTTAAATCATCGTACGTGTCTACCGTTAAGTGGCAAATAAAAAAGGCGGTTACCCAAAAGGCGGCTATAAAGAAGGTACAGAAGTTCATGGGTGTAACGATGGCTACAGAGGACATACCCAAGTTAACTGATGAACAAGCAACACGTCTTGCGGACAACATGAAGAGACCTAAGATGCGCATGCTCTCGGTCTCTACATCAAACGAGTCTTTTGCAGAGCGCGTGTATGCCGTAACAAAGGGCATGGTTGATGCAGTCAATCACCCACCGCACTACAAGGATGGTGGCATTGAGACGATTGATTACATCGAAGCAAAGGGCTTGGGCTATCACCTTGGCAATGCCGTGAAGTACATCAGCAGAGCGGGCAAGAAGGGCACGAACCAAGGACTCGAGGACTTGAAGAAAGCTCAATGGTACTTGAACCGTGCGATTGAGAAGAACGAGTACGCCTCGCCTAGCCGATGAAACAAAAAGCCGTACTAGAGTTTGAGTGGCCCGAAGACGAGGACGCATTGCTGTTCGCCGTCAAGGGGCCTGACATGTACGAAGCGTTGAGTGAAATCAAACTCGCTGTAACAAGCGAGTTCACTCACAAAGCTGACATGGCCGCGGCACTCGCTCGTGTTCGCGTTCTGACTGATGACGTATTAGCAAAAATAGGATAGGAGAAATTTAAATGACACACGAAATTAAAGCCAGTTGGGATACCCTGATGCAACAATCAAAGGACACCACATGGGGTTACTTTGGCGAAGCGCATAAGATATTAGAGGGGTCGGATTTAAAGTACACCGCTGCCGACGTTATAGCGTTGGCTAAAGTTATGGCAACGGATTTTCATACCGCGAGTATGGGCGTAGCTACGCAAAAACTTTGCGAGGCTTTAACTACTGTGGGGTGGGGCTTGGATAGCGTTGCTGATGTTATGCGTGAGGGACAAGCATGACTGATGACGATGACATCCAAGAGTACGTTTCTGATAAGAACGTAAACGACATACGCAACAAAGTTTTAGAAGAGGTTGCGCACGAGTTTGAGATGATGCGCATTGCCTTTGGTGATACAGCCGCAAGCTTTGCGCAATATGTGCGGGAGATGAAAAATGCCAAGACCTAAACCGCTCGAACCATTAGTAGGAAGACAAGTAAGAATGTCTGATAGACACTGGATGATATTGCAAGAACTTGGTGGTGCTGAGTGGTTAAGAACCCTTCTTGACAAGAAGGCACCCATGCCTAAAAAATACTATGATGCTCGTTTGAACCCACCTACAGGAGAACTTCATGCCATACGTAAACAGACCACGTCCTTACAAGAAGGAATACGAACAACAGCAAGACCGCGGGGAACTACCCAAGCGCATGGAGCGTCAGAAGGCTAGACGGACAATGGATGCTAAAGGTGTGGACCGCACGGGCAAGGACATTGACCATGTTGTACCGCTATCCAAAGGGGGAACTAACGCGCCTAGTAACTTGAAGCTCAAGTCACCTAGCGCCAACCGTTCTTTTAGTCGTAACTCAGACCACACGGTCAAAATAAACAAACCCAAAAAATGATCAACGATTTGTACAAATGGCCGAGGCCCTTGGGCTTTACACCATTTGATCATCAGCGAGAGACAGCAAGTTTCTTAACCGACAACTCCCGCGCATTCTGTTTTAACGAACAGGGTACAGGGAAGACAGCTTCTGTTATTTGGGCGGCAGATTACTTGATGAAGGCGGGCATAATCAAACGTGTCTTGGTTGTGTGCCCTTTATCTATCATGCAGTCCGCTTGGCAGAATGATTTATTTAAATTTGCAGTACACCGCACAGTTGATGTTGCATACGGCAATGCAGAGAAGCGCAACAAGATTGCTAACAGCACGGCCGAGTTTGTAATCATCAACTACGACGGCATACCGGCTATTGCAGAGTCAGCTATTGACAATAGAATGTTTGATCTTGTTGTGATTGACGAAGCAAACGCCTACAAGAACGTACAGACCAAACGTTGGAAGCTCATGCGTAAGCTGATCACGCCTGATACTTGGTTATGGATGTTGACTGGCACACCCGCCGCGCAGTCACCTGTAGATGCTTACGGGCTTGGCAAGCTGTGCGTACCCCAGCGGGCACCGCGATTCTTTGGTGACTTCCGTGAGTCAGTCATGCAACCGCTCGGACCGTTTCGTTGGATACCCCGTCAGAACGCGGAGAAGATTGTGTTTGAGATGCTTCAACCAGCAATCAGGTTTGAGAAATCTCAGTGTCTTGATCTACCTGATGTTACGTTTGTTAACCGTGATGCCCCGCTTACGCCACAACAACGTAAGTACTACAAGGAGCTAAAGGATCAGATGTTGATGGAGGCTGCCGGTGAAGAAATTAGTTCGGTTAACGCCGCGGCTAAAATGAACAAGCTGCTACAAATATCTTGTGGTTCTGTGTACACAGATAGTGGCGCGGTGATTGACTTTGATGTTAGCAACCGCCTTTCTATCGTTGAAGAAGTCATTAACGAATCAAGCCACAAGGTACTTGTGTTTGTGCCTTACCGCCACACAATTACTCTTTTGCGTGACTACTTGACGAAGGCTGGGATTAAGTGCGAAGTGATTAACGGTGATGTGCAAGTGCGTAACCGCACCAATATTTTTAAGCGGTTTCAGGAAGGCACAGACCTTAAAGTTCTTATCATCCAACCACAAGCCGCGGCACACGGAGTTACCCTAACTGCGGCCGACACAATCATCTGGTACGCTCCAGTTACGTCTACTGAAACATACTTGCAAGCTAACGCACGTATTGACAGACCCGGTCAACGCAACCCGATGACCGTGGTACACATTGAAGGAAGCCCTGTTGAACGCAAGCTTTACTTCATGTTGCAAAACAACATCACTAACCACGAAAAAATTATTGATTTGTACAAAAAAGAGCTCGACGAGTCTTGACAAAGTCTAGTTAGCCTATATAATATAAACACCAACCAAGGAGCAATATGGACGACAAAGCCATGGACGAACTGTCCGCCAAATACATAGAGATTCGCACAGCACGCGAACATCTACAACACGAGCATGAAGCCAAAGATGCTGTACTAGCAGAGCAAATGACAGAGGTCGAGAGTAAGATGCTCGACGTTATGAACAGCGCCAATGCAGTAAGCGTTTCAACTAAAAATGCAACCGTTATGCGACGTGTCTCTAGCCGCTACAACCCCACCAACTGGGACAGCGTATACGAGATGATCGCAAGACATGGAGCCTTCGGTGTATTGCACAAACGCGTGCACGACACCAACATGAAGCAGTTCCTCGAAGAACATCCTGACGAGTACCCCGCTGGTCTGAATGTAGAAACTCGTTACACAATCGTAGTCCGTCGTAAATCCACTATTTAAGGAAAAATATGAGCAATCTCACAACTCTCAAAGAAATGCCCCAGCACTTACAAAACGTTAAGCTGGATGATTTTACTAAAGCCTTCTCCTCCTCTGGCGGTAGCATCAAGCGCATCACATTGCGCGGGCGCGTCTTCCGTCTCGTTGATGGCGGCAAAGAAATCTCTAAGAACACCGACCCTTTTATGGATGTCGTAATTGTTAACGGTAGTAAGACAGTGCAAAAAACTTGGTACGCTGGCGAGTACAACCCTGACGAGACAAGCATTCCTAATTGCTGGTCTAGCGATGGCGAGCGTCCTGACGCAGATGTACCTGACCCACAAGGCGCACGTTGCAAAGAGTGCGCACAGGCAATCAAAGGCTCAGCCGGAGCGGGCCGTGCCGCATGCCGTTACTCTATGCGCTTAGCTGTTGTGCTTGCAAACAATACATCCGGCGATATTTATCAACTCATCCTGCCACAGAAATCTTTGTTTGGTCAGGGCGATGTTGATCACATGCCCTTCTTGCAATACGCCAAGTATGTGGCTCAGTCAGGCTACAACTTAAACATGATGGCCACTCGTATGACGTTTGATACTGACAGTGACTTTCCTAAGTTATTGTTTAGTAACGCAGAGTTTTTAGGCAGTGATGGTTATGCTGATGCTGTTGAACAAGGTGAGTCACCGATTGCTGTTAACGCTGGGAGATTAAACTTTACCGCTAGAAAATCTGAAGCCGAAATCCCCCGCATGGTTGCACCTGTTGGCTCTGCCGCCGCAAAGCTAGCCGCTCCTGTTGCTGAAGATACACCTCCTGTTAAGCGGGCAGAGAAACCTAAAGAGACACCGAAGCCCAAGTCATCAGGCATGGCAAGCATGGTTGATGAATGGGGGGATGAAAAGTGATTGGATATTCACAGCAGATTGTTCGTGCTAATCGGGATGCCGATGGCCGGAACACTGGCGTGAAGTTAGGGAGATTCTGCATCTCCCGTGAGATTCCTGTAGCTGACGTAATGGACTTCTTTGGCGTATCTAAACAATGCGTCTACAACTGGTTCATTGGGAGACACGAGCCGAACAAGCTGTTCTCCGAGGCAATCACAGAATACCTCAAACGCGCTAAGTAAGGTTTAGGGGGCGACTAGCTCGACGGAGCGAACGGGGATTCCGTCAACCCCATGTCGCCCCCTCTCTTTTTGACGGTGAATGGATTCAAAATGGCGGATATTGAACTATTGCGGCGCGTTGTATCAAGCGAAGGTGGCTGGTACTGCGTTGTAGGAATTGATAAGAACGATAAAGTTAAACAGACTTTTCATAAGACACTCGAGGAAGTGCAAGCACAAGCTGAGCAGAACGTAGAAGATAAGTTTAATACATTCTTTGCGCTTGGTAAATTTAAGACTAGCGACAACCGCAAGGTTGAGAACGTTGGTTGGATGCAAGCCTTTTTCTTAGACATTGATTGTGGCCCAGCCAAAGCCGCGCCTGATAAGCACGGGCGTATTCAGGGTTACATTGATCAAACTACCGGCATGATGGCTGTTAGGGATTTATGCAAAATCCTTAAGCTACCAAAACCAACGATTGTTAATTCGGGTCGTGGTATCCATGTCTATTGGCCGCTTACAGAATCAGTTGATGTAAGCAAGTGGTTACCTGTGGCGCAGACATTTAAAGCTCGATGCGTTGAGGCCAACATCATTGTTGACCCCGCAGTACCGGCAGATGCCGCTCGTGTGTTGCGCATCCCTGATACTCTTAATTTTAAAGATGACCCTGCATCAGCGGTCATTCTAGAAGGCGTCAATCCGCATACAAGACCGATGTCGTTTGAGGACTTTGCCGCGTTGATGGGACCTCTTGTCTCTGCTAGGCCAGCGCATCTACCTAGGCAACTGGATGATTTTACAAAAGCAATGCTTGGTAATCGGCAGTCACGGTTCAAGATCATTGTGGACAAGACATTAGCGGGCGAGGGGTGCGCTCAGCTTGAGTACATTGCAGACAACCAAGATGCCGTTGAGGAACCACTATGGCGGGCGGGGCTGTCTATTGCTAAGCACTGCGTTGATGGCGACAAAGCCATCCACATGATTTCAAAGCATCACCCAAGCTACAACGCTGTGGCTACGGAGAGGAAAGCACAAGGCATCAAGGGGCCCTATACGTGCGAAACGTTTAACGATTACCGCCCCGGGGTTTGTACATCATGCCAACACTGGCAGAAAATTAAATCGCCTATTACGATTGGTCACGAGATTGCTAGGGCTGAACCTGATGAACCTATACCCGTGGTGGGAGCCGATGGCATTACTGCTGAGTTTGTTGTGCCTGCTATTCCCTCGTTGTATTTTCGCGGGCGTAACGGTGGTATCTATCGCACTGTGAAGAAAGGTGAGACGGATGAGGACTCTGAGGACGGCGGTGAAGAGAAGATCATCTGCGTCTACGAGTACGACTTATTTGTTATGAAGCGTATGTATGATCCCGCAGCGGGCGAAACTCTTCTATTGCGCCTGTCGCTACCACGCGACGGAGCCAAGGAATTTACAATATCTACCGAAGCTCTGTTAGGCAAGGATGAGTTTCGTAAAACGGTGTCATTTCATGGAGTGCTAGCTAAGCCCTCTCAAATGGCAAATATTCTTAACTACGTTATAGATTGCGCAAAAGAAATGCAAGTATCACAGGAGGCAGAAATCATGAGAGTTCAATTTGGTTGGTCGGAAGAGAACGACAAGTTTATTGTGGGTACGCGGGAGATTGGCCCAAGTTACGTACGCTACAGCCCCCCGTCTAAAGCTACTAAAGATTTGGCTCCGCACATGCGGGCTGTGGGTGATCTTGAAGAGTGGAAGAAAATTATCAACGTGTACAACATGCCCGGGTTTGAGCCCCATGCCTTCGCGGTAGCCTCCGCCTTTGGCGCACCCTTGCTTAAGTTTATGGGCGTTCGTGGTAGCGTAATCAACCTGCTTAACAACCGATCCGGTACAGGTAAGTCAACCATCCTTGAAGTTATGAACAGTGTGTGGGGCCACCCTAATCACATGATGCTTCAGTGGAAAGACTCCATGGCTGTCAAACTACACCGCATGGTTGTGATGAATAACTTGCCGCTGGCTGTTGACGAGGTTACCAAGATGACCGGTGATGACTTCTCTGATCTTGCTTATAGCGTGACGCAAGGTGCGCCGCGCCGCCGCATGAAGGCATCTGCCAACGAAGAACGCGAAGCCCAAGGGTTTTGGGCCACCATCATGGTCTGCTCATCCAACGCCAGCATGACTGACAAACTGCAAGCTCTAAAGTCTACGTCTGAAGGCGAGCTAATGCGCCTGATGCAGTACCGGATTGACCCAACAGATAACTTGACCAAAGCTGAAGCTAAGATCATATTCGGGGGACTACAGCGCCACTACGGTTTGGCAGGGGGTATCTACGCCCAATACTTAGTTCAGAACCTAGAAGAAGTTATTGACAGCTGTATGCAAACACAGGCTATTTTTGATGAGAGGGCTCAGATCGAAACCCCCGAAAGGTTCTGGTCAGCCACCGCCGCCGTTAATTTAACGTCCATGACTATTGCAAGGAACCTTGGGCTTTGGGACATTGACCCTAAACGGGTGATGAACTGGGCTGTTGATCAGATCGGTAATATGCAGGATGAGTCAAGGCTTGGTCAGACTGATTACGCCGCTGTTGTTGGTGAGTATCTGCTTAAGCACAACGCCAACACATTGGTTATTAACCGCCACAGCACGTCTAGGTCTGGGATTGCTGCTATGCCTATTTCTATGCCTCGCGGGGCTATCCTAGTTCGTTTTGAGCCTGATACAAAGCTCATTCACGTATTGCGTACGTCGCTCAAAGCGTTCTGCGTAGAGCGCCAGATTACGTTTACTGACCTGCTTGATAAACTGCACAAGGAAGGCTCGTTCGTTCAGTCTGCTCGCGTACGCCTTGATGCTGGCACTGACATGCAATCCCCGCCTGTAGAGGCGTTGTTGTTTGACGCCGACAAGCTAGGGATTTCCCCTATCGTTGGTGATGAGAGTTGATGGGGTTACTTACGAATTGGATTGGCGTGAGTTCACCATTGGTAGCTCATTCTTTATCCCCTGTGTAGGGGTTACTGTTGGTAAACAGCTTATAGAACGCAAGATGGCCCGGCTGGGCTACGCTGTCATTGTAAAAATTGTTATTGAGGACAACGTAAAAGGCTTGCGTGTCTGGAGAAAAAAGAAGTAAACTAACCCCAACATCCTTGGTTGGTTGTTAGTTGCTTGTCCTTGAGTTGGATTTACCCCGCTAGGGAAACTTAGCGGGGTTTTTTTAATCCAAGTAGTTGTTGCCACCAAGCACACCGCGCATACGCTTATCAAGATACAGGCCGTGTTCTGTTTCTGCCATCTTCTTCATGCGGCCATCAATAGATTTGACAATTGCATCTGACGGTATGTACACGCTGGGGTGTTTGCTGTTGAACTTGTCGATTTTGCCTAACGCTTTATCAACGCTGTCCGAATCGTTAGCTATCATTGCAATACCAAACAGGTTCAATAAGTTCTGACGTTCTTTAAGAACCGCTTGCTCTTGACCCTTCACCTGAATGTTGTAGAACTGACGTTCAGCAAGCTCAGACGAACGGATACCCACTGATTGCATAAGCAAGAGGAACGGACCCATGTCCTCCATCAGCGGGTCACCACGCAAAGTGTTAACGCCTTCATTAGCATAGCGGGCGGCAACTAATGGGCTCTTAATAAACGCTGGGGAGATCATCTCAATCGCACGATCGCCATGACCTTCGTTCCACAACTTTGCTGCTTCAGCTACGTTAATTGTGAGTCCCACAGTGGGACCAAGCAGATCAATTAGGAATGTCTGCAAAGACTCAACTTCATCTTGGTTCTTACGACCATCGCGGAACCACATGTCGTCCAGCTTGGTACGGCTGGCAAGGTCAATACCGGCGGTGTTACCAATGCCGCGTGTAACCATAGTCCCAAGATTCTGACCAAAGGTATTGATTGCCCAGTTGACAAACTCAAGCTCAAAATCAAATGGCTCTTCATCGTCATCACCTAGCCCGTTAACTACAGCGTTCATAATGCTGGCCACAGTCGAGAAGCCCCAGAGACCAGTTACCCCTGAGAAGATGCCCGCCATGCCCATGGTTCCAACAAACCGTGCGCGAGCTTCGCGCCTGATCTCTGGAGATTGACCCTTGAACATGTTCACAGCGTTATGCGCTAGGAAGAAAGTCATCTGCTGTGGAAACTGCTTAAACTGCAATATCACGCTGGCCACTGGGTGCTGGAAGTAACGCGGTTTGTTTGCACTGGAGTAGTCAAACATGGCTCTGTGCGTCACATCCTTTGCCTCAAGGACAGCCTCTTCATACGCCTGCGTCTGGTCTTTGTAACCCTTGCGTGCATCCATAGCTTGACGGAACGCAGACATGGCCATCACTTCACGGTTGAACCGTTCAGCGTTATGGAACAAACCAGTTAGCGCAGTCATTACTTTGTTATGCGCGGAAAACTGACTATCAGTCGGGGATGATGCAAGTCCGGACTGGTCGTATGTGGCTGTAATGTCAATCAAACCGTCGGCAACAAACCTATCGTAGGCTTGCTTCTCAGCACCAGTCATGTTGTCAAACCGGCCCATGGATGGAAAGTAGCCTTCCTCTTTGTTGCCAAAGCCCGTGCTTAGGATTTGCCCAGCCGCTTTCTTTGTATGCCACAGCGCATTAACCGTTGCTTGTGCATACGTCATACCGGGATTCATCCGCAAGTTCATACCAACCAACGTTGGGATACCAATGATTGCACCACCCAATACGTTAGTAATAGCAGACGCTGGAGCGGTCAGATACCAAATGAATCCAATGTTGGAAAGGATTGACGGCAACTTAGTTGAGTCTGGCGGGTTGAGCATCAGCTGCAACCGCTTCTCCATCTCTGTAACGTAGTCGCTCAGCTCATTGTTCTCCCGTGCAAGGTCTTGGTCGTAACCCTTGCTTGCGTCAAACCTATCTTTGATCTGCATACGTGCCGCTTGGATGTTTGAGAACATATCAGGCGAGTTCTCAAAGCGGGAGATTTGATAAGCCATGTGGAACGATGACCTAGCAAAGTTACGCAGGGCATCTTCAGAGTAACCGGCAATGTTGTTGCGGTTCATAAACTGACGGCGGAAACTTTGCTCTGGTTGGTTAGACAAATAGTTTTGGTAGATGCCATCCTTAAGGGCTTGGCGTTGGGCTTCCCCAGTTACGCCAGAGAAATCAGCGCCATCGATTGCCGCAAAAGCATTCTGCAAGAACGTGGACTGCTGTGCATGCAAATCCATCTGCCCCTTGTATGTGTCGCCCTGCTTGATTGGCCAATCAGGATCATCCTTGACCCGCTGTGCCATGTGTTTCTCTTTTTGCCCGCGAGTCTCAAACATGTAGTACTCACGGTTATCACCAGTACCAATCTGATACCAGAAGCGACCATGACGCATCAGTGGGAAGTATGGCCCCTTGGTCCTAGACTTCTCAAACTCTGCGCGGATGTTGGTGATTGATTTCTCAGAGACACCAAGCTCCCTCATTGTCTTGATGCGGTTCTCCATCACCAGCTTGTACTCCTCGTACCGCTTTGAATAGAAGTCACGCACCTCTACGTAGATGGCCTTTGCCTCGGGAGGCAGTTGCTTCCACATCGTGGTTATCTCAGGGTTTGCAATTCTCTGCTCGTTGGTATACTCAGCCGCCATCTTTGGGTCTGGATCGTACTGCCGTATAGTTGCAGCGTGCATCAACTTGGCTATCCTCCTAGACAACTCTGGGTTTGCCCTTTGCAGTTGATACCAACGCTCAGATATTTTCCCAGACTCCTGCAAGATATTGTTCTTGCGGGCAAGGAACCGCTCGGTCACACGGATGAAGTTGCTCACCTGTGGGATACGGTCGCGCACTAGGTCATCAATCTGGCGGAGCGTTAATGCGCCCAACAGTTGTGGTCGGGTTGAAGCCGTGGCAGAACTAATGATCCACGGCATATCGCGTTTGACTTCATTCCATTCGCTGGCAGTCATCAACCGCTTCATCGTAGTTGGTGTCTGCTTTAGCCCCTGCGGTATTGCTTTAAGAGCTACCCTTGCCATCGCTTTAGGCGTTGACTTAGTGCTCGTCATGCTGTCCATGGCCATCGGGCCAGCCATCAAGATGTTGGTGGCACGCATAACTTCCACCATCACGTCGCTCTCTTCTTTAGAAGGAGTCTTAAACAGTTTGGTTATGGCGTTAGTAAACTCATTCCACAAAGAGAATGGCGCAGACTTATAGCGAAGAGCACGCAACAAGGCTTGGAAGTCTGGGTTAGACATAGCCTCAGACACAAACTCGTGCAAGTCTTTGAGTCCGTAGTTACCCAGATGTTCGTTGGCTAACGTACCTTTGGAATAGTTGTACAGCTCAAGCAAACGGTTGTAGGCTACTTTGCGTGCGCCTGACAACTTATCAGGGTTGTCTATTAAGTTTATGGTGGCCGCATGCAGTGCTTCGTGAAACAACACAGTGTTGTCCAACGAACCTTGGCGCATCGTAAGCGTGTCGGACTCGGGATCGTACTTTGCATCCCAAGCAAACTCTTTGTTCATCAAGTTCATCGTCTCGTCGACGATTTGTTGCTGAGCTTCGTTGATGAGCGAACCCTTGAGTTCAAGTACGGCAGCGCTGATGTCGTACAGATTCTTAGATGTCAGAGCTGAGATCAACTCTTCACGCTGTGCTTCCGGCAGGCTTGTCTCAACCATGTCACGTAGTGCGCGGAGCTGGTTGTTAAACGTTTCTTTAACCTGCGGGTCGTTTGACAAAGACTCAATTGAATCTTTAGGAATAATTTTGGTCTTAGCGGTAAGGCCCGACTCTAGCAAGCGTGCTGCCAACTGCTTGAAGTAGCCGTTGGTTTTCTCACCTGCAATGATCTTCAACGCACCGTTGAGATCGCCATCTTTGATAGCGCGAACAACTGCGGGGTGCAGTTTTTCTCTTTCCGGTATGCCGCGCAGATCAACCGGCGCTTCAGTTAATTTTTCTTCGCCTTCAGTCTCAATGCCTTCAACAGCAGCCATGGCTTCTTTAGCCTGCTTGCGTTTCTCAAGGCGGAGCTGCTGGTTTGTAGCTTTCTCTGCCGCCGCAATTCTAGCTTGGGCACTTGCGGTCTTGCGCTTTTGAACTTCTAAATTGAACAAACTAACAGCTTTGTTAAACTTAATTTCTTCGTCCATGTTTGCGCGTTCATTTGCAACCATCTCGTTAAGCGTGGCAATTGTTTTAGGGTCTAGGTTCTGCTCAATCCAACGCTGGAAACTTTCTGCATACGCGCCACCTTCACCAAAGAACGTGGCGTTCCTACCAAAGTCGGTTTTTAATTTTTCTTGCTCAGCCGTCTGCGGTAATTTCTTCCGTTCCGCGGCTGTCATTTCTTTTACGTCAGCCGCACGCATACCGTACTTGGCTTCTAAGAACGCATCCCAACGTGCAAGGTCGTGCGCTAAGTCTGCAAGCACAAACCCAAACTTAGGCCGTGTTGGGTTTGTAATGTATGCTTTGGCTGCAAGCATCTCGGGCGTGACGTCACCGCCGCTGTCAAACATTTGCTTAAGCGTGGTCCAAGCACTACGTAACTTAGTGTCACTGACCTTAAACTGTTTAGTGCCGCCTTCCATTGATGGCCTGCGAATCTTACCTTCAGGCGTAACGCCGGGGGTCATAGCTCTTTTTGTTTCGACCTCAACGTCAGACTCGTACGCTACTTTACCGGGTTCAATTTTTATCTTTTGACCTTTAGCGCCAAGGGCGTTAATAAAGTTCTGAACTTGGTCTTTAAATTCGTCCAACCCACGGCGGGTCGTGATATTGGGGAACCCAGCTCTTTCCAGCAACTGTGCCTGCGACATCGTGCCGGGGTTTTGCAAGCTGGTTATAAGTTTATTAAATTTGGTTTCTCCGCCCGCTATATCAGTTAAGAATTTGTAAGCAGCTTTTAAACCGGGTGATGATTTTTCACCGGGCCTGGTAATATCAAATCGTGATAACAGCTTATAGATTACATCTTTTAACGACGTGATCTTGTCAGCTTCTTTGCTTTTAGGTCGAGCGGCTGAGTTAATTGCGTTAAGGAAACGTTTAATAGCCTGCGCTTCTTCAGTCTTATCTACGTGTTCCGTGCTTGTATCAGGGGCATCTTTATCTTCTTCAGCTTGTTTAGCTTCAGCCGCTTTTTGAGCGGCTTCTTTTTCTTGGGCTTCCCGTTGTGTTTCAACTTCAGACTTTTCGTCTTCGGCAACTTCAGCGCCAAACTCTTCAAAGTCTTCAGCAATGGAAGTAGGAGCCTTGCGTTTCTTTGTACCAAGTAATTCGTCAGTCGCTTCTTTTGCTTTCTTTGTTTCTTGGGATTTAGATTTTTCAGTCTTTTGCTGCTGTTGTTTCTCTACAACGGGTTTGCCAAACATATCTACTTGTTCAGGCGCTACTTTCTTTACAGTAGGCGCGGGCTTAGCGGCCGCTACCTCAGTCTGGGCTACTCGTATTTCTCTACGCACAGCGTTGAGTTCGTTTTGCAAACCCTGAACTATGTTTGTCTCTGTATCTCCTACTGAGCTACCAATCTTTTGAGTTTTTGATCGCTCTAGCCGGTTAGCAAGATCAGTTTCTCTGGCAGTCAATACATCCAAACGTTCTTGAGCCGACATTGTTGGGGACGCAACACCAGCCTGCGCCTTGTTGCGTTTTTCGCCCGCAGCCGATCTCTTTAATCTTTCTTGATACGTTTCAAACGCTTCTTGGTTTTCAAAAGTTAGGGTCTCATCCCTGTTACCAATGTCGGGCGTTTTATCAACACCAAACATGTCATTGGTTTCAGCCTTGGGGTCAATTGGTTTAACTTTTTCGTCTTTAGACTGCCCCTCATCAAACATGCTTCCTTGCATAGCTTTGGGCGTGCTCTTCTTTGAGGGCTCTCGAACCATGTAATCGCCTACTTGAGTAAACCCATTTTTGGCGTACCAAGCTTTTAGTTGTTCATTGTTAAGGCCACCCAGATTAGCATCTGGTTGCGCAGCGGGCATAAGGGCTAACCTTCTATTATTACTGTCCGCCCAATCGGTAATACCTTTAAGTAATTTAGTACCCGTCCCCTTACCTCTTTCACCATACGTATCAATGCCAGAAATATACGTAGCATCCCCTACCGTGTCATACGCATCATCATCTTTGGTAAGATTCTTAAGCGACGCGCCTGCTTTGGGTTCTTCGCCTTTTTTGCCTTTAACAAAAGCTGTGCGGTCCGTAACAATTACATCGCTTTTGTTTTGTTTAGACAACTGATTGAGCGCCGCGTCAACTTCAGCAACAGCGCTCTGTGTGTACAGCTCTGCAACCTTTTGGAAATTATTAACTGACTCACCTTGAGTCATTCCGTAGCGGGCACCAATCCTCTGCGCCCAAGCCCGGTCTAATTTGCCGCTCGCCAGATCGTCTGTAAGTTTTTGTTTCTTGTCTTGCAAGAATTTGATAGCCGCTTCTGTGCTACCTGTAAACGAAACCGCAAGTTGTGCGGCGCGGGCACCGTTAATAAATTTACCAAACAGATTACTCTGCATTGCTCGGGGTTGGCCGGTAGCACCTGCCATGCCCCGCAAAACTTCAGTAGCATCAAACGTAGGATTTTTTAGCGTTGCGTTAACGCCGGGGTCTACCATTTTTCTATTTTGAAAGGTAGCGGATTTAACGTCTTTAACAAGCTCCGGTTGGCCCGTGTATTTAACAATTGCCTCGGCGTTAGCGTCCACAAGAGCGTTGATGTCTGAGGACAACCTACTCATCATTTGAATTTGGCCTGCTGTTGGCCGCGGCTCAGTTTGCAGCTTTAATAGCTCGCTACGGAGGTTTTCGTAACTTTCCTTAAAGTCACTTAACGAACCTTGCTGTTGGTCTGTTTTTGCAAGTGCCCCTTGACGGCGTGTTTGTTCTTCTTTTACCAATGCGTACTCAGCATCGCTAATATTAACGTTAGAAAGTTCTTTGTTAAGTTGCTCATCTTGCAACGCACGAACTGCATCGGGTGTAACTGCTCCTCGAGTCAACGCAAAGTCTTCGTTGCCGTACTTGGCGGACACAGTATCAGTGCTACCCGGAATTCCTTGCTGAGCGCGAGCTGCGTACTCGTCTACGTTTTGTGGCGCAAGAAACGGTAGGGTCTCGGCAGGTGTGCCGTCACCGGGCATGTTATCCATTAAACCGGGCGGCTCTGTTAGTGCTCCTGACTGTACTGCTGTTCCGTCTGGAGGTCCTGCAATAGTCTGTCCAGCATCATCCACTCTATTTGGCTGATTGATTCCAGCTCCTGCGGCGGGGGCTCCTGCACCGGACTCGCTAACCAACGGAGCGCCTGCTCCACTTGGGGGACTGATAGGTTTGTTAACATCGGGTTCTCCTCCTATGTCTTGAGCAGCGCCGCCCTCCATATCTCGGAGCATAACTTGCGCTTCAGGGGTTTGACGGGCTTTATAAGTATTGACACCGCCGCTGTACGCGCCCATTGGTCCGCCAAGCAGCAAAGCGCCGCCAGCAGCTTCTAAGTATTCTTTAGCGGCCTCGGGGTCAGTAAACGGATTAAGGGCCAAGCCCGCTTGCCAACGCTCGAGGACTGACTGCGAAACTTCTTGTGGTACTTCAAATGCAATACCTTTTGCGGCTCCGCTTGCAACGGCTTTCTTATACGCATTGGGGTTTGTTGCAGCTTGAACAATCTCCATTGTTGCTTTTTCAGCAGACTCTTTACCAGAGAAGCCAACCAGTCGACCCAGCGGTTTGAAGTAGCTAAACCCAAACGCATCAAGTGCAGTTTGACCAACACCCGCAGCAGTTGCGGTCATGCGGTTAACGTCTTCGTACTTTAAGCCTTTCTTTGCTTGCTCTTCTTTTTGGCGGGCAAGGTTATCGGCGATGTAAGAACCCAGCGTAGTCAGGCCCCATGCGGCTGTACCGATCAATGCGGCTGGCGCAGTTGCAACACCTAACGCAGCAGCTCCGCCCGCTACAGCTAAGCGAGTACCAAGGCCAGCAGCAATAGCAGGGGTTTGCGAACCAAGAGACGAGCCAGCAACTTCTTTGAACTTGTCAAGAGTGCCACCTAACGCATCACCAAAACGGCCTTCTTTGAACGCTTTGCCAAGGTCGCTAAACTCAGTTTGTTTGTAGACAGCACTAGCTTCGTCTTTGGCTTTGAGCAGCTCATCTGTTGCTGCCCGTTGATCACCAGCGCCAAAGTAGAGTTGCCCTGCTGGAAGTGCTGTGGTAGAGCGCTCTTTTAAGGCTTGCTTGTATGAGCCAAAGAACCCACCAGACTCGGTTGGCTCTGGCTCTTCTTGTGTTTTAAACGGATCAACAATTCCGCCTGTTTGTTGGCTTTTAAATGGGTCAACAATAGGCATGGATTATTCCCCGTAGTTTTCATTGTAGTATGCTTTTAAATCTGCGTCGCTAACCCCAGGATTTTTAGCACGGGCCGCACCAAGGAATTGTTCTAACGTTGGTTTTGCACCACCAGCTCCAGCTTTTGCGCCGGGTGTTGGGTACTCAGCACGTACTTGATCCGTGATTTTCTTTAGCTTAGCGTTCAGTTTAGCTTCTTCTTCAGGCTTAAGGTTACCAGACTGTAACCTAGTCAACAACAAACCAGCGCGGTCTTTAATTGTTTGCTGAACAAGTTTTTCATGCTCCCAATCCTTGTTCTTTTCTGGAGCGCCGGTGTATCTAGCACCGGTTATAGCCGCATGAATTCTGCCAACTTTTTCAATTAGCGCAAGAGCTTCTGTGGTCTTGCCTTGGGCTTCCAAAGCTTCAACTTGTTTAAGTATGCGAATTGCTTCAGGGTCTCTACTCAACTGCGCAAGTTTAGCTTTTTCCATACTAAGCTTGGAATTTTCAATCGCCAACTGCTGAGCACGGTCAGCCGCTGATCTTTGGTCAGCAGATACAGTACTAGCGGCGCTGGATGCGGCAGTCATCTGATGGTTACGCAAATCAGCATTAGCTTTCTTCAAGTCAGCTTCAGCTTTAGCAATAGCTGCAACATCGTTAGTGCGACGAGCTTCTTCCAATCTTTCAACTGCTTCAGTGATCTTAAACTGATCTTGCTTAAACTGCATTCTGGCCTCGCGCTCAGTACGCATCTGTGTATTGACCTCGTCGCCTACATCGCCAGCCATGGCTCCGGGTCTAGCGTATCTTCTTAGCATGCCCACTATGTCTTCGTTCATAGTTGGACGTGAAGCTTCAAACTGTTTAGCCAAGTCTGCTTGTTGTTGACGCATGACATCAGCATACGTGCCAATGCCAGCAGCTTTGTTACGAGCGGCAATCTTTGCAGTTTCTGCTGCTTCGTTAAACGCTTCGGGCTGTTGGTTAACAAACTTTTCTGTTGCCGTTAAGAATTTATTTTCTGGCATTGTTTGTGTTGGACCAACAGTAATAGGCCCAACATTAGCACCGGGTACTCGCGTACTACCATCGTTAATTCCACCCATAGGTGGTGCGGGTGGAGCAGGTTGTACTTGTGGGGGAGCCATGGGAGCCGCAGGAACTTTCGGCGGAACTACAGGAGGTGCCTCCGCTATGTCTGGTGCTTCAGCCGTATCAAGCATCATTGAAGGTTTTCGCGGGCGGGCGATGGCTTCACTAACTAGTTCGGCTAGGAAATTCAAAGGGTTTGATCGTTTAGGACCCTTGCTCATATTTAATGGTTCATCAGAATACTCGTCGTCTTTTTCTTTAACCTGTTGCTTCTTTTCTTTTTCAGGGTTAGCAAAAGTAACAATGCCGCCGCCATCAAAGTTAAACATGCGAGGATCAATGTCCATTGACGTAATGCCACCTTCAGCCATGCCCATCATTTCTTCAGGTGCTGCTTCTGTCTGCATCTCTGGCTCTGGCGTATTCTGTGGAACAGGGCCAGCTTGATTCATTGTTTGTGCTGCTGAGTTTTGAGCGGCCATTTGACCGCGGCCACCCATAAGTGCCATCAAGCCAGCGGCTTGAGTGGTCTTGTCTTTAATAGTGCCCTGCGGTGGCTTAGCAGTCTGGGCACTTTCAGCTAAACTTGTAATCTGATGAAGCCTACCCAAAGCTAAATAACCCGGTATAGATGGATCAAACCCGTTGGCTAACTTAGTTAGTTCAGGAATACTTTCTTTAACTAATGGGATAGAGTCAATTTTAGAAATTGCTTCCCGCATGTCGTATGTCATGTCTGATCCTTATTTAGCCGCTGGGGTCGCTGGAATAACACCAAGTTTTGTCAGCAGTGCAGTAACATCACCAGCCGTACCAAATAGCTGTTGTGCAGCAGTTTGTGATTGCGGGATGTTAGATACGTTGGAAATAGGCAAACCTTGCACCATAGACTGCAAGAACTGTACTTTCTTCATTGGGTCATCACGTTGGGCTAGGAACTCATTGTAATCAGCAGTGATACCTTCTTGCTCAATGCCGCGTTGCTGTGCGCCAGCTTGACCCATCATTTCAGCCAAAGTCTTAGCTTGACCTTGTTCGGTATTGAACTGACCCATGGCCTTGTCGTACGCATTTGCGTACCCTTGGCCAACGGTTTTGTTTTGTTCTTGCATTAGATTACGGTTGTTCTCTGAGTTCATGATTGCCTGACGACCACCGCCAAACGCACCGGCTTGAGTCATCTTGGCATTGGTTCCCATGTTTGTAATGTCGTTTTGACGGCGCATTTCATCTAGCTGTGGTGTTAGCACATTTTGCAAGTACGGGTTCATGTACTGCGCGGCAACTCCCAGAGGGGCTGGCGTAGGAGCGGCTTGATTGTTACCAGTTCCCAAAGAACCAATACCACCACCCATACCTTGAGGAGCACCAGCGCCCATACCAACAGGTTGATTGGCAAACCCATTCTGCCCCATCTGCGGTGGCTGATATGCGCTAGAAGAACTAAATGATTGACCAAGTTGGCTAGGAAAAGACAAGTTACCCAGACCCTGAAACACATTACTTTGCAAATCAGATTGACCGGCCGTCATTGGCCCTTGGTAAACCGAGTAAGGAGTCTCAGAGATTGCTTGGGCTTTACCCAGCATGTCCGTTACGTACGGGCCTGCCCACTCAGATAGACTTTGTTGGTTTGCAGACCCTGCTGCTGGGTTTGATGCTGTTGGGGTAGTAGCCATAGTTGTTCCTTAACGGGGTAGGTACTTGTCTGCTTTTGTATTAGCAGCTACGTTCTTTAAAGATTTCTTGCGTACATTTTGCACGCGATCCATCATGGCGTAAAGTTTCTTTGCGCCAGCTTCTGTAGAACCGTTTCCTATTTCAGAAACAATCCTAGCGGGTATAACAAACTCACCATCAGCAAGTCGAGCAGGTTGTTTACCTGCAATGGTTGCGGGGATGGAGTCAGACACACCATCACCGGGGCCGCGTAGTAGTCTACCGCCATCAGAGTAATCACCTAAATTGGCGATGCCTCCACGGGCGTAACCCATTAGACCACCAGCCGCCGCAACTTCTACAGGGGCAGCAACAGTTTCAGCAGGGGCGGCAGGAACGACAGCGGCAGGC
>Ga0114967_10001475_pt1 | contig 19633 bp, 20 predicted proteins | sample M_130628_MF_Meta_FD_92639 | JGI IMG/M metagenome (GOLD analysis project Ga0114967, IMG submission 92639) | Freshwater microbial communities from Lake Montjoie, Canada to study carbon cycling - M_130628_MF_MetaG | ecosystem: Environmental > Aquatic > Freshwater > Lake | place: Lake Montjoie... | reverse complement strand
CAACACTTTGCGCCACCGTTGACGACCACACATGTGTGATTCACGCCTGCAGAGATTGACGTCACGCCGGATTCGAGACCGAGCACCGAGACTGCGGTTGACGAGACATCACCGAGCGGGAAGGTCGGGTCACCAAGTCGCCGGTCATCATTGCGGCCCCAACACTTGACTCCACCAGAAACTGTCAGAGCGCATGCATGCGACGAACCCACCACAACTTGCGTCACCGCTTCGGTCAAACCCAGCACTGACACAGGAATCGATTGGTCGTCTCGCGTACCGTCGCCTAACTGACCTGAGTAGTTCCCACCCCAACATTTGACTCCACCACCACCCACGATTGCGCAGGTCGACGCACCACCCGCCGACACCGCCGTTGCATCGTTAATACCGAGAACGTCAACAGGAACGGAACTGCCGCCCACAGTTGGTCCCGCTCCCAACAATGCGGATGGTCCGTTACCCCAGCATTTGATGCCACCAGTGCTGATGAGCGCGCAGGAGTGGTAGTCGCCTGAGGTAACCGCCGTGGCCACAACAGGTGCTGATGCTGGCGAGAACGACGAGACACCAAGGGCCGAACCCAAAGACGCACCTGCGCCCTTCGTCGTTCCAAGGGCCACCGACACCGTTGCCACAAAGCCACTCGAGGCCGCGACGAGACAGATCACCATCACCACAACAACGATCAGATTTGGGAATCGAAGTCGTGACATCGAGCGGTGCAGTCCTAGAGGCTGATAATTCGCAGGACCATAGAACCTGCAGGTAAACCTCAGATGAACGCAACACGTCGCCCCCGACAAATCCGCCGATGAAAACGCAAACGGCCGGCCCCGAAGGACCGGCCGTTACGAACAACCCGTTAAGGCTGATTACATCATTCCACCCATGCCACCCATACCGCCCATGGCGGCAGCAGCAGCAGCAGCGCCGCCACCGTCGTCGGGCTTATCGGCGACGAGAGCTTCAGTGGTGAGGAGCAGAGCCGCAATCGACGCTGCGTTCTGCAGCGCAGCGCGGGTGACCTTGGCCGGGTCGATGACGCCAGCCTTGAGAAGGTCAACCATTTCGCCAGTTGCAGCGTTGAAGCCCATCGAACCCTTTTGGGCTTCGACCTGCTGAACGATGACGGCACCTTCGTGGCCAGCGTTGTCAGCAATGAGTCGGGCAGGAGCTTCGAGTGCACGGTAAACAGCGCGTGCACCAGTTGCTTCGTCGCCTTCGAGTGACTCGATGGTCTTCTTCAGTGAGGCACGGGCACGGAGAAGTGCGGTACCGCCACCGGCGACAACACCTTCTTCGATAGCTGCACGTGTTGCACTGAGTGCATCTTCGATGCGGTGCTTCTTTTCCTTGAGTTCAACTTCGGTGGCTGCGCCAACCTTGATGACCGCAACGCCGCCCGAAAGCTTCGCAAGACGCTCCTGGAGCTTCTCACGATCCCAATCGGAATCGGTGTCGTCGATCTCACGCTTGATCTGCGCAACGCGACCGTTGACGTCGGCGGACTCGCCGGCACCTTCAACGATGGTGGTTTCGTCCTTGGTCACAACGACCTTACGAGCGGTGCCGAGGAGGTCGAGCGTGGCCGAGTCGAGCTTGAGACCAATCTCTTCACTGATGACCTGGCCGCCGGTGAGGATGGCCATGTCAGCAAGCATCGCCTTGCGGCGCTCGCCGAAGCCTGGAGCCTTGACGGCAACAGAGTTGAACGTGCCACGGATCTTGTTCACGACGAGAGTCGCAAGCGCTTCACCGTCGACATCCTCGGCGATGATCAGAAGGGGCTTGCCCGACTGCATGACCTTCTCGAGCACGGGAAGCATGTCCTGCACTGACGAGATCTTCGAGTTCACGAAGAGGATGTAGGGGTTTTCGAGCACTGCTTCTTGACGCTCAAGGTCAGAAACGAAGTACGGGGACAAGTAGCCCTTGTCGAACTGCATGCCTTCTACGAAGTCGAGATCCATACCAAAGGTGTTGGACTCTTCAACGGTGACAACGCCGTCCTTGCCGACCTTGTCGATTGCGTCAGCAATGACGCCACCGATAACGGTGTCTGCAGCAGAAATGCTGGCGACCTGAGCGATCTCGGACTTGTCGTCGATCTCCTTGGCCTGCTTCTTGATGCTTTCCACTGCGGAAGCAACAGCCTTTTCGATGCCGCGCTTGAGACCAAGCGGACTCGCACCGGCAGCGACGTTGCGAAGACCTTCGCGAACGAGAGCCTGAGCAAGAACGGTGGCGGTGGTGGTGCCGTCGCCAGCGATGTCGTTGGTCTTGGTTGCAACTTCCTTGACCAGCTGTGCACCCATGTTCTCGAAAGGATCTTCGAGTTCGATTTCACGAGCGATGGAAACACCATCGTTGGTGATGGTCGGTGCACCGAACTTCTTGTCGAGGACAACGTTGCGACCCTTCGGGCCGAGTGTCACCTTGACGGCGTCAGCCAGTGCATTCACACCGGCTTCGAGGGCGCGTCGAGCGTCCTCGTCGAACTTAAGCATCTTTGCCATGTGTCAGATTCCGATCACTTGATGACCGCGAGGACATCGCGGGCGTTGAGGATGAGCACGTCTTGGCCATCGACGGTGATTTCCGTGCCGCCGTACTTCGAATAGACGACGGTGTCGCCCTTCTTGACGTCGACAGGAATGATGTCGCCGGTCTGTTCGCTGCGACGGCCGGGGCCGACGGCAAGAACTTCGCCCTGCTGGGGCTTTTCTTTGGCGGTATCGGGAATGACCAGACCGCTAGCGGTCGTTGCTTCGCTCTGTCCGGGAAGGACCACAATGCGGTCCTCGAGGGGCTGAAGGTTCATAGCTGGAGCCTCCGTAAGGCAGTTGGTAGTGACACTTGCGGGCTGCGAGCGCTTAGCACTCTCCGCATGGGACTGCTAACGATAGGCCCGCGACCCCTGAGGCCACAACCTGAGATCGGGAATTTCAGGAGAGGGTCGAGACCAGGCGCAGATTGGGGTCGGCGCCGGTGTCGAGGGGCGATGGCCCATCTGATTGGAGCCGGTACCACCCTGCCGCGGCGACCATGGCAGCGTTATCGGTACACATGGCTCGGCTGGGCAGGAATGCCCGCAGCCCATCGGTCACGCAGGCATCGAGCAGTCGCTCACGGAGCAGCGAATTGGCCGCCACTCCCCCGGCGAGGCACAAACCCTTGGCCCCGTGATCACGAGCGGCCCGCCGAGCTTTGGTGACAAGGACGTCGACCACGGCCTCTTGGAACGCCGCCGCGACATCAGCGGTGTGTACTTCGGGATTGCGGCGAACGTAATTAACGACCGAGGTCTTGAGACCCGAGAACGAAAAGTCATAACCCTCGTTGAGCATGGCCCGAGGGAACTGCATCGATTGAGGATCACCTTCCATCGAAATGGCGTCGATGGCTGGGCCACCGGGATAGCCAAGTCCGAGATAGCGCGCGACCTTGTCGAACGCTTCGCCCGCTGCGTCATCGATAGTCGAACCCAGAACGCGGTACTTACCGTGTCCTTCCATCAGCACGAGAAGCGTGTGGCCACCTGATACCAACAAGACGACAACCGGAAGTTCAATCTCCGGATCTTCAAGTAATGCTGCATACAGGTGAGCTTCAAGATGATTTACTGCGATAAACGGAACATCCCACACCAGCGCAAGCGTCTTCGCTGCACTCACGCCAACAAGCAACGCGCCGATAAGCCCAGGCCCGACTGTTGCTGCAACTGCGTCAACGTGATCGTCTTGGATGCCAGCCTCGATAAGTGAACGAGCAATCACCGGTGTCAAGAGTTCAACGTGTGCGCGACTAGCGATTTCCGGAACAACACCGCCGTAGCGCGCGTGAATATCGATTTGGCTTGATACGACGGACGACAGGACATGATGGCCATCGACAACAACAGCGGCGGCGGTTTCATCGCAGCTTGTTTCAATGCCGAGAATGCGCATACCTGCAGGATACGGCCGGGGATTTTCTTCCGTCATCACACTGCGTCCAGTTCCGTTGTGTCGTCACTTGATGCGTCGGGAGTTGTGGGGTCTTCAAGCACAAGTGGTGTGGGGAGTTGCGACTCGATCAATGACAGTCGATCGCTGTATGCGGGAGTATCGACATCGTGGGCCCACAAAACCAAAGCGTCTTCGGTGGGGTCTTTGTAATAGTCCTTGCGCACCCCCGATGGAGCGAATCCGAATCGTCGATAGAGCGCAAGGGCCGGCGCGTTCGATGCCCGCACTTCGAGCGTGATCGAATCAGAACCGTGGGCAATGGCTCGACGGGTGAGGACCAACATAAGTCGCGTACCAATCCGGCCGCCTTGCATTTCCGGATCTACTGCAACGGTCGTGATGTGACCTTCACCGACGACGTAGAGAAGCCCAGCGAAACCAACAATCTGTAAACCAGAAAGGGCAACGAGGTACTCACGCTCTTCACGGCGAACCTCAGCAAGAAACAGACCGAGTGACCACGGGGTCGTGCTCGTCTTTTCTTCGATTCGAAGGACATTTCGCAGGTGCCGACGGCGCATTGTCGTAATTACGACAGGTTCAAGCTGGGCGTCGTCGAGTTTTCGATCAGATGCAACGGTCGCCACGATCACACACCCGGCCGCGTCGCCCAGTTGATTTCGGCATCGGGCTTGCGCAAGTAGAGAGGCTGCAAGTCCCACGGCTTTACCCATTGCTCTCGAAGCGCCTGGGCATGCGCCAACATCACCAGCGACGTCGCGTTCGGATAAGCAAAGCCTTCCTCGGCGATTTCGCACTTCTTCAGGCCTTCGAATACTTCGCTGTATCGAATGGCGCCATCGCCGACGAGAAGACATTCCTCGCCCGAGGCCATAAGTTCCGACGCCAAGTCATCGGGAGACCCAACCTGGTGATCAGAGATTCGTTGAATGCCTCCGGGCACTTGACGATAAAAGGCATAGAACAACTCGCCACGCCGTGCATCAATCGTCGCAACGATGAGTCGCGGAGTGAACCGAACGGGGAAAGCCAGCAGATCAAGGCTCGGCACACCGATCATCGGCACACCAAGCGCATACGCCATGGCCTTGGCCGCGGCAACACCAACGCGCAGCCCCGTGAAAAGTCCGGGGCCGAGGTCGACGGCAACAACACTGATCTCTGAAAGTTCGATACGTGCTTGTTTGCACGCGAACTCGATCGACGGTGTGAGGACTTCGGCATGCTGACGACCGCGGCTCGATTGTGTTGAGGCCAGAACACCTTCGTGACCACCAACAGCAACGCTCACCTGCATTGTTGCTGTATCAATTCCGATGATCAGCATCAGTCGTCCCCATCGGGTTCGTGAATCCACGGAGAAACCGCAGTGGCGACTGCTCGAATACGCGCGCTCCAGCGTGCACCGACAGGAACAAGTTCAAGGACGCGCACATCATCAGCGGCCCCGGTTTGATCAAGTGAGATTGCAACCTCATCGAATGAAAAACGGATTTCGAGATAATCGGCGGGAAGCGCTGCAGCAACCGAGTCACCCCATTCGATGACGGTGACGCCACCATCGTCGAGCATTTCTGCAACACCGAGATCGAGAACTTCGCCGAGTGCTTCAAGCCGATAGACATCGAGATGGTTGAGCTCGAGACGACCTTCGTAGGTATTTACCAATGTAAAGGTGGGCGACGTAATGAGATCGTCGATGCCAAGCGCTGCACCGAAACCCTGCGTGAATGCTGTCTTGCCGGCACCAAGATCACCGGCAAGAAGCAAGAGGTCGCCTGGGCGCGCCAATTCGGCAAGTGCCGCAGCGAGTTCCTTGGTCTCTGCCGGGGAGGTCGTACGAGCAAAAATCATCGGTCATTTCCCCGCGGATAGAAACGAGGAACTCGAGGACCAATTCCGCAAACGATTTCATAAGCAATAGTGTCGAGGTGCGTTGCGACATCTTCGGCGGTAATCGTCGCTTTGCCTTGGGTTCCGATAAGCACCACTTCATCGCCCACCTCGATGTGATCGTCGCCGCAATCAACCATCAATTGATCCATGGTGACAACCCCAACAATCGGTCGATTCTTGCCACCAATGAGTACCTCGCCACCAACAAGGCCAAGACGGCGGGGAACGCCGTCGGCGTAACCAATAGGCACAGTGGCCACGGTGGTATCAGATTCGAAACGATGACGAAGGCCATACGAAACGCCCTCGCCGGCGGTCACTCGTTTCACAAAAGAAACTTCAGCTCGCAAGGAAAGCGCAGGGCGAAGGTCGGGAGTTCCCTCGAGACCAGGAGCAGGAGAAATGCCGTATACCGCGATTCCGACGCGTACGAGGTCGTAGCGACCACGGGGGTGGGCAATTGCGGTCGCCGAATTCGCAGAGTGGCGGATCGACGGAAAGATTCCGGCATCACCGAGTTTTGCGAGAACTGCTTCGTACCGGTCGAGTTGCTCGTCGGTAAAGGGGTTATCGGGTTCGTCCGCAACGGCACAGTGAGTGAAGATGCCTTCAAGGAGCAACTCTGGGCGCTTCACAACATCACGCGCAAGAGCGAGGGCATCGGCTGGCGCAACACCGATGCGATTCATCCCTGTATCGACCTTTAGATGAACAGGAACAATCTTTCCTTGTTCACGGGCTGCATTCGCGAGCAACTCGACAGCCACAAGCGACGTGATACACACGCGCAAGTCATAGCGAACAACAGCCGTGAGATCGGCGAGCCGAGGCTGCGAGAGCAAGAGAATCGGCGCAGTAATCCCTGCTTTTCGGAGCACCGCCGCTTCTTCAATGAGTGCAACTGCAAGCCAATCGGCACCCGCATCGAGTGCCGCTTCGCTTACAGCGATGGCACCGTGGCCGTAGCCGTCAGCCTTTACGACAGCGCACACCAAAGACGGGGCCACCAACGTACGCAGAACACCCACATTGTGGGCGACCGCTCCAAGGTCGACCTCGGCGCGTGCGGCGCGCATCGTCCTACGCGCCCGCTCCGGCAGAACCGACGCCAGAAGAGCCATCCTGCGAATCCCATTCGCTCACGATGGCGCGAACAATGTCGCCGCGGGCGACGATGCCGATAATCGTTCCGGACTCGTCAAGAACTGGAAGGCGATCAGCGCCTTGTTCATGCATGATCGTTGCGGCGTATTCAACCGTGTCGTCGGGAGTAAGTGTCGGTGCTGCGTCGCCCATAACTTCGCCAACGGTCGAACCGAGTGCCTTTTCAACATCGTGATCGAACTTCTTCTTCGACGAAGGCAACTCGATATAGGCACCAAGCAATGTGATCACGGTGGGAAGGTGGACTCGCGCTTCCTCAACGATGAGATCAGCGGTGGAAAGCAAGCCAACGATCGAACCGGCGGCATCAACCACTGGTGCACCATCGACATGGCGCGTGAGCATGGCCCGCATGGCATCCATCACGTTGTCTTCGGGAGCAAAGGTCAGGACATCGCTGGCCATTACGTCACGAACAGGCAGTTCTCGCAGCATCGTTCCTCCAGGATCCGGCCGTGGACCGGAAAGCGGCCTATCTGGGACTAAGGCCGCAGAAAGGTCAAGTCGTCAAGCACAGCCGGGAGATGAGCGATCACATCGCCAGCAACCAGACCGCGCCGCCAGCCTAGGGCTCCGGCCCGTCCGTGGAGGAATGCCCCGCCGGCCGCGGCGCGAAGCGGATCAACGCCGCATGCAAGCAATGCACCGATGATCCCGGCCAGTACATCACCTGTCCCCGCAGTAGCTAAACGCTGATCGCCGGCGATTGAGACAAGCACTTCCCCGTTCGGAGCAGCAACCACAGTGGATCTGCCTTTCAGGAGAACGACGGCGCCACTTTCAGCGGCAAGCGCACGCGCTTCAGCGATGCGATCTTCTCCCATCGCATGTCCAGCGAGGCGAGCGAATTCACCATCGTGCGGGGTAAGAACTGTCGACTCCGAAACAAAGCGCGAAACATCTGTGCCGAGTGCTGTCAGACCATCAGCATCAACGACCGTGGGCAAACCTCGGCCTGTCGCTGCAGCCACGACCTGACGAATCTGTTCCTTCATTGCATCGCCGACGCCAAGACCATTGCCGATAACAAGTGAATCGAATCGCCCGAGGTCACCGATCACTTCACTTGACCACGCTTCAGCAGAGATGTCCATGCGCACTGCTTCTAAGGGCATCTCGGTTGTTGCACCGCCCGGCGTCGATACACGTATGTACCCAGCGCCGCTTCGCGCTGCAGCTCCGGTGCTGAGCGCCGCGGCTCCGCCCATACCGGGGCTTCCCGCCACAACCCACACCGCGCTTTGCCACTTATGGGCGTCGCTCGCGGGTTCGGGAATCCATGAGGCAACCGCCGCAGCCCCGACGAGATGCGCACTCGCTGCTCGAGTGTCGAGCCCGATATCGGCGACGGTCAGTTCACCGCTGCACCCAAGTCCGTCGCCGAAGACATTGCCGGGCTTAAGCGCCGCGAACGTGATCGTTGCGTCGGCGTCCAGCACATCTCCCACACACGACCCAGTTAGTCCGTCAACACCCGAAGGGATATCGACCGCAAGCACGAGACAACCAGGCGCAACGATGGGGGCTGTCCATTCACCCCGGAATCCAGTGCCATACGCCGCGTCGATAACGAGATCACAATCAGGAAGAATCTCCGGCGCATCGGCGGCGTCGACCACGGTGACGCGCACGCCTTGCGTTCGCAGTCGTTCAGCAGCGTTACGACCATCGTTTCCGTTGTTGCCTTTGCCGGCCAAAACAACGACGCGGCGCCCGTAGGCCCCGCCCAACATTTCGAGTGCAGCTCGCGCAACAGCGCCTCCAGCCCGATCGATCAGCACCTCAACCGGTTCCGGAGCCAATCGATCGATCTCATTCATCTCGCTGGGCGTCACGATGGGAACGAGTCCCCCACCATCGATGGCATCGGGATGCGGAAGCGACTGTGCGCCAACGGGACCAAGGGCCGCCACCAGACGTTCTGGGCCGAGCGCTACTACAACGGCTTGAGCAACGATCGCTGAATGGCTCAGCGTGAGTCGCCAACTTTCGATTCCCATCTGATTAGCGAGCGTTGACGCTCGACCGCTCAGTGCGACTGATGGCTGGCCATCTTCGTCACGACGAACTTCGATGTCATGCCAATCGACTGCACCGATACCAACGCCCATTGCCTTCAGAACTGCTTCCTTCGCCGCAAAGCGAACCGCAAAACGTTCGGTTGGGTCGGTCCGACGAAGGGCGTACTCGCGTTCAGACTCGGTGAAGAGTTTCTCGACTAACCCAGCACGACGCTCAAGCACACGCCGGAACCGATCAAGATCGACAAGATCGTTTCCGATGCCGACGATCATGCGGAGACCGCACTCATGATCGCCAGTGTTCGGCCAACAGGTTCACAGGTTCGGTCATGAGTTCAATAACCGGGACATCGGTCAGAAGGTCGTCGCGGAAAACCGGCTCGGTTTCGGTGACTGCATGTTTGATGGCGGCGTAGCGATTCCGATAACCCTGCAAGACCGAGCGCAACGCGACCAGTGAAAGGTTGTCGTTCAATCGAACGTGCAAGAGGGACAACCCGGTCGGCTCACCGTCTTTGATCTCCGGAACGATGACGACGGTTCGTCCATCGTTACGACCCTTGGCGACAAGAACGGTGTGTTCAACCGCCACCAATCGCTTCGTTCCACGTAGTTGCGGATCGTCGGTGGTTCGACTTTGCAGATCACGAGCCAATCCGCCGCGATCGACGATGACAATGCGAGCTTCATCACGCCCTCCGGGGTCGACATAACCCTCAATTGCATAACGGGTATACCCAAGAACCTCGTCGATTAGTGGTTCGAGTGCTGCAAGCGTCCGCAATGTCGAATAGGTGAGGCGGTCGCGCGAAACGCCGGTAATAAGTACCTCTTTCACCAACGGCACCTGCATAAGCGTTTCGTCACTTCGAGATATGCCAACCGTGACGGTCTTTGCCTGGTGCTTTATCGCGTCGACAGGGCGGGTGAGCTCATCAATCGCAGAAGTGAGCGCCGCCGCTAAATCTTCAAGGACAACTGCCGGCGTACCGACCTTTCCGTATTCAAGTTGATACGACTCAAGCGGTACGGAACCCAGTGCAAATCTCCAGACGGTGGCCAATCGCACCGCCGAACTTGCTTCGAGATGTCCGTTGTACTCGCCATTGCGCAACCCATCGAAATACCGAGACGCGAGTGAATTGAGCAACGGGCGTAAACCGGACAACAACGATTCACCGTCACCGGGGAGTCCGGAAGCGACCGCGCTGTCAATCGCAGCACGCGCCTCGCGAAGCGGACGGGCCTGCGCATCGATAGCTAGTGCCGCTTCGTAACCGAAGAGATGGCCGACCATTGCCGAAAGAATGAATGCAAGACGAGGATGAACCTCAGGCACTGCGATTACCTGGAGAGCAGAGGAGAATCGTTCCTCGCCTTGAGTCGCAATCACGACAGGGGCTGCCTTGTGGGCGCGATAGATCGCCACCTCTTTGGCAACGTCATCGGCGGTTGAACCTTGGAGTCCCGCTGCGCATACGAGGATCATCGGCTCAGATGAGAGATCGATGTGCTTCTTGTCTTCGGTGCCATCGCAGGCGATTGCTTTATAGCAAAGCTCTGAAAGTTTGATTCGGACTTCCTCGGCCGCAATGCGATTCGCCCCATTGCCAACGATTGCCCAGTAGCGACGCGAGGGCGCAACCCGCTGTGCCGCTGCGGCAATGTCGTCACGCAGTGCAAACGTGCGTTCCATCGCCTCGGGAATCTGACGAAGACCCTCAAGGACAGAAGTGCGTTCCGTTGACGTTGCGCCGATTGCATCTGCCAGTGCAGCAGCCAACAAGAAACAGGCCGCAATCTGTGCGTAAAACGCTTTAGTTGATGCGACGCTCATCTCTACATCGCGACCATCGGAGGTATAAAGAACGCCGTCCGCTCGATCGGTGAGATCGCTGTTGCGGCGATTCACGATCGCGACAACATGCGCTCCGCGTGCACGGACCAAGTCAACCGTGCGGTTGGTATCGGTAGTCGTTCCCGATTGGCTCACCGCAACAATCAAGGTGTCCGCCATCGAATCGGTGAGATGGAAGCCGCTAAGTTCCGTCGCTAGGACAGCTTCCACTCGAACTTCGGCATTCGGAGCAAATGCAGCAAGACCTTCGAGCAGCGCTCGAGCCGCAACTGCAGCCGTTCCTTGACCAATCGCCAAAATTCTCTTGATGGAACCATCAGCAAGTGCCCCACGGAGTACCGGCGAGAGAACATCGTCGCCGAGGCTCACGTCCACGTCGCCGTCGATATCTACCAATTTTCCACGAAGTGTTTTGCGGAAAGACCCCGGGGCCTCGCCGATTTCCTTGAGCAGGAAATGCGGTGAATCGCCGCGGTCTATGTCGCGAGTTGTGATCTGCGCTTCAGCAAGATCCTCGGCAAGGACTGGAATCGGCGTTCCGTCGTAGGCCCAACGTTCAATCCCATCGCGATCGCCCGCCTTCGAGCCAACGAGCCGCACAATCTGTCCGCTACTTGCAGGGTTCGCTGGGTCGACAGGGATATCGCCATCGAGTCGAAGATACGAAACCGTTTCTTCAACGACGCCATAGGGCTCGCTCGCCACGATGAAAGAATCCTCGGCCAAACCTATGTAGAGCGCCTGCCCGCTTCCGCGAAGCGCAAGCAAAAGGGAATCAGCGGCGTCGGCAGCACTGGCCGCGATCGCCACGGAACCTTCAAGTTCATTCACTGTGGAACGAAAGGCCTCGAGGACACCTGTCCCATCAGCCATCGCACGCGATGTCAGCGTTGGAATCACTTTGGCATCGGTCGTGATCTCATCTGCGATGTGAAGTGCTTGGGCCGCTTTCAGGTCCGCAAAATTATCGACATCGCCGTTAAGCACTGCCGTGACGTAGGCCCCGCCGTTTTCGTCCGTCTCATCTGAGTTCAACGGATGAGCATTGGGTTGGCTGATGATGCCAACGCTCGCCCACCGGGTATGTCCAAGGACAACGGCCTCGACACTTGGTGCCCCAAGAGCATGGCGAAGCAAAGGGTCACCGACAATCGCAGAGCGAAGAGCGCGAGTGTTGTCGCCCAGTTCGCCGATCTCTGCGGCGGCCTTATAAACGAAACTCAAATGTCCTTCTGGGGTTCGCACCGCCATTGAACCAAACAATGGGTCCGCAGCGCGATCGGCGATTACCGCGCTGATCGCTGGTGACTGCAGATCAATACCGTGATTGCGAACAAGGAGATGTAACCCAGCACTGTCGCGCCCGCGCACCTCGAGGCGATCGAGTGCCGAGAGTGCTTGGTGAATCGAAAGGGCAACACCTACCGCGGCTGGACTCAATGGCTCGCCTGCAGTTGCAACGCCATCGAGAAGCCCAGCGACTCCTTCAGCGGCTCGGAGGCGATCACGTTGCACCGCCCATACGGCATCTTTGAGATTGACGACTGCTGCGTTGAGTCGCTCGAGTTCGATCCCAACCAGAGCAACCTGCCCATTCGCTTCAGAGTCGAGATGGTTCTCGAGTTCAACAACCTGCCGGGCAAGACCATCGATGAGCGTCACGATCGAAGCTTGGAGCCCAGGGACTTCGAGTAAGGCCCGAACACCCGCGACCCCGCCAAGCAGTCGATCGGCAGCGGCTACCGCTTTCGCGGCATCGGAAATTGGAGCAACAACAACTGATTGAGACGCAACAACGCTCGCCAACGACTGCGACGCTGCTTCGAGGCGGTCAATGACCTCGGCGGCTCCTGGTGGCTGGCGCAACGATGGTCGACGAACGACGGCAATTATCCCGCACATGAGATTGCCAGCCTACGCCGAGCAGGCGCTGATGACGGCTGCAACGAGGTTGTCGGCTGCGGCCTCAGCCTGCTCCAAGGTCGGGGCTTCGACCATTACCCGAACAAGGGGTTCGGTGCCACTGAGTCGAATGAGGACACGGCCTCGGTTACCCAACGACTGTTCAACCGCGGCAATGTCGTCGGCGATGGCTTCGGCAATATCGTCGCGACGATTTTCAAGTCGGATATTTCGCAACACCTGCGGGAATCGCTCCATGGCTGCATCCGTCAAGACCGAAAGCGGAGTTTGGGCACGGCCAACGAGATCCACAAGTTGGATACCGGAAAGCACGCCATCTCCAGTCGTTGCCCGATCGGCAAAAACGATATGGCCAGACTGTTCGCCACCAAGCGAACTTGAGGTGCGAGCAAGAGCTTCGAGAACGTGACGATCGCCCACGGGAGTCTCGACAACTTCAATTCCTTGCGCGTCCATGGCCAAACGGAACCCAAGATTCGACATCACCGTGACAACAACGCGATCTCCGGCGAGTTGACCCCGATCACGAAGATCGCGTGCGAACAGTGCAATGAGTTGATCGCCATCGACGAGTTCACCGCGTTCATCGACTGCCAAAAGGCGGTCGGCGTCACCGTCGAAAGCAAGCCCAAGCGCAGCACCACTCGCAACGACGGTCTTTTGAAGATCTCCCGGATGCGTCGATCCACACGAGTCGTTGATATTGCGCCCGTCTGGTTGCGCATGCAGCACTTCGACATCAAGACCGAGCCCGCGAAAGATCCCAGGAGCCACTGAAGAGGCCGCACCGTTCGCACAATCGATCACGATGCGCATCGGAGCAACTGCAGAAACTGATGACGCGACTGCGTTGCACCATTCGGCGACAGCGTTGACGTCTGTCTCGATTCCAATTACCAATTCTGTTTCGACGCGAACTTCCGTACGGGCGATGACCGCGTCGAGTGCTTGTTCAAGCGCTGTTTCAAGATCGTCGGACAACTTGCGGCCGCCAGCAGCAAAGAACTTGATTCCGTTATCCGACCACGGGTTATGCGAAGCGGAAATCACTGCCCCTGGTAGTCCGCGTTGCGCACAGATCCATGCAACTGCCGGAGTGGGGACAACTCCCATGCTCAGCGGCTGCGCGCCGCCACGAGAAAGTCCAACAGCCAAGGCATTTTCAAGACGCTCGCCGGATTCACGGGTATCGCGACCGATAACAAATCCTGAGGTTCCAAGAACCTGCGCCGTGGCCTGACCTAACGCAACAACAAGTGCGTCAGTGAACTCAGATGCGGGTCCGCGTACACCGTCGGTTCCGAATCGGAGAGTCATGAGTTAGGAAGAAACGAACTCGCCAGACAAGGCGAGAACGAATAGGTCAGCGCTTCGAGTACTGCGGAGCCTTACGAGCCTTCTTGAGGCCGTACTTCTTGGATTCCTTCTTACGATCATCGCGAGTAAGGAAGCCGGCCTTCTTGAGTTCGCCGCGCAGTTCGGGATCGAGTTCGATAAGCGCTCGGGCAATGCCGTGACGAAGTGCGCCGGCTTGTCCCGAAACGCCGCCACCGTCGATGTTGCAGACGATGTCGTAGACCTCGTCGGTGCTTGTAAGACGAAGCGGTTCGGTGAGAATCATGCGGTGAGTTTCCGACGGGAAGTAGTCGGCAACTGGGCGCTTGTTCACAGTGATGGTGCCTGAGCCAGGACGCAGCATGACGCGTGCAACTGCACGCTTACGACGACCGGTTGACTGAACGAGAGGGTTCGACATTGTCTGTTCCTTGCCGCTCAGCGAGCCTTGGCGTGGGCGAATTCGATGGTCTGCGGATCCTGTGCGGTGTGATTGTGCACGGGACCGGCATACACCTTGAGCTTCTTGATCATCTGACGACCAAGACGGTTCTTCGGGATCATTCCGCGCACTGCACGACGAACTGCTTCGTCGGGCTTTTCCGCGATCAACTGACCGTAGGACTTTGTGCGCAGACCGCCCGGGTAACCAGAGTGACGATGCACGAAGAGTTTGTCGCCCTTGTTCGAGGTCAACACAACCTTGTCGGCGTTAATCACGATGACGTGATCGCCGGTATCGATGTGCGGGGTGTACGTGGGCTTGTGCTTGCCACGAAGAATGGTTGCAACTTCAGTAGCGAGTCGACCGAGGACCATGCCTTCGGCATCGACCACGTACCACGAGCGCTGGATCTCACTGACCTTTGGGGTGTAGGTGCGCACGGCGCAGCCCTTCTGCTTGGGTCCACCCGAAGGTGGCTTTCGAACGAAAGCCCCAGCGTCGGCAGATGAACTGCGCACCGGAGCGGAGGAGAGAGCCTACGGGGAGCCCTTGAACTGAGGCAACTCGCCGATTTCAGTACCCGACTTCCCAGAGACAAAGCCCCTGCGGCGGGGCCACTCCCCCGGCCCGCGATCGGTCCTGGGACCGGATGATTCCGGCCATTTCCCCGGGTCGGCGAAGGCCCCGGCCCATTTCGATCAGCGTGCCCACAATGGATCGGACCATTTGGTGGCAATAGGAGGAGGCGGTGATATCGAACCGCAGGATGCCATCACCCGCCTCATGCCATCTGGCCTCTCGGACCCGGCGCATGAGCGAGGGTTCGAATCCGGTGACCGGATTGGGCTTGGGCCGGCGACAAAAGCTTGAGAAATTATGAAGCCCATAGAGGGCGTCACAGCCCAACTGCAGCGAATGAAGGTCGAGATCTTGCGGAACCCACCAAGATGTGGCGGCCAAAAATGGATCAGGAACTGGCCGATTCACAATGGTGTAGCGATATGAGCGCGTCATCGCAGAGAAACGGGCGTCGAAATCAATGGCCGCGAGTTCCGCGTCGCGAACAACAATCGACGGCACTGATTGCTGATTAATCGCGCGAGCCAAACGAGCCGGAGAACCTTTTCCAGAAGCGACGAGATCGGAATCGACGTCGAACGAAATAACTTGGCCCCACGCGTGCACGCCTGCATCGGTGCGACCAGCAACCGAAAGCACCACCGGATGTTCAACGCAGCGTTCCAACTCAGTACGAATGGTGCCAGCGACAGTTGTGACACCCTCGTTCTCGGCCATCCCGCGAAACTTTGAACCGTCATAGGCGACGGTCATACGCACCCGCGTGAAACCAGCAGCGGGCGCGGGGATATCGATAGAGGCACGTTCTGCATGCGGTTCGCTATCGCAACCACTTGCGCTATCAGTTGGTGAATCAGTGTCCAGACGCGAACCGACCGACCACAGTGGGTCGGTCGAGATCACGTTCATAACAGTCCGATCCGGACGAAGACGATTCAGACGAGTTCGATACGAGCCATCGACGCATTGTCGCCTTGGCGCGGGCCGAGCTTGAGGATGCGTGTGTAGCCACCGGGGCGTCCTTCATAACGCGGTGCGATGTCGGAGAACAGCTTGGACGCCATTTCCTTATCGCCCATGAATGACACGACCTGACGATGGCGATGAACGCCACCCTTCTTGGCCTTCGTGATGAGCTTTTCTGCTATCGGACGAAGTGCCTTGGCCTTCGCCTCGGTGGTGACAATCCCCTCGGCAGCAAACAACGATGCTGCGAGATTGGCCATCATGAGACGTTGGTGAGAGGCGCTACCGCCAAATCGCTTCGACTTACGTGGAGTTCCTGGCATGGTGGATCAGTCCCGGTTCTTGAGCGACAAACCGCGCTCGTCAAGTTTCAGAATGACCTCGTCAAGCGACTTCTGACCGAAGTTCGTCACCGCAAGAAGATCGTCCTCTGACTTGAGGAGAAGTTCACCAACGGTGTTGACCTGGGCACGCTTGAGGCAGTTACGGGGACGCTCGGAAAGATCGAGGTCCTCGATGAGGAGGTCGAGATCGGGTGAGCCGGCATGAGTGATGCTGACTTCACCGAGTTCGAGACCCTGGGGCTCGTCGCTCATTTCGGCAACAAGAGTGACCAGTGCCTGAAGTGTTGAACCAGCAGAGGCAAGCGCCTCACGAGCGGTGATCGTGCCGTCGGTCTCGATGTCGAGAACCAAGCGATCGAACTCCGTCGACTGCTCAACGCGAGTCGGTTCTACAGAGAACGTCACGCGACGCACCGGCGAGAAGATTGAGTCAACCGGGATCACACCAATGGTGTTGGTCGACTTGTTCCGCTCGGCCGACACATAGCCGCGACCCTTTTCAACGGTGACGTCGACGGCAAGTCGACCTGACTCGTTGATGGTGGCGATGTGAAGTTCAGGGTTGAGAATCTCGACGTCGGAAGTCGTCACGATGTCACCTGCGGTGACCTCGGCCGGACCCTTTACGTCGATACGAAGCGTCACGGCTTCGTCACTGTGCACCCGAAGGACGAGGTCCTTGAGGTTCAAAATGACGTCGGTAACGTCTTCGGTAACACCCTTGATGGTGTCGAATTCATGGAGAGCCTCGTCGAACCGCACCTGAGTGACGGCTGCGCCGGGGATTGATGAGAGAAGGGTGCGACGCAATGAGTTGCCAAGCGTGTGGCCAAAGCCAGGCTCGAGCGGTCCCACTGCAAACAACTGACGATCGCCATCGGCGTCGCCAAGCGCTTCAACCTTCGGTCGCTGCATAACCAGCATGTGTTCCTACCTCGGATCCGTACGTTCGATTTCGTGAACTTGCACAGGGTCGGGATGGTCCCGCCCCGGGACACTTACTTGGAATAGAGCTCGACGATGAGCTGCTCGCGCACTGGCACGTCGATCTGATCGCGAAGGGGAATCGCAAGAACAGTGGTGCTAAAGCCACCGTCTCCAGACTCGAGCCACGCCGGAGGCGTGCGATCGAGAACTTCGCGATTCCACTGGATAACGACCAGTTCACGTGTCTTGTCGCGAAGGGTGATGATGTCGCCCTTGCGAACCCGATAACTCGGGATGTCGACGCGCTTGCCGTTGACATTGATGTGTCCGTGACCGACAAACTGACGGGCCTGCGGACGAGTCGCTGCCCAACCTGAGCGGTAGACAACATTGTCGAGACGCAGTTCAAGGAACCGGAGCATGTTCTCGCCGGTCACGCCCTCGCGGCGGTTCGCTTCCTCGTAGAGGTTGCGGAACTGCCTCTCGGAAAGCCCGTAAGTGAAGCGCGCCTTTTGCTTTTCCTGCATTTGGAGCAGGTACTCGCTGGGGTTGCCACGACGACGCGTACGTCCGTGTTCACCCGGCGGGTAGGGGCGCTTCTCAAGGGCGACAGTTTCGCCCTTCGTTCCAAAGATGTTGGTGCCAAGACGACGCGAGACGCGTGCCTTAGGGCCGGTATAGCGAGCCATGTTCAGACCCTCCGACGCTTGGGCTGACGACAACCGTTGTGCGGGACAGGAGTGACGTCCTTGATTCCCGTTACTTCGATGCCGGCGCTCTGGATGCTGCGGATCGCGGTTTCACGACCCGAGCCTGGACCTTTAACAAGCACATCGACCTTGCGGACTCCGTGCTCCATCGCTCGCTTTGCACACTGCTCAGCGGCCATCTGCGCGGCGAACGGTGTGGACTTACGTGAGCCCTTGAAACCGACATTGCCGGCCGATGCCCACGAAAGAATGTTGCCGTCCTGATCGGAGATGCTGACGATGGTGTTGTTGAACGAGCTCTTGATGTGAGCGACGCCATGGGTGACGTGCTTGCGTTCCTTCTTGCGGGGCCGACGGCCACCACTTGTTGGCTTTGCCATTAGCGCGCCACCTTCTTCTTACCGGCAACGGTCTTCTTGGGGCCCTTACGGGTACGAGCATTGGTGTGAGTGCGCTGGCCGCGAACGGGAAGACCGCGGCGGTGACGCAGACCCTGGTAGCAACCGATTTCCATCTTGCGGCGGATGTCTTGATCGACATCGCGACGCAGATCGCCTTCAACCTTCAGGCTGGCATCGATGTAGCCACGAATCTTGTTGACCTCTTCATCGGTGAGGTCGCGAACTCGAGTACTTGGGTTGATCTCGGTGGCTTCACAGATCTGCTTCGCGATCGTGTTACCGATTCCGTAGATGTAGGTAAGGCTGATTTCCAGGCGCTTTTCACGCGGGATATCAACACCGGCGATACGTGCCATGGATCAGCCCTGCCGTTGCTTGTGACGAGGGTTCTCACAAATGACCTGCACGCGACCATGGCGGCGGATCACTTTGCACTTCTCACAGATCTTCTTGACGCTTGGGCGTACTTTCACTGCGTTTGTTCCTTTCGCCCGGACTCTGCCGGGAACATCGGAGCGAAGTTGTCGGCCGAAGCCAAACCCCTCCGATGGGTCTGATCCTTCTGATCAGACACTCGCTTGTGTTCAGTTGTGGGTGTTACTTGTACCGATAGGTGATCCGGCCACGAGTGAGGTCGTAGGGCGTCAGCTCAACTTGGACGCGATCGCCGGGCAGAATTCGGATGTAATGCATCCGCATTTTCCCGGAGATATGGGCCAAAACTTTGTGGCCATTTTCGAGTTCGACGCGGAACATGGCGTTCGGCAGCGGCTCGGTGACCGTTCCTTCCAGAACGATCGCGTCTTCCTTGGGCTTAGCCAGGACACTGACTCCTGTGTGTTGGATCTGAAAACCCCTGCTCAGGGCCGCGCAAAGGCGGGTTCCCGGACGAGGGCGGACTGAAGACCCTACCGGTCAGGCCCGCTGGCTCCAAATGCGCCCCCGAGACACACGCCGATTCATCTCGCCGCAACCCGACGCCGAGGGTACGCATGTTCGTGCGCCATCATGATTCCTTGCGAAGCGCAAGGTGAAACGAGGTGAAGGTCCGCCCCTGATGCTCAAGCAGAATATGGGGATAACGGGCATAGGT
>Ga0114967_10001474_pt1 | contig 19637 bp, 12 predicted proteins | sample M_130628_MF_Meta_FD_92639 | JGI IMG/M metagenome (GOLD analysis project Ga0114967, IMG submission 92639) | Freshwater microbial communities from Lake Montjoie, Canada to study carbon cycling - M_130628_MF_MetaG | ecosystem: Environmental > Aquatic > Freshwater > Lake | place: Lake Montjoie... | reverse complement strand
CTCTTGCCTATTGCCTCTTCCCTCCTCTGTGCCTCTTGCCTCCTCAATCGCTTTACGCTCTTATCTCTTGCCTATTGCCTCTTCCCTCCTCTGTGCCTCTTGCCTCCTCAATCGCTTTACGCTCTTGCCTATTGCCTCTTCCCTCCTCTGTGCCTCTTGCCTCAAGAAATTATCCTCAACTTAGCATAATTCAACATAATCTTCTTTTCCCCATTCAACTCAAATTTAATGGTAGCAATTGGATTATGAGCAGCTCCTTCCATTTTAAGCACTTCGCCAAATCCAAATTTTTGGTGCTCTACACGTTGCCCAGCTTTTAAATCTGTGGTGTCACTCGCCACAAAATCTGCTGAGGGCTGATGAACAATAGGTTTATTTGGAGATGGATTTATGGGTAAATATCCAGGTTTCTCAGCTTGCTTTTTAGGCTCAGTATAGTATGTCTTCTGACCAGTTGTTGGAGTTCCTTGTCCACCCCATCCCCTCATTCGATCTGACGCCGATGGACCACCAGTTTGATTTCGAAATCCACCTCCAGCAAATGATTTATCAATTGCCTCCTCAGGCAATTCATTAATAAACCGACTAGGTTCGTTTTGAACCACCTGTCCAAATTTATACCGAGTATTTGCATACGTAATCCAAAGTCGTTGTTTTGCTCTTGTAATAACCACATAAAACAAACGTCTTTCCTCTTCAAGCTCTTCTCGTGAGTTAATGCTCATTGCATTTGGGAATAACATTTCTTCAAGACCTACTGCAAATACACAAGAAAATTCCAACCCCTTTGCAGCATGAATAGTCATCATTTTAATCGTGTCAGCAGATTCATCTTTTTGATCGGAGTCAGTTAGTAATGAAATTTGTTGCAAATAAGCCGACAACAGAACATCTTCACGAAGTGGGCGATTCGGTATTGCGTCTTGAAGTGAATTTTCAGAAAAGTCGATATCACTTTTAGGCTGACTATTTTCTGCGTCAAAAGGAGCTTGCTCTTCCTGCATAACAACGCCATCTTCATCAATCTGTGCACGATTTTGTTTATCGTCAACCCACTCTTTGATTGAATTCAATAGTTCTTGAACGTTTTCATAGCGCTGAACACCCTCTGTACTTTTATCATTAAATAATTCCTTTACGAGTCCAGTTTGTTTTCCCACATGAAAAGCCACATCATATGCATTGTTGTTTTTCAACATGCTCGTGAAACTTTTAATCATGGTAACAAATTGTTCAATGGCTTCTAAGGTTCCTGCTCTAAAACCAAAGGAAGATGCTTTAGTTAATACTTCCCAGAAGCTAATGTTTTGTTCATTAGCAACCAGAATCAATTTATCTAAGGATGTTTTACCAATCCCTCTAATGGGGTAATTGATAATGCGCTTAAGCGCTTCTTCATCTTGAGAATTGACAATAATTCTTAGGTAAGCGATATAATCTTTAATCTCTTTTCGTTGGTAGAAACTAATACCGCCAAAAATAGTATAGGGCAGATTCATTCTGCGCAAAGCCTCTTCAAATGCTCGACTTTGAGCATTCGTCCTATATAGAATAGCGAACTCTTTATTAAAGTAGTGGTTCCTCAATTTTTGTTCCTGAATAGAATCAGCGATGAATTTCCCTTCATCGTTATCCGTCATTGTCCTTACCAGCTTAATCTTTTCTCCCTCTCCATTTTCAGTCCACAACTGCTTTTCGATCTGTCCTTTATTATTACCAATCACTTCATTGGCAACTTGCAAGATTTGTTTTGTGCTTCTATAGTTTTGTTCAAGTTTTACCAACTTTACATCATCATAATCTTTTCTGAATAATAATATATTTTCGATGGTAGCCCCACGGAAACCATATATAGATTGAGCATCATCACCCACAACACAAATATTTTCATGAGCAGCACCAAGTAATTTTATGATTTCATACTGAGCAGGATTTGTATCCTGATACTCGTCAATCATAATGTAATTAAACTTGTGTTGATATTTATGAAGTGCATCTGGATGATTCTTCAAGATCAGATAAAATTGAAGCAGTAGATCATCAAAATCCATTGCTCCATTTTTGAAACATCTTTTTGCATAAGCAGTATAGATTTGTGATATAGCCGGTCTATTTGCTCGAGCATCCTCTTGTTGAAGGGAATAGTCATTTGCATAATCTTCTGCTGTTACCAATGCATTTTTAGCAGAAGAAATACGGCCATATACCGTTGAAGGCTTATATATTTTATCGTCAAGATGGAGTTCATTAATCACTGTTTTAAGTACACTTTTGGCATCGTCGGTGTCATAAATAGTGAACGAAGTAGGATAACCAACTTTACTAGCTTCAGCCCTTAGGATTCGGGCAAAAACAGAGTGAAACGTGCCGATGTATAAATTTCGTGATTCATTGTTCCCAAGGATTTTTTCTACCCGCTCCTTCATCTCCTTGGCTGCTTTGTTCGTGAAGGTTAAGGCTAAAATGCGAAAAGAATCTACCCCTGATGCCATTAAATGAGCGATGCGCGTTGTCAAAACCTTCGTTTTCCCACTCCCGGCACCGGCAATTATCATAAGGGGGCCTGTTACATGTAGCACTGCTTCCCTTTGCTCGGGGTTAAGCTCATTAAGGTAATCCGACATGACTGCAATTTAATTATTAGTTCGGACAAAATGGGAAAGAGAGATCAGATAGAAGATTACAAAACCCCCTGATAATTAATTCTTTAAATTAAACTCCCTCTACGTATTAATACCGACAAAAGCTCTATTCTATCATCTAACCACTAACATCTTACTACTATTTTGTTAAAATAATGTTTAAATGAAATGTTCATTAAACCCAATACGTTCAATGAGGTCTATGTATTGTCCGGCAAATTTTGCCCTATATTCTTAAAAACTAAAAAACAGTTATGAAACTAAAAAACCTTTTCTGGCCAATTGCTTCTGTAGCCCTCATTTTTTCTTTATTATTCAGCTCTTGTCAAAAGAATGAAAGCGCAATTGCTGCTAAAAATTCATTGAGCGTCTACCTAACAGATGCTCCTGGTGATTTTGATAGCGTTTGGATTGACATTCAAAAAGTAGAAGTAAAAATTGATACTGATTCTACCCATGATAAAGATGATCATTATGGTGATCAAGATGATGACAAAAATGATCATATGCAAAAAAAGGATGATTACGGAGAGTGGGTTGACCTGAATTTCACCCCTGGTAAAATAAATGTATTAGCTCTTCGCAATGGAATTGACACAAACCTTGCTTCAGGTAACATCCCTGCAGGAACCGTAAGAAAGATCAGGATTACGCTTGGAACAGATAATAGCGTTGTTATAGATGGTCAATCATATCCTTTAACACTTAGAAATGAAACCAATAATTTCTTGTACATAAAGCTACGTAATGAGCACAGAGAGCGTGGTGTAGGAAATGATCAAAAAGTATGGGTTGATTTTGACATCTCTAGATCAATTATAGAAGAGAATGGTGCTTATTATTTACTACCAAGACTTCGTCCTTTCTGCGATAGAAATTTTGGAACTGTTGTTGGAAAAGTATTACCAGATAGCATCTCTGCATCAGTAACGTTCAATGATGGAAATGGATTTACGGCTATTGCAGTTCCTGCTCTAAATGGTGAGTTCAAAGTACGTGGTCTACCAGAAGGCACTTATTCTGTAACCTATGCAGCAGCGGGCTATACATCACAAACAGTTGATATAACTATCTCTAAGGGACATGAAAACGAATTGGAAACAATAACATTAGTTCCATAATCACTATACCGAAAAACTAAAAAAAGGGGCTGTCTAATCGACAGCCTTTTTTTTATGGGTACGATAAGTATAATAGATAACTGAATAATTTATTCAATGAGGAAATCCATCAGTTCAAGAATCAAATAGATTGTCTAATTTTCAACATGTAAACTATTTGGCAGCAAACAAAAAGTCAACAGCTGAAATCGAAATACTATTATAAATAAAATCTACTCCAATTATGAAAAAAATTATGCTCTTTGCACTTCTATTTTCGATAACCAGTATTCATGGACAAACACATGAGGGCGAAAAAATTGAAGCGGCTGTCAATTACTTTCTGACAGCATTAAAAAGTGGAAATAGGGAATCTCTACAGAAAATTACCCATGAAAAATTAAGTTATGGACATTCGAATGGGCGCCTTGAAAACCAAGAAGAATTTATCGAAAAGCTAGCTACTGGTGTATCAAAATTTCTTACTGTCAATACTACCAATCAAACAATGTATCATACCAAACACACTGCAATCGTAAGACATCGACTAGATGCAAACGTAATCGATAATGGTAAAGAAAATGAAGTGCATTTAAATGTATTAATGGTTTTCGAAAAAGAAAATGGAGCTTGGAAACTACTTGCAAGACAGGCAGTAAAAATTATAATTTAAGTTAGTAAACTACATAAACTAAGAAGGCCTCCAAATTGGAGGCCTTCTTAGTTATATAAAATTCTTTATAGAATTATTTCTTCTCAAGTAATTTAAAGAACTGATCCAATTGAGGAAGAATAACAATGCGTGTTCTTCTGTTAGCAGAGCGACCTTCAGCAGTTGAGTTATCAGCGATTGGACGATACTCAGAACGACCTGCAGCAGTCATTTGAACTGGATTAATTCCGTATTGTTTTTGCAATAAACGAACGATTGTAGTTGCACGCTTTACACTGAGATCCCAGTTGTCAGCAACTTCGCCGTTACCAGCCAATACTACATTATCAGTATGGCCTTCAACCATAAATTCAATGTCAGGTTGATTTTTCAAAACCAAAGCAACTTTACCAAGAACTGATTTTGCTTTCTCATTCACATCCCAGCTACCAGTTTTAAACAATAATTTATCAGAAATATCTACATAAACAACACCTTTATCAACTTTAATATTGATATCGTTGTCATTTAAATTTCCAATTGCACCCTTAAGGTTCATAACCAACGCCATATTAAGCGAATCCTTACGAGCAGCTGCTGATTGAATTGCTTGGATATATGAATCTTTAGAACCAATATTGTCAAGTGATTTCTTAATACTCTCTGCTTGTGAAGAAGAGATTACAGAAAGATCTTCAAGTTGCTTCAATGCAGAATTATTGTTTTTCTTCAAGTACTCAACTTGTTCTTTCATTGCAGCAAGTTGTGCCTCTAGTTGTGCTAATGCGATAGCCTTATTACGCTCTAAATCAGTCTTGTCAGTTTTACAAGCTGCTAATTCTTGCTGAGCACCAACAAGTGAAGTATTCAAGCCGTTGTACTTATCATTCAAGGCTTGGAACTTTTTTGAGCTTACACAAGAGAACAATGTGAAAGCCATAAACAAAGGCAGGAGATAAAATTTACTTTTCATCATAATGGTTTTAATAAAATAATCAGTAAACAAATATAATCTATAAAAATTAAATTTCAATTTTTAGAATTTAAAAATCAGGACCTATTCCCTTACTTTTCATCGTCTTCTCGATCAGTAACGTGTACAAATGCACTTCTTCTCGGAGCTGGCATAACACTATTTTCACCTTTAATTGCTTTCCAGATCACTTCACTGAATTCATAATCATTAACCCGATCCTCTTTTGAAAAATCAAAAGCCATGCTCTTCTTAGCAGAAGCAGTCATTTTGGTATTCTTCTCATTCAGATCAATATTAGAAGGCAACGCCATAAAAGGAGTTAAGTTAGGGGTTTTACTAAAGCATCTCCACATCGGTGTGGCGGCTGCATCAAATTGCGACATTGGAGGTAAACCCAAGATTAATTCAATGGTCCTTAACATGGACGAAGTACTATAGGCTGTATGGTCTACATAGTTACGTTTTACAAATCCACCTGCAACATATGCAGTAGTGCGGTGAGCGTCAATATGATCCGGGCCATCTTGTGCATCATCTTCAACAATAAATATGGCCGTCTCCTTCCAAATGGGTGATTTTGAAAGGTATTCAACCATCATGCCTACTGACAAATCATTGTCGGCAACATGCGCAAAAGGCGTAGGCCTGCCTATACTCAACCCTTCAGTATGATCGTTAATAAGACGCATAGTATTCAATCTTGGCACAGCGTCATGAACTAGTAAGGAATCGAATTCACGTTTCCACTGATTAACCCTAGTGGTATCCCGAACTTTTTGGTCCCAACTCGTAAAATAAGGACAAAAATGCCCCTGAAGCACTGGGATATTTGCTTTATAATTATCGGCAAACTCACCATATGTTCTATAACTTATCCCATTTCGTTTGCATTGACCCCAAATGAAATCACCTTTGCTATTCGCAATGGCTCTTGTTCCTTCTGCATTATATTCGCCACCTCTACCTCCATAACTGGTTGGCCAATTTTTTTCTAAAAAGTCGGTTGCATATGCTCCAAACGTCCAATTGTGTCCATCTGCGCTCACCTCACCATCAACATAAAAATTATCAAGCAATACAAATTCATTGACTAGAGCATGCTGATTCGGAGTTATATTTTCTCCAAACAAAACAAGGCTGGTATCTCCATTACCTGATTTCACATCCCCCAATACTTGATCGTAGGTACGATTCTCCTTAACTATATAAAAAACATATTTAATGGGGGATTGATCACCTACTTTCATAGGAATAGGATTGCCAGGTTCCCCTGCAGCATTGATCTCTTTGTCTTTAGAATAGGGGGAATTATCATAAACTGCTTTTGAATATAGCGGCATAATATCTTCCCCTGGCTCATCAACAATAGACATAGTCCCTTTAAATAAACCACCTATGTATTGAACTTCTTTTATTTTACTAGCATCTGCTTTTTGAAAAGATACTTTCTGTTCTTTTTGAATAGGGTTTGGTCCAAACGGATTTGCCATAGAACTAAACCCTTTACCATTGGCAACAAATATTTTCTTTCCTAGCACTTTGACATTAGTTGGATACCAACCCACTGGTATATAACCTAATGAAATACTTTGCCCAGGCTTTTCAACATCAAATACAGCTAAGGAGTTATTGTCTGCATTGGCAACATAAAGTCGTTCTTCATTAGCAGAAAGCGCCACTCCATTAGTGGTTGCACCACTTGGGGCATCTGCATACAATGCAGCATTCAATGTCTCAATTACTTTCATATCGCTGGTTCTAATCACAGAAACGGAATTATCATTTGCATTTGCCACATAGATATAGTCTCCTTTCTTTGTCATGCAAATCTCATTAGGATTATCACCAACTGCTACCCTTGCATTTTCCTGATAATCAGCTGTATTTAAACGAAGAATATGATCTGCTCCCCAAACGGATATATATAATTGATCGCGCTTTGGAGAAAGTACACAAGCATATCCTTCCGCGGCCAATCTCTTTTTGAAAATAACTTTCTTGGTGATCAAACTCACTACATACAAGCTACTATCCTCACTCGTTACCACATAAAGTTTATTTGACCTATTGTCTACTGCAATACCAGTAGGGCCAATTTTATTAGGCCAAGCTTTGCCAAGAATAAAACTTTCAGCTAATACAAGCTTATTATCCTGAATACTATATTGGTTAATACGGTTATCATTCCCTGCAGAGGCATAAAGCGACTTTTCATCATCTGAAAATGTTAATCCATACCATGATTTGGGAATAATTTTTGTAAAAAGTATTTTTTCTGTTTTAGGGTCAATCAGCTGAATAGATTGAACACTTTGTCCATTATTAGTTACCGCCATTCTTTTCCCTGAAGGGGAAACAGCAATATTCAAGGGTAAGTCGCCTAATGGGAAACTTCTTCCGGCTGGAGTTAGAGACCAACCATTTGGTAATAACACAGGAGTGGGGAGCTGTGCCATTGCCGAATTGATAATGAATAAGGCAAATAAAAGATTCGAAATAGATTTTTTCATGACGTTAGGATGTTTATGATTGTCTAAATGTACCAAAGTTGTTATGAATCGAATCCCATCGAAGAATAATTAAACGTTACCGTTCATACAAAAAAGTAGTAAAGAAATACGATGAAATAAATATAATCACTAAATTCATATTGATTTTTTGTACCGGTTGCTGCCGGAAGTCTTTGTTTTCTCATGCTAACCCTGCTGTTTGTCTAAATAGCAGGGTTTTTTTGTGAAAAACACTAAATATTTTAGTGAAAAAAATACTAAAAATATTAGTTTATTGATTTTTTTGCCCCTATCTTTATATTCTTAAAATAAATTATATGTCAAACAGTGAAAAACTAAAAGCGTTAAAACTAACACTGGATAAGATTGAGAAAGATTATGGCAAGGGTAGTGTTATGATGATGAATGAGAAAGGAGAAGCCGAAATGGAAGTGATCTCTACCGGTTCTATTGGCCTAGATTCAGCCTTAGGCATTGGCGGATTACCAAAAGGAAGGGTAGTTGAGATTTATGGTCCTGAAAGCTCAGGTAAAACAACCATAGCCATACATGTAATTGCTGAAGCCCAGAAGAAAGGAGGAATGTGTGCGATAATTGATGCAGAACATGCTTTTGATAGCGGATACGCGAAGAAATTAGGGGTTGATGTAGATAATTTGCTTATATCACAACCTGATTATGGCGAGCAGGCATTAGAAATCGCCGATAGATTGATACTTTCAGGTGCTCTTGACGTGGTTGTAATTGACTCTGTAGCTGCCCTAGTTCCTAAAAGTGAACTCGAAGGTGAGATGGGTGACAGTAAAATGGGACTTCATGCAAGGCTAATGAGTCAGGCCTTGAGGAAACTTACTGCAACCATTAGCAAGACAAATACGATTTGTATTTTCATCAATCAGTTAAGGGAAAAAATTGGTATTGTTTTTGGCAACCCTGAAACGACAACAGGTGGAAACGCATTAAAATTCTACGCTTCTGTTCGATTAGATATTCGCAGAGCAGCTCAAATAAAAGATGGTGACGCGGCCATTGGAAATAGAGTAAAAGTGAAAGTGGTAAAAAATAAAGTTGCACCTCCATTCCGTTCTGCAGAATTTGATATCATTTTTGGAGAAGGAATTTCCAAAACAGGAGAGATTATTGACATGGGGGTAGAACTGGGTATAATTAATAAAAGCGGTAGCTGGTATAGTTATGGCACGGACAAACTAGGTCAAGGACGTGATGGAGTTAAGCAATTAATGTTGGACAATCCAGAAATGGCCAATGAAATTGAAGGGAAAATAAGAGAAAAAATTAAAGAAATGCAGGCATCATAATTTGCAGTTGGTGCTTTGTTTAGAACCGCATTCAGCATTCAAGCTGGATGCGGTTTTTTTGTTTTATTTTCACAATAGAACATCACATTATGATTAACAAGAGAATTCTATCCGTAAGAAAACGAATTGCTATTATAGCACATGATAATAAAAAGAAAGATTTAATTGATTGGGCAGTATATAATATGCAAGCATTATCAAGACATGAGCTAATTGCAACTGGAACGACAGGGAAACTTTTGGAAGATGCCCTAGATAGACCATTAAAAAAATTACTCAGCGGACCACTTGGAGGAGATCAACAAATAGGGGCATTGATTGCTGAAGGAAATATTGATTCACTTATCTTTTTTTGGGACCCCATGGAAGCACAGCCCCATGATCCAGACATCAAGGCATTATTGCGTGTAGCAGTAACATGGAATATTCCATTTGCGTGTGACAGAGCAACAGCTGATTTTCTATTAACCTCGCCATTAATGCATGAAGAATATACCTGTATTATCCCAGATTATTCAGACTACGTGAAGCGGAAAATTTGACATCATGTCCTTTACGTTACATTCCCCTTATTTACCTTCAGGTGATCAACCGAATGCCATAAAACAGTTGGTTGAGGGCATACAGGATGGTGAACAATACCAAACTTTATTAGGAGTTACTGGATCAGGAAAAACGTTTACCATAGCCAACTTGATTCAGCAGGTGCAAAAACCTACCTTGGTTATAACACACAATAAAACATTAGTTGCTCAATTATATGGTGAGTTTAAACAATTCTTCCCTGAAAATGCAGTAGGCTATTTTGTATCATATTACGATTACTATCAGCCTGAAGCCTACATGCCAGTAAGTAATACGTATATTGAAAAAGACCTAGCAGTCAACGAGGAACTTGATAAACTGAGACTTCAAGCTACCTCTGAATTATTAAGTGGGAGGAGAGACATCATCGTGGTTGCTTCAGTAAGTTGTATCTATGGAATGGGAAACCCGACTGAATTTGAAAACGGCATTGTTAGAATTCACAAAGGGCAAATAATAAGTAGGCAAGGATTCTTACACGCCTTAGTAAATTCTCAATACAATAGAACACAAATAGATTTTAAGCGAGGTACGTTTCGAGTAAAAGGAGATACTATTGATATCAATCTACCGTACATGGATTTTGGCTATAGAATTACCTTTTTTGGTGATGAAATAGAATCTATTGATACCCTTGAAATACTGACAGGCAAGAGAATTGGAGCAGTAGATAATGCAGCTATATTTCCAGCAAATTTATATTTAGCCCCAAAAGAAATAATCAATCAAGTGATTTCTGAAATCATAGATGAAATGAGTGCACAAGTAACCTATTTCAAAGCATCAGGTAAACACATTGAAGCACAACGATTGAGTGAAAGAGTTCAATATGATATTGAAATGATCAAAGAGCTAGGCTATTGCAGTGGTATAGAAAATTACTCACGGTTTTTTGACAGAAGAAATCCCGGTACTAGACCCTTTTGCTTACTTGACTATTTCCCAAAAGATTTCTTATGTGTTATTGATGAAAGTCACCAAACCATTCCACAGGTAAGCGGCATGTACGGAGGTGATAGAAGCAGAAAACTAGTTTTAGTTGATTACGGCTTTCGCCTTCCTGCCGCATTAGATAACAGACCGCTAAACTTTGGTGAATTTGAAAAGTTATTAAACCAAGTCATTTTTGTGTCAGCAACACCCGGTGAGTATGAACTTCAAAAAACAGAAGGCGTTGTAGTAGAACAAGTTGTTAGACCAACGGGGTTACTTGACCCACCTATAGAAGTGAGGCCGAGCATCAATCAAGTGGATGATTTGCTAGACGAGATTGATAAAACAGTAAAAAAAGGTGATCGTGTACTAGTAACAACGCTAACCAAGCGAATGGCCGAAGAAATGGACAAATACCTTCAACGGATTCATATCAAGTCAAAATATATTCACAGTGAAGTAGATACACTCGAAAGAGTAGAAATTTTAAGACAACTCAGATTAGGCGAAATAGATGTACTCGTAGGAGTGAATCTGTTGAGAGAAGGGCTCGATTTACCAGAAGTTTCCTTAGTAGCCATCCTGGATGCTGATAAAGAAGGGTTCTTAAGAAATGAAAGATCACTTACTCAAACAGCAGGAAGAGCGGCTAGAAATAGTGATGGGCATGTTATTTTTTATGCAGATAAAATAACAGGCAGTATGCAAAAAACGATGGATGAAACAGTAAGAAGAAGAGAAAAACAAATTGCGTTCAATCTTGAACATAACATTACACCAACCACTGTTATAAAAAGTAAAGAACAAATATTTGCACAAAGTGCTGTACTCGAAATAAAAGGATATGATGAACGAAGTGCATTGCAATCCATCATAAATGATAATATGAGTACAATTGCTGCAGAAGAAGAGGCAGAGTATATAACTATTCCGGCAATGGAAAAAAATATAACTAAACTTAAAAGAAGCATGGATAAAGCGGCAAAAGATTTAGATTTCATGGAAGCCGCTAGACTAAGAGACCTTATGTTTGATGCTCAAAAGAAACTTGAAACCTTGAAAAAATAATACTCCCGACAAATAAAATGTATTTCTTATCTCCAGTCTAACGCCTTCTCATTGGGTATTTTTAACTAAATTCAACTCCTAAAATAAATTGCATGCGTTCTAAACTTTTTTCTCTTTCCCTACTTTCTATTTTATGGGCAAGTAATATCAATGCACAAAAACTTACAGCAAGATTAAATGACATTAAACTGGATAATCTTGAAGGATTCCAATCCCCTTCAGAGAATTGGGAAATAGTGGGTGATATTCAAGGTAAATATGATAGTGAATCATTGAATTCATCAAATGGAATCGGGATTCTATACAACAACTTCAAAAAAGAGATTCAATTCAAAGAAGGCCGAAACCTCTTTACAACATTTAATCATGGTGATATATATTTAGAATTAGATATTATGGTCCCAGAAGGTTCTAACTCTGGAATATATTTCCAATCAAGATATGAAGTGCAAATCCTAGATAGCTGGAATTCGAAAGTACCAACCTCCAGTGATATGGGTGGAATATATGAAAGATGGAAGGATGATAAGGGCTTTGAAGGCAATGCTCCGTTAAAATATGCGAGTCTAGCGCCAGGTCTTTGGCAACATATGGAAATTTCTTTTCAAGCACCACGATTTGATGCAACTGGAAAAAAAATAATGAATGCGAAATTTAATTTCATAAAACTCAATGGAATAACAGTGCATGAGAATATTTTTGTAACTGGCCCAACACGTTCATCCGCTGCAGAAGATGAAAAATCCTTAGCACCAATCATGTTTCAAGGAGATCATGGAGTTGTCGCTTTTAAAAATATACACTACGCATTTTTAGAAAATCTAAATGTAACTACTTCAGATATTAGTTATAAGTACTATGAACGTAACATCAAAACACCAGCAGAAGCCATCAAAGTTAAACCAACAGCAGAAGGGAAAACAAAATCAATAAATTCCCGACTTGCCGCTGTAGAAGATGGTTTTTTACTTCAATTTGAAGGTTTAATAAATATACCCACTACAGATACTTACCTATTCACTTCTTCATATTCCGGAGATGGAAGTTTAGAAATAGATGGGAAGACAGTTATAAAACCTACATGGACTTGGATAGGTGGAGAAACTGTTTCTGGGTCAATCCATCTTGAAAAAGGAGAACATAAATTTAATTTATGGGTAAATAAAAATGATGGATGGGCACAAAATGGATTATCTCTATTCATAGAAAAAGCAAATAGCAAAGCTGTATCACTTCACAACCCATCTTCTATGCCGGAAGTAACTCCTGCACTTATTACTGTGAAAACAGAAAAAGAACCTGAAATTATCAGGTCATTTATGGTGCATCAAAATAAAAAACTAACACATGTTATTTCTGTAGGAGACCCAACCCAAGTAAATTATTCATATAATCTGCATCAAGGTGCTTTATTACAAGTATGGAAAAGTGATTTTCTTAACGTAACAAATATGTGGTATGAACGAGGGGAACCTCAAACAGCTACTCCGTTGGGATCACCAATTATATTAGCCGGTAATTGTCCAATCTATGATAAAACCAATGCGATAGACTCAATCAGCGGATATCAATATAAAGGATACACATTAACCGAACGCCGCTTACCTGTTTTTAGTTATGCTTACAAAGAGATGTTGATTAAGGATATGATTTCTCCCTTTCAGCAGGGAAGAGGATTAAACAGAACAATTTCTGTAACGGGTAATGGAAAAGAAGATTTAATGATTCGTATTGCACAAGCAAAAACAATTACGCCAGTGGGAAAAGGATTGTATGCAATTGATAATCAATCCTACTATATTCAAGTCTCCCCTGCCATATTCCCGGAAATTGAAACATACCATAATCAACAAGTATTATTAATTCCTGCAAGTAATGAGATAACATACCAAATTATTTGGTAACCAAACGTAACACCTCATCGCAATGAATACTAAAATAAATTTTAACTCTACTCAGATGTATACTAAATCAATAATTCTTATAGTCCTTCTTTCAATAATACTATCAACTTCGTATGCTCAAAAAAGTATTATTCAGACTGAAAGAGATTTTTATTCTCTAAAAACAATTTCAATCCCTGAAGATGTTAAACTTGAAGTGGGTGGTATTGCCGTAATGCCTGATGGACGAATTGCAGCTTCAACACGAAGAGGTGAGATATGGATTATAGAAAATGCTTATGGAAACGGCTCTCCTCATTTTACAAAATTTGCGGCAGGGCTTCACGAAATTCTGGGATTAGCCTATAAAGATGGCGCATTCTATTGCATGCAACGTGGAGAATTAACTAAAATAGAAGACACCAATAACGATGGGAAAGCAGACGTTTTTACGGCAGTCACACTTTTTGATCTTAGTGGGGGATACCACGAATATGCATATGGCCCTGTGTTTGATCAACATGGAGATATGTATGTTACATTAAATTTATCTCTAGGAGAAGATTTAGGTAAATGGCATGGTTGGCTTTTAAAAATTACACCAGAAGGTGTAATTAACCCTATTGCTACAGGATTTCGTTCCCCAGCCGGATTCACTGTAAATAGCAAAGATGAAGTGTTCTATGCTGACAATCAAGGGAACTGGGTTGGTAGCGGAAGAATTACTCATGTAGAAAAAGGAGACTTTACAGGAAATCCAGATGGACTTAAATTTACCAAAGACCCAGGTTCACCACTTTCACTAAGACCAGAAATGGTAAAAGCAATCGTTAATGGGCAACCCATGTACGAAACTGCAAAAAAAATAAAAGAACTAAAACTACCAGCAGTGTGGTTCCCACATACCATTATGGGAATTTCAACTTCAGATATTTTAGAAGATATAACTAACGGAGCATTTGGCCCATTCAGTGGACAATATTTTGTAGCCGATCAAGGTCATTCAAAAATTATGAGAATGTCTCTAGAAAAAGTAAATGGCAAATACCAAGGTGCATGCTATCCTTTCTTTGAGGGATTTTCTTCCGGATTACTTAGACTAAGATGGGGATTAGATAATTCAATTTTTGCAGGAATGACGAGCCGAGGATGGGCAAGCAAAGGTGGACAACTATATGGATTGCAACGCCTTGTTTGGAATGGAGAAACTCCATTTGAAATGAAAAATATTCACGCTCTCACAGATGGCTTTGAAGTGGAATTTACAACACCCGCAGACATTACAGATTTGAAAAATTCAATGAATTATTCAATAAACAGTTTTACCTATAAATATCATGAAGACTATGGAAGTCCAATTATTAATTTCCATGAAAGAAAAATAATTGGGATTATCCCATCATCTGATGGCCTAAAAGTAAAGCTGATCCTAGATAGTTTAATTGAAGGAAATATACATGAAATAAAACTTGCTAATATTCAGTCAATAGAAAAACTTGCTCTACTTCATAATACCGGATATTATACATTGAATAATATTCCACAAGGTGAAAAAACGTTACTAAGTGAAGAGTACAAAGTAAAGATGCAACACCCACACATGAACAACAGTATGCGTTCAAAAATATCAACAGTATCAACCCAAAAAAGGCAATTAAAAATGCCAACTGATTGGACACAACCAGATATGGTTCTAAAAATTAGTACTAAGCCTGGATTAAAGTTTGATATACCGATGTTTGAAATTAAAGCAGGATCAAAAATAAGATTGGTCTTTAATAATAATGATGATATGATGCACAATGTTGTAGGGGTTATGCCCGGCACTGCAGATGAAGTAGCAGATCTTGCTATAAAACTTGGCCTAAAGGGTTCTCAAATGAACTATGTTCCTAAGTCAGCTAATGTATTATTTAATACAGCACTACTCCAACCACATTCTTCAGAATCTATTTACTTTATAGCACCAACAACACCAGGAGAATATACCTTCATGTGTACATACCCAGGACATGGATCTGTCATGAGAGGAATGTTGAAAGTGGTACAATAAAATAATTGGTAATTTATCAAAAAAGGGTAGGGTCAAGCATTAACATTTTCTACATCAAAAATGGTGAGCGCAGGCAATTGACTAAGGTGTTTTTCAACAAATGAAATTTGAGTAAACTCACTAAATTTTCTGGCTCTAAAGTCCATCCACTGTACACTAATGTCTAACTTGAATAAACTACCTTTGGCATATGGATAAAAGGCTTTTTTTACTCGATGCATTTGCCCTCATTTTTCGTGCTTACTATGCGTTAATTAGAAGTCCACGCATTACCAGTAAAGGGAAAAACACCAATGCGCAATTTGGATTTACCAATGCATTGATAGATTTGTTAAATAAGCAAAAACCAAGCCATATAGCCATTTGCTTTGATACAGCAGCTCCAACTGAAAGGCATATAGATTTCCCAGAATATAAAGCCAATAGACAAGAAGCACCAGAAGACCTCATCGCTTCACTACCAGATATAAAAAAAATCATTCAAGGATTTAATATTCCCATTATAGAGACAGACGGATTCGAAGCAGATGATGTTATTGGAACACTAGCAAAACAAGCTGAAAAAGAAGGATATGAAGTGTTCATGGTAACACCTGATAAAGACTATGGACAACTTGTATCTGAAAATATCAAAATATATAAGCCACCGTATCAGGGAGGTGACTTTGAAATTATCGGTCCAAAAGAAGTATGTGAAAAATGGAACATCGCAGATGTTTCACAAGTAATTGATATCCTTGCCATGATGGGTGATGCTGTAGATAATATACCAGGTATCCCAGGGATTGGAGAAAAAACAGCTGCAAAACTTCTCGCAGAATATGGAACAGTTGAAAATGTTCTAGAAAATGCCAATAATATCAAAGGTTCAATGGGTGAAAAAGTTAGGCAAGGAAAAGATCTTGCCATGATGAGCAAAAAACTTGCCACCATCATCACATCAGTTCCGGTAAACTTTCATGAAGGTGAATTTCTAGTGAAAGAAGTAAATAAAGAAGCCCTTAAAGAAATCTTCGGCGAGCTAGAATTTAGAACAATTGGTAAACGAATTCTTGGTGAGGATATCCCCATAGCAGGCTCAGCTGATAAACAAGGAACAACTGTACAAGGAGATTTATTTGGAGGATCTACGACTGTTGCATCAACAAATGTTGAAAATGCAAATGAAGAAGAAAATACGGGAGATATATCAGCTGATAAAAATATAAACAATACCCCGCATCAGTATGAGCTTATTGATTCTCCTGAAAAGATAGATCAATTAATTTCATCACTACATAATGAAAAAGAAATTTGTTTTGACACAGAAACAACTGGTCTTGATGCCAATCAAGCATCAATTGTAGGTATGAGTTTTTCAGTGAAAGAAGGAACAGCTAGTTATGTTGCATGTCCAGAAGACAAGAATGAATTAAAAAAAATATTGGATAAATTCATTCCATTGTTTAACAATTCATCCATAATATGGATTGGACAAAATTTAAAATACGATTTACTTATATTAAAAAACATTGGAATTGAATTAGCTGGGAATATATTTGATACGATGCTAGCCCACTATGTCATTGAACCGGAAGGGAAGCGCAGTATGGATCTATTGAGTGCAAAATACCTTGGTTATGAAACTGTAAAAATCACAGAACTTATTGGCAAAAAGGGGAAGAACCAAGGGAATATGCGTGATGTAGAAATCGAAAAAATAAAAGAATATGCTGGAGAAGATGCTGACATAACACTACAACTAAAAAATATTTTCACTCCTGAATTGAAAAAAAAGGAAGTCGAAAAAATATTTAATGAAGTAGAGAGTCCACTCGTTAAAGTACTAGCTAATATGGAATTCGAAGGGGTTAGGGTGGATACCGATTTTCTTAAAGAGTACTCAAAAGAATTAGATAAAGAAGCAAAAATTGCAGAAGAGGCTGTTTATAAAATAGCAGGAGTTCGATTTAATCTCGCCTCACCAAAACAACTTGGTGAAGTATTGTTTGAAAAATTAATGCTTGATCCTAAAGCAAAAAAAACAAAAACAGGCCAGTATGCAACTGGAGAAGATGTCTTGCAAAAACTTGCACATCAATTTCCTATCGTATCTGATATTCTTGCTTTCCGCGAACTAACTAAACTAAAATCAACGTATGTTGATGCGTTACCCTTGTTGATTAATCCGAAAACTGGACGTGTACATACAACCTATGCACAAGCTGTAGCCGTAACGGGTAGACTATCAAGTACTAATCCAAATCTGCAAAATATTCCAGTTAGAAGTGATCGTGGTAAAGAAATAAGAAAAGCATTTATCCCAAGGGATAATGACCATGTATTAATTTCTGCAGACTATTCGCAAATAGAATTAAGAATTGTAGCTGCTATTAGTGGAGACACAAACATGTGTGATGCATTTAAAATGGGGAAAGACATACATACAGCTACTGCTGCAAAGGTATATGGTGTCAACGAAGAAGATGTTACAAAAGAAATGCGGTATAAAGCAAAGAGTGTCAATTTTGGGATTATATATGGACAAGGTGCATTTGGTTTAGCAGAAAATTTAGCTATCAGCAGAACGGAAGCCAAAACGATTATAGATAATTATAAAAAAGAATTCCCTGGCATAACTCATTACATGGAATCCACTATTCAATTTGCAAAGGATAAAGGATATGTAGAAACCTTGATGGGAAGAAAAAGATGGTTAAGAGATATTAACTCATCGAATTTTACTGTTCGTGGCTTTGCTGAACGAAATGCGATTAATTCTCCTATACAAGGATCAGCTGCAGATATGGTTAAACTTGCCATGATTAAAGTGCATCATGCCATCATCAACCAGAAATTAAAAAGTAAAATGATTTTACAAGTACATGATGAGTTAATATTCGATACACTAAAAAGTGAAGCAGAAGAAATGAAATCACTTATTATAGAAAATATGGAGAATGCGTTACAGCTTCCTAATAATGTTCCTGTTATTGCAGAAGCTGGCATCGGCGAAAATTGGCTAGTTGCCCACTAACAATACTCATGCTCAGCATGATTCTTTCGAAAAATGAATCATAAAATTAAACTATGATCACACATTTATTCGTTTGGTGGTTTAAATTTAAAGGATGGAAAATTTTAGGAATTGTTCCACATGAGATACAAAAGGCTGTTATTATTGCAGCTCCCCATACGTCTAATTGGGATTTTATTTATGCACTAGCAGTATTTAAATTATTGGGGTTAAATGTAAAATACCTTGCTAAGAAAGAATTATTCAGATTCCCTCTTAGTATTTTTTTAAACAATACTGGTGGAGTACCTGTTGAACGCAAAAAAAGTCAAAGCTTAACTGAGGCAATGATCAACAAATTCAAGAATTTTGATAAACTCCTTGTTATTATACCTGCAGAAGGTACTCGAGGAAAAGTAGAAAAATGGAAAAGTGGGTTTTACTATGTTGCGGTAGGGGCAAATATTCCTGTATTACCAGGGTTTTTAGACTATAGGAATAAAGAAGCTGGTTTTGGAGAGCCAATATACTTATCAGGAGATAAAGTAGCTGATATGAATATATTAAAAATGTTTTACAAAACTAAACAGGCGAAATACCCAAAATTATTTAATATTGAATCCATAAAAATTGATTGATTATAAAAAGCGAAATGAATACGTTTATTAAATTTTTTACACTCACAGGATCTCGCTATTTTATTCTAGCAGGTATATTTTTTTATACCTTCTATGTTTTGCTTTACAAAACAAACAAACATAAAAAAATACAAAAAAACATCCCAAGTAACCGAGATTACGTACGAGAAATAAGCTTCTCTATATTCACACTCATAATTTTCTCACTTATACCAACTATTTTCATTGGAAATCCTGATATAGCAGCAGGCACTCTTTTATATAAAAAAATTGAAGAAAAAGG
>Ga0114967_10001471_pt1 | contig 19656 bp, 14 predicted proteins | sample M_130628_MF_Meta_FD_92639 | JGI IMG/M metagenome (GOLD analysis project Ga0114967, IMG submission 92639) | Freshwater microbial communities from Lake Montjoie, Canada to study carbon cycling - M_130628_MF_MetaG | ecosystem: Environmental > Aquatic > Freshwater > Lake | place: Lake Montjoie... | reverse complement strand
GCTGCCATGATCGATGGCGAAGCAACCGTTAAAACATTCTCACGCAAGAACGGCCAGATCTGGCTACTACCTGCCAATGACAACTTCGCACCTATCGATGGAAATAATTGCGAGATCCTGGGCAAGGTAACAGCTGTGATGCGGAGTGTTAGGTAGTTCTTTTTCGCCTACGTTAGTTCCTTAATGTCGGTTATGGGCTGTAGTTTGGGCACATAACTAATCCACAACTAAGGGGATAACCACAGATGAGCCAAGCCACCCAGCAAGACATCGAGTCGTGGCTTTGGGACTCCGCCAACATTCTTCGCGGCCCAGTTGATCCTGCAAACCTACGTGACTTTGTATTCCCTCTCCTTTTCCTTAAGCGCCTTTCTGATACTTGGGATGAAGAGCAAGAAAAGGCAATAAAGAAGTTCGGCAAAGACATTGATGACGAAACGGCCGCTGACTTTCACACCTTTCAAATCCCCAAAGGTTGCCACTGGGCAGATCTGCGCCGTGCGGCTGAAAACCATGGCGTGCTTATTCAAAACATTATGCAGAAAATTGAGGAAGCTAATCCAAATCAATTAGCCCAAATCTTTGGAAACGCTCCATGGGCCGATCACAACAAGATGCCGCCAGAGCGTCTTGAAAAACTTGTTAGCCACTTTAGTCAACGAGATCTCTCTCCCAGCAAAGTCTCTAACGATCTCCTAGGAGGTGGTTACGAATACTTGCTTAAGCGCTTCTCTGATGAAAGCTCAACAAGTGCAGGCCAGTTCTTCACCCCGCGTGCTGTAGTCCATTTACTTGTTCGAATCCTTGGCCCACAACCAACAGATTCAATCTATGACCCAACATGCGGATCTGCAGGTATGTTGATCGAAGCTGCAGCTGAAGTTAAGCAATCGGGTGGATCAGTCCAGCACATGCGTTTTTATGGCCAAGAAGTAAACCAAACCTCTGCAGCTATTGGCCGCATGAACCTTTTCATCCACGAAGTTGAAGATGCGCAAATCCGCCGTGAAGACACTTTACAAAAACCAAAGTTCATCGACGCAAAAGGAAAGCTAGATCAATTTGATTTAGTAGTAGCCAACCCACCTTTTAGTCTTAAAGATTGGGGCGCAGATAAGTGGGCAACTGATCCTCACAAGCGTGCCATCGGTGGCGTACCACCTAAGAACAATGGTGATTACGCATGGGTGCAACACATGATCACATCAATGAAACCAGAGACTGGTCGAGTCGGCGTTGTCATGCCCCACGGAGTTCTATTTAGAAGTGGCGCTGAAGGTGCTATTCGTAAGCACCTCATTGAGTCTGATCTTCTTGAAACCATTATCGGCCTTGCGCCAAACCTCTTCTATGGCACAACCATCCCAGCCAGCTTGATGTTCTTTAGAGCAACAAAAGATAAGAAACGCAAGAAACATGTCCTCTTTATCGATGCCTCAAAGCGATTTGGCAAGGGAAAAGCCCAGAACTTCCTGACCGATGAAGATGTGGAAGATATTTTCGCTGTATACCAATCAATGGGTGATGCAGAGAAAACAAATATCTCAGCTCGTTTGGTTTCCCACAATGAGATTGAAGAGAACAATTGGGATCTCAACATAGGTCGCTATCTCAAGGCAGATGCTGCAGAAGTAGTTGATGTTCAGGATGCCCTTGCCTCCTTTGATCAAGCACGCACTGAATTAGCTGTTGCCGAGAAGGCGTTGCTCGCAAAGCTAAAGGCTGCTGGCTATGCGTGACGGATGGGTAGAAGCCAATTTAGGAGAGGTTGCAGAGTGGTGGTCAGGTGGTACGCCCAAAGCGCGTGAGCCGAAATATTATGAAAATGGAACTATCCCTTGGGCTGTAATTTCGGACATGAATAAAGGGGTAATTGATTCAACCAATTCCTACATCACTGAAGAAGCACTTGATCTAATTGGTGGTCGCCTTGCGCCCGTAGGTTCAGTGCTCATTTCCATGTATGCAAGTGTTGGAAAATCTGCCATTACTAATGTCCCATTAGCGACAAATCAGGCAATCGCTTGGAGTATCCCAAAACAAGAAAAAATAATGCCATTTTTTTTATATCTTGTATCTCAACAACTTGAAAAAACGATCTCCGACTTGGCACGTGGAGCGACACAAAGAAACATTAATAGACAAATGCTGCGTGAATTCACTTTTCTATTACCCCCACTCCCAGAACAAAAAAGAATTGTTGACCTCATCTCATCAGTCGATTCCTACATCGAATCCCTCCAGCAACAGTTAGAGGGCGCCAAGAAATCTAGAAACGCTGTGTTGCATGAGTTATTGACTGCGGGTGGTGATGATTGGATTGAAACGACACTGGGTGATGCTTCTGAAGTGATTATGGGACGACAACTTTCTCCGTCAAAGAAGCTTGGTACAAGGCCACGCCCTTACATACGTGCTGCAAATATTGGATCCTGGGGTATCAACTTAGAAGATATTTACGAGATGGATTTCACTGAAATTGAAGAGGAGCGGTTTGCCTGCCAAGTTGGCGACACAATCCTAGTTGAAGGTGGAAATGAAAAGTCAGTTGGTTGTCCAGCATTCATCAGCGAGAAAGAGTCTGGCCTTTGTATTCAGAACACCGTAATCAGATGTAGATCTACAAATCCAAAAAGACTCGACCCAAATTTTCAGTATCACCTATTACGTTTTATGTTTTGGAGAGGTGATTTTGCTCAGTTATGTGCAGGAACCACGATCATGCATCTAGGGCAAAAGCGAGCAGAGGTTGTTCCTATTTCAATTCCGCCGATAGGGGAACAATTGGACTTCGTCGACACAATTTCAAAATTTGACCTCGTCGTCTCTAATTTGGAAAAAACTTTGGATAATGCTAAAACTCTTCGTTCTGGATTGCTTTCAGATTTACTCAGCGGAGAGCATGAGATCCCTGCAAGCTACGACAAAGTCATGGGTGCTGTGTGATGATGTCTCAGATTGAAAAGAGCATCGATGAGAAGATGGTTCAGATGGGATTAGCGGACCATCTCTCTCGACTTGGTTGGGTCTGGGCTGAGGATGAAACTCTTGGACGCCCATTTGAAAGTGTTTTCTTGATTGAAGACGTATCTAAGGCTTTGGTTGAGTTGAATCCCGACATCGCAAAGGTTCCTGCTAGAGCCGAAGAAGTACTTTCAAAGTTGCGAGCTGTACTACTGGGTGTTCGAAACGATGGACTTGTTGCCTCTAATGAAGAGTTTGTTGCGTGGGTGTGTGGGCGTAGAACTATCAAATACATTGGTACTGATAAAGATGTTCAGGTCAATTTGATTGATTTTGAAAATCCTAAGGCGAATACCCTGAGAGTTACGACAGAGGCTACTTTTCACATTGGCCGTGAGCATCGTAGGTATGACTTAGTTCTATGGGTCAATGGATTTCCACTAGTTGTTGGAGAGATGAAGACACCAAAGGATAAGAACATCTCTTGGCTCAACGGGGCAACAGATGTTCACAATGCCTACGAGAAGAAAACTCCTGAGTTCTTTGTTCCCAATGTTTTGTCCTTTGCATCTGAGGGACGTGAATTTAGATATGGTGCAGTTGGACAGCCGCCAGAGTTATGGTTGAACTGGTCATCGACTACTGATGTGATCATGCCTCCAGGGCTACCTAATATGTTGAGATCTGCAGAGTTATTACTAACTCCTGCAATGGTGCTAGATATCTTGCGCACCTTTACTTTGTATTCATCACGCAGAACTGCCAATGGAGCGCTTCGCACCAAGGTGATTCCTCGCTATCCGCAAGTTGAAGCGGTAGAGGCGATAGTTGCTCGTTGTAAGGACCCTAAAAAGAAGCAGGGGTTGATCTGGCATCACCAAGGATCAGGTAAGACATTTGCTATGGCATATGCAGCAGCCAAGCTTCGCCATGAAAGTGAACTGGATGCGCCAACAATTGTGATTGTTCTGGATCGCTTGGAGCTGATTCAACAGACTGAGTCTGAGTTTAAGTCTGTGGGTATTCAATCTCTTAAGACTGCTGAGACAAAAGATGAACTTCGAGCATTGCTGAAGAATGATGCTCGTGGCGTAATCATTACAACAATCTTTAGATTCGCGGAAGCTGGGTTACTCAATGATCGAGCCAACATTGTGGTGATGGTTGATGAGGCACATAGAACGCAAGAAGGTCGTCTTGGTTTAGATATGCGTGAGGCTCTGCCAAATGCCAAGTTCATTGGTCTTACTGGTACGCCAATATCAACAGAAGATAGGAACACCTTCTCAATGTTTGGCGATATGGATGATCCAGATGGTGCGCTTAACCATTACTCGGTAGAACGTTCCATCCATGATGGGGCAACGCTGCCTGTGCACGTGGAGACTCGTTTAGTTAACTTCCACTTCAATGGTGATGACCTGCAGGCTGCCTTTGATGAGCTAGCTGATGAAGAGAAGTTGACAGATGAGCAACGTGGAAAGCTTGCAGCACGTGCCTCGCATATCTCTATCGTGGTTCGAGATAAAGATCGTATTGAGGCAGTCTGTAAAGACATCGTTGATCACTACCGTGCACGAATTGCACCTTTGGGGTTAAAAGCTCAAGTCGTTGCCTACGACCGTGCGACCTGCGTTGCTTACTATGATGCGATAACGGCGCTGCTTAATAAAGGCGAAGAGGCAACTGTTGTCATGACAACTGTGAAAGATGACCCTCAGGAGTGGGATAAGTGGAATATTGATCGTGAGCAAGAGGCAACGATTAAAGACCGATTTAGAGATATCAATGATCCGCTTAAGTTTGTCATCGTTACAGCAAAGCTTTTAACTGGCTTTGACGCACCCATTGAGGGTGTGATGTATTTAGATAAGCCACTACGTGCACATACGTTGTTCCAAGCTGTCTGCCGAACCAACCGTAGATGGACTAATCCCATTACGGGACAGCAGAAACTACATGGCTTGATCGTTGATTATGTGGGTCTCGGGAAAGAATTAGCTAAGGCACTATCAACGAAGGCCACAATGAAGCCAGGACAGAATCAAGAAGATGTTGAGATTTTACTTGGAGAACTTACCGCTGAGATAGCAACAACTATCAAGCAATTTGAAGGGGTAGATAAAGAGGCAACTGTTTTTAACCAGATCCATGATGCCCAACAGATTCTGGACACAATTCCAAAGCGTGATGAGTTTGCAGCACAGTTCATGAGATGCCAAGGATTATTTGAGTTCTTATGGCCTGATACAAAGCTTCGCCCAGTAGAAGAGAGTTATAGATTCCTAGCACGGGTTTACGCCTCAATCGCTCCTAATAACTCAGCTGATTTGTTGTTGTGGCAAAAACTTGGCGCTAAGACTATGGAAATTGTCCATGCCCATTTAACTGGAATCACAATCGATGCAGATAAGTTAGATAAAGTTGCAATGGATGCTGAAGTATTAGAAGCACTTCGGGGTAACGGATTATTCCCGGCGCCACCAAGTATTGGTAAGCCTGCGCCCACGGCACTTGAAGTTTTGCAACGCCTTGAAGAGCGCATCAAAGCACGCATGGCTGGGGCAAACGGGCTAAAGATTTGGAAATCACTCGCTGAACGCTTGGAGCTCTTGCGTCTTAGCCGAATTTCGAGTGCGGCAGAGAGCGTTGAATTCTTACGACACTTGCTAGAGCTGGCTCGTGATTTACTTGAAGCAGAACGCGCAGATGATGAAGGTCGTATTGATGAGATCAAAGTAATTGATCCACGTAAAGGTGCCCTTACGCAGATCTTTGAAGAGTTCAAGCCGCAAGGCGTTCCTCTTGTAATTGAAAATGTAGTCGAGCAAGTGGATTCGCTTGTCCAACCTGTCCGTGGCACTGGATGGCAAACATCGCATCCCGGTGATCGCACTGTACGCCAAGAATTGCGTTTAATACTTAAAAATTCAGGCCTGCCACCTGCTGGAGAATTGTTTGATCGTGCTTACGCATACATCCGAGAAAATTACTAGAACTTACAAATGAAACCTAAATCTCTATTGGATCAGTGGGTTGATTTAAAAGAGGATTTCCCAAGGCATATCGTCTTAATTCAATGTGGAGTTTTCTATGAAACATATCAAGAGGATGCCGAATTTCTATCCGAGATATCAAAGATAAAAACTTATTTACGAGGACCATGCAATGTGGCTGGATTTCCAATCCAATCCATCGATAAATTCAAAAAGAATATTGAAGAACTGGGATATGCGGTTGTTGTTGTGGCTGAAATCGCTTGGGATGGCAAGACTAAAATTAGAGGTATTGAATACGTAACTGGTCGGGCAAAAATCGCTGAGGATGTCCAGAAACAAAAACGTGAAATTACTGCAGTCAATCCAAAGAAGGCTGCCTCTAAAACGCTTGAAACTCTCAGCATGTCTAAATCCCTCAAGGCTCAGCACAAAGTCGATATTGCTCTTACTCAAATTGGGCATATGTTCAATGCGTTTGATGAAGATGCAAAAATTCTCAGCGAAAGAATTGGCTTGAAATGTTTTGAAAAGTATGGATTTCTTACTGTGGGCTTTCCACTGAACGCAAAGGAAACTTACTTTGGAAGAATTAGAGAAGCTCATCTTTCTTTCATTACTATTGTGGAGATAGGGAAAGATTCAAGCGGATCGATTCGAGAGTTTGGAGAAGTTTTTCCGAAAGAGCAAACAAAGCAGACTATAAAAGAACCGCAATATTCAGTTAGATTGATTGAACCAATCGACCAAAACTCATTCAAAGCAGCAGCTCTAGCGCATGCAAAAAACGGTTTTTACGTCATACCGCTAGTTGAAAACTCAAAGAGACCACTAATATCGGATTGGCAGAATCGGGCAACTACCAATCCCCTGCAAATCGATTCTTGGTGGTCGGAACATCCAAATGCAAACATCGGGATTGCGTGCGAGGTTTCAAACTTGATAGTGGTAGACCTAGATACATCCAAGGGCGCTCTTCCTCCAAGTCCTTGGAAAGAGCTTGGTGCTAAGGATGGTAAGGATGTGTTTCAAGAAGTTTGTAGAAAAGCTGGAGATACCCAGCTGTTTGACACCTATACAGTCGAAACGCCATCGGGTGGAAGGCATCTTTACTTCTACGATCAAAACATTCCCATTAAACAAGGAGCTGAAGTAAACGGCTGGTGGCGAGTTGATTCAAGGTCCAAGGGTGGATACATCGTCGGAGAAGGTTCTCGTATTCTAAATTCTGAGAATGGTAAGACAGATAAATACCGCTCGAATGGAAATAGTTCTGTAGTCTTAAACTTCCCGACGTGGCTAAGAGATGAACTTGCCCCAAAAGCCATCCGAGAAAGTTTTGTTTCTTCGACGTATCAAAATACATCATTAGATTCTAGTACTTCTAAGTTTTCACATGAATTCGCTGAGCAAGTTCTTTCGGAAAGATGCGCTCTTATTCGAACTACTCCAGAGGGAAACCGAAATCAGTCTTTAATCAGACATGCAACTTACGTAGGCAAGATTATTGGAATGGGTTCTCTGGATGAGAGCGTAGCTACTGACAGCCTACTTGAGGCTGCTCTTGCATCAGGTCTAACTCACTTTGAATCTGTAAATGCCATCAAAGCGGGAATCAAATATGGAAAGAATTTAGTTCACTAAAAGTTTTACTATTGACTTATCGAAATCGAACTCAAAACGAAATCTTGAACCCTTACTCATTTGGTGATGCGAGAACCCATGTCTAATCATTGCTGTGAACCCAGTCCAAAAACCAGATGGTGCAAATTTGACAGCTTGTATAGTTTCCAGCTGCCCACAGGAGCAAGAAGTTTCGAATTCAAACCCCTCAAATATTTTTTTGTACCCTGATGGCGGAAACACGATTCCGCTGGTGATTACATTTAAATTTGGCTTAACACTTAAAATTCCCTTAGATGCATCGGTCATTTCGTATGAAACTTCTGAGGCCTCTGAAGATCCACGAATTATTTGAATATACGAATCAAGTTGGTCTTCCGTTACCTCGGTCCCTACAAGACTGTAGAGAGATCTTCCATGAGATCTCATAATCGGACTGTTTAAAAGATATACAGTCACTGAGCTGACATTAATTCTTCGATCACGGAGTGCGAAATTTACGACGTCATTTGTGTGCAAAATCCCAAGATTAGCCTCAGAAAATATCTCGATAAGCCACTTCTCCAGAGTTTGAAAATCAACTTCTTTTATCAAACCGTTAGACGCCGTCTCGTATTCGGGAGGATTACCTGCTAAAACTTGAATCAAACCAGATAGATCAACTACAGAACCAATGAGTGAGACATCTCTCTGCTTACCTGTACGTTGCAGGCCTTTTAAAAGCTCTTTAACTTCTAGAGGTGATCTCACTTTTAGTTGCTTTGTTATGGAATTTTCAAACATCGTGTCTAGATTCTTTGTTCTCGCTAAAACCAAACTCCCACTTCGGATAGATCGTGGATAGAGGTCAGCAATTATTTTGAATGCTTTGTCCTCGCTCATTTCGTATTTCTTTGCAACAACTTGTAGGTCATAGAGACCAAACTTCGAGCGATCCTTCTTTATAAGGCTTCGAATTGGTGAATTCGCTCCTGATTCTGATTCCAATTCAAGGTGCTTCTCGTAGACTCTATTAGCTAGGATCTCTGGTGACATGATCCGAGTGAGACCCCACAATCTTTGCCATGAGAAATCCTCTCCTGAAAACATCTCCTCTTCAGCGACTTTTGCTTTAAATTGATCTTCGTCCTCACACTCCTCGAAAATCTCGACTGCTTTCAATAGAAGGGGAACTTCGTTTTCAATTTGAATGCTTATCGTCATCAGTGGGTCGACTATCTGTCTGACTCGCTCACGAGTGAGACCCCACTTTTTACCAATGTCGTCGAGAGTGAGGCCAGGTTCTCCAAAAGCTTGGTGACGATGCTTCAACATGGCAATTGCTCGCTCATCAACTTTTGGTAATTTCAGTAGCTCTTGGTCTAACTCCTCAAATAACTCGGAAAATGTTGTGCAAGCCTCAAAAGGAGCAGCAGTCTCTTCCTCCTCTTCTTTGTCATCAGTCTCAATTTCATTTGTATCCAACATCAGTTCAACAATGTCATCATATGAAAGATTGAATGAACCGATTAGATCCTGAATGAATTCTCGAACATTCTTCATAACGTGACTTTCAAAATCAACATTTGGCTTATCCGAGAATGAGGTTATGCCCGCAAGTAATCCCAAATTTCCTGCAACAGTACGGGCTCGAATGTCTCGATCTGGACAAACTCTCTTAGCTAAAGCAAAACTCAAACGAAGGTTGGCATCGATTAGGTGTCCAAGCGCTGTTTCCCGATCCTTTTTTCCAGACATCATCCTCTTAAATGGATTTTTACTGGGCAATAACTCCTGCAAAAGCGTGTGCCTTTGTTGAGGTGTTATCGAAGCAAATGAACCTACTCTTGCAAGATACTTGTCGAGATCCTCATCAACTGTCAATTTCGCCAATATCTGTAGCGATGAGACTGAAATAATTTGCGATGTAGCGTCCGAAGCAGAATCTAAGTCTTTCTTCACCGTCAAATTTTCAAACAGGTTAATTAATTCTTGAATTAGCTCCTCAGCACGAGCGGGACCGATAAATCTTGCATCATTCAGATCTTCAATTGAAATCTTGCTGAGCAGGTCAAAGTTGAATCCTCTTAACTCTGATGTTCTCCATACATCGCTCCTCTCGATTGCTCGTTGCAGCGTATTTTGGGATTTAGTAGATAATCTGTCCCAGGCAAGAACCTCATAGTAATCATCAGGTTCCTTGAGGCGGTCTGATAGGTACTCCATTACTGAAGATCCAGTAAACCTGACTGAAGAGCGATTATGAACCTTGGAATAAATTCCTGTTGTTTAAAGAAGATGCTTGGAGCATCAGGATAGCGATCGGGATTTTTTTCTGAATCTCTTTCGACTGCATAGATTGATAATTGCTGTGCAACTATTTCAACGATGCTTGCTTGGGCTGCGGGCGTTGTCTCATTTTCAAAACCATTCGGAGTTGATTTTCCAAGAACCTTCGAAATAGATCTATGACGACCGTAAATGCGGATTACTAACTGCCCATCCTCAGGAAGCGTGTCCACTCTTCGTGGAGGGTTATCGTTTCCGACAACCTCTATCTTGATTTTAGGATTCTTATTTCTTGCGCTTTCGGCGATTGTTACAGAGCAACTGGTAACTTCTTCATCCAATTTAGCAGTAACAAATGCTTCACCTTCGTCGATTCCCGCCAACGCCCTAATTAATATTTCGGCAGATTTCCCACTTTTAGAACTCTTGAATCTAACCTGAGAAGGTACTTGCAATCCACTAATCGAAGATTGAACTTCAATTACTTCCCCGACGTACTCGAGTGGCCCTCTCAGGATCAAGTTCTTTGCTTTAGTCGGAGCTACTTTGACGTGAATAGGATCAAAGATTAATGAATCAGGCTCTATCTCTGTTACTGGCTCGAAAGCCACTGCTATCAATTCACATTCGGCTCGAACATCACCAGCGACCGCACTTAAAGTGCCAGTTCCACGAGACTTCGCATGCACACGAATAGTTCTTTGCCTTACAGGAAGCCGTGGATGTTTGCTCCACGTTGCTTTAGCGCCATCAACTATTTCAAATGAAGTTGATTCGGATGTTAAGGCAAATTTAATCGACTCAAAATCAAAAGATTCGGGGGCTCGAACTGTCAGTGAGACAGTCTCCCCAATTTTTATCACTCGGCGAGGGGGGATTATCGAAAGTGAAAAATTGCTTCCGTCATCATCGGAGGAAGTAGGAAGTTCACCAGCGTCTGCTTCATCAAGAATTTCTTGTAGTGTATTTGCTAGCACTTGACTAAGGGCGTCAAATCTCTTTCGGAGCTTGTCGCCTTCTTTTCGTTGCGCACCCTCTTCTTCCGCCATTGCATCGAAAAGTGGCTTAAGGACTTTTTCAACTTCTGATCCAAGGGCTCGAAAGTATGGGTGATTTTGAACTAAGCCATCTCTTTGACGGCTAACAATTCTCGTCGGATTAAGTTCGCTTGCATTCTTATCAGTATCAATGGATCGTGCTAGATCATGTATTTCGGGGGCATCTAGTCGCCCACAAAACCATCCTGCCTCCGGTCTCTTCGAAAGGTGCAAGAAGCTATTTTCATAGGCGGCTCCTCGGCCTGAAACAACAAGTCCATGCACTGAATACTCATCAAGCGTCGAAGTTTCCTTTACGGGCAGTCGATAAATTTCAATTTTCACTGGGTGTTTAAACCGAGGAATGATAAGTTCTTGATCGATAACTTTTTCTCCTGCAGGTACAAGTCCATTCAACTTCACTTCTAATTTGGATCGCTCATCAAAGTAGAAAACGTCGTTGCGATTGAGCAAATCTCGCAGTTGAACGTGGCTCTGGAGCTTTGTGACCATATCCGTGGCACTTGGAATGCGATGAATGGTAGAGACAAATAACTCTGCAGTTAAACCACTTTCACCTTCTTTTAAGAGACATTCCTCGTATGCGGATTTTGTTGGAGATTCATCTATATCTTCCATATTAAATTTTGCTTTTATGGGATCGATTTCGAGCGAGCTGAACTTGCCAGCTCTGATCGAGGCAAATCTTGCTTTTCCTAGTGCTGCGACATCCTTAGCACCTCGTCCAAAAAGCCCACGAGTTCCCATATCGCCTACAAATTTTTGATTTAAGTCACCTAAGCGAGCAAAAGCTTTTTCCAGCCCATCGGCATCAAGGCCCGATGCCTTATCGTGGACGGAAATTTTTACTTGGTAAGGACTTTCAGACTTCAAAAGTCTAATCTGGATCGATCCACCTTTAGAGTTGTAGGCATCATCGGCATTTGTTATTAGTTCAATTAGGGCACGAACTACATCGCCTTTCATGGCATCTTCTGAATCTTGCTTGAAGGCTCGAGCCGTGTATTGCAGATCGCCAGATTTCTTAACGGTCATGATTTTCTCCCATTTATGAACTGAGCCTCAATGAAATCCGCAAAATTCAAGATTGATTCGTCGGAAAGCAAATCTCCTGTGCGGCGCAAGTCATTTACTCTTCCCGCCCAAATTGAGGTGGGGCTTGCCGCAGAACATTGCAAAGCAGCCGCCGCATCCGACATTTCAACCGATGCTGGTTCAACTATAAACTTTGCCCAGGCATCAGACTTCTTCAGCTCATGTCTTTTGCGTTCATGCTGATTTGTCGTTTTTGATGCCTGCACGATCTGCTTCGAATAGTTCTTTTCCAGAATGGCTCTGTACGCCTCAACCCACTTAATTCCTTCAAGGGTTAGACGCCGTGAATACTTATGTGGGCGATGGAGTAATCCAACATGCGTCGTTGCTTCAATGGACTGCAATGCCTTAGAAGTCTTTTTATAGTCTGCAATTTCAGGGTGAGTACGCCACCCAAGACGAGCTGGCGCTAACTCAAAACACTTAAGGTAAATCTCTTCAACATCAACATCTTTGTCTGCGCCGCCCAAAAGGTAGAGGGCCCAAACAAAAACATCCTGATTATTCGCCTCTGAGCTTGGGGGGTCTTTTCGGATGCTGGCGTTTGAACTCATGGTCATAGCTTGCCAGTCCATTCTGACAAAAAGTAGATCTAATGATGAATTCGAAAGTCCCGAAAGGAAGATTTAGAGAGACAGGGGTTTTGTTTGGCTAAATTGATACATTTAGGTGGGTCTAAAATGTACAGAATAGGACTTGGATACAAAGTACAGAGAAAAAGCTTGCCTTAAGTGCGACATTTGATGCACAATCCCAGGATGGAAAATGAAATTGTGAAATTAACTAATAAACAAATCAGCCTTGCGAAAGCCGAAATTTGTAAGTACGACGCAAAACTTGAGAAAAGTTTCTTGAAATTATTTGAATTTCTTGCTAGTAAGCCGGCCTATAGAGTTTCATTACGTGGCAAGAATCCTCCAAAATTTGGAAGTCAAAAATATATAGAGAAAACAGCTGCAATGTTTGCCGCAGGTCGGCTTATCACCCCGCCTGTTAACTCAGGTAAGACCTCTGACCCGTTACTCGGTAGTCTTTATCAAGAATTAAAGAAATGTTCTAAATCCCAAGTTGAGAATGCGATCAAAAGTCATGGTGATTTCATGGTGTTGGAAAATAAAGTGGGCAAGATACTGGAACACTACCTTGCTGCTCGACTTGAAAATTTAGGTTGGGTATGGTGCTCAGGTGATTACGTGGCAAAGATTGACTTTGTAAAAATAGTTGTGGGAAAGAATTACGAAGTTCTTCAAGTTAAAAACAAGGATGTCACGGAAAACTCATCAAGCTCTAAGGGTCGTGGTGCTGTACCTAAATGGGCTCGGTTGAAAGGGAAAAGCGCAAAAACACAGTGGCATAACTTTCCAGATTTGAAAGCTAGGACGCGACTTTCTGAAGATGATTTCATGAAATACGGCAAGGCAATCGGCAAAGGTTGGATTAGCGGTAATTCGCAGTGAATCTTGTCGGCTAGTTCCAGTAGTCTGCGCACATGTCTAAAGTTAGAAGCGAACTCACGAGTCTTTCTTTCTTTAGTGGCTGCCTAGGACTCGATCTCGGGTTAGAAAAAGTTGGGATTCACCAATTGTTGGCATCCGAAATTGATAAGTCTGCAGTTAAAACTATTCACGCTAACCGCCCAGATTTACCAGTCATCGGTGATCTTTTAGACTATTCAACTGCAGATATTAGAAAAGTAGCAGGGATTGGGAAAGCACATAAACCAACGCTGATAGTTGGTGGGCCGCCATGTCAGGCTTTCTCAACTGCTGGAAAGCGTCAAGCATTTAATGACCCTCGTGGAAATGTATTTCTCCGCTACGTTCAGTTGATTGATGAGTTATCGCCGCAATTTGCGGTAATCGAAAATGTGCGTGGTCTTCTTTCTGCATCGCTCACACATCGACCACTTTCCGAGCGAGGCAAACACGCTGAGCCCCTTCGTGAAGAAGAGCTTCCCGGTAGTGCCCTGAATCAAGTTATTGGGATGCTCCGAAGTTATGGCTACGGAGTCAGTTTTAATTTATATAACTCCGCGAATTTTGGTGTTCCTCAAATTCGAGAGCGCGTTGTACTCATAGCCTCTCGGGACGGTTCGCGACTTCCTTACCTAACTCCGACTCATTCCAATATCGAAGATTACGGACTTCCAGACTGGGTAACTTTCAGAGAGGCAGTTAAAGGTCTACGGGAAAGAGATATGCATGGACTCCAATTTTCAGACGCCCGTTTAACGTATTTTGAATACCTAAAGCCGGGCCAGTACTGGAAGGATCTGCCGACTGAAGAATTACGTAAAGAAGCCATGGGGGCTAGTTACTTTTCAGGTGGTGGCAAAACAGGTTTCTTTAGAAGGCTCGCCTGGGATTCACCAGCGCCGACTCTTGTAACTCATCCAGCGATGCCTGCGACAGAGCTTTGTCACCCAACAAAGAATCGACCGCTAACCGTTGAAGAGTACAAACGAGTACAACAGTTCCCAGATGACTGGATCCTCGAAGGATCAGTAATTAATCAATACAAGCAGGTCGGAAATGCTGTTCCGATTGAGCTAGGCAAAGCAGTTGGAACCGCGATCCTTAATCATTTGAAGGGAAAGACGCCGCCAAAGAAATTCAAAGACTTTAAATATTCACGTTATAGAAATACGGATGACGTCAACTGGGAGCGAGTCTTTCGTGATTCCGTTCGTGAAACTAAAAGCGAACAACTTCGCCTCATCTAAGATTCTACAAAAAGGTCTGTTTTGTCACCCATCTCCCCTAGATTCCTACCCATGAGAGATACAGATACGAACAAATTTGTGGCGGCTTTGGCCATTATTGCGACTCCTTTTGCTTTGGGTGCCTTCATGTTGGCATGGTCGCCGGCAGTTCAATACGGGGCGCAAGATCCAAAGCACGATGGGTATGTGCAGCCTCGCAGCATCAATGACTTAGTGGACAAAGCAGCTCAATCGACAGTGACGGTTTGGTGTGATGTGAGTAAGACAAATGGTTCTCAAGGCACAGCGTGGGCGATCAAGTTAGAAACTGCAGTCTCTGATGTTTATCCAACTACGTTGATTACTAATCATCACGTGATTGAGGATTGCATCGGAGGCAAGGGCAAGGTCACGATTGCGACGTACGGACAATATCCGCGTGATGCCGTAATTGTTAAATGGGATGTGGAGAATGATTTAGCTGTGCTTGCTAGCAAGTCGAAGTATCCAGCATTTAATTTGTCGGAGTCTGATCCTTATCCCGGGTATTGGGTGATGGCATTTGGTAGCGCCGATGGTTACAAGGATTCAGTTGCTATCGGCAATGTCTTAAATACGACCGTTACCCAAATTTTGATTACGAACAATGTCTCTCATGGAAATAGCGGTGGACCGCTAATTGATAATGAGGGGAATGTTGTTGGCGTGATTACCTCAGGTTCTGATGAGCAGTACAACATAGCCGTCTCGCTAGATGCGTTTTGTGCGAAGATCCTGGATTGCCAGTACGAGACTGATGGCGAAAAGACTTGGTGGGATTATTCTTAGTCAAATGCGCTAAATCAATCTAGGATTATGTGAGTTAGAAGGAGAATACAATGAATGAGATCGGCCTATGGCATGCTGTAAAGGATCAGCTACCAACTCGCCTTCTCGAGACTGCCTTGAAATACGAGGAGCACCTAGAGACTTGGCTTTATGAAGATCCTACGCTTATAGCCCCATCTCTTTTACGAGTTAAGCGACAAGTAAATCTTTCTGGCAAGAAAATGGATTTACTTGCTATTGAAGAACCTGGGGTTTGGGTTGTCTGCGAGATAAAGAAAACACCAGTTTCGCGCGATGCACTATCGCAGGCAATCGATTATATGACTCGAATTGATATGTTGAATGTAGATGAACTTGAGAAAATCGTTCTTACCGAAAACAGTAACTTCCAACCAGGCGCTAAGGAACTAATCACTAAGGCACTCGATCGCGAACGTCAGGGTGAACCACGGAATATCCGAGGCGTCCTTGCCGGTATTGGTGTAGGTGAAGATTTGCGACACATGGTCACTTACTTAAATGAAAAGTACTCTTTCCCTGTCACCGTTTGCACATTTTCTGCCATGGAGGCACCAGGCGACGAAAACGGAATAATACTTCTTCGTGATGTTTCTGAAGATACAAGTGAGAATTTAGATCAAGAGCAAAATTCGATTTCTTATAATGATAAGTTAAATGCAGTTAAATTGAATTTTAGAAATGCTGAGCAAATAAAAATATTTGATTCTTTAGTCGCAGAATTCAAAGCGCAACCAAATTTTTATGTCCGTCCTTGGACAAAATCGATAATGATTTCTCCAAGCCAACATCATGGTAGATACCTTGCTTTCTTTACAGCATTACCTTCAGGCGATGTTCGAGTCAGTTTTGGACGCGACGCTTTGTATGAGTTTTTTCCCGATGCAGTAGCCACTGGGCTGGAACCGAATGACGAAGACATTACTTTTTCAACAGCCGAAAAGGCCCTGGCTTGGGCAAAACGAATCAGTGCGACAGTTGCAGGGATACAGCCAGTAACAAAAGCTGCACAAAGCACTTGGAATGAAAAGGACTGGTATTTCGTTTACGGCACTCGAAGTGACAATCGTGAATGGGAAGATGCGCTTAAATACGGATTCGTATCAGCTGGCGGAGGCGATTGGTACTCACGTACCGTGAAAGATTTGCCAGTTGGCGCTCGACTTTTCGTCTATATTCCACAGACTGGCTATATAGGCGTTGGCATAACAACTGGAAAAGCTGCGAAGTTTGAAGAAAGTGACTTTCTAAGAGGCAAAGAATTGAAAGGTAGATATACCCACGAAAATGGCGAACCTGAATATATGGTTCCAATTAATTGGCTTAAAACAGTTCCTATCGAAGAAGCCATTTATGGAAATGGGCTATTTGCTAGCCAGCTATCTACTTGCAAGCTCCGCCATGAACCAACTCTGAAACGGTTGTGCTCTGAATTTGGCGTTGAATTTATTGCGAGTACTGAGGACTAATCAATTCTGCTTACTCAACTCCTCAGCAAACCCCGACCAAACCTCAGGGGTTCTTGTATCTGGCAAGTATCCCCCAGCTCCACCCATCAAGATCGGTGTATCGCTGTAGTGCTTTCTAATTAACTTAGCGACAGAGCTGTATCCAGCAACGGAGTACTCAAGTGAACTAAGTGGATCTTCACGGTGACCATCTGCACCACATGCGATGAAGATGAGGTCGGGTTTGAACTCGTTGGCTTTATCAATGAAGTCCGAGACTGCATGGATAAGTGCAGCGTCACCTTTACCAAGGGCTGATTCGGATTTCTTAGTAACCAATGGAGCGTTAAAGATGTGCTTTTCAGGCTGACTTTCGTTACCGGTTCCAGGGAAGATTCCTTTCTCATGTACTGAATAGGTCAGCACCATTGGATTATCTGCAGTTAGATTTTCAGTGCCATCTCCGTGATGAGCATCGATATCAAGGATGGCAACTTTTAGACCATGGTCTTTCGTTGCGATGTCTGCAGCAAGAGCGAAGTCAGCGAAGATACAGAACCCTGATGAGTAGTCATACTGCGCATGATGTTTTGCACCAGGGAAATGAATTGCTGTCTTCGCTTTGCCAGCTAGCAGAGCTTGAAGTGCGGTTAAAGTGCCGCCAGCAAATAGTGCTGAGAGCTCAGCTAAGTCGGGGCGTTGCCCGGACCATTGACTGGTGCGGTGATCAGTAAGTACTTCATTGATGTAGTCGAGTGAATGAACTCGAGCTAGTTCGTCAATGATTGCCAGTCTTGGTTTAATTTCAATTACTTCAAGACCTGCTTGCGCCATCTGTACCGTGAATTGCTGGTGGGCGTTAATGAAGCGACGCCCTTGGGTTGGGTGCGAAGGATCAAAGATCCAGTTTGCATATTGATCACTGTGGACCAGTACCGTTGCGTTTGCATGTGTTTTTGCGGTTTCTCCTTAGTTGTTGGTTAGTAGTTAGCAATTTATGTACTTGAATGGAGATTGTTCGCCGACTTTATATAAGTGTTTAACACTCTTATTAAGATACTTATCTAAATCTGATGATGGTGTGCCGCTAAACCCAAAGCGACCTTTCTCGCCTTCAACAAAGCCTCGATCACCTTTTGCTCTTGGTCGCCAAGTGTCGATTTCATAGATTCCTCTAATAACTCCAGCACTTACCGCCAATGCATATTTGGCTTTATTACGTCTCTCGCCTACTTTCCACCAGCCATGAGTCGACTCAAAAAGTTCTTCTTGAGTCATCTGTGGGAACCATCGAACGGGAATTTTAAAGAGCATCACTGGTTCGGTAATCTCCGGGCAAGGTTCGGCGTCATACTGAGCAATTAATGCATTCGTGGACATGCATCCAAGCGTTTGATAGTCATGACCTTTTACTAAGTTAGTGATTTGAAATAAATCATTTGAGCCATCTTTATCAAGCAGATAGAGCAAGTCGATCAATGCCGATTCAACTACGTATGCATCATTGCCAGTTTTTATTCCATGACGGATTATCTGGGTATCAACTTTCTTGCCGGCATTGTGAATTTCTTTGATGATCGCGATTTTCTGGCTGACTTCATCGCCTTCTTCAACGATCGCATCATTTGCATGTGCGAAGACTCTATTGCCTTGCCCTTTACCAATGTAGAAAACCTTGCCATTTCTTGGGTCACGCAAGGCATACACATACCAACCGATTTGCTCGATTACGTAAGCGGTGAACTCCTTGTTGGCCTCGCTCATATTAAGCACTCTTTCTAATCTGATAGTTGCTGATCACTTCAGCAGCTTCGGTTAATAACCAATGCTCGAACTCACCGTTGCACAAGGCGTAAGTCGATCGCTTCTGCCGCAAAGTGTCAATGGCTTTATCAGCGCTCATGCCATCGATCATTAGCGTTAGCGCTGTGACAATGCCACTTCGGTTTAAGCCGGCTTGGCAACGAATGTTTACGCGCTTGCCAGCTTTCCACTTGGCATGTGCCCAGAAAGCTAGGTCAACGATCGTGGGAATGTATTCCTGGATCAGATCAGCATCGGGAAATCCAAAGCGGCGTTCTTCAACGCCCCAGTTAGCCGGGGCTGCCCAGGCATAGAGTGTTACGACGCAATCAAATTCGTTCTTGCCATCGAAGTGCTGAAGGCGCTGCGGCAGGCTAATTACAGCGTCATCATGGGTTCCGCCCATGAATAGGTTTGGGGCAACTTCTGAGTAAAGCGGGGTTTCATCAAAGTACATATAGCTCTCCTTAGTTCAAGTCTTCTGGGTTGATATTGCGATCTTTGCGAGCACGAGTTTTGCGTGAGAAATCTTCAGTCAAACGCTTTGAGGAATAGGCAACTGTTTCGTGCTTTGCCATTTCAGCGAGGGCTTCGATTTCATCGGCTTCGGTGCGAATCAGAATTAGTGATTCAGCACTAACGGCATCGGTAACTTGGATCGAAGAGGCTTCACGTCGTAGATTCGCTACTGTCTTTAGTAGTCGAGCTGAGGCAGTCTTAGAATCACCGGAGCGAAGTTCTTCAATTGCAGTTGCTTTTTCAGATTGCGCAGCAATGATTAAACGTTCGGCGCGAATAACTGGATTAGCAATTCGACCAGCTGCTTGATCACCTGGCACCACATTGACGTTAAT
>Ga0114967_10001469_pt1 | contig 19667 bp, 16 predicted proteins | sample M_130628_MF_Meta_FD_92639 | JGI IMG/M metagenome (GOLD analysis project Ga0114967, IMG submission 92639) | Freshwater microbial communities from Lake Montjoie, Canada to study carbon cycling - M_130628_MF_MetaG | ecosystem: Environmental > Aquatic > Freshwater > Lake | place: Lake Montjoie... | reverse complement strand
TCAAAGAGCGTCTCTTTGGCTTGACGAATCCGGAGGGTAATCACGGAGAGGATGCCAAGGAGCAGTGGTATTACTTGGACTCCACCCCGACGCATTCCTACATGCGCGGCTTGTACAAGTATCCGCAACAAGCCTTCCCTTACGAACAGTTGATTCGCGAAAATGCGAGGCGCGGTAAATTAGAACCCGAGTATGAGTTGCACGATACGGGCATATTCGAGGGGGACCGTTATTTTGATGTTTTCGTCGAGTACGCAAAGGACGGTCCGGAGGATCTTTTGATTCGTTTTACGATTGAAAATCGGGGGCCTGACGCCGCACCGCTCACGTTACTTCCAAAGCTCTGGTTTCGTAATACCTGGAGCTGGGGCGACACTCACGGCTCAACGGAACGCAAACCGCGCTTGAGTAAGCTGGATGCGCGTACGGTTTTGGCTGAACATGAAACGCTGGGGCGCTTTCTGTTTCGTATCGAAGAAGATGCACCGCTTTTATTTACTGAAAACGAAACCAATGCCGAGGCGCTTTACGGCGTCTCTAACGCGGGAGGTTTGGTAAAGGACGGTCTTCATCGCGCGATTATTTGGGAACAGACCTCTGCGGTTTGCGACGATGTAGGAACAAAGCTTGGCGTTCATTTTGAGCTTCAGATTCCAGCCCACGGAAATGCAGTGGTGCGGTTGCGCTTGACCAGGGAGTCCGAGGATTTGGGAGCAGCGGTCGCGTTCGACAATTTTGACGCGGTGCTGCAGAAGCGACGTGAGGAAGCCGATGCTTTTTATGATGCGCTAATTTCCCCACGGCTCACGGAGGACCAAATTTCTGTGGCGCGTCAGGCTTACGCCGGACTGTTGTGGTCCAAGCAGTTCTATCACTTTGTGGTGCCCAGTTGGGTGCAGGGTGACCCAAACCAACCGGCGCCTCCCGCAGGGCGCGGAGACGTGCGCAACGGCGACTGGCAGCATTTTCACGCGAGTGACATTCTTTCGATGCCGGATAAGTGGGAGTACCCGTGGTTTGCGGCATGGGATCTGGCTTTCCACATGATCCCTATGGCGAAAGTGGATCCTGAGTTTGCCAAGGGTCAGTTGGAGTTAATCCTGCGCGAGTGGTACATGCACCCAAGCGGACAGATCCCCGCCTACGAATGGAACTTTGGCGATGTGAACCCGCCCGTCCACGCCTGGGCTTGTTGGCGGGTTTATAAGATGTCTGGCACCAAGCTGAAGCGCGATTTGGATTTCCTCGAGCGCTGCTTCCAAAAGCTTCTGGTGAATTTCACATGGTGGGTCAATCGCAAGGATGTGGATGGGAAACACATCTTCGCCGGGGGCTTTTTGGGGTTGGACAACATCGGACTTTTTGACCGCTCCAAGCCTCTTCCTTGCGGCCACTCATTGGCTCAGGCCGATGGTACCGCTTGGATGGCATTTTACTGTGGTTCAATGCTTTCCATGGCTTTGGAGCTAGCTCAAGAGCGGTCCTCCTACGAGAATATAGCGTCCAAGTTTTTTGAGCACTTTATCCAAATTGTCGACGCCATGAACGCACTCGGCAGCGACGGTCTCTGGGACGAACGCGACGGCTTTTACTACGACCAACTGCTCATCGAAAAACACGGCTCCACTCCGATGCGGACTCGCTCGGTTGTCGGAGTCATTCCATTACTCGCAGTCGAAGTGCTTGATCAGAGGGTGATTGACCGTCTACCAGGGTTTAAGTCCCGTATGGAATGGTTCCTCAAAAACCGTCCCGACCTCGGGCGTCACGTCTCCTGTATGACCGAGCAGATGGGCGACGATGCACGCATGCTGCGCCTTCTCTCCGTCCCGTCCCGCGATCGGCTACAGCGCGTTTTGCGCTATATTCTGGACGAGGACGAATTCCTTTCGACCTACGGCATACGCTCTCTTTCCCGAGTCCACGCCCGTGAGCCGTATGGCATTTCGCTTAATGGAACGTACTACTCCATTTCCTATGAACCCGGCGAATCTCAGAGCGGTCTTTTTGGTGGGAACTCTAATTGGAGAGGCCCCATCTGGTTTCCTATCAACTACTTGTTGGTTGAGGCCTTGGAGCGTTATCATCATTTTTACGGGGACAGTTTCACGGTTGAACTTCCCACGCGCTCGGGTAACTGGGTGAACCTGAGGCAGGTGTCTCATGAGTTGGCTCGGCGACTGTCATCGATTTTCACGTTGGACGAAAACGGGCTTCGTCCGTGTTTGGGTGAGAGTCATCCTCACGCTCATGATCCGCATTGGCGCGATCATGTTCAGTTTCACGAATATTTTCACGGCGATCATGGTCAAGGACTGGGGGCTAGCCATCAGACTGGCTGGACTTCGTTGGTCACCCGCTGCCTTGGTGTTTTGGGGCGCGATGAGTCCGATAAATGAGACCCCGCTAATTGCTCTAAATCTGCTACATGTCGCCCGCTATCTTCCTCACCAATTCTCCTACAACTTCGAATAAAATGAACCTTCAAATCACACGTCGCCTTTGGATCGGCTCCGTTTTCGCTTCTGCCATGTGTCTTCTCTCCCAATCTCACTCCGCTTTCGCTGCGACTGATGAGCGCGTTTTTGAGCTGCGCACTTACGTCACTAACGAAGGTAAACTAACCGATTTGCTCAACCGGTTTCGCAACCATACTTGCCAACTCTTCGAAAAGCATGGCATGGAAAATATCGGCTATTGGGTGCCAATCGAAGCCGCCGACGGTGCAGACAACACCCTCATTTACGTCATCGCGCACAAGAGTCGTGCCGAGGCTCCAAAATCTTGGGCGGCATTTGGTAAAGATCCAGATTGGCAAATCGCGCGTCAGGCTAGCGAGTTCAATGGTAAAATCCTTGCAAAGCCGCCGACCTCTATCTTCCTCAGCGCCACCGATTATTCGCCACTGATTCAACCTTCAAAGGACGCCTCTGATCGTGTCTTTGAGTTGCGCACTTACACGACGCCCGAAGGAAAGCTGAGCGCTCTCAACAGCCGTTTTCGCGATCACACTCTCAAACTCTTCACGCGTCATGGAATGACGCACATTGGATATTGGACTCCCGCGCCGGACAAAGAGCCTGCCGATTCACGGACTCTCATTTATATTTTGAGTCATCCCAGTAAAGAGGCTGGTCTCAAATCCTTTGAGACGTTCCGCGCCGACCCCGAGTGGATTGCCGCAAAGGCGGCGAGTGAAACAGATGGTGCTCTGACGCTCCCTCAGCCCGAGGGTGTGAAGTCTATGTATTTAAAGGCCACAGATTTTTCACCGATCCGCTAAGCGGTTGGCGTCTGGGGCATGAGCGTCACTCAGGAGTTGTCTGACTCGGACTACAGATTTGATCCCTCTGTCGCTGAAGTCATTCGGTCAAAATTGGCGGATTGGTTTTTAGTCACGGGACGAGAATTGCCGTGGCGTGAAAGTCCGTCTCCGTATGCTGTTTTAGTTTCCGAGTTCATGCTGCAACAGACGCAGGTGGTGACGGTGATCCCGTACTTCTTGCGCTGGATGGAGGCGCTCCCGCAACTCGCAGATTTGGCGAGTGCACCGGAGTCGACAGTCCTACATTTGTGGCAGGGTCTCGGTTACTACTCGCGCGCAAGAAACTTACAGAGGGCGGCCCAAGTGGTGATGGAGCAATTTCAAGGACTCATTCCCTCGGATCCTGCCCTCTTAAAAAAGCTCCCCGGCGTCGGGGCGTACTCCGCAGGTGCGATCGCAAGTTTCGCTTTTGATCGGGCTGAGGCTGCTGTGGATGCCAATATTGCTCGCGTACTTTCACGTCTGGCAAATTATCAATTGCCGGTAGACACTCTCAATGGCACTCGACACATCTGGCGTCTTGCCAATGAGTTGCTTCCCATTAAAGGAGGAGGTCGCCTTCATACTTCCGCATTGATGGAGTTGGGTGCTTTGGTTTGTGTCGCGAAAAATCCCAGGTGTCTGGAATGCCCGATCCAAAGGGACTGCGCTGCGGTTGAACCTGAGCAATTGCCGAGGAAGGGGCCACGGCGCGCGACTGTAAAAATGGATGAGTGGGCAGCCTGGATCGTGAGGGGCTCAGAAGTTCTTTTGGAACAGCAGCAGGGTCGGCGGGCCGGTGGCATGTGGAAGTTACCTCCTCTTCAGGAAGCGGGTGAGGGCCCTGTTTTGTTCGAGACGGTTTATCCGTTCACCCATCACAAAGTGACGTTGCGCATCTTTGAAGCGTCGGTTCCCGATCCTCTGGGGGAGAATCAGCGCTGGTTTACGCTGGATTCGGTGCTGGCTGATACTGCCCTGCCTGTGGCGCATCGTAAGGCGCTACAAGTCCTCTTGAATAGCCGGAAGGCCGCCTTATCGTAGCAGGTGCGATCCTCTTCCTCGGAAGGCGGGCGCTTTCTTTCATCCGCCACTCCTTCCGTGCTTGCCTCCGTTCTTTCGCAGTCAATTTCCATACCGGACCTCTGGCAACAGCAGGCTGTGAAAGCTTTGCGCGAGGGCTTGGATGTCGTTGTGCACGCGCCGACTGGTGCGGGTAAAACGTTCATTTTCGAGCTTTTATACAACTCGATAAAGGGAAAAGCAGTTTTCACCGTTCCCACTCGGGCTCTTGCAAACGACAAACTCGCGGAGTGGAAAAAGCGCGGCTGGGATGTGGGAATTGCTACGGGGGATCTAGCCGAAGGCCTCGATAGAAAGGTGGTCGTGGCCACGCTTGAAACTCAGCGTGCTTGCCTACTTTCTGGAAACGGCCCGCGCCTGCTCGTGATCGACGAATATCAGATGCTTGCCGACCCAGTACGCGGTGTGCATTACGAGCTTTCAATCGCACTCGCGCCAGAGTCTACCCAACTGCTCTTGCTGAGCGGTTCCGTCGCTAATCCACAGGAAATCGTCGACTGGCTTCATCGCATCGGTCGTCGTGCGCGGCTTATTTCTCATCATGAAAGGCCGGTGCCATTGGAGGAAGTCGACCTGCCTTCACTCTCAGAGCGTTCGCCCGCTGCCGTGCGTTCCTGGTGGCCTCGAATGATCCGCAACGCGTTGGCTGAGGATCTGGGGCCCGTTCTGCTCTTTGCTCCAAGGCGCAAGTCCGCGGAGCAGCTCGCTGGGGATATCGCAGCTGCACTTCCTCCATGTGCGCCGCTTCATCTCACCGATGTCCAAGTTCAACTCGCGGGACGCAATCTGACGAAGTTACTGCGTTTGCGTGTGGCCTACCATCACAGCGGGCTTTCTTTTGCGCAGCGCGCGCAACTGGTCGAACCCCTCGCGAAAGCAGGGCAGTTGCGCGTGGTGGTGGCAACGATGGGGCTCGCCTCTGGTATCAATTTTTCGATGCGCTCCGTTGCCGTTTCCGGCACGACTTATTTGGTTGGGGCGTTTGAGCGTAAAGTGAGTTCGGCGGAGTTGTTGCAGATGTTTGGGCGTGCTGGTCGACGCGGACTCGACGAGACGGGATACGCGTTGGTGTCGCAGCATCCCCCGAGACTTTGCGATGCTCAACCGTTACCTCTGCGCCGGAGTAATCATCTAGATTGGACAACGTTGCTCGCCGTGATGCATCACGCGGCGCTGCGCGCTCTTCCTTCTTTTGAGAGTGCACTTCGACTCAATTCCAGACTGTTTTCCACCCTCACAGTCCCGATTGGCTGTGAGCATTCCCTCGCTACGGGTGAGATGCCGTGTGGTCTTAAGGTGGATTCGGAGCGTGCACGGTTCTTACGTCGGGGCAGGGCACAGATGTGGGGCAGTAACGCTGGTTGGGAAGCGCAAACTCCAGCGACGGAATCAAAATTATCGGATTGCTGGGTGCTGCTCGGCGATGGAAATACGGCGGAAAAGGAAGAGGATGTCGCGGTACCAAGCGGTCGTTGGGTGCGCGCGGAGAGCGTCGCCGATCGGATGCAGAAGTTTGGGAAGGGCCCACTTTGTCGTCTGCCCGGTCCGGTGAAGCGTTATGGTAGGGAGATGCATCTTGGGCAGCGGGGGGAAGGAGGAGTGTTGGTTCTTTCGCCCAAGCTGAGGCAGGCGCTCATGTGTCGGGAGGTATCAGCTGAGGAGTTGGAAAACGTTGTACTAAAGAAGCTTGAGGGGTTGACTGGAGGTGGGGTTGCTGTCGCGTTGGTGCCTCGGGGCGAGCAGCTTTTTGTGCAGCTCAGCTTCGGAGCGGTGCGGCTAAAGGCATTTATGGATTCCGCTGGTCGCGACTTGATAGATCCGCCCTTGCGTCGAGTCGAGCCTGCCGAGTGCAAGGAGTGTGCGCAGAGAGATTGGTGTTCCAGCGTTCCGATTACGCCGTCGGCCGCGATGGCTTGGCGCGAACTGGGCTTGATCGAGTCCGACGGTACCCCGACGCGTCGTGGTATCCTATTCTCCTTCTTTCAACACGGGGAGGGGCTTGCGGTAGCTGCCGCTTTGGAGGATGCTAATTATGCCATTGAGGATCTGCTCTTCGATGTCGCTGATTTGCGCGGTGGTCCGCGTTTTGCCCAAGAGGGAGCGCTGAGTGCGGGCCGTCTCGCTGCAGTATGCCAACGCACGTATCGCAACGCAGACTACGATCATTACCTGCAAATGGGCACTCCCGCGGATTACGGCGCGGGCGCTAGCGAGGCAGTCCGCGGGATTGAGCAGTTGGGATTGCCGAAACAACAGTGGCTGAGTGAAACGCTTCGGATGGGAGACATCGAGCGTGCCCTGTTGGAGTGGCGCAGCATCTTGCGGCATATCGCGCACGCACCGGAGTATGATTGGGAGCGTTGGACCGAATTAAAAAATGCAGCTAAAATGCTTATATCAAGGTTTTAGTGCATTTATTTTAGTTTTAAATCAACCGCTTTGACCTCTCCATCATTCGCCTGCTCAGTATCCGACTTGCCGTTGCCGCCAGATGCGCTTCAAAAAGTTACCCACACTTTTACGAGTAGGAAGGCTTGGATCGGAAAGAAGTTTAATCCACAAACGCACGACAGTTCCCGGCGCAAACGCCTGCCGCATCTTCCCCGCCTCGCAGGCCCGTGCTCGTGACAAAATTGGGCTCATCGGCGGCGCACACGGGTTCGTTTATTTCGAAGGTTCGGCGCAAAATTTCGGGGTGAGGAAAACTGTTTTTGTCGGGACAGAGTCGTTCATTTTGGGAAGGAATTTCAGCGCCGAACATTGTTTGAGCCATTTTTGGATACAATTCAAAGCGATGTTTTGCCCTCCCAAACTTTGGAATACAGTGCGACGATTGCGACGTCATGAAATTCATTCCCGCTCTCATCTGGTTCATCCTTCCTCTCTTGTCGCCGTACGTTTGTGGCGCTGAGGAAACGGAAAAGAAGCCGGCTGAGTTGGTTGAAAAGAACAAGGATGAACTCAAACCGGCTGTTAAAGAGGTGGAGGCGAAGCCTAAGGAAACTTCGGGAGTCGTACGTATCGCTGGGAAGGAATTGCGGTACTGTGCGCAGACAGGAATGTTGCCTATCCTTAGAGAGGACGGGATGTTACGTGCGAACGTATTTTACGTTTACTACGCTGCCTCCGGCGACGCTGGGGAGCGCGCTTGCAAGACTGCGCCAGCGTCCCGACCGGTGATGTTCTGTTTTAACGGCGGCCCTGGTTCTTCTGCGGTGTGGTTGCATTTGGGGGGGCTTGGGCCTCGTCGGGTCGACACACTTCTAGATGGTCGGCGTCCTGCAGCTCTCGCGGCTTTGGTGGAGAATCCAAACTCCGTTCTCGACGCGACTGATTTGGTTTTCATCGATCCGGTGAGCACTGGACTGAGTCGTGCTGCGAAGGGTGAAAACGAAAAGCAGTTTCTTGGTGTAGAGGAAGACATTGAGGCCGTGGGCGAATTCATCCGGATGTTTTGTGCCCGCGAAAAACGTTGGGAGTCTCCCAAGTTTCTGTGCGGTGAAAGCTACGGCGGAATTCGAGGAGCGGGACTCGCTGAGCATTTGCAGTCCAAGCACGGCATTTATCTCAACGGTTTGCAGATTGTTTCAGGGCTGTTGAACTACCAAACAATCAGTGAACAGACGTCCAATGATTTGCCGTTCATTTGCGCGCTGCCCTCGCTGACTAACGTGGCAAATTTTCATAAAAAGTTGGCTGCCGATTTGCAGTCCGACCCCGCAAGGGCAGAAGCGGAATCCCGCGCATTCGCTCAGGGCGAGTACGCTGTTGCTTTGCTCAAAGGCAACACGTTGCCAGACGCCGAGCGTCAAAAAATTGCAGCGAAAGTCGCTCACCTTACTGGGCTTACCGCGCAACAGGTTTTAGATCAGAACCTACGGATTGACCGCTGGCGTTTCCGTAAACAACTGCTCAAAGACGAGGGCAAAATCCTCGGTGGCTACGATGCACGCGTGCTGGCTGATGACATTCAGACCGACGCTCAATCACCCAGCTTCGATCCCTCTGCCGACTTCCTTCGTGGTGCGGTTTCCGCGTCTATCAACGCTTATGTTCGCGATACACTTCAGTTCGAGAGTGATCATCCTTATCGCGTCATGGCTCCTATTTATGGGTTATGGAATTTTAATCAGTACGCTAACCGTTTTGTCTCCATGGAGAATCGCTTGGCTGAGGCGTTGGTGCGTAATCCCAGACTGCAGGTTCTTTTACAGGTGGGCCGCAGCGATCTCGTGGTACCCCAAGACGCCATGCAGTTCAGCATCAATCAATTGCCCATTCCAAAATCGCTCCGTGCGAATCTTCGTTTCCAGGAGTACGCCAGCGGCCACATGATGTACTTCCATCTTCCCGACGCGGAAAAGTTCCGGCAAGACACGGTGGATTTTATAAAAAGTGCCTGTAAATAGTTAGAGCTCAGGTTTTAGCGTTGGCCATTAAAAGTGGCAGACTTAAAAGTTCTGCTTCAAATAATGGAGAGTGACCGAGCCGATGATCTGGAGACTGGCGGCGCTGATTTTATCCAGTGTGTCGTCTGCGGTGTGCCAAGGTGGATATTCAAAATCGATCACATCAATCGACGGGATACGCGCGATCTGACTCAAAGGAACATGGTCGTCCAGTATGGGACGGTCAAAAATACGAAACGCTTTTTTGCACTGCAATTTCTCTGCGGAAGCGAGGATCGACAGAGTGAGCTCCTTTGGAGAGTCCTGTGGGAGGGTGATGGTAAGATCTTTGTCACCAATCATATCCCAGACAATCCCGCACTTGAACTGTGCTGCCCTGCCTGTCTCCCGTAACTGTGTGGCGTAGTATCGGCTGCCGTAAAGGCCGTCGGTTTCCGTGAACTGTTGGATGGCCTCTTCACCGTCGAAAAACACCAACTCCACCTTTGCGGCAAGGCCCGGATCAAGCGCTAATACTCTCGCGAGTTCCAAAAGCGCTCCCGTGCTGGAGGCACCGTCGTTGGCACCTAAGAACGCGATCGTGCGGAAGATTTTTGTGTCGTAATGGGACGCAACGATAATTTTTTGAGTCGAGGATCCCGCCTTATTCCCGCGTTCCAATGGAAAGCGTCCGATGATGTTAACCATTCGTATTGGGCCATTAGGAGTTTGGGCTGTGAACTCCTGCGCGTCGGTGTTCCAGCCGCAAGCTTGGAGCGTGAGCGAGATATGCTCCCGCGCTTTCGCCAGTTCCGGAGAACCCGCTGGGCGGGGCCCGAACTCAACTTGCGCGCGGACATGATCCAAGGCACGTTGCCCGCTGAATTCCGTCCAAATATCCAGCGGTATGGTTTGCGGGGTGGCTGCCGGTGTAGCTGATTTAGCGGACAATTTCGTCTCCCGCTTGCAGGCGGTGAATGGGAGGATCGCCACAGGAGCAATCGTCAAAATTCCAGCCCAATTTCGAAACAAAACCATGGTCTCGCCTAAAGTTCTTCCTGAGCTAATCCGATCACGACGAGCAACCGCTCAAGATCATCCTGCCCGTAATAATCGATCTCAATCCGGCCCCGTTTCTCTCCGTGATGCAAAGCGACGTGAGTGCCAAGATGGCGCTGTAAACGGTTCTGCAAATTGTGCAACGCAGGAGCGAGTCGGGATGTTGCCTTGTGATTCTTTGGACGAAGAACGCCGCCCGTGTTTGCGGATCGCTGTGCGATCAATGTTTCAGTGGCGCGTACGGTGAGTCCTTTGCGTAAAACCTCTTCTGCAGCAGCCACCTGCTCTTCTGAGGAGCGGAGCCCGAGAAGCACCTTTGCATGCCCAACGCTCAAACGATCCTGTGTTAGCCATGTTTGAATCTCCGGCGCCAAATCCAGCAGACGCAAGCTGTTTGCGATCGATGCCCGGCTGCGTCCGACCCGCTTTGCGATGTCCTCTTGCTTCATGGAGAACTCTTGGGAAAGTCGTTGATACGCTTTGGATTCCTCCACGGGATTGAGCTCTGCGCGCTGAATATTTTCAATGAGCGCGAGTTCCAAAACATCTTTGTCGGACGCCTCTCTCAGAATGACTGGGACCGTTTCTAATCCCACTATTTGGGCGGCCCGCCAGCGGCGTTCTCCGGCGATCAGTTCGTTGCGACCTTCATGCACACGGCAAATGAGGGGCTGTAAAATTCCGTGTTCCCGGATGGAGTCTGCGAGTTCCCGCAGTTCTTCCTCTGGGAAGTTTTTGCGCGGTTGTAGCGAGGAAGCCGCAAGACTACGCACGGGAAGTTGCTGCACGCGCTCTCCCTTTTCCCCGACTGGTGAAGGGGATGCAATTGGGGTTGCTGCGTTCGCTGGGTTTGCGGCTGGTGACTGGGCTGCGGGCCGCGCACTAATCAGTGCACCCAGACCTTTTCCGAGGGCAGAAGGTTTCGCCATAGCCGAACAGGCTACTGAATTTGGTTAAAAAGGCAAACTCCGCGAGGGGCAATCAGAGCGGATGAACCAAGGGATGCGTAAATGACGATTGAGCAGTTTTACAACGGACGAGGCAGCGCCCGTGTGCAGTTTCAAATCTCACCAAAGAATAAGCGCGAAAAGCGGTTGTCCTCCGCGCAATCCATTCACGTTTCTCCTTTCAACATGTCCTTTTACATGTTCTTCCTTGGCTCTATCTCCGTTAGGGAGGAAGGGGGGCTGCACTTACTTTTGTGATATGAAATTACTCTCGATCTTCACTTTTTCAGCTTTCGTCACTTTTGCGCAAGCTGGAGAACCCATTGCTATTAAGCTTTGGCCAGACGGCGCGCCTGGAAAGACAAGCCCGATATCGGAAGCGACGCAAAAGCTAATCGATTCGAGCAAACCCAGCCCATCCCGTGTGACGAACGTGACGGATCCTGAGATCACCGTTTACAGACCGGAAAATCCCAATGGTGCTTGTGTCATTGTTGCACCGGGTGGCGGATATTATTTTTTGTCTTGGACCAACGAAGGCACGCAGGTTTGTGACTGGTTAAACAGCATCGGCGTGACCGCCGTGCTTCTGAAATACCGCACGCCCACTCGCGACGAGCCCAACCCCTTTGAGAAGCCTTCCGCCGACGCTCTTCGTGCCATCGGCCTCGTGCGTCATCACGCTGCCGAATGGGGAGTTGATCCGAAGCGTGTCGGGATTTTGGGTTTCTCCGCGGGTGGAAATCTTGTCGGTCATGTTTCGTGTGACCGCGGCGAGCGCAGCTACGTTGTAGATCCAAAGCTCGACGATTCCAGAGGTCCAGATTTCGCCGTGATGGTCTATGGCGGAGGGTTTCTTGATAAGGAAGATCCTTCGAAGTTTCGTTCCGGCTTCAGCGTCCCAACCGATGCGCCGCCGATGTTTTTAATTGTGGCTCACGATGACAAATCCAATCCAGTTGAGATGACCCGGATTTATCTTGAATACAAAAAACTCGGCATTCCTGCGGAGATCCATATTTTTGCCTCGGGTGGACATGGTTTCGGAATGAAACCAGGAACGCAGCCTGCCAACGCCTGGCCACAGCGTTGTGGCGAGTGGATGGCGTCGATGGGTTATCTCAAAAAAACGTAGTGAGTTGCGGATTCTGCGCTCCGCTCCAATCGCGCGTCCTTTAACGCTTGGGTTTAGTGGAACGCACTGACTTGGGCCCCTTACGCTCCACAGCTGTTGGAGTGGTCGTGGCTCGTGTTCCCGGTAATTTGCGTCCTGCCTTTGCACCGCCGCCCTTTGCACGCGCGGCCCCGCGAGCTGCTCGCTGGCGCAGGTGTAAGTCTAAAGGCAGGCCCTCCCACGGTTCCTCTTGGCGAATACGGGCTTCCAAGAAACGGCGGTAGGGATCCTCAAGCAGGCTTTTGTCGTTACAAAATAACACGATCTCCGGCGCGGGAATTGGAGAGTTCCCGCGAGGATCAGGTTGGGTTCCGTAAAGCACTTTGAAGCGGCGTCCGCTTCGCAATGCGGGCGGATGGTTGGTCATCGCTGTGGCCAACAATCGGTTGAGCGGTCCAGTTCCAATTCTTCGACGGGAGGCTTCTCTGATGTTTTCAACGCGCTTAAAAAGGCGTTCGAGATCCTCACCGGTTTTCGCCGAGAGCAGCACCAGTGGCGCGTAAGGAAGGAAAGACAAACCGTTGCGAATATTATCGAGCACCTCGTTAAGACTGTCCTTGTCCTTGGTGCGCTCGACGATGAGATCACATTTGTTGATGACTATGACGCAGGGTTTTAGGGCTTCCTGAATGAGCCCGGCAATGCGTTTGTCCTGCGCGCTCACTCCTTGACTCGCGTCGAGGACGAGGCAGCACAGGTCGGCCCGTTGGATGCTCGATTCGGAACGCATCACGGAAAATACTTCTACAGAATTCGAGCGTTTGGTCTTGGGACGAATGCCGGCAGTATCAATGAGAATATAGTGCTGGTCACCGCGTCGGTAGGGGATGTCGACGGCGTCGCGAGTGGTGCCGGAGATAGAGGAAACCAAGGTGCGTTCGTCGTGGAGAATGGCGTTGGTGAGGGAGGACTTGCCGACGTTGGGGCGTCCTACCAGCGCAATTTTTAGCGGTTTAGCGAACTGTGCTGCAGCCTCGCTTGGATCCTCAACGGGCAGCAGCGCGTCGATGCGGTCTACGAGTTGGTCGAAGCCGATGCCGTGTTCTGCGCTGACGGCGAACACTGGGTTGAAACCCATTCTGCTAAATTCAGCTGGGAGGCTTTGATGTGAGTGATGATCGATTTTATTGACGACCAGCAGCAGCGGTTTACTGGCCTTGCGCAGTCGTCTGGCGATATCCAGATCCGTGGGGGTGAGGCCGCTTTGGCCGTCCACCACGAACAAAAGCAAGTCACAAGCTTCCAACGCGATCTCGACTTCAGCGGCGACTTGCTCGGCGAACTCCGCATCGGCTCCTGCCCCTATTCCGCCGGTGTCGACGACTTGAAATGGAACTCGCCCAGTACGGCAGACCGCGACAATTCGGTCTCGGGTGACGCCGGGCATGTCGTGTACAATCGAAATTTTCTGGCCGACCAGCCGATTAAAGAGAGCAGATTTACCCACATTTGGGCGACCAATGATAGCTACCGTGCGCATGAGACTGCGGAGGCTATCACTCGTTGTCCGATGATGCGCGTTCTATTTTAACGACCCGTTTCTTCGGGCGGCTGAGGCACATGAATGTTCGGTTTAATCGCCTCTTTACCGGGCCATGCCACAGGTTGACCGTGCCCCGCTTGATGCACTTCTCTTACGCCCCGAATCCAATAGACGACGCAGGACACGACGGTGAACAAGGCAGTGCACCCTACCAGCAGGTCTAGCGCAGCGAAGGGCAACTGCCGCAGGCCCCATTGGAGCGGAACTTCGGCTCGCTTAACTTCTAACATCACGAAAGTCAGCGTAATCATTTGCAGCGCCGTAGCTGTCTTCCCAGTCCAGGTTGGACGCACCGCCACTTTCCCTTCCAAAAGAACGAGCACTAAGCTGCCCGCAAGCACAGCAAGATCCCGTGCGATGATGAGCACTGCAAACCACGCCGGTAGCGCGACGACCCAATGTGAAAAGCTCAGCGTAACAATTGCGGCGAGCAGCAGCCCTTTGTCCGCGATGGGATCTAGAATGACGCCTAACTCTGTGCGCTGGTTCCAGCGGCGTGCGACCCAACCGTCTAGCCCGTCGCTGGCGGAGGCTACGCCAAAGGCTGCCACAGCCCACCAGCGCAATGCCTCGTGCGGAATGCCGCTGGCAACACTCCTGCCGTATAATACCGCTAAAAGGACAAAGACGGGAATGAGCGCGATACGTCCCAGAGTGATTTGGTTTGCGGTCGTCATAAGCGGAGACTGGGCGGCTCAAAGTGAAACTCGGCGGCGGAGTTTTTCCAAAAGAAGGGTCTGTGCATTAGAACAGGTTGCCGAGACGCATTCCAGTTGCGAAGTGGGCCGCATTTTACTAAGCCATTTGTATGTCTGAACTTCACATTGGGGAGCCCGCTCCCGCCTTTCATGCTGTGGCCGTTGGTGGCGCTTACGGGGATGGTACCGCAGTGAGCCTAGCGGATTTTGCCGGACAGAATGTCGTTCTCTATTTTTATCCAAAGGATGACACGCCCGGATGCACCACCCAAGCCTGCGGCCTTCGGGACGTATGGGGCGAGTTAGGTAAGGAAGCGGTAGTCTTTGGGGTGAGCATTGATCCGGAAAAAAGTCACCGTAAGTTCATCAACAAATTTGAGTTACCTTTTCCCCTGCTAAGCGACACCAAGCAGGAAATGGTTCAGGCTTACGGGGTGTGGGTGGAGAAAAGCATGTACGGCAAGACCTACATGGGCGCGGAGCGGAGCACGTTCATTATCAACGGGCAGGGCAAATTGAAGGCGATATTGCGTAAGGTGAAGCCAGCGGAGCACGCTCAACAGGTCCTCGAGGCATTGCGTCAGCCTTAGACCGCTCCCCTGAAAATTAATTTCATCATGAAGTTCCTCCGGCTTTTGCTCGTGCTGCCCGCGCTTTTTTACGCGTCCTGCGCTTCCCAGCGGACTCTGCCCAAGTATGAAAAACCTCTGGCGCGCGCGCGTTTCCAAACCGTTCGTACCACCGCGTATACTCACTCTGAGGCGGATCATCTCAAGTACGGGAACAAGTCTGCACTCGGAACCCCGTTGTGTTGTGGGCCGGGCATCCATAGCGCAGCCGCTGATTGGGGACGCTGGCCTGCCGGCACCACATTTCGGATGTGTTCCACGGGTGAAATATTTCGAGTGGACGACTACGGTTGGGCCATCACTGGGCGCAATACCATTGATCTTTATAAGCCCACACGCAGCGCTATGAACGCTTGGGGAGTGCGTACCGAGCGGATTGAAATTATGAATTGGGGCGACCCCGGTACGAGTTACAAGCGCCTCAGGCCGGCAGAGAAATACGAGCACGTGGCGCAGATGATGCGCGATCTTAAGCGCTACTGGAGTCGCAAGACGGTGCCACAAGAAGACGCAATGTTGATTGCGCAGAGAGGCTAGGGGACGCGTCCTTTTTGGCGCGTGCTCGGTTTTAGAGAGTCGCGCAGGGGAGACGAAAACCGTTTCCAAGTCCGCAGCGGGCCATCAGTTAGCAGGCCGCTTTTCTACGCTCCAAAGTGGCGTCGAATCGCTTCGACAAGACCTGGGATGTCGTATTGTTTGGCTTCGATGTCCACGGACAGCTTGAGCTCCTTCATGGACTGCGATGTGATCGGTCCAATGGAGGCGGTTTGCATTCCCGGGGGAAGAGGGAGTTTGAGCGCCATAAAATTTTCTGCGGTCGAGCTACTTGTAAACGTAATAAGATCAGCCCCTTCCGCTTTGAAGCGCGCGATTCCACCGCTGACGTCTTCTGTTTCCGGCACGGTCCGATAGGCGATGGCCTCGTCGACTATTGCCCCCATGCGAGACAATTCCTTGGGCAATAAATCCCGTGCTTGCTCCGAGCGAGCCAGCAGGATGCGCTGGTTTTCAACACCGCCAAATTTCTCCTGAAATTCAGAAATGATGGCTTCGGCCACGAACTCCGGAGGCTGTAAATCCACTGCGAGATGGAAGGATTTCACGCGCTTGGCGGTGGCTGGGCCTATGGCTGCGATCCGTACTCCGCCGATTTCGCGGGCGTCGGAGTAGAGCTTGTAAAACATTTCAAAGAAGGCGTCCACGCCGTTGGGGCTGGTGAAAATCAGCCAGTCGTAAGTATGCACGTCTTGAACGAGTTCGGCAAAGCTACGCAAATCCAAAGGCGGCTCGATGCGTATGGTGGGCAGTTCATAGACGTCGGCACCGAGTTCGCGTAATTCCGAGCTCAGGACGCCTGCTTGGGACCGGGTGCGGGTGACGACGATCCGCTTTCCGCGTAGAGGCCGTTTTTCAAACCACCCGAGTTTGTCGCGCAAAGTGACGACTTCCCCGAAGACGGCGACGGCGGGCGCGGTGAATCCTGTTTCTATGATCTTCTTGGCGATGTTTTCGAGAGTGCCTGTGAGGGTAAGTTGTTTGCCCGTAGTGCCCCAGCGCACCAAGGCCACGGGAGTCTCGGGAGCCATGCCGTGCTTTTGCAATTCGCTGCTGATCGCGCTCATACGCTCAATTCCCATGAGCATCACCTTGGTGCCGGGGAGTCCCGCAATTCTAGCGTAATCCAGAGCGGTCTCGGGTTTTAAGGGATCTTCGTGTCCGGTAAAAATGGTCAACGACGAGGTGAAGTCTCGGTGTGTTACGGGGATGCCAGCGTAAGCAGGTGCCGCAATTGCGGAGGTAACGCCTGGGACAATTTCGAAGAGCAGACCAGCTTCGGCGAGAGCCTCTGCCTCTTCACCTCCGCGGCCGAAGAGAAATGGATCTCCCCCCTTGAGTCGGAGTACCTTGTGGCCGGCTTTGGTTTTCTCGACTAAAAGAGCGTTGATTTCTTCTTGGCGTAAGGTGTGCTGGCCCGCTTTTTTTCCCGCGTAAATAATTTCCGCATCAGACTTTGCCCACTTGAGTAACTCTGGGTTGCAAAGATAGTCAAAAACAATGACATCGGCGGTTTGCAGCAATTCTCGCACGCGCAGCGTGACAAGTCCCAAATCGCCGGGACCAGCTCCGGCAAGGTAGCAGACGCCCTTTAACGTGGCTTTCTTGGGAGACTTGGAACGTGCTTTAGGGGTGGACATTGAGTGCGTTAACGGTTGAGGGCAAAAATGGCCCTAGAGCGCCGAGCTCCAGCTGGGCAGGGACGTGGCATGCCGAAAAAAACGCCGGGAGCCGAGCTGGAGCTCGGTGATCCCGGTGTTGGTCAAAACAAGATTTAGTGGGCGGCGAGAAAGAGAGCCTCTGACGCAGACCAGTTGACGACGTTCCAGAAGGCTTTCATGTAATCGGGACGGCGGTTTTGGTAATGCAGATAGTAGGCATGTTCCCAGACGTCGAGGGCGAGGATAGGCGTGCCCTCGATGCCGGCGATTGCCTTACCCATGAGGGGGGAGTCCTGATTTGCGGTAGAGCCGATTTCAAGCTTTCCGTGGTTTAGAACCAGCCATGCCCAGCCTGAGCCAAAACGAGTCGCGCCAGCGGTTTGAAACTTTTCTTGAAAGGCTTCGAAGCTGCCGAAGGTGGAAGCGATGGCTTCCGCAAGTGCTCCGGAGGGTTTGCCAGTGGAGGTCGGGCTCAGCAGGCTCCAGAAGAGAGTGTGGTTGACGTGGCCGCCACCGTTGTTGCGCACAGCGTTGCGGATTCCTTCGGGCAAAACGGAAAGGTCATGAATGAGTTCCTCGGCGGATTTGCCGGCGAAATCAGGCGCGGATTCCAACGCTTTGTTGAGGTTGTCGACGTACGCCTTGTGATGTTTGCCGTGGTGAATTTCCATGGTGCGCGCGTCGATGTGGGGTTCGAGTGCGTCGAGGGCGAAGGGGAGTGCGGGAAGTTGGTGCATAAGGATTTGGAGTTGAGTGAGAGAAGTTTTTTTGACGTTATCGCTAGGGATTCAGCGGCTGAATTTTAGATGAGGTGAATTCACCAACGCAACCGTTGCCGAGATGAATAAACGGCGACGTTAGCTACGCAGTGAGGGTGCGTGAGAGTTGTGCACTTGGCAAGCGCTTGAGGGCTACGCGCAAAATGCGTCTGAAACTGACGCTCCTGAGATTCGCGCTTTCATAGATTCGGACAATCGGTTGCTCTTTGCTTCTCTTGGTTCTTTGCGATGGGCCGCCCGTTTTAGAAGTTTGGGAGAAGGTGTCTTCTAAAATGACGTAACCTATTGGGCGTGGCCAAATAATGCGCCACGGATGTCAGTGGTCAGTCGAGAAAGTGAGGCGCTGAGGCCGTCATCCCCCGCATCGAAGGTGGCGGTCCAGAACATCGTCATTCCCAAGAATACGAGAATGCATATTACGCTGCGCAAAAGAAAGTTCAGCACGACTGAGGACTTAACAAAGCAGGTCTTAATTTTCAACAAACTTTGTTGATCCCTAAAAATCTTCCCGATTTCCCCCGAAACAAACTTTGCTCACTCGTTTTTACTGATTCCCCAAAGCGCTGCGTTTTCGGTACTCTCACCCACTTCATTTATGCAAACCTTTAAGATCGCAATGCTCGCTGGGGATGGGATTGGACCGGAGGTCATGGAACAGGCGTTGCGCGTGCTGGACGCTGTGGAAGCGCGCTTTGGATTCCAACTTGAGCGCACGGCCGCCCGCGTCGGTGGAGCGGCGATTGACGCCGATGGAAGCGCGCTGCCAGCGCACACACTCCAAATCTGTGAGGAGGCCGACGCCATTCTTTTCGGCTCCGTCGGCGGCCCAAAATGGGAAACGCTGCCGCCCAATCAGCAGCCAGAACGCGCAGCGTTGCTACCCTTGCGGAAACATTTCCAGCTATTCGCCAATCTTCGCCCAGCGCTTTGTTATCCGAATCTCACGCACGCGTCGCCGGTGAAGGAAGAGCTAATCGTGGGCGGCTTCAACGTGCTCTGCGTGCGTGAACTCACCGGCGGCCTTTACTTCGGACAGCCCAAGGGCACGCACCTGGAAAACGGCGAACCAGTGGCCATCGACACCATGGTTTACAAGCGCAGCGAGATCGAACGCATTGCGCACGTTGCCTTCCAAGCTGCTCAGGGTCGGTCCAAGAAATTGACCTCCATCGACAAGGCCAACGTACTCGAAAACGGCGTGCTCTGGCGCAAGACCGTTTCCGAAATTGCGGCGCAATACCCGGACGTAAAACTCAATCATCTCTACGTCGACAATGCCGCGATGCAGCTCATCCGTAACCCCCAAGGCTTCGACGTCGTGCTAGCGGAAAATCTTTTCGGCGACATTCTATCCGATGAGATGGCAATGATCACCGGTTCGCTAGGGATGCTGCCAAGCGCCTCGCTCGGCACGAAGGAGCTCCCCGGCGGGCGCTTCGGTCTGTTTGAACCTAGCGGCGGCACCGCGCCAGATATCGCTGGCAAAGGTGTGGCGAATCCAATCGCGCAAATTCTTTCCGCTGCGATGCTTCTGCGTTATTCCTTGGGTCAGAATTCCGCCGCCGACGCTATTGAGGCTGCTGTTCGGACCGCCATCGATCGTGGCTTCCGCACCGGCGACATTTGGAGTGAAGGGACTAATCGCGTCGGCACAGCTGCGATGGGAGACGCAATTTTAGACGCTTTGGGCTAACCGTTTGGCGGCCACTTTTGAGTCGGCAATCAAAGTGGCTTCATCGCCTGACCAGTCCGTTATTCTTCAGCCACGGGGTTGGTGAGACGACCGATTTTTTCGATCTCGATTGTCACCACGTCCCCGGGTTTTAACCAGCGAGGTTCGGGCTTCT
>Ga0114967_10001462_pt1 | contig 19723 bp, 19 predicted proteins | sample M_130628_MF_Meta_FD_92639 | JGI IMG/M metagenome (GOLD analysis project Ga0114967, IMG submission 92639) | Freshwater microbial communities from Lake Montjoie, Canada to study carbon cycling - M_130628_MF_MetaG | ecosystem: Environmental > Aquatic > Freshwater > Lake | place: Lake Montjoie... | reverse complement strand
GTGGTAGAGGCTGGTTATAGATTTGTAATTCCTGACCATTGGATTGACAGGTACTTGGAGCATTCATGGGCTATGATTGCTTCTGGGGCAATAGCGGTTGAATTTTATGGTGCTCAATTTCTTCAATGGATAGATGGATCTTATACAACTGTTATGGGATTACCGATGTTTGAACTTAGACAGGACCTTGAAAAACTTGGGTTTTTTGATTAAAAAGGGCGCTCAGTCGGCAATCACTGTGCTTCCTACTTTGTCATTCGCTTTTGCATAAATCTAGGGTGTGATTTTTGAGGCTTCGTAGGAGCTCGATGCACATGATAGCCTTTTATTTTTTAAAAAATCTAAGCTTATTTTGACCGTTTGTTTTTCTTTAAAATTTCTAATATAATTATAAAGAATAAAATAAAATTATCAAAAATGAGGAGTGTTAGTATGGTTAAATCTTCTTTTTTAAAGCTTGGTCTTTTGGCATTATGTGTTTTAGTTGCCCCTGCACATTCTGCTGATCCTGGCTTAAAAAATACAGTCTGGAATTTAAAAACTATTAAGGCTAGTAGTAAGAATATATTTATTGCAGCTTGGGTAGCAAAAGCTGCTCATGAATATCTTATTTCGAATGACTGGAGTATTACCGATGCTTTGAAATCTATCGGAGCTGATACGATCGGGTACGTAAATAGTTCTATAATGGCTCCCGTTGGAACGGTTAAAGGTTTTGTGGGAATGATTTTGCCAACGACTGCTGATTGGACATTAAGAAGCGAATGTGTGCGTATTGGATCTATGGCTTTTATGCTAGCAATGCCGATCGGAATAGCTTTTTTAAAGGATAAAGTAGATGAATCTGGTTTTCAAATGAAATTGTCTTTTGAAGCTTATTATAAATCTTTGAGAAGTGGGGGCTTTCATTGTTGTAGAGAGCATAAACAAGAGTTTTTAAATCCTGTTGCACAATTAGCAGGGGCTTCCTTTATTATGGGTGCTGCGCCTGTTGTTATAAATAGTGTGATTTCTTCAGAAGATCCATTTCAGAATGGATTAGAGGTAATAGTTGCTGCAGGATCGGCGTACTTTTTTGCTCAATCGTATCTCTGTAAAAAACATCATGCATTTCTTTTGCTGCAAGAACGCAAGAATGAGCTGGAAATTAGCGCTCATACCTTGGATCAAAAAAGAGCAGCCCTAGATGAGGAATATGGTGAGATAGAAAGAAAATCTGCAAAACTTTTGCTTGAAATTGATCCTGCTGATCTTAAAGATAAATCTGCAGAAATTTTGCTTGAAATTGATCCTGATCTTGAAGATAAATCTTTTGCCTATGCGTAAGATTTGGAGAAAAAAATGTATCTTATTTCATAGATTCCTGTACCGTTCGCTTTGCTCTCTGGGAATGACACCAAAGGATTCACGGCATACCAAGGGTTCTCTTACCGCTTGCTATCACAAGCTGGGAATGACACGGATTTTTATTTTTTTTAAAAAAATTAAATGTAAAAATCTTTCTTAGGATATCCCAAGCTTATGCCGGAACGGCAGATGCGCAAGGAAACTTGTTTCCGGGGCGTATCCGTAAAAAGCCATCAAACAGCATTTTTGTGCCTGAGATCCAAGAGGGTCGGCAATGACCCATCTTGGCCCTGCACGGGGAGTGCAACAAAAAATTAAGATAGTAAAAGAATAAAGATTGTTGTTCGGAGAAAATGGGGAATCAAAAAAGGGGCACTAACGTACCCCCTTTTTTAATTAAGCTTTGCCTTTTTATCAGGTTTCCAATTTTTCAAAAGTTCTTTAAAAAGCACCTCTTGAGGGTTTTCCTGCGGATGTGATTCAAGTCGATTGGAAGCTTTTTCGATGCTCGATTGTACCATTGAGGAATTGCATATATTGCCATCGATATGATCAAGTGCAGGCATTAATTTTTTTTCAGCAATATTTTTAAGTGCTTGCTCGTTGATTGCTTCTTGCAACAAACTTTCAAGAAGCGTCAAAAAGTCGACAACGCTATATTGTAGCTCTTCGTTAGAAGCAAGGGCTTTATTTTTTATTGCTTGTTGCATCTCCTCTTTGAGTCCTTTATGCAGCGCTTGCACAATGAGCTTTTTGAGTCGTTCAGGCTCGTTTTCCAACAGCCATTGCATGAGATAAAGAAGCTCGTAAGAAATAGTTAATTGGTTATTAGTTACCATAGTAGTACCTCCTCATCTTTGCTTTGCTTATGTTTTTTCTGACGATGCATGGTTTTATGATTACTCTTATCTGAATGTACCATCAGTTATTCTTCGTAATCTATATCCCAGTTAAATTCGGTTTGTTCTTCTGCTGTTTCTTCGGCTGGTTTAACATGGGAGAAAAGTGTACTTTTAGTTTTTATTTTCGCAAGTTGTTGGACGCTAGATTTGATAACTTCTTTTTGAAGAGTTTCTTCTTTTTGAAGTTCGCTGCTTGTTTGATCAAAAATACGGTTCATATCCTTTTGCATTTTTTTTATTTGTTTTTGAAGCTTCAGGACCATTTGAACCCCGGCAAGATTAATACCAAGTTTGTGAGTGAGGTGAATGATCTGTTCGAGCCTGTCAACATCTTCTTCAGAAAACAAACGAGTATTACCATCAGAGCGTTTAGGGGAAAGAAGCCCCTCTCGCTCGTAGAGCCTAATGGTCTGCTGATGGACAGAAAACATTTTCGCCACAGCAGATATTGAGAAAAAACCTTTACTTCGCTTCATATTTTTTCCTGGAAAGAGTTCTGTTTCTTGTTCCATACGTATGCTTTTTTTAGAGAGACACATTATTTTATAGTTTAACATAGTTTTTTTTACAAAGCATTTTTAGCAAAAAAGGCTTAAATTAAGATCTTTTTATAAATAAAAAAGGACAAAAGAGCTTAATTTTTTTGTTTAAGCTCATAGGATTAAAAAGAATAAGCTTAATCAGCTTATTCTTCGATACTTTGTATGTTCTGGTTGCTGAATGTTTCTTCTTCTTTGAGGAAAGATTTTTCAGAAATGTCCTCAGAAGGGTCTTCTTGTTTAGAAAGTGCATTATAATGGAGCATGCTTGTAGCGTGAAAATGTCGTTTGTGTGTGTTTAGATTAGAAATTTGTGTAAATGTTTTTTGGCAGTCTTTGCAGCTATAAGGTTTTTCACCGGTATGAACTCTGTTATGTACGTTTAGATGAGATCTTGATTCAAAGCATTTATCGCATAGAGGACAAGGATGTTTTTTTTTATGCTTTCTATGAGGGTTTTTTTTTATACTGGCTAGTACATTGATTGGTTTTTTAAGAGATTCATTGGCTAAAAATAACGGATTAAATGTATCAGATGATTGATTTAAAATGAATTCTTCAATAGTCCAAACTTTTTCAGCTTCTTCTGCTGAAAAAAGGAGAGAGGGGATGCTTATAAAAAAGAAAATTATATTTTTTATGAACATCCCCTCTCTCCTTTTTACTCTATTATTCTGCTGCTTTAAATAGTTCTAGAAGGCGTTTGTTCCCGCTCGCTTTTGCTGTTTGCATAGGTGTTAAACCATCTGCGCATGGGGTTAAAGGGTGTGCGCCTAATGCAAGTAATAGTTCTACTCGTTTAAAGAGGTGTTGATGATCGTTTGTTGGGCAAGAAGTTATACTTTCGGTCAGATTAAAAAGTTCTGTGCGTCCAGAAAAATCTTTTTTTTCTTTTAATGCTCCCTGTTCTGTTCTTATAAAAATCTGTTTATGTACCTCTTTAAGCAAAGATAGTCGGATTGAATCGCTCTGTTCTTTTTCTGGTGAACAAGAAAATAAACTGATTGAGCGTGCTGCTAAAAAAATAAAAAGAGAGAATTGTTTTTTCATGATATCCAATCGTTTTTTTAAACATTAAATTTTATATGTAACCAGTCACCATCTTGTACTAAATAGCTTTGACCTTCTGTACGCATTTTTCCTGCTTCTTTAATAGCAGCTTCTGTTTTATAGAGAGCAAGATCTTTGTAGTTAAAGATTTCTGCGCAAATAAATCCACGTTCAAGGTCAGAATGAATCTCGCCAGCAGCTTGTCGAACTGTTTGGCCTTTACGTAATGGCCAGGCATGAGCTTCTTTTGGTCCAACAGTAAAGAAAGTGATGAGATTGAGTTCTTGATATGCGCGAGCAATAATTGTTTCAAGCCCACGGGATTTCATTTGAAGCATTTCCATCAATTCAATACGTTGGCTTTCTTCAAGTTGCGTAAGTTCATATTCGGTACGTGCACAGATAGGGATCACTCGTTCTTGGCCGAATTTTTTTACTAATGTTTGGTAAGCGCTATTTTTAAGATAAGCATCTTCCATAAAATCTTGTTCTGAAAGATTAGCGATAATTAAGAATTTTTTTGCAGTTAAAAGAGGAAGCATTTCCACTCCTGCATTTTCAAAGAGTTCGCGAATTTTATCGAGATCTTGTCTATTGAGAGCTTCAGAAATCTGAGTAAGTACCGCTTGTTCTCTTTCAAGAGCCTTTTTTTCAGCAGGTTTATTTTGAACAGCTTTAAATGAAGAGGTAATTTTTGCTTGGCGTTTTTCAATAGAATCAATGTCTTTTAGGCCAAGTTCAGAAACGATGATGTCAAAATGGTCAAGTGGGTCAACGGCCCCGTCGGCAGATTCAAAACAACGGACAACGTGTAGAATTAGTCCAACTTCTCTGATGTGGCTTAAAAATTGGTTGCCAAGGCCTTCTCCTTGTGAAGCACCTTTTACAAGCCCAGCAATATCAACAAAGGAAACAGTAGCGGGAATATATTTTTGAGATCCATAGGCTTTTGCCATTTCATCAAGGCGGTGATCTGGAACTTCGGTCATTGCGTTATGAGGGTCGATGGTACAAAAAGGATAATTTTCTGCGGGCACTTGAGAATTTGTTAGTGCGTTAAAAAGAGTTGATTTGCCAACGTTAGGAAGACCAACTAAACCTGCTTTAATACTCATCGGGTAGATACCTTTAGCTAAAGATTTTTGAAAAAATGCTTATAAGTAAGCCTAGCAGGTCGTTAATCGTATCGCAAATTGCATTAGATCTTGGCAGGAGCTTTGCAAGAAGTGTAAGATCAAAATGGTTTTTAATATTTTTATTATAAAAGGAATTGCTATGGATGCACGCTCAATGAAAATGATTGTAGCTGTAGTTCGTCTAGTAACTGCAACGGCAGCAGTATGTATAGGGTTAGGGGCAATGGGAGTTAATGTAGAAGAGGTTTTACGTATTGCAAGCATCAGTAATGTTGTGCGTTGTGGTGTTGGATTATGTGGTGCCTACAGCTTGTTAGCATGGTTCCGTTCATGTTGCAGCGATTGTGGTTCTTGTAAAAAATAGTTTTTTAAAAAAAGGTGATCGTAATGTATGTCCTTATTAAAAGAGTTTCTTGGTTGATAATTGCACTTTCTTCTGTCTGTATTGGTTTGGCAGCATGCGGTGTTAATGTGCAAACATTATTACATCTCAATAAGTTTGATCTGATGTTGCGTTATACCGTTGGTGTGTGTGGTGTTGCAAGTTTGGTAATGTTTTTTGTGGAACTTTGTTTAAATGGTTGCTGCAAAAAGTAAAAGATAGTTATCAGCCCCTGTAGTTTTTAGAGGGGCTGATTGTTTTGATGGAATTTTAAAAACAGAGCTGCAATGAAAATAAGTAAGTCTGAAAGGATCGGTATGAAATTAATAGTTGTAGCATTAATGTTTTTAAGAGCTTTTAGTATACAGGCACCAGAGGAAGGGAGAGGATTAGGAACTCCTAAAGTTAAAACTGAACCAGTATCTATAGTAAAACCAGGTGAAACTGAAGAGCAAAGATTAGCGCGGGAAAAGCGTGAAAGGATTGCAGCGCGTGCTGCGGCACGTAAGGATAGCGGAACAAAAGGTATTACGTTTTCTGATGGTGAAAGAAGTGGCCAGGCAGATACCAGAACTTTGAATGATCAAGTTCCTGTAGTTGCAGGAGAATCAGGTCCTGAAAATCTTTCTCCAGAACAAATAGCAAAGATTAAATCAATGAGTGATCGGCCAATAGCTTTTAAAGATTATGAAGAACATCCACTTTCTAATCCGGAATTGGTTGAAAAAGAGTTGACTCGAAATAGAGAACGACAAGCAGAAATAGAAAAATTAAGTAAAGAAGAAAATGATCCAAGCGTTAAAGATAGACTGGTAGAAGAGCTTTTTTATTTGAAACAACAAGAAGAAGTATTAATAAATAGCCAAGAATTTTTAGCATTTTGTCAAGAATCAAACTCAGAAGTTACTTTTACTGGTCCAGAACTAGAAAAAATATTTACTCTTTTGGATTTACCTTCTTTGTCTGAGGCCAATCTTGAAGAAATGTCTCTATACGAATTGGGAAATCTTAAGGGCTCTGTAATGCCATCAATAACGAATAAAAGTGGAGAGATTTATACATTTAAAGGAAGTTTGAAAATTGCTTTAAATTTTATTAATTCAATTGCAATAGATGGAAGTGTTGATCGTAAAAAAAGTGAAATAAGGTCAGTTAAAACTCAGGTTCTTGATTTTATTTTTCCAGAAGATAAAAAAGATATTTTAACAAATTATTTAGAAAATAGATTAAATGAAGTTTCTAGATTGTTGAGGATAAACTCATTAAAGAAAGATTTTTCTGAAGAAGGAATTGATTCAAAATCTCAGGAAGAGTTTTTACTCTTTTTAAAAAAAATAGATTATAAAAATGCTGATGAATTAAGTAAAACTTTTCAATTTGTTGAATCAAAAGAAAATTATAATGAAGAAAATTTATCAGCATTAGTAGATAATCTTTTAAGTTCAGCAAAAATTGGGCCAGAATTTCAAAAACTTATAAGTTCTAGGATTTTAGAAAATCTTGATAAAAAAGATCTTACTCCTGAGCAAAAGCAGTTTGTTGAAAAAATAATTAAACAGACTGAGACTTTTTCAAATCTTAAGGCGCAAGCAACTGAGGCAATTAATGCCAATGATGTTGTGCGTATGCAAGAACTGCAGGATGAACTAAGAGATTGCTACGAAGATATTATTAGAAATAATTGGAAAGATGAAACATCAACTACGATTGATGGTGATTTTCTTAAAAGTATGCGTACATCAATAAATGAGTTGCTTCAACAATTTAATCAAAAAGCTCAATCATTTGTAGGTGCTGCAAAAGGGGGTAAAAGTTTTACTAATCGGGTAAAGTATAGGTTTAAGCGATTGTTTATTAGAGTAAAAAATTTTCCAAAATTAAAATATCGCTCTGAAAGTTCTGGAAACAAAGCCGATTTTGGACTAGATTTAGTTGATTTTAAAAAAGCTGCAACAGATGGGTATGTTGCAACATTAAAGGAAAAATCTGAAAGGCTCGCTAACGTATTACGTAATGCTCAAGATTCTGCATTAAGCCCAGAGGCGACAACCCAGGCTCTTAAGGATTTAAAAGATCAAATGAAAACTTTTGATTTTGTTGTGCAGGAAGTTCTCGCTCTTCAGGGTATAGCATCTTTAGGGGGAACTTTACCTAAAGCAATGGTCAGAGAAGCTTTTAAGGTTTCTGATTTGCCGGATGTTGCTTCTTTTGATAGTACTTTTTTATTTAACTTACAAAAAGCTTCTGGTTCAAGACGATATAAAAATCTTATGATTGGACTATTAGAAATGGATGGTTCTAATCCAAAATTAATAGAGAAAATTTCTACTAATGTTATAGATCTTGGTCTAGAGGAGAAAAAAGTTGTGGAAAATTTATTTAAAATATGGCGAAATAAATTTACTAATCAAAAAATTTTAGGTGAGTCAAGCTCAATTTCTTTAACAAATCTTCCTGATTTGCGATTATTGGCAGAGTTTAATGGCGCATCGCCTGAATTTATGAATGTATTAAGAACGCCAGAAACAGCGCAGTATGCAGTTGATGGTTATAAGGGAGATGTAGCGGTTCCTTCTGGTCAGGCAAAATCGATAGTAACGCAACTTTCGTTATTTATTAAAAATATCACGGCAGCAAAGAATTTGTTGGCAGAAGAAGCTACTCGCTTAAGGACTGGTAGTACCTGAGAAGCATAAAGAATAAAAATATTGAGGAGACGATTGGTAAAAAAGTATTTTTTTGTGTTTATGGCGATATTGGTTTTGGATGTTCAAACGGCTGAGGTAGAAGGGTTAACATTCCAGCTTCGAGAAATTGATAAAGATCGAATAAGCCGTATGCATTTTATATCAACAGAGCCCGTAAAGCCTTTAGGTAGAGGTAGACAATTTTTAAATTATTTAAAAACCAAATTTACTCCTTCTCCTGTAGTTGAAGGTCAAGGTTTAAAGAGCCCATCTTTGCTTCAAGTACCTATAAAACAAAATTCTGTTTCTACATTAACTCCACAGGAAATACAGAAGTTACAAACAGAGGGAGCATCGGCTCTTTTTGATTCAAGCCGAGTATATAGGAATATTGATTTAGATCCCGAATTAGTTTTTAAGAATGTCAAAACTAATAAAGGTTTTGATTTGTTTGATTATAAAAATGGTAGGCAGCCAAGGGTTGGTCATAGTCTTTTAATTGATGATTTGGCGGAATTGTTGTTTTATAACAAAGAAGAAGTGAGAGTTGAAGCAAAAAGTTATTTAGAAGCAAGTAAAGATGCCTATCCAGATCAAGTGAATAGAATTCTGAATCTGTATAATGAATTTCTTTTACTTGAAAAACAGATTGATGATATTTTGAATAATCCTACACATACCAATAGTAAAGACGATAATGAGCAGGTTAGTAAAGAAATTCTGAGTTTTATTCAGAAGGTCCGTTATGAACGTTTAGATCAAAAATTTAAACAAATGATAATAAGCAGAGTATTTCCGAAAATTGCTGATCTTGAATTGGTTAAGCAAGGAAAATGGACCATAGTTGCCCCTGAACCTATTGCACCTGATCCAGTTATTAAAAAACCTAAATCTGATTTTTCTGTCGCATTATTGAAAGATTCATCATTTCCAGATATGGATATTCATATTTTTCAAACTTTAAATGATCAGCAAAAGCAAGACCTGAAAAACAGTTATTTGATGATGATTATTATTTTAAATTGGAGGTAGGGGCATTTAAGGGACAGCTAGAAATGTTTTTGAAAACAGGAAAGAATTCGGCTTCGTATAAAGATCAAACAAAAAAACAAGCTTTTTTGGATCAGATTTCTAAACAAAAATTGGAATATGAAAATTTGATAGAAAGTTTAAAAGAATTACATGATGATTTATTTGTTCAAAGCACACAGGCTCAATTAAAGCCTTTGTATGATCAGCTACTGGATTTTGAAAATAAGATAAAAAAATCTCAAGGTATTTTGAAATTTAAGACGGGTTTGTTAAAAGAAAATGGTCTTAAATTATTGAAAAAATTAAAGCTTATAAAAGCCCCAAAAATTATTCAATCGGATCCTCTTAATCTATTTTTAAAAGATCCGCTTCTCTTTTTACAAAATGAGTCTTTTGTGGTTCGAAATCAGCTCAGAAAATTTAAAGAAATATATCCAGAAAGCCTTGTGGATCAGCTTAAAGCTCTGAAAGAAAAAATTTCTACGCCTAAGTTTTCTTTAAAACAGGCAAAAATTAAACTTGCTCAGTGTGAAAATGAACAAAAAGTATTACAGGATTATAAGGTACTTTATGATACGTATACAGTATTGCAAAATTCAGAATTGTTTGCATTTGAACGAACAGTAAATAAAGAAGGGAAGGTTGTACCTTTAACTAATGAAGCAGTAGTAAGATTTATAGCAAAAGCTTTGGGCATTGGACTACTCGATGTTTTCTCTCTTTCTCGACAAGAATTGTATGATACGCTTATCGCAAAAGGAAAAACAAAAGGAGTGAATGAGGATCGGCGACATAGAGATTTATTACAGTTATTAAGCAATGATTTTTTGTGGGCCTTAGAGTTGCAAAAATTAGAGGGACATCCTGTTTCTATTGATCATGTACATGCAAATGCTCAATTAGTTAATTTTTCTGAATCATATCCACAGTTTAGTCAAGGGGCTGATATGCAATCAATTAATGCATTAATTAAGGATATAAGGAAAGGCTTAAAGCTTCCGGTTGAAGAACCTGTAGATGCTGTTGAAACAGTTCCAGTTACTGAACCTGCTGTTTCGTCTGATGATGATGATGTTTTTTATGATCCTGTTGAACCTTTTGTAGATCAAGGTGTTGTTCAAGCGCCGCCGCCTTCTATTAGTATTATCGAAGAAAAACCCACTGTTGATGAGCCGCCTGCGCTTAGTAAAGTGCGGTCAGATGGTGATCAAGATATTTATCATGATGCTCTTCCTCCAATTGAAACAGCGGCTGCCGATCCGGTTGAAGAATTGTCTTTGCCAGATGGATTTTCAAAAGAGGAGTTTCTTTCTTTGGTAGATCAAGTAGAAGGAACATTACCAACACGATCTACAGATGAAACAAGCCAGCTATTAGATATAAATCTAATCTCGAAGGAAATGATAAAAATTTTTAAGATTCTTACTACTCCTAAACAAAATGAAGCATTGCCTAGTATTACTGAGGTGAAGAACGAATTTACCAGCAAACTCTCTCAGCTAAATTTTTTCACTACCCCCAAACCAACTCTAGAACAGAAAAGGCTGGCGGTTATTGATCTCCAAATTTGTAAGGTTTTGGAGAAAAAACTTGATATTTTGAAGAAATTACAAGGTGATTTAAAGACATAGTTTTTTCAGCTTTACAATTAACTTTGTTTCTCAATTCTTTCAGCTTCGATTCTTTCAGCTTCCATTATTTCGGCGATTCTTTCAGCTTCCATTATTTCGGCGATTCTTTCAGCTTCGATTCTTTCAGCTTCGATTCTTTCGGCGTTTAATGCTTCTGTGACCGCATTTAAAAAATCTGTTGTCGATAAAACATTATCACGTCCAGGCCTTAAACTAGATAGTTCTGGCTCAGCTGGTTTTATTTGGTTTGCAAAGATAAAAAGTAAAGAGATAGTTAAAACTTTTTTTTTCATAGTGTTTTCCTTTTTTTAATAATTAAATTACGTATTTATGCATAAGTGTTTTTTTTGATTAGCCCATTTTAATAATATTATTGTGCTTCTTTTAGATGCAGTTATTTTTTTTATGGGTGATTTGTTCTCCTTCTTGATTAATAGCTAGCAATAGATGTAGAGCCATCAATACTTGTAGGGGAGTTGCTTCTTGTTGATGCACAATCATCTGTGCTTGGTGGGGCATTTCAGCGGTATGTAAATTGCTAGCAAAAATGGATAAGACAAATAAGGTAAAAATTTTTTTCTTCATAACGGTTATCTTTCGACATATAAATATGTAATTCTATTTGAGTATTATACATTTTTTTAAAAACAAATCAAAGCGGCATTGTGAGTATAAAGTTTAAAAAATAGAAAATTAAACTCGCAGTGCTTAGGGGTTAGTAGGCTTATTTCTCTCCGACGATTTTAAGAATTCTACAATGTTTTGGATGGTATGGAAGTCTTTTTGGCTATGTTGTGCGTACCAAAAAGAATTGTGACCTTTGGCATCTGGTATAACGGGGTTGGCTCCTGCATTAATAAGAAGATGTGTTATGACAACCAGACCATTTTGTGCTGCTATCATAAGTGGTGTTTGTTTTTCAATTGAAGATTGAGCATTAATGCTTCGATTCTTCTTTGCTTTTTCTAGTTGTTCCATAAAAAAATCGCTTGGTGATTGTCTTCCTTCATTATTTTTAACAGCTGTCATAAGGTCAGAGCTTTTTATGTTCGTACATAGACAAATGATCCCTAAAAATAATAAAGATTTTTTTCTTATAATTTTCATTTTTACTCCTCAGTGTTTCTGTTAGCGAAATCTGTAGCGATTTTAATGGCGTAGCGAGCAGCATTTCTAATCATAAAAATATATATTTTTTTATTTTGTAATTTGAGTGGGTGTAATTCAGCTTCAAGCTCCTTTAATCTATTGGTCAATTGGTCTGCAAATTTTTTTACTGCATCATCTGCTACTAATATAGATGATGCATGTAAACCAGAGTTAGTAAGACTTGTTAAAGCAACTAATATAAGTAAGTTTTTTTTCATGACCCTCTCCATTTTTTTAGGTTTGATAAAGCCTCTGTGTTTTAAATGCAGGCAGTGTTTGTCTTTGATATTGAGAATAACAAGGTGGTTTTCACTATGTCAATAATATTCAAATAGAAATAAATTATTTACATAGAATAGGCTTGTTATTTCCTGAAAAATGGTTGATTTTATGCAGAATTGCGCTCTTTGTCGGTTAAAGTAGTACTTTGTAGCGGGTGGCTCTTCCTACGCCTAAACGTTGAAGTTTTTTAAGTTCGACAAGGCGTTTGATAACCGACTCGGTCGTTCTATCAGCAAGCCCTAAAGCCGCAATTGCATCCTTTCGGCTAAATAATTTGGCAGAATTTTCAGTAGCCCATTGTAAAAGAGCGAGTTGATTATCAGAAAGGGAAAGTTCAATAGATCGATCTGTTTGAAGAATTCTAAGAGCTTCTTCTGCCTGTAGTTCAAGTGATTGTAAAAAGAATAAGATCCAAGGAGAAACATCTTCATCGGGAGTTTTCCAACTTTTTTGTGTTTTGTTGAGAGCAAGATAATAATCTGCTTTACGAGCTTCAACAATGCGTTCGTGCGATACCACGGGTACGAACAAGTACTCTTTTTGTAGGAGCATAAGATTGGTAAGGAGCCTGCTTGTTCTTCCGTTACCATCTTGGAATGGGTGAATGGCGAGATATTCGAAAATAAAGTTCGCAATTAAAATAAGAGGGTGCTTGATTTTGTGCGCGTCTGCCCATTGATACCATTCAATAAGCTCTTGCATCTCTTTTTTTACGAGATGTGGTGGCGTTGGGTCAAAGACAACTCCTACAACATTGCCTGCATGATCTTTTGCTTCTACGCGATTTGATCCAACTTTATAGCGGCCTTTATGATGGAGATCCTTATCGGTGTGGCGTAAGAGATCCGCATGAAGGGTGAGGATTGCATTTTCGGTTAGAGGCATCTTTTGGTAGTGAGAAAAAATCAGCTCTAATACTTCAAGGTATCCGGCGACCTCTTGTTGGTCGCGTGTTTTAAATTTTTGGATACGGAGATTTTTGTAAAGATTTTCAACTTCTTGATCGGTAAGCCGATTACCCTCGATTCTGTTTGAAGAACCGGTAGAAGTTACGATTACCGAGTGCATGAGTTGTTCAATAGTTTGAGGTAATAAGTGGGCGGTAATTCTCCAGCTGTTTTTTACCCCATCGATTACTGCAATCGTTTCGTATATTTTTTCAACCATTTCAGCCTTAAAGTTCAATCGAGTGGTTAAGCGAAAATGTTTCCAATTCATAGTTTTCCTTTCTCTCGTAGTGTCTATGTGAGATTATGTGAGATTGTGTGAGTAAAGTCAACAATTGCATCTTCAGGAGCTTATTTTTCGGATGTTTTTGTTTAGGAAAATGCTTTGCGAGATTATGTGAGATCGTGTGAATAAAAATAATTTTTTAGCGCTCTTAAATGAAAAAAGGCAGGTTTTTTAGGCCTGCCTTTTTAACTTGATTTAAAAAATAGCTTATTTTTTCGGTACGGTCATAGGGCGCCTGTCGGTAGAGCTTATAAGTGCTTTGAGTTGTTCTTGTCCCTTTTTCTTATCAGCTGGTTTCTTACTAATAAGCATCTGCGCAATGGCGTCTATTTGTTTTGGGTCTCTTTTGTCGTTGGATTCGGCGAGCTTTAAAGTATAACCAAGAAGCTGTTCGTATTCAGCGTCTTTGAATCCATACTGTTTTGCCTTTTTGGCTAACGTAGCTCTCCATTCCTCTTCTTCTCGCATACTTTGCATGCGCTTTGATCTATCTGCCATCATGTGTCCGCCTGCTCCGATGAGTTCTAAATTCATATAGATATCATCATACCATTTAGCTGTTCCGAGAACTTCTTCGATACACTCTCTAACCCATTTTTTATTTTTTAATTCTGTGATTCGTTGCAAGGCGTTGTCAAAATTTGTCCTATGAGTAGCGGTTGGAGTTTCGTTATAACTATAGATTGCATTCCACAGTTGGATCATAGGATTTTTTAATGGTTGTTGCCTTACTTTTGCGTTCATGGTGCCGCTGGTTAGAGCCAGTGCGGTTAAAAGTAGTAACTGTTTCTTCATAACGTTTTCTCCTGTGAGATTTTCTGAGCGGCACCTTACCGCTCTCTTGGTATTCAAAGTAACAATTACTCTCCTTTTTGGTCTAGGGTATCTATGAAATAAGTACCGTATCAGGCTGTACTGAGCAACCACTGCCGTATGCGGGCAGCACCAAACGGGATACTTGTCTATCTCTTTGGAATCTAGGACACAAACTTGCAGTTTGACCGCTTTTTACGGATACAGCCCCGGAAACAAGTTTCCTTGCGCATCTGCCGTTCCGGCATAAGCTTGGGATATCCTAATACGGTACTTTTTTTATAAATCAATTCAGTGTCATTCCCTGTCTCCGTTCCTATGGAACTACTTCAGGCTATGCCAGCAAATATAAACAAGCGGCATAAGCCCAACGAAGCTTTGGCGAAGAGCGGGTAAGGGAATCTACGAATAAATAAGTACCGTATCAGGCTGTACTGACCAACCACCGCGAAGCTCGTGGGTGTGGGAGAAAGCAGCATATTTCTTGTGCTTCGAATAACAGGCTCGCTTTTGTGTCGTAGCCGTAAAAAAGAGATAAAACGGAACTGTTTTTGTATAGGTTTTTAGGAGGTGTACAAGCACCTCCTAAATGCACCGAGCACAGCGGATGGTTACGTCCGGGACTACCGTTGATGACTGTAAAAAATAGGTTCTACTCAGTTATGTCTGCATCGATAGTGTCACTGCTTGCTTTTGCTTGTGCATCAGCAGCAGCGTGTTGTGCGTCAGGTTGTTGTCCTGCTTCTTGAGCTTGTTTTTCTTTATACATTTGTTCAGCAACTTTGTGTGAAGCTTGCATAAGATCGTTTGCTGCTTTTTCAAGTTCTTCAGGGTTGTTAGCGTGCTCAACGAGTTTTTCTTTTGCAGTTTCTATTGCAGCTTTTACTTTAGTTGCTTCTTCTTGATCAATTTTGTCTGAGTGTTGTGACAAGGTGCGTTCAACATCATGAATAAGACCGTCAAGTTTGTTATGTTTTTCTGCGATGTCTTTTTTCAATTTGTCTTCAGCTTCGTGTTCTTGTGCATCTTTAACCATCTTTTCGATTTCTTTTTCAGAAAGTCCGCTAGAGCTGGTAATGGTGATGTGTTGAGTTTTTCCAGTTCCTTTATCTTTTGCAGAAACATTTACAATGCCGTTTGCATCGATATCAAAAGTAACTTCGATTTGTGGAACGCCACGAGGAGCAGAAGGAATACCATCGAGTTTGAACTGGCCGAGATTTTTGTTATCACGTGCCATTTGACGTTCGCCTTGGTACACAGAAATATCTACAGCAGGTTGGTTGTCTTCAGCGGTTGAAAATACTTGTGAACGCTTGGTTGGAATAGTTGTGTTACGTTCGATCATTTTTGTAAAAACACCGCCCATGGTTTCGATACCAAGAGAAAGAGGAGTTACGTCAAGGAGTAAAACGTCAGTAACATCACCAGCAAGAACACCACCTTGAATTGCAGCTCCAAGAGATACTACTTCATCAGGGTTTACTGAGCGTGAAGGTTCTTTACCGAAAAAGTCTTTTACGAGTTGTTGTACTTTTGGAATACGAGTTGAACCACCAACAAGAATTACTTCTTTGATTTCTTCTTTTGAAAGACCAGCATCTTGCATAGCTTTTTTACATGGCTCAAGAAGGCGATCGAAAATATCAGAGCAAAGGCTTTCTAGTTTTGTACGAGAAAGTTTAATGCTCAAATGTTTAGGCCCAGTAGCATCAGCAGTAATGTAAGGAAGATTGATTTCTGTTTCATGCAAAGTTGAAAGTTCACACTTTGCTTTTTCGCCAGCTTCTTTTAAGCGCTGTAATGCCATTTTATCTTTTTTAAGATCAACGCCATTCGTTTTTTGAAATTCAGCAACAAGGAAATCGATAATACGTTGATCGATATCATCACCACCAAGATGAGTGTCCCCATTGGTTGAGCGAACTTCGATAACTCCATCATTGATTTCGAGAATTGAAACGTCGAACGTTCCACCACCAAAGTCAAAAACAGCCAAGGTTCCTTGTTTTTTCTTGTCTTGACCGTAGGCTAGGGCTGCCGCTGTTGGTTCGTTGATGATTCGTTTTACATCAAGTCCAGCGATTTTACCGGCATCCTTAGTTGCTTGACGTTGAGAGTCATTGAAATAAGCAGGGACAGTGATGACGGCTTCGGTTATTGTTTCACCAATGTAATCTTCAGCAACTTGTTTTAAGTTGCTCAAAATAGCAGCTGAAATCTCTTGCGGTGTGTATCCTTTACCTTGCGCAATTATTTCTACATCGCCATTTGAGCGTTTGCCGATCTTATAAGGGAGGTTTTTAGCATCTCCAGATACTTCGTCAAACTTATGACCAATGAAACGCTTTGCGGAGAAAATAGTGTTTTCTGGATTGGTTACAGCTTGGCGCTTTGCAAGAACCCCAACTAAACGATTGCCGTCTTTATCAAAGGCAACAATTGAAGGAGTGGTGTTGTTACCTTCCTTGTTTGGGATAACTTTGGCAGTTCCGCCTTCCATGAACGAGACTACTGAGTTGGTGGTACCAAGATCGATACCGATTATTTTTTTAGCCATCTTAAGTCCTTTGTTTTTAAAAAAAAGTCATATTACCTTAGTAAGATTGACTAAGATTTTATACTTCTTATTTAGAAAGTAAAGGCTAGATTTTTATTGTATTCATCGAATAAGGGGCCAGCTGTTTTTTGAGATAAGTTTTTGAAAGGGTATGGCGTATAATTCAAGCATTTGTTAACATGCTAGAAAAACTTTGGTTTTTCTAGCTGTTTATGGGCTTCTTTTGACTATTTATTTGTTTTTTGGTTGAGTCTGTTTTGGAAGACGACTTTCTCTTTTTAAAAATAAATTTTTGTTCTGTTTTTTCTCTTTTTTAAAGTTGAGTGGTTTATGCTCATATTACGTTAACTTTTGTTAATGAAAGAGCCGTTTGAATTCTAGTTAGGGCTTTTTTTTTAAGGCTTTAAAATTTTTATAAGAAGAGCCAGGTAAGCTCTTTCTTTTTACGTATTAGCTGCCCCCCCTGATGCTCGATTTAATCGCACGCGCAGCGTACTCCACCTTCACCCCTGCTCCCTTTATGGGCTATCGAAGGGAAGCTATCGAGGGAGAGGGGATCGTCTCCGTATCTTTTTATAAGGACTATTGATTATTAAGAAAGAGCTGTTTGTTCTTTTGACTAGGTTTATGTTGATTACGTTTATTAAGTTTATGTTGATTAGGTTTATAAGGATTATTTTCTTATTACCTCTACAGGGATTTACTTGATTTAAAGAAGAAGCGAATGGGTAGAAAAGGAAGAAACGAGTAGGCGTAGGCGAAAGGTTGAAGGTTATGGTAAAAGTTTAATTGTTACTAAAAGGGATTACGCCTATGGAGTTAAAACAGACTCACTTATAAATGTAAGGGACTCACCCGTACCAATTGCACGTACACGATAACTACGTAATGCGCGCGGACATTATAACGGGATAAGAGTTATAAAAAGATTATCTTCTTTTTAATTTTAAAAGTTTATTGAAACACAAAAAGGTAAAAGGGGGCGGGTTGACTAAGGATATACTTTTTTTAAGAACAAAGTTTAAGATGAATTTTTAATTATTTTTTAAAGAAGGAGAAAATAATGAAATATTCCTATAAGGCTCGTGCGCGACTTTTTTTTTCAGCTCTACTTTTGTTAGCTAGTTGTTTGGTGGCAAGAGCAATAGATGATAATGATAGAAGTAAAAAGGTTAAAGGTTATCCAGAAATTATAAATGATGATGGGTTGCTAGATAAAACCTTTGGAAATCTAGGGATGACACTTACTGGTTTAGGTGAAAATTTTTCTGTTGGGGCACAGTGTTTGGCTGTGCAGGCTGATGGGAAATTAGTGGTAGCTGGTTATGTGAATGGAGGAAACGCTGTATTGCTGGTGAGCCGTTACACGAAAGAAGGAAATATTGACACGAGTTTTGGTGGGGGTAAGGGCACAATTCTTACTCCTGTAGGCGATGGTTCTTTGTGCAGTGGTAATGCTATTGCTGTGCAAAAAGATGGAAAAATAGTAGTGACTGGGACAACAAGGATAACTAAAGCTAATCATTTTACTAGGCGGCTTTTTGTGGTGAGATATACGGCTTTAGGCGCTATGGACACTGATTTTGGCGATAACGGTTTGGTTCTTGTAGGGGGAATTTGTTGTGGTAATGCTATTGCCGTGCAGGCTGATGGAAAAATAGTAGTAGTTGGGTCTACTTATGGTATTATTTGTAAAATGGCCATAGCACGGTTTACGGAATCTGGAAAACTGGATGCAAGTTTTGGTCTAAATGGCGTAACTATTACCTCTGTTGGTGAAGAATCCTGGCAAAAATTTTCTGGTATTGCCTTGCAACCTGATGGAAAAATAGTAGCGGTAGGAAATTTAGGCTATAGGTTGATCGTTGCTCGATACACTACCGATGGGATAGTAGACAAAAGTTTTGGGACTGACGGGTTAACTATTACATTGATAGGTAAAAACACAAATGGGCGGGGCGTTGCTTTACAGAGTGATGGTTCGATCATAGTCGTTGGGGATGCAACTCTTGCTAATCTTGAATCCTTTGTGGCTCGCTACAACACTCTAGGAAAACTGGATGAAAGCTTCGGGTATCACGGTTCAAGGGTTATCTCTTTGGGGAAAATTACGATTGGTAGAGGGGTTGTTTTACAAGCTGATGGTAAAATAGTAGTGGTTGGGGATGTTAGTGATGGTACTACTACTACAAAATTGGCGTTAACTCGGTACCTATCATCAGGATGGCATGATCTAAATTTTGGTAACTACGGTTCTAATCTTACTTCATTTGGTAAAGATACAAATATCTATGGTCATGCTATAGCTTCTCAATCTGACGGTAAAATAGTAGTTGCGGGCAATGGGCTTGGTAAGCTCTTTGTGGCTCGTTACCATACTGAAAATGAAGCGATAGTTGATGCGTATTAGGTATTGGCAAAATTCTTAAGGAAAAAACATGTCAATAAGAATATTAATTCTTGTGTTCGTAAGCTTACACTCTTGTTTGTTAGCAGCAATGGATTACAACGGCAATCCGATAAGTAAGAATGGCAGTATTACCATTACTCCACGAACATCTTCTGCGATTCTTGCTGGTTACACACAGGCCATAAACTTTGATGGGATGTTAGATCAAACATTTGGGTCTGGGGGCTCAACCCTTACAGCTTTAGGTAATGGTGCTTTTACAGCTGCTCAAGCTCTTGCCTTGCAGCCTGATGGTAAACTAGTAGTAGCTGGTTATGCACAAGTTGCTGGAGCTGCTTATCAATTAGTGGTAGCTCGCTATACACCTTCAGGACTACTTGATCTTAGTTTTGGGACGAATGGCTCAACCCTTACTCCTTTAGCTAATGGTGCTTTTACAGCTGCTCGAGCTATTGCGTTGCAGCCTGATGGTAAATTAGTGGTAGCTGGTTATGCGCAAGTTGCCGGTGGTGGTAATCAATTATTTGTAGCTCGGTATACAACAGCAGGGATACTTGATCACAGTTTTGG
>Ga0114967_10001461_pt1 | contig 19731 bp, 13 predicted proteins | sample M_130628_MF_Meta_FD_92639 | JGI IMG/M metagenome (GOLD analysis project Ga0114967, IMG submission 92639) | Freshwater microbial communities from Lake Montjoie, Canada to study carbon cycling - M_130628_MF_MetaG | ecosystem: Environmental > Aquatic > Freshwater > Lake | place: Lake Montjoie... | reverse complement strand
TAGAAGCAAATTATAATTGTAGAATAAACTGATTGTTATAGATATGTATACCTTTTCAAGTAAATTAAAAACTTTTTCTTTCGTCTTAATGCTCGTAGGAGTATTAGGAATTGGGTATGGTTTCTTTACCGCACCAAAAACAATTCAAGACGTAGAAACAATTCTAGCTTCTGAAAGTCATGAGCACGGAACAGCGCATAATGCACATGCTGTTGAAAAACATGATGTTAAAGCTGAAGCGGAGCATAAAGAACACCTTGAACATGTGTTCCACCAATTGCAAAATAAACCATGGGCTGCTTTGTATGTAGCTTGTATCTTTATAATGTTGATTTCTATGGGTGCATTGGCATTCTACGCAATCCAACAAGTGGCGCAAGCTGGATGGTCTCCAGTATTGTTCCGAGTAATGCAAGGCGTTACTTCGTACTTATTGCCTGGATCAATCATTTTCTTTCTAATACTTGTGCTTTCTGGATTACATTTCAACCACTTGTTTGTTTGGATGAATGAAGGTGTAACGGAAGTGGGTAGCAAAAATTACGACCACATGATTGCTGGAAAATCAGGATATTTGAATTTCCCGTTCTGGATTATTAGAGCAGCAATTTTTATTGCAGGTTGGAATCTTTACCGTTATTTGTCGCGCAAAAACTGTTTAGCGCAAGACGAAGCTAGTGACAATACGTTCTACAAAAAGAACTTTAAAATGTCTGCTGCATTCCTTGTGTTTTTCATTGTTTCTGAATCAATCATGTCTTGGGATTGGATCATGTCACTAGACCCACATTGGTTTAGTACTTTATTTGGATGGTATGTATTTGCTAGTTTCTTTGTAAGTGGTATCACTACTATTCAATTAGTAACAATCTATCTTAAGTCGAAAGGGTACTTGGAAAACGTAAATTCTAGTCATATCCACGATTTATCAAAATTCATGTTCGGTATCAGTGTATTCTGGACTTACTTGTGGTTCTCGCAATTTATGTTAATTTGGTATGCCAATATTCCTGAGGAAGTTACTTATTTTAAAATGAGAATTGAGCATTTCAATTTACCGTTCTTCGGTGCAGTTGTTTTAAACTTCATAATTCCAATATTACTTTTAATCAATACAGATTTTAAACGTGTCTATTGGATTATCGTGATGGCTGGAATCATTATCTTATTCGGACACTATGTAGACTTCTTCAATATGATTATGCCTGCTACGGTAGGTGATCAATGGTTTATTGGAGTGCCAGAAATAGGAGCATTAATGTTCTTTATTGGATTGTTCATATTTGTAGTATTCACTACATTGACCAAAGCTCCTTTAGTTCCAAAACGTAATCCTTTCATTGAAGAAAGTAAACATTTTCATTATTAATATTTAAAGTAAATCTCAAATGACAACTCTTTTGGTACTTATAGTTGTAGTTTTATTGGCAGTTGCCTTATGGCAGTTAACTAAAATATTCGACTTAACTCAAGTAGGTGGAAATGTGAATACCACTCAAGTGGCAAACGATAACGATAACAAAGTTAACGGTTACTTAATGTTCGGTTTTTTAGGTTTCATTTACCTTACTACTATCTTCTGTCTTTGGAATTATAGTAAGTTTCCTTTAATTGGTGATGCTGCTTCTGCTCATGGTCCTCAAGTAGATAACTTGATGGTAATGTCATTGGTGCTGATATTTTTTGTACAAACCATTACACAAGCTTTGTTGCATTACTTTGCATTCAAATACAGAGGGAAACAAGGTCAAAAAGCACTATATTTTGCCGATAATAACAAACTAGAATTTATCTGGAGTGTTATACCCGCAATAGTTTTAGCAGGGTTGATTTTATACGGACTCTATGATTGGACCAATATTATGTTTGTCGATCAGAAAGATAAAGACAATGCAATCGTAATCGAATTGTATGCTCAGCAGTTTAAATGGGAAGCAAGATATGCAGGGAAAGATAATGTGCTTGGAAAAGCAAACGTACGTTATATTGAAGGGGTAAATAATTTAGGAGTAGATTTATCAGATCCTAATGCACAAGATGATTTTTCAGTAACAGAACTTCATATCCCAAAAGGAAAGAGAATCATTTTCAAAATGCGTTCCCAAGACGTGTTGCACTCAGCTTATATGCCCCATTTTAGAGCGCAAATGAATTGTGTTCCCGGGATGGTGACTACTTTCTCTTATATTCCTACTGTAACTACGGCTGAAATGAGAGAAAAGCCAGTAATGATTGAAAAAGTGGCGCACATTAATGACTTAAGAACAAAGAAAAGTGCTGCTCTGGTAGCCGATGGCCAACCAGGTTTAGACCCTTACACGTTCGACTTTTTGTTGTTGTGTAATAAAATTTGTGGAGCTTCTCATTACAATATGCAAATGAAAATAGTAGTGGATTCTCCAGAAGAATATAGAGCATGGTTAAAAGAAAACCAAGAAAAAACAATTGTACTTGCAGTTAAAAATGCCGCGGCTGAAGCTAAAAAAGAGGAAGCTGGAACAGGCGTTAAAGACACAACTTCTTCTAAAAGCAAAGACACTTCAATTGTTGCGGCAGCAGTCGAAATGAAATAAATAATAAAATTTAAAAGTTAACCTATATGTCAGCAGAAGCTCACAACCACGATCACAGTCACGACCACGAACACCACCATAAAGATACGTTCATTACTAAGTACATTTTTAGTATTGACCATAAAATGATCGCTAAGCAGTACTTAATTACTGGGATCATTATGGGTATAATTGGGGTAGGTATGTCAATGCTATTTAGAATGCAATTAGCATGGCCTGAAGAATCATTTAAGGTTTTTAGTTTTTTCTTAGGAGAAAAAATGGCACCGGGTGGAGTGATGTCAAATGAAACCTATCTTTCCTTGATTACCATTCACGGAACAATCATGGTGTTCTTTGTATTAACAGCTGCTTTGAGCGGTACTTTTAGTAATTTGTTAATTCCATTGCAATGCGGTGCGAGAGATATGGCCTCTGGATTATTAAATATGATCTCGTATTGGCTATTTTTCCTTTCAAGTGTTATTATGGTTTCGTCTTTGTTTGTGGAATCAGGTCCTGCTTCAGCAGGGTGGACGATCTATCCTCCATTAAGTGCATTACCCCAAGCAATATCAGGTTCAGGAACTGGAATGACATTGTGGTTAGTTTCGATGGCAATATTTATCGCCGCGTCCTTGTTAGGTTCGTTAAATTATATTGTGACCGTAATCAATTTAAGAACGACAGGAATGTCAATGACTAGATTGCCTTTAACAATTTGGGCGTTCTTTGTAACAGCAATTATTGGAGTTATTTCATTTCCGGTTTTATTGTCAGCAGCCTTGATGTTGATCATGGATAGAAGTTTTGGAACTTCGTTCTTCTTGTCAGATATTTATATCGCCGGTGAAGTACTACATTATCAAGGGGGTTCACCCGTTTTATTCGAGCACCTATTCTGGTTCTTAGGGCACCCTGAGGTATACATCATCTTACTTCCTGCATTGGGAATCACGTCCGAAATTATTGCAACGAACTCACGTAAACCAATCTTTGGATACAGAGCGATGATCATGTCTATCATTGCCATCGCTTTCTTGTCCACCATCGTTTGGGGTCACCATATGTTCATCTCTGGAATGAATCCTTTCTTAGGTTCAGTGTTTACGTTCACTACGTTATTGATTGCAATTCCTTCGGCAGTAAAAGCCTTCAACTATATTACGACACTATGGAAAGGTAACCTTCAGTTAAACCCGGCAATGCTATTCTCTATTGGTTTAGTATCTACCTTTATTACTGGTGGTTTAACGGGGCTTATCCTTGGAGATAGTACACTTGACATCAACGTTCACGATACTTACTTCGTAGTAGCACACTTCCACTTAGTAATGGGTATCTCTGCGCTTTACGGAATGTTCGCAGGAATCTACCATTGGTTCCCGAAAATGTTCGGAAGAATGTTAAATAAAAATTTAGGGTACATCCACTTTTGGGTAACGGCAGTTTGTGCCTATGGAGTGTTTTTCCCAATGCACTTCATCGGAATGGCTGGTCTACCAAGAAGGTATTATACAAATACTAACTTCCCATTATTTGATGATTTGCAAAATGTCAATGTTATTATTACCGTGTTCGCTCTAGTAGGAGGTGCATTCCAGTTAGTGTTTATTTACAATTTCTTCAGTAGTATTTTTTACGGTAAGAGAAGTGTTCAAAATCCATGGAAATCCAATACGTTAGAATGGACTGCCCCAGTAGAACATATGCACGGAAACTGGCCAGGTGAGATTCCTCATGTTTACAGATGGCCGTACGATTATAGTAAACCTGGTCATGATGATGATTTTGTACCGCAAAATGTACCAATGAAAGAAGGGGAAGAAGTATTACACCACTAAGCTTTCCGTTAACTATAAAAAATGCCTTTCCTAATCGAAAGGCATTTTTATTTGCATCCAAACTTTGTTATATATTTGTAAGATGAACGAAAATCTCAATCCTACTAATTCTAATTTTAATCCAGAAGAGCTTGACCTTGAGAAAAAGTTAAGGCCACTATCTTTTGATGACTTTACCGGACAAGAGCAGGTGCTAGAAAACCTCAAAGTATTCGTAGAAGCCGCCAATCAAAGAAATGAGGCATTAGACCACACGCTCTTTCACGGCCCTCCCGGTTTAGGGAAAACTACCTTAGCTAATATTTTAGCCAATGAATTAGGAGTAGGAATAAAGATTACTTCAGGTCCTGTTTTAGATAAACCTGGAGATCTCGCTGGGCTATTAACAAACCTAGAAGATAGAGACGTACTTTTTATTGACGAAATTCACCGTCTTAGCCCTGTCGTAGAAGAATACCTTTACTCGGCTATGGAGGATTTTAAAATTGATATCATGATTGAATCGGGTCCAAACGCGCGAACGGTCCAAATCAACCTAAATCCTTTTACACTTGTGGGGGCAACTACCCGTTCAGGATTACTGACAGCGCCGATGAGAGCACGTTTCGGAATTCAAAGCCGATTGCAGTATTACAACACAGAACTACTTACTACAATCGTACAACGAAGTTCAAGCATATTAAAAATGCCTATCACCATGGAAGCAGCTATTGAAATAGCAGGTAGAAGCAGAGGTACTCCACGTATCGCGAATGCTTTACTCCGTAGAGTTCGTGATTTCGCCCAAATCAAAGGGAACGGTAAGATAGATATTGAAATTGCACGCTTTTCTTTAAAAGCATTACATGTCGACGCCCATGGTTTAGATGAAATGGACAATAAAATACTAACAACCATCATCGATAAGTTTAAAGGTGGGCCAGTAGGTCTTTCAACGTTGGCTACCGCAGTATCCGAAAGTGGGGAAACTATTGAAGAAGTATACGAACCTTTTTTAATCCAAGAAGGCTTCATCATCAGAACGCCTCGAGGGCGAGAAGTAACCGAAAAGGCTTATACGCATTTAGGCCGAATCAAAACCAATATCCAAGGAGGTTTATTTTGATCAACAGCAAAGAGAAATATACCCAACTCATAAAAACCGAAGCCCAACGCCTCGGTTTTTTCTCTTGTGGTATAGCTAAAGCCGGCTTCCTAGAAGAGGAAGCGCCTAGATTAGAAAAATGGTTAAAACAAAACCAACACGGGACTATGACGTTTATGGAGGATCATTTTGATAAACGACTGGATCCAACGTTACTTGTGCCTGACTCTAAAAGCGTCATTTCCCTACTAATGAATTATTACCCAGCTGAAGTCCAAAACCAAGACTCCTACAAGATTTCAAAATACGCCTACGGAAAAGACTATCACAATGTCATAAAAAGAAAAGTAGTCAAACTACTCAAAGCCATTAAAAGAGAAATAGGTGAGGTGTCGGGTAGAGCTTTTATCGATATCGCACCAATAATGGATAAGGCGTGGGCAGCAAAAAGTGGTTTAGGGTGGATCGGGAAAAATAGTAATTTAATCACTCGCCAAGTAGGCTCCTATTATTTTATTGCCGAACTAATTATCGATCTAGAATTACAATACGATAACCCAACAACCGATCATTGCGGTACTTGTACCGCCTGTATCGATGCCTGCCCTACTCAGGCCATTGTGCAACCCTATGTAGTCGACGGCAGCAAATGTATTTCCTATTTTACGATCGAGTTAAAAGGCAATATGCCACAAGAAATGAAGGGGAAGATGGATGATTGGATTTTCGGTTGCGACGTGTGTCAGGATGTTTGCCCATGGAATAAGTTCGCAAAACCACATAGCGAACCCGCTTTTAACCCCTACCCAGAACTGCTAGCATATTCTAAAAAAGAATGGGAAGAAATTACCGCAGAGACCTTCGCCAAAGTGTTTATTAATTCTCCCTTGAAACGAACACAAATCGAAGGGCTAAAACGAAACATAAACTTTATAAAGTAGACTCTCTAGCGATTATTGCCGTGTCCAATTCAATGGTACGTGGTACAAAAGGTACAAGTTCTTTTCTCGCATGCATCTCCTCCAGCAATAATCCAAAAGATTGAACACCCATCTCAAAGCTTGGTTGATCTATGGTACTCAATTTTGGCGTAATAACTTGTGACATGAACCAATTGCTAAAGCCAATTATTTTCACTTGCTCTGGAACACGAATAGCGACCTCATTAAAATGTGCAAGTACCCCTACCGCAACCAAGTCGGTAATTACAAAGATGCCGTCCACATCAGGATGATCATCAGCAATTTGTGCTGCAAATTCTTTTCCTTCTTCAAAAGTTACATTTTTACAGGTGTAAACCAACTTGGAGTCAAATGCAATATTGTACTTCTCTAATGCTTTTTTGTACCCTAAAAAACGGTCTATTGCATTTTGAGGATTGACGGGTCCCCGAATATGGGCGATTTTTTTGCATCCTTTCAAAATCAAATGCTCTACAGCATTAAAAGCAGCCTTCTGATCATTAATAATAACTTTAGAACAAGTAATGAGCTTTGATATCTTATCAAACATTACAAAGGGAACTCCTTTTCGAAGTATGTCTTTGATATGTTCGTCATCATTCGACTCATTCGAAAGGGACATGATAATACCATCTACACGTTTGTTCATCAAAAGCTCCACTTGCTTCTTCTCCAGCTCCAAAGATTCATTCGATTGCAAGATAATCACCAAGTATCCGTTTTTTTCCGCTTCGTCAATAATGCCATTAATGACACTAGAGAAAAAATGATGCACAACTTCCGGTATAATCAATCCTATGGTTCTAGATTCTTTAGTGCGAAGATTTACAGCAAAACTATTCGGAGTATAACTCAAAGAGTTGGCCAGCTCTAAAACTGCCTTTCTAGTTTTATCACTTACGTCAGGATAATTCTTCAAAGCTTTAGAAACAGTGGTTATCGAAATCCCTAAAGTTTCGGCAATTTGTTTTAAAGTGATGTCTCTCATAAAACAAATATCATAAAAAAATATCAATTTAGCATCGAAAACGTTTTCGGTGATTTCGAAAACGTTTTCGAAAATAATTTCATAATTAATTGTTAACTAAAAATATAAATTCGAAAAATAATCCAACAATAATTATTAATCAAACAAAATTACAAACGATGAAAAAAAGTACTTCATTTTTGAAAAAGTTGTCCTTATTAGTAGCAGTACTATGCGGGTCTATTGCTTTTTCTCAAAACAGTAGCTTATCAGGTAAAGTAACTGATGTAAAAGGAGAAACTGTTGCCGGAGCCAATGTTGTGTTAGACAACACTACCAAAGCAACAAAGACCGATGCCGATGGGAATTATTCCTTCTCAGGCTTAAACGATGGGTCAGCTTCTGTTACCGTGTCTTTTATCGGTTTAGCGACACAAAAAAAAGCAACTACGATTAACGGTAAAACTATTTTAGATTTCCAATTACAAGAGGATGCTAAATCACTAGACGAAGTGGTGGTTACCGGTGTAGTCAATCCTAGAAGCAAAATCAAATCAAGTGTTTCCATCACAACCTTGGATGTGAAACAAGTGGAACAATCTGCGCCAAGATCAACGGCCGAAATCTTCAGAACCATTCCAGGGATTCGCTCGGAATCATCAGGGGGTGAGGGTAATGCAAACATTGCCGTTCGTGGGGTGCCTATCTCTTCTGGTGGGTCTAAATATTTACAACTTCAAGAAGACGGTTTACCAGTACTTCTTTTCGGCGATATCGCTTTTGCTACCGCTGATATCTTTACAAGATTCGATAGAAATATCGCAAAAATTGAAGCTATCCGAGGTGGGTCTGCTTCTGTTTTGTCATCAAATGCTCCAGGTGGTATCATCAACTTTATTAGTAAAACAGGGAAAACAGAAGGCGGAACTATGGCTTCTAGCTTTGGTTTAGATTACAATGATTTTAGAACCGATTTAGAATATGGTGCACGTATTGGTGACGGACTTTATTTCCATGCCGGTGGGTTCTATAGAACAGGTGAAGGGGTAAGAAGCCCGGGCTTTACAGCCAATAATGGTGGACAATTTAAACTTAATGTAACCAAAGAATTTGAAAAAGGAGCAGTAACCGTTTATGCTAAATTCTTAAACGATAGAGCCGCAGCTTATATGCCTATGCCAATGCAGGTATCAGGTACTAATGCGAGTCCAAATTGGGGAAGTATTAGTGGCTACGACGCGACCTCGGGGGCAATGCAATCCATTTATTTGGATCACAATGTGGGCTTAGGACCTAATGGCGAATTAAGAAGAGCTAAAGTGTCTGACGGTATGCATCCGGTAACTAAAGCAATCGGAGTAAGTGCTAATTTCGAATTAGCAGAAGGTTGGAAAGTTACTGAAAATGGTCGCTTTGCGTCAAATAGTGGTTTATTCATTTCTCCATTCCCTGCCGAAGTAGCTTCTGCAGCAACAATTGCAAACTCCTTCGGCGCAGGCTCAACGCTGACGTATGCCAATGACGGAACTGCTTTCAATAATCCTAATGGATTAGTAGCGCGCATCCACATGTTCGATACGCAATTAAACAACATGGATAACTTCATGAATGATTTAAGAATTACCAAGAAATTTGATAAAATTGGATTAGGAGTTACGGCAGGGTATTTCAAATCAATCCAAAACATATCAATGTCTTGGTTGTGGAACTCGTACCTTCAAGAGGTATCTGACAATAACCCTCGTTTAATCAACGTAACTAGCGCGAGTGGAACCTTGTTGTCGGACAACGGATTATATGCTTATGGTACTCCAGCATGGGGGAATTTAGCAAGAAATTATGATACACAATACAACGTAGCAGCACCATATGCAAACATTTCATTCGACGCTACCGATAAACTTTCTATTGAAGGTGGAATTCGTTACGACAAAGGTCAAGTTAACGGTTCTTTCGCGGGAGGGACTTCTAAAGCGTATGATATCAACAACGATAACGTAATATCGGTTCCAGAACAAAACGTATTTGCGGTTAACACAACCAATGCGACAGCAGTGGACTACGAATACCACTATGTGTCTTACTCAGTAGGGGCTAATTATCTAATCGATGCAAATCAATCAGTGTTCGCAAGATACAGTAGAGGTGCTTCTGCCAAAGCTGATCGTATCCTATTCTCGGGTCTTGATTATCTTAACGGTGATAAAATCAATGCACTCGATTTCTTAAACCAAGCCGAAATTGGATACAAAAGAAAATTTGATAAAGGATATGTATATGCAACGTTTTTTAGTTCGAAAACAAACGAACAAGGAGGATACGAAGCGACTTCTAACAGCATCATCGATAACGATTATAAATCAATGGGTCTTGAGTTAGAGACTTCGTATAACGCGACTCAAAACTTAAATTTACGTGGTGGATTTACCTATACTAAAGCCGAAATTACAACAGGTGCTAACGAAGGAAAAGACCCAAGAAGACAACCAAAAATGATGTACAACTTCATTCCGTCTTATAAATTCTCGAAAAATAAAAATGCTGTAGGTTTAAGCTTTATCGGTCAAACAAAAGCATTTACACAAGACAGCAATCAACTAGTGATGGATGGATTCCTAATCGTTAACGGATTTGTTGATTTCGAATTGACCAAAGGGTTATCCCTAAACTTGGCAGGAAACAACTTATTCAACACTTTAGCCATTACAGAGGCTGAAGAAGGAAGCATCACCGAAAATACAGTAAACTACGTAAGAGCAAGACCGCTACCGGGAAGATCGGTATCTATGGCCCTGTCATACAAGTTTTAATAAGTTTTCATGTTTTAATTTGAGTAATTCCTATACCAACTAAAATTGGTATGGGAATTATTTTTAAAAAACAAATTCGCTACTTTTAGCTAAATTAATATTGGATTCTAATGATGAGCAAAAAAATAAACCTTAGTTTTTGGCAAATAATCAACATGAATGTTGGTTTTTTTGGTATTCAGTACAGCTTTGGTTTACAACAAAGTGCCGTGAATCCTATTTATGATTTCCTAGGGGCACACCCAGACCAAATTCCGTTGCTGAATTTAGCCGGACCCTTAACTGGGCTTCTAATCCAACCCCTAATTGGGGCTCTAAGCGATAAAACCTGGTCCCCAAAACTGGGAGGGAGAAGAAAGCCCTATTTTTTAATCGGAGCACTAATTTGCAGTGCCGCACTTTTTCTATTTCCATTCAGTAGCTCACTGTGGATGGCTGCGGGCTTACTTTGGATTTTAGATGCAGGAAACAATACCGCCATGGAACCATATCGAGCTTTTATAGCCGATAAATTAGACGAATCGCAACAACCCACCGGTTTTCAAGCCCAAAGTTTCTTTACAGGATTCGGACAAACCTTAGCCAACATATCCCTATTCATCTTCCCCTTACTTTTTATTGGGACGATAGGAAAATTACCCACTTGGGTTTTCGCCTCCTTCTTCCTGGGGTCCTTCTGTTCTATAGCCTCCGTTTGGTGGAGTGCTCATACAACCAAAGAAATTCCACCAACACCAGAGGAATTGCAGAAAATGAAGGCCGAACCCATAAGCCTACTCACACCTTTTTTAGATATTGCCAAAGCCGTAAAGGAAATGCCCAAAGTAATGTGGCAACTGGCATTGGTTTATTTATTCCAATGGTATGCATTGTTTTGTTATTGGCAAAATTCTTCCAAAAGTATAGCACTGTCCGTTTGGCATACCACCCCCGAAAAAGACATGCACTTGTACGGTGAAGCGGTAAGCTGGACCGGTCTAGTCAACGGCTGGTACAATGTCGTAACCTTCTTATGCGCCTTTTCACTAGTGTATTTCGCCAAAAAATATTCGCCTAAACTTGTCCACTTTAGCTGTCTCTCGTTAGCAGCACTAGCATTCTTAATTTTTCCGCACATCGAAAACAAATACTTGTTGTTCCCCGTAATTACCGGTTTCGGAATCGGTTGGGCAAGCATGATGGGAATTCCTTATTTATTGATTGTGTCCAATATCCCTAAAGAAAGATACGGAGTCTACATGGGAATCATCAACATGATGATCGTAATTCCCATGCTAATCCAAACAGTAACCTTCGGTTTCATCATGAAACACTTACTAAATAACGATGCCAGATTGGCCGTAACCTTCGCCGGAGTTCTTTTAGCCATCAGCGCCATTTTTACGCTTTTTATAGTAACCAAAAAACAACCCCTAAGTGAATAATACTGCTGCCTATAATAGAGCAACCAACTTACTACAGGATGTTGCCTCAACAAAGGGATTCCTCGCTAGTGCCGAAAACACCTCGAATTATAAAAGGGTTTGGGCTCGTGACGGAGTAATTTGCGGTCTGGCAGCCTTAGCGTCTGGGGATAAACATCTTATTCAAACATTCAAAAATACCCTCGAAACCTTAGCGGAAAATCAGCATGCAATCGGAACCATTCCGTCTAATGTACTTATCACAGAAAAGGGACCCGAAGTGAGCTATGGAGGTTTAGCGGGTAGAGTAGATGCGCATACCTGGTTCGTCATCGGGGTCTGTCAATATGTACACACAGTTGGCGATACTGACTTCTTTGTCAAACACAAACCAAACCTAGTTAAGGTCCTACAGCTTCTGGATGTCTGGGAATTCAATAACAATCATTTAATCTACGTGCCGCTATCAGGAAACTGGGCCGATGAATATATTACAGACGGCTATGTCTTATACGACCAATTGCTGAGAATATGGGCCTTGTCTGCCTACAATCATTTTGTTAACGACTCGGCCATTACCCGTAAAATAGCTTTGTGCAGAGACCAAGTAGAAACTAATTTTTTACCCAATTCCACTGGTGCTAAATACCACGAGCGTGCTTACAATGAGGTGAAGTTTAATGATTTTATGCCGTGCTCTTTTTCACCCTCTGGGTATAAAACAAATTTTGATGCTTTTGCCAATGCCTTGGCTGTAATACAAAATATAGGAACAAACGATTTCCAAAATAAAATACTAGACCACGCCCAATCATTGGCCTCGTCCACAACCATGGGACTATTGCCCGCCTTTTGGCCCCCAGTGTTTGAAAACGACGAACACTGGAATCTACTGAAAAACAATTGCAAATACGAATTCCGCAACTACCCTTACGAATTCCATAACGGAGGAAGTTGGGCCATGGTTAATGGCTTTTATGGTCTTGCCCTTTGTTTGAAAGGAAATAAGGAGGCGGCCAACCAGTTATTACTAAAAATAAATGAAGCCAATGCACGAGAAAACTTTGCCTTCTACGAAAACTTTAACACGAAAACAACGGAACCTAATGGCGTTGCTTTTTGTGCCTGGAGCGCCGCTGCCACAGTGCTGGTGCACCAAACGTTGAATACTAATTTTAAAATTTTAGTCTAATTTGAAATCGATTGACCTACTATGTATTGGTGAAGTACTCATTGACTTTATTGGTCATGAAATCAATACGCCCATAAGTAAAACAAAAAATTACCACCGCTTCCTCGGAGGTTCTCCCACCAATGTTGCCGTAAATGCAGCCCGACTTGGTCTCAAATCCAAATTAGTGGCCTCTTGTGGTAATGACGGCCTTGGGGAATACATCCTCAAAAAATTAAACGATAGTAAAGTGGATACTACTCATGTGGCTAAATGGGATGCAGTTCCCACCTCAGTGATATTTGTATCCAAATCAACAGCTACTCCTGATTTCATTCCCTACCGTCAAGCCGATTGCCATATCATCGAAAACCAGTTGCCCGATGAAGTCATCAAAAGCGCGAAAATTTTCCATACCACCTGCTTTGCACTTAGTAAAAATCCCGCCCGCCAAACCATCCTAAATCGAGCCCGTAAAGCCAAGGAATTGGGATTAAAACTCAGCATCGACATCAATTTCTCAGAGCGAATCTGGCCCGATAGGGAAGAGGCAATACAAGTGCTAAAAGAATATTTAGCCAATGACCCTCTGGTAAAACTAAGCGAGGACGATTGCTTCCGTTTGTTTGCCGAAACCAAATCAGAAGCATACATCTTCCAATTCTTCCACACCCTTGGCGCTAAAACCATTTGCTTAACCAAAGGAAAAAACGGGGTAATAGTTTCTGATAGTAAGCAAGGCTTATTCGTCCAAGACGCTTTGCCTGTAAACGATATCATCGATACCACCGGAGCAGGAGATGCCTTTTGGACCGGATTTTTATTCGCACAATTGCATCAAAAAAGTCTAACCGAAAGTATGGCAATCGCTCAAAAATTAGCAGCAATCAAACTCCAAAGCCTCGGCAAACTCCCTGATGCAACCGATATTATAAAACTTATACAAGCATAAATTTATTTGAATTTGGTTAGTGTTTTTTAAGATGAGCGGTACGATAAGGTGCCGCTTGTTCTTTTTAAAACCGCCCTTTGCCCAGCAGGGAATGCTATTATTGGTTAGTAAAGAACCAGGCAATCGCTATAATAATCGTACCGTACTGGATGATTTTCGGTACGGTAACCATACAGGTAATAAAAGACGGTTTTACGACAAGGGTACAACAGGATTTTAAAGTAGCGCTTGCATCAACTACTTTGTTCAAAAAGAAATCCTTAAAAATTGTCATTTTAATTTCAGTCTTCTACCTTTGTACCTCTCAACCAAAAGAAAATGAACAAATACAGTAAACGAAGAGAAGCACTTTTATACCACGCAAAACCAACCCCTGGGAAAATACAAGTAGTGCCTACCAAAAAATACGCCACGCAAAGAGACTTATCCCTAGCCTATTCTCCCGGTGTAGCAGAACCTTGTTTAGAAATTGCAAAGGACGTGAACAACGTCTATAAATATACCTCAAAAGGAAACCTTGTTGCTGTAATTACAAATGGTACCGCGGTCCTTGGACTAGGTGATATCGGTCCCGAAGCCTCAAAACCTGTAATGGAAGGGAAAGCCCTTTTGTTTAAAATATTCGCCGATATTGACGTTTTTGACATCGAAGTAGGTACCAAAGATATCGATGCCTTCATTGAAACCGTTAAAAATATTGCGCCAACCTTCGGCGGAATCAACCTAGAAGATATTAAAGCACCCGAGTCTTTTGAAATCGAAAGAAGACTAGTGGAAGAATTGAATATCCCTGTAATGCATGATGACCAGCACGGAACGGCTATCATCTCCTCAGCAGCTTTATTAAATGCCTTAGAATTAGCCAGTAAAAAAACTACCGATGTTAAAGTAGTCATCTCTGGCGCCGGTTCAGCGGCTTTAGCTTGTGCCAATTTATACGTGCTGCTAGGGGTGAAAATCGAAAATATTGTAATGTTCGATAAAGATGGTGTACTATCGTCTGATCGCAATGATTTATCCGATTTACAAAAAAAATATACGCACGGCAAGCCAGGAATTGATCTAAAAGAAGCATTAATCGATGCCGATGTGTTTCTCGGACTCTCAGCAGGTAATATACTTACCCCCGAAATGCTCCTAGGCATGTCCCAAAATCCAATCGTTTTTGCAATGGCCAATCCCATACCCGAAATCGATTACGACCTAGCCATCGCTACCCGCAAAGACATCATCATGGCTACAGGTCGCTCAGACCATCCTAACCAAGTAAATAATGTACTGGGTTTCCCCTATATCTTCCGAGGGGCACTCGATGTTAGAGCCACCAAAATCAATGAAGAAATGAAAATGGCTGCCGTACACGCACTTGCCGAACTGGCAAAAGAGCCTGTACCGGAACAAGTAAATATCGCGTACGGGGAAACGCGCCTGAACTTTGGTAGAGATTATATCATCCCTAAACCTTTTGATCCAAGATTAATCGCCGTAGTAGCGCCCGCTGTAGCAAAAGCCGCCATGAATTCAGGCGTAGCACTGCACCCTATTACCGATTGGGAAAAATACGAAGAGGAACTGCTGGAACGCCTTGGCTCTGATAACAAAATGGTGCGCTTACTAACCAATCGCGCGAAAACCGATCCAAAACGTGTCGTTTTCGCAGAAGCAGACCATCTAGATGTACTGAAGGCAGCCCAAATAGCCTACGAAGAAGGAATCGCACATCCAATTTTATTGGGAAACAAAGAACTAATCCTAGAACTCAAAGAAGAACTTGGATTCGATGCTGATGTGCCTATTTTTGACCCGAAAACTAAAGAAGAAGACAAACGCCGCCTGAAGTATGCTGATATCTATTGGAAATCAAGACAACGTCGAGGTATTTCCCTTTTAGATGCCGAAAAATGGATGCGCGAACGAAACTACTTCGCCGCCATGATGGTCAATGAAGGGGATGCCGATGCCATGGTGTCTGGATATTCTCGTAGTTATCCGTCAACGGTTAAACCCTTAATGCAATTAATCGGAAAAGCACCAGGCATTACCTTGATCGCAACGACCAACATGATGATGACCAATAGAGGTCCTATGTTCTTGTCAGATACCGCCATCAATCCCAATCCTTCTGCAGACGAACTCGCGAAAATCGCGCTAATGACCGCCAAAACGGTCAGAATGTTTGGAATGGAACCAGTCATCGCAATGGTGTCCTTCTCCAATTTTGGTTCCTCAACGCATGAAAGTGCCTCCAAAGTAAGAGAGGCAGTTGCCTACCTACACAAATACTACCCCGATTTAATCGTGGACGGCGAAATCCAAACCGATTTTGCGTTGAACCCCGAAATGCTAAAAGCCAAATTCCCATTCTCAAAACTCGCTGGAAAAAAAGTTAATACACTCATCTTCCCGAACCTTGAAGCAGCCAATATTACCTATAAACTCCTGAAAGAACTTTATAAAGTTGATTCAGTGGGTCCAATTATGCTAGGGATGGAAAAAGCAGTGCACATTTTCCAACTAGGAGCCAGCGTTGAAGAAATGGTAAATATGGTAGCCGTATCCGTAGTAGATGCGCAAGAAAAAGAGAAAAGAAAAAAATTGACCGCACAATAGTTTTTGTAATATTGTACAGATATGATACAGAGACTTTGTCAGTTAAAGAATTTTGTTATATTTGAAACTAGATTTCAAACGAAATGATTGCACACATTCAAGGAAAATTAGTGGAGAAAACACCAACAGAAGTCGTTATTGACTGTAATGGTGTCGGATATCATATTAATATTTCGCTACATACGTTTTCCTTACTCCCTCAAACCGATTTTTTGAAGCTTTACACCCACCTTCAAATCAAAGAGGATGCCCATTCTTTATTCGGCTTTGTAGAAAAATCGGAAAGAGAATTGTTTAAGCTTTTACTCTCCGTTTCCGGCATTGGAGCAAGCATCGCAAGAACCATGCTCTCTTCCCTAGACCCAAAACAAATCATACATGCGATAGGAAGTGGCGACGTAGTAACCATCCAAGCCATCAAAGGAATCGGCAGTAAAACCGCCCAAAGAGTAATCCTTGATTTGAAAGAGAAAGTGTTAAAAATCTATGATTTAGATGAATTATCTACATCACAACACAATATAAATAAAGAAGAAGCGTTATCTGCTTTGGAGGTTTTGGGTTACCTGAGAAAAAATGCCGAAAAAATAGTAGACAAAATCATCAACGAGGACGCTGATGCAACAGTGGAATCAATAATCAAACAAGCATTAAAAAAATTATAATTCTTGGAAACAATATACTTTAGAAAACCAAAATTAAATTTCAAAGGAATCCTTTCTGTGATGCTTTTATTGTGTAGTGCAGCCGCTTTTTCACAAGTGGTTACCACAGAAAAAGATTCTACAGGATATGCTAAAGGGAAAATGGAAATTAATAATCCCAAAAGCATTTTAGACGCCTACACCTATGATCCCGCTACCGATCGCTACATTTACTCAAGTACCTTCGACGGATTTAACATCAATTATCCTATCATCCTTACTCCAAAAGAATACCAAGAATTAGTACTGCGCGAATCAATGCGTAAATATTTCAAAGAAAAGTCAGATGCTATTGATGGTAAAAAGGAAGGAAGCGAACAAAAGAAAAAAGATTTATTGCCTAGATATTACGTGAACTCGGGTTTCTTTGAATCTATTTTTGGGTCCAATACCATCGATGTTAAACCCACAGGTTCGGTAGAAATGGACCTCGGAGTACGCTACACAAAACAAGATAATCCCGCATTTTCACCCAGAAATAGAGCACAAACGACCTTCGATTTCAATCAAAGAATTAGTATGAGTTTGATGGGGAAAGTAGGGACGCGCCTTAGTGTGAATGCCAACTATGATACACAATCAACCTTTGCATTCCAAAACTTGATCAAGTTAGAATACGCGCCAACCGAAGACGATATCATCCAGAAAATAGAAGTCGGTAACGTAAGCATGCCGCTGTCCAACTCTTTAATACGAGGGGCGCAAAGTTTATTCGGGGTTAAAGCACAACTTCAATTTGGGAAAACGACAGTTACAGGGGTGTTCTCCGAACAAAAATCTCAAACGAAGTCGGTAACGGCACAAGGCGGAGGGACCATTCAAGATTTCGAATTGTTTGCCTTAGATTACGACAACGACCGTCACTTCTTCCTATCCCAATACTTCAGAAATAAATACGATCAAGCCCTTAAAAACTATCCGTTTATTGATAGCCGTGTACAAATTACCCGCATCGAAGTTTGGGTGACCAACAAGCAAAATAGAGTAAGCACCACCAGCAACAATCTTCGAAACATTATTGCTGTACAGGATTTAGGGGAATCACAATACAACGGAATTCAAGATGCCAAATTGGTTGCAATTGATCCGCAACCGGCCAACTTCTTCATCTACAATTCCTCTGCTGTCCCTGCCGACAGCGATGGGAATGTTCCGCCCGACAATAGAAATAATAAGTACGATCCAGGGCTAATCAATGGAACAACAAATCCTAATTTCCCAGGTTTATTAAATACCAACATTCGTGATATCGTTACCTCTAGTCAAGGATTTAACAATACGACTCCAGTAAGCGAAGGAACCGATTATTCTAAATTAGAAAACGCTCGAAAATTAACGGCAAGTGAGTTCACGCTGAATGCTCAATTGGGATACATCTCCTTGCAACAACGCCTCTCAAACGACGAAGTGCTTTCAGTAGCCTACCAATATACCATTGGTGACAATGTATACCAAGTCGGAGAATTCGGAACAGACGGCGTGGACGCTACAGTAGTAACCGGCAGCGGTACTTCATCAGAGGCAGTCTCATCCCAAAGTTTGATACTGAAAATGCTGAAAAGTAACCTTACCAATGTTCAAAAACCAGTATGGAATTTGATGATGAAAAACATCTACCAAATTCCAAACGCCTACCAATTACAACAGGAAGATTTCCGCTTCAACATCCTATACACGGATCCTTCGCCTCTAAATTACATTACTCCAGCGCTCGTTAATAACACGCCGGTGGATTTACCTGCCGATGTGAAGGAAACACCTTTGCTAAGAGTCTTCAACGTGGACCGATTAAACTATACCAATGACCCCCAAAACGGTGGAGATGGGTTCTTCGACTTCCTACCCGGACTTACAGTCGACCAACAAAACGGACGCATCATTTTTACATCCGTTGAACCATTTGGGAGCTACTTATTTAATAAATTAAGAGCATCGTCCACCTCAGGTGAAAACTACGATGGAGACCCTACAACAACAGATTATAATGCCAACCAAGCAAAGTACGTGTTCCGTAACATGTATCGAAGCTCCCAAGCGGGCGCCTTACAAGATGCTGCTAAAAATAAATTCCAATTAAAAGGCCGATTCAAAAGCATGGGAGGTGACGGTATTCCAATCGGGGCCTACAATGTGCCAAAAGGTTCCGTAGTAGTAACTGCCGGAGGTCGAGTACTCCAAGAAGGAATCGACTACAGCGTCAATTACCAAGCGGGTAGAGTTCAAATATTAGACCCTTCACTCCAAGCTTCTAATACACCAATCCAGGTGTCGGTGGAAAACAACTCCAACTTTGGGCAACAAACAAGAAGATTTATGGGATTCAATGTCGAACATAAATTCTCTGATAAATTCCTAATCGGGGGGACATTTATTAAAATGACCGAACGACCATTCACCAGTAAATCAAACTACGGGCAAGAATCAGTCAACAATACCATCTTTGGCTTCAATGCCAACTATGCTACGGAGGTACCTTTCCTAACCAGATTGGTAAATCATTTGCCAAACGTGGATACCGATGTACCATCGAATGTGTCACTGCGTGGCGAAGTTGCCTTCCTACGCCCTGATACACCTACAGCCGATAGATTCCAAGGGGAATCGACTGTTTATGTAGATGATTTCGAAGGCTCGCAAACAACTATCGATATGAGAGCTCCCCTTTCTTGGAC
>Ga0114967_10001455_pt1 | contig 19759 bp, 16 predicted proteins | sample M_130628_MF_Meta_FD_92639 | JGI IMG/M metagenome (GOLD analysis project Ga0114967, IMG submission 92639) | Freshwater microbial communities from Lake Montjoie, Canada to study carbon cycling - M_130628_MF_MetaG | ecosystem: Environmental > Aquatic > Freshwater > Lake | place: Lake Montjoie... | reverse complement strand
GGAATTTGCAAGCCAAAAGAATCTGCAATCGAAGCCAGCGCACGAGTGTCCTTGGGAAAACACGAGCCACCCCAACCTGGGCCAGGCTCAAGGAATCGATTTCCAATTCGAGTATCAAGCCCCATACCATGCATTACTTCGCGTGAGTCTGCGCCAGCAGCTTCACAAAGCGCTGCAACATCATTTACGAAGGAAAGTTTTATCACAAGAAATGAGTTCGATGCATACTTTATAAGTTCAGCTGCCGGTTGACTGGTAAGAACCTTAGGGCATTCAACTTTTTCGTATAGATCCATGACTCGTTGCGCGACACCTGCAGAACGCGCACCAACCACAATGCGATCTGGATTTTGGAAATCATAAACCGCAGCGCCTTCTCGCAGGAACTCCGGGTTAGATGCCACATGAATGTCATCACGATCGATGGCTGCCTCAACTCGCTGGGCGGACCCAACTGGCACCGTTGATTTGGTAACAACAACGGCTCCAGGCTTTAGCAAATCTTTCATGGCCGAACTTGCAGCAATAACGTAACTTAAGTCAGCTGAGCCATCTTCATCTTGCGGAGTAGGGACACAAGTAAAAACAAATTCGGCGTCAGTTATTGCTTCAGCCAATTTCGAAGTGGCCCGCAACTTCCCCGTGGCCAGGACATCGGTGAGCATCTGATCGAGGCCAGGTTCATGGATTGGCAGGATGCCCGCTTTAAGCTGATCTACCTTGCTGGGATCAATATCATATCCAACGACATCGTGCCCTAGGCTAGCCAGGCCAATAGAGGTAGTCAGCCCGACATAACCGGTACCAATTACCGCGACTCTAAACAACTGCGCTCCTTAGGGATGGTTCAATACCCAACATTACCGAACCGATAGCGTGGTTCTATGACGCAATGGCCCGCGGTAGCAGTAGTTATGCCTGTTCTGAACGAAGCTAACTACTTAAAGGCAGCTGTGACAGCGATTTTGCGTCAGGATTACCCGGGTCAAATTCAAGTGGCACTAGCCCTTGGACCATCAACGGATGGCACAGATTTAGTTGCGAAAGATTTAGCGCTTGCTGATCCTCGAATAATCATTGTTGCCAATGCAAGTGGTCGAACTCCTGATGGGTTAAACGTGGCGCTTGCTGCAACTAATCAAGAAATTGTGGTTCGAGTAGACGCACACAGCGAACTCTCTGATGGTTACATTCGCCTTGCAGTTGAAACTCTGCAGCACACAGGTGCTGACAATGTTGGTGGCGTGATGGGCGCGGTTGGGGTTACTAAGTTTGAAGTCGCAGTCGCGGCTGCAATGACATCTCCACTGGGTGTTGGGCCCGTGTCATTTCACACGGGTGGCAAGGAAGGTCCTGCAGATACCGTTTACCTTGGGGTGTTCAAGCGCAGCGCATTAGTTAGAGTTGGTGGCTACGATCCAGCATTTACTCGAGCTCAAGATTGGGAAATGAATTACCGGATTCGCTCCACAGGTGGCACAGTTTGGTTTAATCCAAATCTTTTTGTGACTTACCGGCCGCGCAATAATATCCGCTCACTTGCTAAACAATATTTTGAATATGGATCTTGGCGCCATGAAGTCATGAGGCGTCACCCACAAACGAAACGAAATATCTCTGCGCTTCGTTATTACGCGCCACCGCTTGCCGTGACACTAATTGTGATTGGAAAGATTTTGGGATCCATTGGATTTCTCATGAATAATTTCTTGATCTGGGGTTATGTTGCGCCATTTGGATACTTAGCCCTGACATTACTTTCTTCGCTGTCTTTAGTTAAGCGTGCCGCAAGTGGTGCTAAGTGGCTGCCAATAGTTTTAATGACCATGCAAATGTCGTGGGGAATTGGTTTTTTAACAAGTCGAAATAAGCGCTAGAGAAAAAATGTCATAAACGCTATTGACCAGATTCTTTAGCGGCTTTCTTTTCTTGGATGTCTGCATCGTAGGCATCCAGTACCTCGGCCGTTTCGCCGTCCAACTTAATGACTCCTTGGTCCAACCAGATTGCCCGATTACAAACTTCACGAATCATGGTTTGACTATGGGCAACTAGAAAAACAGTTCCTGCAGAATTGGCAAGTGAACGGATTTTAGTTTGACTACGCTCCTGAAATTCAGTGTCACCAGTACTAAGAGTTTCATCAACTAGCAAGATTTCATGTTGGCGAGCCGCTGCGATAGAAAAGCGCAGCCGGGCTTGCATACCTGTGCTGTAAGTTCCCATTGGCAGGTCAATAAATTCTTCTAGGTCGGCGAACTCGATGACTCCTGGGCGAATGTCTTCAACTTCAGCGCGACTCATACCCATGGCAAGTCCGCCAATAGTTATGTTGCGATTTCCCGAGACTGCTTTATTTAACGCACCGGTTACCCCGAGCAAGGTGGCTTGGCTGGAGGTGTAAACATCACCTTGGCTGGGTTGTAATAGACCAGCAATGGATTTTAACAAACTTGATTTTCCAGAGCCGTTTCGTCCTACAAGTCCGATCGTGTCACCTGCGTACGCCGTTAGTGAAACACCTTTGACTGCGTGCACAGATTGTATGAGCTGTCCAGGCGACTTGCCACTAAGTAAACTCAGAAGCGCACCTGCCGCCGAGCCAGCTCGCGCACCCCGAATCAAGCGATATCTCACATGTAGGTCATCGACCACGACCGTGGGGATCTTGTCAGCTGACATATTTGCGCTCCCCGCGATAAAAGTAAATTAAGCCAAACAAGATGAATAAGAACGCCCAAGACACGCCCATTATCCAGATGATTGGCTCATTTGTTTGGGAGGTCATCAAGGAATCGCGAACCAAGTCAATGTAAACCGCGCCTGGATTTAGCTGTAGCGCAGTAGAGACCCACTCGGCAAAAGTGGCTGTAAAAACAGTAATGCTAAAGAAAACACCGGAAACGTAGCGCCAGGATCGGGTAAAGAATGGCAGTAGCTGGTTAATGTCGCGGGAGTTTGCGCCCCATCGGGCAAAAATTAATCCCAGGCCAGTTGTGAAAAGAATTTGAAGTACGAGTACGACCGGCATCGCCAGCCACATTAAAGTAACTGGCTCACCAGTAAGAAGCACAATCACAATTAGCACCGCGAGTGACACGAAGTACTGTTGAATTTGTTGCAAAACCACTGCTAGTGGCAGGACAAGTTTGGGAAAGTTATTTGCTTGAGTTAGGAGCTGATTTCTAGGCAGGGCACTGGCCGAGAGCGTAACTGAAACTTGCATAAAGTTAAAGACAAAAACTCCAGCGACCAAGAATGTAGTGTAGTTTTCGATTCCCTTTTTAGTACCAAGCAAAAGTCCAAAAATAAAAAAATAGATTGCAGCATTTAAAAGTGGTGTCAGTAGTTGCCAAACGCGTCCAAGCATGCTGTCAGAATATTCAGCAGTACTTCGGGCCCTAGCAAGTTCAATTATGAAATCTCTTCGTTGCCAAGTTTGCTTTAGGTAAGTACCTAGTGATGGAATTTTGCTCGCGCTGACTAAGCCGAATTCATCGATGATTCTGTTGACGCTATTGTCCGTCATACGATTCTCTTATTCGCTCGTTCTAAGTCCGCTTCAAAATCAACTTCAACGGCGAACAAATCACTGATATCTACCGGAAGAACCTTTAAGCCATTTTTTTCAATTGCCAATTCAATGCCACGCTCAAAGTAATCTTGGTCATCGCATTGCGCTAGCCAATTAATCAATTTCGCTTTATCTTTAGCAGCAATCAGGTTGATTCCTACGGCTTCGCCCAGTCCATTCACAACCGTTTTAGAAAGCTCATTAACCATGCCATCAGCAGTCACGGTGTATTTAACTTCTTCCTCAGACACTGCCGAGGTATTGACCGCAATAACGGTTTGATCTGCATCGATGTTGGCTTGCATTCGCTTAAGAATTGCAGGATCAATGACCACATCACCATTCATCCAAACAACGGGCCCAGCACTTGAGGTGCGCAATGCTTTTAACAAACTGCGGTTGGTATTGGTCTGGTCGTAGCGCTCGTTGTAAACAAAGGACACATCTGGGGCCGCTTCTAAGATTAAATCCAGTTTGAATCCAACCACAATCTGGACTTTGGTGTCGGCGCCGTATGCCTCATAAATATTTTCCAGCTGTTGCGCCAAAATAGTTCGACCATCTTCAAGCAGGGTCAGGGGCTTTGGGAATGGACGTCCCAAACGAGTTCCCATACCGGCGGCCAGAATCGTTACTTGTGGTTGAGTCATAGTGAACTAAGTCTTTCGGGTTTAGGCGCGATGTTCAAAGTGAGGCCCAGTACCCTTTGCAGCCAACGATTTGGCACGTTGAACATCTGCAGAATGCTCGGTAATAACTTGCCTCAGGGCTTTAAAGAATCTTGGTGCACTTTCCCCGACTCGGACATTGTCAAAATAGAAATCACGCAAAACTTTTCGATCTTTGAAAAAGTCGTCGGTTGCAAGAACCTGTCCGATAATACTTGTTGCACCTGCAATATTTTCTCTCGTGAGAACTTGCGTAGCAACGCTCAGCGGAGAATCGAAGTGAAGCTGCTTTACATTATTGCGGCGATCCGTCAAGATGATCGGTGCTTCAGTTCGCAAATATAGAAAATCCAGTGCAATGCTGGATACATCTGAGATCAATAAATCCACGCGTGGAAAAATTGTCAATATCTCGCCTGTTTTTCGATATTCGTGACCGGCGCCAGACTCTTTTGCATTAGCTCGCTTTATCAATCGGATTATTTCTCTGTGGTTCTTTTTGATCTGAGAAGTCTCAGGTTTTGCAACTCGAGGGTGCGGCTTGTAAATTAACCGAACGTTCGGTTGTGACAAGACTGCCTCAACTATTTTTGGCCCCATAAATTCCATCGAAGTGTAGTTATTTGCCTCATCCTCGCCATTCCAAGTTGGTGCATACAAAATAGTGCGCCGGCTAGATTCTGGGATACTGGCGGGAGGATTCTCATCAAGCTGAGGACGCCCAACTCGAACTAAGGTTTTTTCATTAAATTCAGAAAGCGCTGCGCGATGTCTAAGCACTGCGGCTTCGCCAGCAACGAAAACACGATCGTAAGCCTTAACCTGGTTACTGACCATACAAACTTTGTCGCTCTCACCATGATTAACATGAATGTGGGCAAGTTCAGCGACAGTAAGTGATTGAAAATTTCCCATACCGTTGTTTACATACATCACAGCCTTGATCGGGCTGCTTCGATAGAACTTCATTAGTTCGGAAAAAGTTGGCAGGTAAGTAACGGGTAACTGAGTTAACTTCACCAACTGGCGGTATACATCAAGGTTTCGAACTACTAAACCAAAGGAAAGATCTGCTGGGTGATGTTCTAGGATCGCAAGCCATTGCGTTAATTGGTAGGCCTTGGGCATTTCATCGGGGAAATAGACCGCGACATCAACCTGGAGCCCAATTTTAAGGTCCACGCCACGAGTACCGTTGGCAAATCTTTGACGCAAATGCAGAAAAGCAAGCACGGCAGAAATGGCACCACGAACTGGGTAAGGGATTACCGCCTTAAGTGACTTTGCTACCAAGACTTTTTCACTCCAAGGATTAACTATGTTTGAGCATTCGGTGGGATAATTCTATCGAAACCATGATTTTTCCATGTTTTATGAGGTTATTTGCAAAGGAGGGCGAAATGAGTAACTTTCCACTTAGAGTTCTCTTGAATTTAACAGATCAAAAGTTTGCCGACAATGTTGAAAACCTTTGCGCGCAAGTAACAGCCGCAGGCGCGAACATTGACGTTCAGCACAATTTGTCGGCGAACAGTTTTCTAGATCTTATTTCCTCTCTTTTACCCCATGAACAAGTTGCCGTAATTGATCAGGGTTTAATCACGGGTCAAGCCATGATCGATTCCTTAATAAAGGAGCAGTGGAGTACCAGTGCTGCGTTAGTGAAACCAAGTGCGGGAAATGACAGCAACTTTAATTCTCGAGTTATTCATAAGCGCGTTGTTAGCGCAGCAACGATCGAACATTATGTAACAAAGCCAACTCACACCATGTTGGGATTCCTGCGAATCGGAATTGATGAAAAATCCCGAGTAGCAGTCCAACAAGCTCGTGATTATTGCACTGGGATGCTTCGCGAAATAAATGTTGGCGACCTGATTACTGTTGCTCTGGTTCGCTCTGGGGCGCCAGTAACTGCCATTGGAATTACTGGAGTATGCGAACGAACAATTTCTCCAGATGAAATTGCCAATGTTGAGCAAGAATTAATAGACCAGGATGAGAATGAAATTCGAATGCGGCGCGCTTTGCGGGTCGATGATGGTTTCTACTCCACATTTGTATTACGAAAAATTTCGCAATACGTTTCTAAGTTTGCAATAAAAAAGAATTGGACTCCAAATCAAATCACGGTAACTTCGCTGATTGTCGCCTTGGTTGTAGCACTTTTCTTTGCCACAGGTTGGTGGCCACTTATGATTCTTGGAGCAATTGGAGTCCAAGCCTCAATTATTATTGATTGCGCAGATGGCGAAGTTGCCAGATACACCGGAGTTTCATCCCAACAAGGCGCTTGGTTAGATGCAGCCACTGATCGCATAAAGGAGTACGCGCTTTATGCTGGCCTGGCATTTGGGGCAAGTCACCATGGCATGAACTTGTGGCCATTGGCCATGGGAGTAATGGTGTTGCAAACCGTAAGGCACATGAGTGATTACAACTTCAATGCAGTTCAGGTAATTCGCGAGAGCGCTGTCTTGCCGCAGCCGCTAATTAACAAGATTGACTCTGGTGTAATCAGCAATGGTGCGTTACTTGATGCCTCCGCACAACTAAACTCCAATTCCAAAGTGCGTTGGCTAAAGAAAGTAATTCATTTTCCAATTGGTGAACGCTGGTTAGTTATTTCCCTTGCAGCATTTTTCAACGCCCCTGCAATTGCGCTTTGGAGTTTATTAGTTTTTGGATTGATAGGCATTTGTTACACCACAGTTGGACGCGTGTTGCGAAGCAAGAATTGGAATCATCCCCGAGCTATTTCAGGTGGTGAAGTTCTTGCTCGACAAATTAATCCCGGCCTAGGAGTTGAATGGTTTTGGGCTGATGATTCAATGCCATTTGCTAATCGTTTTGCCTGGAGTGTGCCAGCCATTTTGCGGTTACTTGAACTTGGTTTAGTTTTAGCAGTTGCTCACAGATATCCAATTGCTTACTTATGGATTTTTGCTATTGCGTTTCATCACTACGACTCGCTGTATCGGGCCTTAGCTGGATTTGAAATTCAAGCGAACATCAAATCCCAAGGACTCGGGTTCTTGGGTAGAAGTTTGATTATTGTGCTTGCGGCACTTGGTTTTGTGTTTTCACTGGAAACCACTTTGTGGCTTGGTGGCATGATTTTCTCTGCACTATTTGTTGGTTACGCTTCAAAACTATGGCTACAAGAAGTCAAGTAATCAAAAGCAAATTTAGTTGCTGCGATAAAACTCAGGGGCAATAAGCCAGAATAAGAGAGTGAATATGCCTCGACCAGTAAATCCTTCGATTACCCAAATCCGAGAGGTTAGTCAGCCACAAGAAATTCGGGGCCGGCAAACTTCGGAGCATTGGCTCAATGAGGTTTACTTGCGCAAACTTTCGCCATATCAAACGCGCGTGCTGTTAAAACTGGGCTTTAGTGCTAACGGTGTTACTTATTTAATGATCGCTACTGGTTTTGTAGCGGGTCTTGCTGTGCTAATTCCTGGACTCCCTGGCGGACTACTTGCAGCATTTTTCGGGCAACTACAAATGTTGCTGGACTGCAGCGATGGCGAAGTGGCTCGCTGGCGAAACACTTCATCGCCAGCTGGAGTTTTCTTAGACAAGATTGGTCATTATCTTGCGGAGAGTTTCATTCCAATTGCGTTAGGAATTCGCGCTGGTGGTGGGCTTTATGAAATGAGCGCGGATAACCTAACTTATGTTGCTTTGGGTTTACTGCTTTCAGTTCTAATTCTGTTTAATAAGGCTCTAAACGATATGGTGCATGTAGCGCGTGCGTTTAACGGTCTGCCAAAACTTTCGGAAAGTCCAGCAGTTTCGGCGCCAACATCTCCGGGACTCGCAAAACTACGTTCCTTGGTTCGGCTATTTCCATTTAATCGAATTTTTCATTCGATAGAACTCACGTTATTAATCGCAATAGCCTCTGTTAAGGATGCGGTTGCTGGAAACCTTAATGCCACCCAAATTCTTCTTACCTTCTTAGTGATCGCTGCTGCCATCACCATAGCGGGACACATTGTCGCCATTATGAATTCGAGTAAGTTGCGATGATTCCAAAAGTCGGTTGTGTTGTGCTAACTATGGGCAAACGACCTGAAGAACTGGCGAGAAGCGTGAAATCTTTATTGACTCAAACTGACGTTGAAGCGCATATCGTGGTTACAGGAAATGGCTGGAAGCCCGTTGATCTTCCGGCAGGCGCTGAAGCGCATTGGATCGAAAAAAATATTGGCGCCACTGCAGGGCGAAATGCTGGAGCAGAAGTTGCCAAAGGCGATTACTTGCTATTTCTTGATGATGACGCCCAGCTTCCAACTCCAACCACTTTGTCAGATTTAATTTCTACTATTGAGCCAGATAAGAAGGCCGCTTTGGTGCAGCCACGAGTTATTGATTACGCGGGAGTAAGTGAACCTAAAGCACGCGTACCTCGACTGCGAGCAGGAGATATAAATCAAAGTGGTCCGGCAACTTCGCTTTGGGAAGGTGGGGTAGCAATTCGCCGAGATGTTTTTGAGCAGATCGGCGGTTGGGGACCAGAATATTTTTACTTGCACGAAGGTATCGAACTTTGCTGGCGGACTTGGAATACCGGGCACATGGTTTGGTACGCGGCAAACATAGCCGTAGCGCATCCTCCATCAACTCCAGAGCGTTTTGGCGAATTCGCTTTTATAAATGGGCGAAATAGAGTTTGGTTGGCACGTCGTAACTTACCGTGGTTATTGGTTCCGATTTACCCATTGACTTGGCTGATCATTACTTTGCTACGAGTGCGATCGTTGACTTCACTCAAAAGATGGCTACATGGATTCTGGATTGGGTGGACGACAAATCCGGGTAAGCGCAAGCCCATGAAATGGTCAACAGTATGGGCATTAACTAAAGCGGGAAGACCGCCCGTCATTTAGCAGTAGCGCCAGTTGAAGTTCGCTATTTTTTAACTCGGTTATTACCTTCGGTACAAACTGTTGATGCAGCAGTTCCCTCATTAACGTCCACAGTCGAAGATGGCGATGGCGATGCACTTGGAGTAGGAGTAGGTGATGGTGTTACGAGACTAGTAACTTTTCCATTTTTCCAATCAGTTCCAACAAGGAGTACTACTTGCGAAACCAATGAATTATCCAAAGTCAATTTAGTTATTCCAGTAGCAGCGCCTAAGACCCGAGCCTGCGCCTCACTAGAGGATTTGTAAAGAATTTCAGAAAACTCCAAGCGTTTTGTTGAATTACCAACCGTGGTTACATTAAATTTAAGTGCTTTAAGATCAGTGGAAGCGGCACGAGCAAGACCAACAGTTGTGGTTGCGTTTAAAACTGCAACGTCAATCTCTGCAGGTGTTGGGTCGGCTGTCGCAATTGATGAGCTAAATGAGACAGGTGAACTTGAGGCGCTTGGTTCTGGCGTAACGGTAGGCCAAGGTTGATCAGTTCGCAGCGCTGTCCATAACTCATCTGTCTCTGCTGTCCAGTACAAATTTCCGTCTACTTGTATTTCAAATGGCAAGGTCACAAATTTAATTCTTGCCGGGCTCAATCCACCCAGTGACAAAGCAAAATTTTGCAACGCTGTAATGTTTGCAAATTCTGGATTAGTTTCAATCGAAGAAGTTATGGCACCAAGAACTCGATAAATCATTGGTGGGTTTGTTAGCAGACCTTTTTCTGTCATGCCACGAATCATCGACCCAATGAAATCTTGTTGGCGCTTGATGCGGCTTAAATCACTGCCATCTCCAATAGTCTCTCGGGCACGCACAAAAGCCAACGCTTGTTCACCAGAGATCGTGCTATAGCCAGCAGGCAGGTTTAAACCCGAGCCACCTCTACCAGGAATCACGGGGTCATAAGCCGGAGAGGTGAGGCAGACCTCAACTCCACCAATTGCGTCGACAACTTTTTTAAACGCATTGAAATCAAGAACAACAAAATTATTGATTCGAATGTTTGTCAGTTTCTCAATTGTCTTAATTGTGCAAACCGGACCACCAAATGCAAAAGCGGCATTGAATTTAGTCATGTAAGGAATAGTGGTTGAACCATCTGGACGCGTGCAACCAGCAATTTCTACCCAGGAATCGCGCGGTATAGAAACAACAACTGCATCTTTGCGGTTGTTGTAAAGGTGAACGAGCAAAGTTGTGTCCGATCGTGCACCTCCAGCTACGCCGTAGGAATCGTTGCCATCGCCGTCACGTAAATCTGATCCCATGATCAATAAATTCGTTGGGCTGGTGTCACTTTGGGCGACACTCTCAGGGCGATCAGATTCATTAAGGTCGCTGATATCGATGGAGCCGATGTTTACTCCAAGGCCATTTATGGCATAAACCGCGCCACCACCAATGGCAGTAAGGGTCAGGGTCAGTATAGAAAAGCCAGCCGTTAGTTTGCGCAACCAGGGATGGGCAACTGATTCAGTACTAGGGGCGCGATGCTTTCCCATCAATTCCCCCATCACAATTAGGTCGTTAACTAACCCCGAGAGTTAGCGCCTTACCGATAAACCGTTGCCAATAAAAAGGCACCTTTACATCTTACGACATCGTCAAGAACGCCTAATTTTGGCGGAATAATGCACGTTTTATGATGCACCACAAAAGTTTGGCAGTTTGATGCGTCAAGATTTCACCCAGGCCGCATTGGAAAAGTATCACTTGTCTACTGATACGGCCTTCAACGGTGCTCGCTAGTCTTACAGGGTGTTTAAGGAACTGCAAAGGAATGTGCGAGACCGCGGCCCTGCGCCAATAGTTACTTGGCTTAGTTCAGCAGGACGTATCGAACTATCCACTGTTACGTTTGCAAATGCCGTTAGTAAAGCAGGCAATTTTTTAGTTGACGGGTTAGAACTCGAGGGAAGCTCCAAGTTAAATGTAAATCTTGGTAACCATTGGCAGTCACCAGTTTGGTTAGCAACCGCGCTTTGCGTTGGTATTGAACTTAATGATCAGGCACCAATTTTTATTTCACATTCGGATGCGATTACTAGGTGGACGGGCGAAATTGATCAACTGATCGTTGTTAGTCGAGATCCATTTGGCATGCCTGAGAAGGACTTACCCGCGGGGTACATTAACGGCTCGGCGGAAGTTAGAAACTTTGGAGATTACTTTTCGCCAAGCTGGGAAAACTTAGGAGCGGTTCTCACCTTTGAAGAAATAAGTTACTCGTGGGCAGAACTCGTTGCTATGGCTGATTCACAACGCAAGCAAGATGGAATAGAGCCCGGTACACGAGTTGGAGTTGCTGGAAACTTAAATTTACTGCAAGCCGCAATTTATCAAGTAGTCATGCCAATTAGTTTTGGAGTCTCATTAGTTTTAATAGATCAAGTAGACCCAGACATTATAAAAATTACGGAGCAAGAAAAGATCGCGAAGTTTGTATCGTTGATTTAAGCAATACTGAAGTTTGTTAGAGTGGGTCTGTGCTTGAAGCAATTTTGTTAGTTGGTGGACAGGGAACTCGCCTGCGGCCACTGACCATCTCAACACCCAAACCAATGCTTCCTGTTGCTGGTTACTCCTGCACTGAACATCAAATCGCACTCGCACGTGAAGCAGGCATTGGTCGCATCATTTTAGGTACTTCCTATCGCGCTGAAGTTTTTGAATCACATTTTGGTCATGGCGAAGAATTTGGCTTGGAATTGGTTTACGCCGTGGAGGACGAACCGCTGGGAACCGGTGGAGCTATCAGGCATGCAGCCCAACACTTAACTTGTGGCCCAGATGATCCAGTCGTTGTTTTTAATGGCGACGTCTTAACCGGTTTGGATATTGCAGGGCTGGTACAAAAGTGGCGTAACGCCAAAGCAGATGTTGCATTGTATCTATCCCGCGTGGCGGACCCGCGCCCATTTGGGCTAGTGCCAACAGATGCAAGCGGTCACGTTCTTGAATTCCTTGAGAAGCCAACTACGCCAGAAGAAATAGTTACGGATCAAATTAATGCAGGCTGCTACGTTTTTAAGCGCTCAGTAATTGATTCAATTCCAGGCGATCGACCAGTATCAGTTGAGCGAGAAACTTTTCCGGCACTTTTGGCAGCAAACAAAACTGTCATCGGAGTTGTCGATGATGGTTATTGGCTGGATCTTGGAACACCCCTGGCATTTGCTAAAGGTTCAGCTGATTTAGTACAGGGAATTGCGCCATCACCATTACTGGTTGGACGAACGGGTTCAGCAATTATCGAGAAATCAGCAACTATTCATCCGTCAGCGATCGTTACCGGCGGCAGCTACGTCGGCCATAACGCGAGTGTTGGAGCTGGCACAGTTATTGATAGCAGTGTAATTTTCAACGATGTTCAAATTGCCGGTGGATCCCGTGTTACTAATTCCATAATTAGCACGGCTGCGCAAATTGGAAGCGATTGTCACATAGTTGATACCGTGATAGCCGAACGAGCAATTATAGGATCCAATAACAAATTAGTAGCTGGAACTTTAGTATTTCCCGATGAAAGAATTGAGGCTGGAACTAATTAACTCTCGCAAGAGAATAACTAGTCTTGCGTATCCTTGGTATCGTCCATCTCAGCCAAATACTTCTGAAAACTTGCAGCAAGTTCATCGCCACTCACCATGCTGCCATCGGAGCCAGCAGTTAATTCGCGCCTGGTTTGCATCATGGAATCATGTTGCTGTTCTAGTGAGGCAACAACTTCACGATTTTCATCAATAGCCAAAATCTGACGATCAACATCGGCGTCCATCTCAGCTGCTGCGGTGCGCATGGCATCGCGTGGCAAAACTAGTCCAGTACTCAGTGATAGTTGATCCAAAAGTGCAAGAGCCGCCTTTGGGTAATCACCACCAGCTAAGTAGTGCGGAACATGCGCAGCATAACCGAGTGCCGGAAGTTTTGCTTTTTGCGCCTCGAGTTCAATCAATGCTGGCATGCTGCCTGGAATCTGAACTTGACCAACCCAGGGTTGATGAATGCCAATAAGTTCAGGGTCAGATGAGTGCGCAGTAATTTCAACTGGTCGCGTATGCGGGGCCGGCCAAGGAATTGCGTGAATGCCAACAGTTAATCGAACTCCGTATTCCCGAATCAATTCGATAACACTTCGCACCACACTTTGCCAACCTAAATCAGGTTCAACACCGTGAAGTAATAAGAAGGTCTGGCCTTCGCCGTCTGTAACTTCAGAGAGCGTGATGTGTGGCAATTCCATGGATTCATAATGATCAGAATCAAAAATAGTTTTTGGGCGACGGCCGCGGTAATCATAAAGCGAGTCAATGTGGAAATAAGCAACTGGGCGGTTTTCCATAGTTTCTAACATGTGGGCAACTGCTAATCGGCCACCACCACCAGCATCCATAAATCCAGTTAAACCATGGATCAAAACGATGCCAGAAGATACGCCGCCAGCATATTGATCAGCAGGCGGCACAACGACTGTGTAAAGGTCGCGTGCTGGGTACATGGGTCTCTCCAAATTAATAGTCTTAACTTGTTTTAGTGCTGTCCTTATTGTCGCTCATGATTGTGACATTTTCTCAACATGATCATCAAGTTCGAGTGCAGATCACTAAGAGCGTAAACCTGATGTGTGAGAAACACTCGTTATCCGCTAGGATCGGGGAGTTGCCGAAAGGCAAGGTAGGGCCTTTAGCTCAGTTGGTAGAGCAACGGACTTTTAATCCGTGGGTCGACGGTTCGAGCCCGTCAGGGCCCACTGATTATAAAATAATTGTTAAATGATCTTTGGATTGCTTAAAATAGGTATAAGTCAGCAGTATTGAGTTTTTCGTGAATAGATAGATAGTAGGGAGTCTGAACTTGGTCGTAAGCATCATGCATCTTCAAAGTTCTACTCAGATTATCCAACTGGATTCCATTAAAATCTTAACCGATCCATGGCTTACGGAAGGTGAGTACTTGGGAAGTTGGTTCCACTACCCGCCATTCGGAGATATAAACATCTCAAACCTAGATTACGATTACATTTATGTGAGTCATGTTCATCCTGATCATGCAAGCGAAGATACATTTTCAAAACTTCCCAAAAAAGTTCCAGTATTGATTCACGAATTTTCCTCAAAATTTTTAAAGAAAAAAATCGAATCTTTTGGATACCAAGTTTATGAACTTAGGCACGGAGAGACTTTTACTTTTTTCAACGGTGCCCAAATCACCATCTTTGCAGCAGATAATTGTGATCCTGAGCTATGCCTTAAGTTCATGGGTTGCGCACCTTCTGAAAATGTTTATCTAAGTACTCAAATCGATACGTTAGCCCTATTTGAGTGCAACGGTATTCGAATATTGAATACAAACGATTGTCCATTTGAATTGGCAAGTAAAACATTAATCGCGAACGGTCTAGATCGACTGAAAGTAGACGCTTTATTGGTTGGGTACGCTGGTGCGGGGCCTTATCCACAATGTTTTGAATTTGATTCTTATGAAAGCTTGAAAAGGGCAGCTAAGGAAAAAGAGACAAAATTCTTGGAATCCGCCTCGGCCTTTGTGAAACTAGCACAACCGAAAGCTTTTATCCCGTTTGCTGGAACTTATGTTTTGGGCACCAGACTTTCTAGTTTAAACGACGTTAGAGGCATCCCAAAAATCGATGCAGCAATCGAATTCATTGAAGATAAAGTCAAGTACGCGTCGATTGGAATTAATCTTAAGCAAAATGAAGTTCTTGATTTAGAGAATGGATCCAGATTACAAGGTGCCGCCGATTCACAAATCTCATATGAAGACTATATCAATGTGATTAGTGAAAAGAAGTTAGATTATGAGGATGATGTTTGGGATGAAAAAGAACTTCTGACTTTAATTGGTACTGCGCATAAGCGATTCATTAAAAAGGCAAGAGAGATAAGTTTCAAAAGTACAACGCAAATTATTGTCGAGACAGATAGAATTACGTTCTCTTTCTCGTGTGAAAATCCGCCCTTGGTTGGTCCTGACAACCTCCCACCGAGTCAATTTGTTAAGTTAAAGTTAGACCACAATCTATTGCATAGATTACTAAGAGGTCCCAAATATGCACATTGGAATAACGCGGAAATTGGTAGCCATATTCAATACTTGCGAAATCCAGAAGTTTTTGAAAGAGGCCTCTACCATGCTTTGAGCTTTTTTCACAAATAATGAATTGCAATTGCCTATTTAGATTCCCCCGAACGGTCAGATAGGTGAGGAATTAGTGAAATGCAAAGGAATAAACAGATCCCTATTCAAATTAGTACTACAAACATCAATCATTTAAGAAAAAGGAATAACTTCAAATTGACTTTAATTCGTCGCTCGACGGTTCGAGCCCGTCAGGGCACACTTAGGAATTACCGACTTAAATCACGAAGCGACCACCGCTGCTAATTACAAGTTTTGATAATATAGCGGTTACATTAAGCCTAGAAATCCTCGCAATGGAATCTCGTTTGGCTGGGGGCAACAGTGATTTACCCGAGTAATTAATGTTACAAATACTAAATAAGAAACTAGAAACATTATTATGAAATTCTTTTGAAATACTTCACCTAATGGTTGCTGCTTATTGAACCGTAAGTCACCTTGAATTTCAGATTTGGCGAGGGATTCGCGCAAGACGTTTAAACTGAGCAGTGTGACAATTGTATAAATGGAGATCAAGCGACCTACATCCAGGAAAACATAGCTAATCAGCAAGCATCCAATAAAAATCCCGAAATTAAGCAAAATTGCAAGATAAAAACTCGCCCTCACCTTAAATGTGACAACCGTATAAAGCAACAAAAATAGAATCGAGAGGGCTACAAAATATATGTAATAAAGAGTGGATCCATTCGAGATTATAGTTGTTGCTAAAGAATGTGAATGTGAGATCGTCCACATAATTGCACCGATGGCGCCGAAATCAGTTACAAAACTGGAATATTTTTCTTGGTAGCTATACCAAATAATGTATGCAACGACACCGTTTCCACTAAAACTTGTTACCAAGAATAATGTAACTGAAACTAGAAGGTAATAGATACCCGCTGCCAGTGTTTGTACGGATTTAAATTCAAATTTTTTACTGAGTAATAATGCCGTGTAAATCAGAAATGTAAAGACGAAAAACAGTTCATGATGGAGTATCAGCAAAACGCTAATTATTGAAAATGAAATACTTAAGATCAAGGGTCGAGCATTCAGAAACTTTACGGCAAAGTAGAAACAAATTATCCCACAGTAAAACCAAATTTCTTTTCGATCCAAATATTCCCATTCTCCACCTGGAAAATTTCCACCACCTTTCATGTCATGAATGCCACCTGGTGCAAAAATTAGTGTTGCGGTGAACAGCACCCTTGAAATATTTGAAGACTCAAAACACAGAATTGCTATAATGCCAATTAACGCGAATAGCAATGCGAATTTTTGAAAGAGCGTTGCAAAATAAATTGGGTTAGAAGTGTTGAAAAGCAGTTCACCAAAAATTCCTCGACGAACAAAACCACCTTGATAATTAATCAAAAGTTCCGTGAGCGACCAGCTACTGATGTGAGAATCTGCTATGTTGATTCTTATTCCATTTGCCACATATAAAATCAACGCAATGCAGATTCCAAGTACAGTATTGGCTTTAAGAATCTGAGCTATTTTCATCTGGTTTCTGTCCTACTCCAAAGTGATGTTCAAATAGTACGTTATCCCTTGAAGCATCTCATTTACTGACCTTTGAACCAGTTCGACGTGCCTTTTGTGACCTAACCGTGTAATTGGGAGCAGATACAACAAATATGAGAATGCCTACAGGTACTTTGATCTTGCTTGTTGAGATAACGTGTTGCTTTAATAATCGTAGAAGCGCGTTAATTTGGGAAATAGAATGCTCTATATGGTAGGTAAATTAGCGATTATCAGGAAATACGTATTTGCACTGGCCGTGTTTACATTCTTTACGTATGAAGCATCTTTACTTTTTTCAATAGTCAATAACTTACGACCCGTTGCAGACGATTATTGTCTTGCCGGATCAACAGGTTTATCACCACTTGGCTATTTCACATATTGGTATACAACTTTTATCGCTGATGTCACCACACTTACAGGCAATTATTTTTTGATTGCTTTACCGGCCGTATACCTTCCTTATGGGGTTGGCACATCAATAACTTTCATTTTTTGTTTGATTACTATCTCAATAGTTGTGATCAAATTCCTGAACATAAAGGTAGGTGATTGGAAAAAATCAACTTTATTCACTGTATTTGTTTTCTTCTACTCACTCCTTGCCTGGATTTCCTATTGGCTCGTCCTAGGTCGTGGAAATAGCGGCAACATGATCTCTCGGGGTGAAGCTGGAGACATGGTATTTTTTGGTGCAATTCTTAATTGGCAAGCGGCAAACATAAATTATGTGATTTTGCCGCTATTGGCTCTGTTGATTTTCTCAGGCATGTTTACCGAGCGTTTTACACGTCGAAACATAATTCTTGCTTTCCTTGCGGGAATCATAATTGGCGGCTCTTTTTATGTAACCGCATCAGTGTTTTTGTTACTACTAACAGTTCACCTTATTCTTGAAATTACTAGATCAGAGCAATTTTCCGTTCGAAAGTTCCGCAATGTGGTTGTAGTGATTGTTGCCACAGTGATCTCAATTTCATTCTCATATTTCTCCCCTGGAGCAAAAAAGCGAAGTATTTACTACGCCCAGGATGTTTCCATCGTGGCTATTGTTAAAACCGCAGTTGAAGGAATTTTCACTTGGTTTTCCACCCTTTATCTCCCCGCAATTGCGATTACGTTAGTTATGGGTGCAATTTTCTATCGACTAGTGCGAGCCTTAAATCTTGGTGAATTTGATTTGCAGGTTCAAAAGTTTGCCTTAATACCTTTTTCACTCAGTTTCATTACGTTTGTAGTTACTAAAGTTAGCGAGCTATACGCCTACAAGGCATGGTGGCATGAACTAAGTTCAAGGACCTTCTTATTTATTGCAGTATTTTCGTTCGGAATTTACTTAATGCAGATTGCTGATGTTTACATTCCAAAAGAATTAACGTTTTTAACTCTGACAATATTCGCGACTACTATTTTCATAGCCGTCTTCGCATTGAAGCAGGCGGAAAGTTCAATTGAAAATCGAAAACTTAAATGGGAAGTGGGTCCGGCCCAAGTTACCAAGGACATGGATCCATTTGATCGCGAGACCCCTTGGGTAAATGAGTGCTGGATGAAACTAGAACAAAAAAGAGCCAGTAGATAATCGAAACTCGATTAGAACAAGTTTTTACTAACGGACTGTGCGCTGCTCTGAAATTGAATTACCGCCATCAATCACAATGACTTGTCCCGTTAAGTAGCTAGCTTCGCGGCTGGCGAGGAAGCCAACGACTGCGGCAACTTCCTGGGGTGTGGCGGATCGACCCATTGGGGTGCTGCTTCCCTCGTGGCCTTCACTCATACTTTGCGATGCCGTTTGAATCCAACCGGGTGCCACGGCATTTGCCGTCACGCCATGCTTTGCCTCATCAACAGAGAGTGATTTAGTGAGACCAACCATGGCGGCTTTGGTTGCGCCGTAGGCAACATCATTACGAATTGCCATTACAGGGCCAGTCAGGCTGGACATCATGATGATTCGTCCTGCGCTTGAATTGCGCAAATGTGGCAAGGAAAGTTTTGTGATGTAGAAAGCCGAGTCGAGATTTCGGGCTACGGAGTTATGCCACCCCTGGATGCTCATGGTCGCACCATCGCCTGCTTCGCCAACTTCTTGCATGGGAGCGTTAACACTTGTCATGCCGGCGTTATTGACGACGATGTCTAGGCCGCCTAGGAAATCCAAAGCATTTGAAACTATTAACTCTGCGGCTTCAAATTTGGTTAAGTCAGCAACTGATCCTGCTGCTTTAAATCCTTGTTTAGTGAGTTCGCTAACGCGAGCAAGTAGTCGATCGCTAGCTCCGGTTATATAAACAGCGGCGCCCATCTCGCAGAGCAGTTTGGCACTGGCAAATCCAATTCCAGTCGGAGAGCCGGCTCCAGTGATCAGTGCCTTGGAGCCCGTTAAATCAAATGGTGGTGTCATTGCTCTATCGTGTCAGTGATCCGTCAGGTGTGTTGGGAAAATCTCTTGCGAATTAAACTCGTGTTTGGGCATGGATGTGATCAAAACCCCAGTTGATTGGTTAATTACTAGCCCGGCTGCTGAAAGAATGAGAGCAGGCAACTCCGTCTGAAATTTGCCTGTTTTTTAGGAGTATTTAAATGGCGAGTAATAGCCCAGGGTACGCAATCACATTGCGGGTTGAGGTTTCACCTGAATCCTCTTCAACAGCTAACTTGGCGCAAGCCGTCATTGACACTGGCGCCGCTTTAACTGCGTTAGACGTTGTTGAGTCCAGCCACGAACGCATGGTTGTTGACGTTACATGCGATACCTCTGATCCCGATCACGCAGACCGAGTTACAACTGCCATTGCTGCTATCCCAGGAGCAAAAGTTCGTAAAGTAAGTGACCGTACTTTTCTATTGCACTTAGGCGGCAAGCTCGAGGTTAAACCAAAAGTTCCTTTGCGTACCCGT
>Ga0114967_10001446_pt1 | contig 19845 bp, 19 predicted proteins | sample M_130628_MF_Meta_FD_92639 | JGI IMG/M metagenome (GOLD analysis project Ga0114967, IMG submission 92639) | Freshwater microbial communities from Lake Montjoie, Canada to study carbon cycling - M_130628_MF_MetaG | ecosystem: Environmental > Aquatic > Freshwater > Lake | place: Lake Montjoie... | reverse complement strand
TAGCGTTGGACAACAAATGGTTGTTGGCGCAATCGATCCAAAGCAAGTTCTTCGTATCCTTGGACCTCGTCAAACACAGGTTCACCTAGTGAATGAAATCCAAGAGGTTTACCGTTCACAAGGTGTATCAATTCACGATAAGCACATCGAAGTAATCGTTCGTCAAATGTTAAAGCGCATCACTGTGCTTGAAGCAGGAGACGCGGACCTACTTCCAGGTGAGCTCGTTGAGCGCGGTCGCTTTGAGGCTGAAAACCGTCGCGTAGTTACATCCGGTGGAAAAGCCGCCTCAGGTCGCCCAGAACTTATGGGTATTACTAAGGCATCACTTGCAACTGAGTCATGGTTATCAGCTGCATCATTCCAGGAGACAACTCGCGTACTAACAGATGCCGCACTTTCAGAGAAGAGCGATCCATTGCTCGGTCTGAAGGAGAACGTAATCATCGGTAAGTTGATTCCAGCAGGAACAGGTCTTGCTCGTTACCGCAACATTCGTGTTGAGCCAACGGAAGAGGCAAAGGCTGCGGTTTATGCAGCCTACGATGAGTATGACTTCACACCATTTGATCAACAGGGATCCGGTGAAGCCGTTCGTCTGGATGAGGTCGAAGTACCAAGATAATTAGGTAAAACTAAACAAAAGAACTCCTGAAATTCAGGAGTTCTTTTGTTTTTCAACAAAGTAATTTTAATCTAAGGCCATTGTGAACTGTTTTTCTGCTAAATTCCACGTAATATATCGGTTGCGTATGAAAGTTGGAATGCATTGGTGCTAGCAATTGGATTAAATAGTGGTTCATCCTTCGATGGAATTGATGCTGTTCTAATTGAAATTGGCATTGATAGAGATGGCCATCCGACGACACCTAAGTTTTTAGAGGCTATTTCACACGATTGGCCGGCAGAAGTAGGCGATCGAGTTCTGCTAGCATTTGAGAATAAGCTGTCGTTATTTGAAATGAACCGACTAAATTATGAAGCTGGTGCTGTGTATGCAGAGGCAGCCCTTAAACTTATGGCTAAAACTGGAAAAACAAGCGCAGATATTGCAGTTATTGGCTATGACGGACAAACTATTTATCAAGAACCTCCTGAGCGGCAGCTTCGCGTGAATTTGCCAGCCAATCCAACGCCATTACAAAAGTGGACTATTGGCGGTTTTGCATGTGGAACCCAAATAGGTGAAGCCGCAGTAGTTGCCGTGGAGACTAATATTCCAACAGTTACACATTTTCGTCCAGTAGACCATGCCCTTGGCGGTACAGGCGCGCCACTCATGCAGTATCTAGATTTTGTTGTTTTTCGCAATATGCCCGGCATTATGACTCTAAATATCGGAGGGATTGCAAATTGCCAAGTACCGAACATAGATCGCCGAAAGATGATGGCATTTGATACAGGTCCAGGAAATGTCATGATTGACCATGCGATGAAGCTCTTCTTTTCTCGCGCTTTTGACAATGATGGAGAAGTCGCCGCAACAGGAAAAGTTGATGAACCCATGCTCGCACGATTATTAGACCACCCATATTTTCATCGCGAACCGCCACGCTGCGCATGGCGGCTAGATTTTGGCTCTAAGTATGCTAACTTGGTCATTAGAGACGCCGGCAACTTAACTAAAGAAGACATAGTTACTACATTGACGGCCTTTACTGCAGAGTCAATCAATCGTTCCTTGCGCGAGCACATTCACAATTTCGCTGATTACTCAACCTTGGTTGTTAGCGGTGGGGGCATTTGGAATAAGACACTTTTGGCGATGATTCAAAGTAAAATCGCACCAACGCTAGAGTTGAAACTCTCGGATGAATATGGATTACCAGCTATATACAAAGAGGCAATTAAATTTGCGACATTGGCCTTTGCTCACACCCAACATTTAGCCAACAATATCCCGGCGGCCAGTGGGGCCTCAAAATTTGCGGTTTTGGGTCGCCAGGTGCTCCCGCCTCGAATGGCACTGAATCTCGACTAGCTAGGAAATCGCTGCCGCATTGATCCGGACCCCTTAGGAGCCCCCTCATAACGATTAGGTAAAGTTTTAAGTAATCTATTCAAAAGCGGTCCTGCATGTGGTTCACTTCACCTACTGGAAATTTGGACCGGTCCAAAAAAAAACCGCTAATATTGGACCGGTCCAAAAAAAGGTTGTTTTCTGTTCCCTCTTATCCATGCTCCGAGGGGGAGGACTTCGAAGTAATTCGCGGTCGTGTTGAAAAGTGGCGAGGGTCACTTCTAAGCACTTGGAGTAAAGCCCAAATAAGGAGATGTACATGATCAGTAAGAAAAAACTGATTGCATCCGTTGCAATCTTGTCTGCTGCGCTGCTTGGTGTTTCACAAGCAACTGTGGCAAATGCCGCCGGAGCTACTGGCAGCATTGAAGTATTTTCATGGTGGACTTCAGGATCTGAAAGTGCTGCACTCAATGCAATCTTTGCAGGTCTAACTAAAGCGAACCCATCAATCAAGATTGTTAATGCTGCAGTTGCTGGTGGAGCTGGTACGAATGCTAAGCAAGTGCTAGCAACTCGTCTTGCTGCAGGTGATACACCAGAGACTTGGCAATCACACCCGGGTGGCGATCTAAAGGGTTATGTAGATCAGAGTGTCGTAATGGATCTTTCTTCTCTTTACAAGTCACAAGGTTGGGACAAAGTTGTTCCTAAGAATCTTATGGACAGCATGACTTATAGCGGTAAGACCTATTCAGTTCTTACCGGTATTCACCGTGCTAACACTTTGTGGACTAACAAAGCACTATTCAAAAAGGCACGCGTTACAATAGGTACAAATGTTACGTGGGCACAGTTTGCAGCAGCCGCTACTAAGCTCAAAGCAGCTGGTATAACTCCAATTTGCTTGGGAGATAAAGACATCTGGACAGCTGCAATGATTCTTGAAGATCTCATAGTTGGAGAACTAGGTGCTCCAGCATTCAATTCACTTGCAGCCGGAAAGACTTCATGGGCTGATCCGAAAGTAGCCGCTGTTGTTGGTCACTTCAACCAGCTTCTATCTTGGACGAACACCGATCACAAAGCACTTGACTGGACAGGTGCAGTTGCTGCACTTGCAAACGGAACATGCGCAATGAACATGATGGGTGACTGGGCTTATGGAGAACTCCTCGTCAAACAAGGGAAGAAAGATGGAATCGACTTTGGTTACTCAGTAATTGGTGACGCAAAGACTTTCATCACCGTTGGTGACTCTTTCGTTGTTGGAACCAAGTCAAAGAATCCTGCAGGAGCTGAAGCATTTGTTAAAGCAATCATGGATCCAAAGGTCCAAATTGCATTTAACAAGCTCAAGGGTTCATCTCCTTACCGCACAGATGTAAACACATCTAGCCTTGGTGCATACCAACGCGCTGCCTCTAAGGTTCTTGCTTCTGGAACTTTGGTTGCTTCACTTGTACACGGACAGCAGTTAGTGTCTGCTGCAGTTAGCCAGGCATTTTCAGATGGTGTGACCGTTCTTGAAGCCAATAAGGACGCCGCAGCATTTGGCAAGTCAATGGATACTGCTGCTAAGGGATAAAACCTAAAGTAATCGAGGCTGTGGACTCGTGTAAGCGCGGGTTCACAGCCTCACCTTTAATTATTTATGACAGGGAATGAGTGGTTATACATGTCGCCGGCTTTGCGAAATCGGAAGTTCAAGATTAATCCAGCGGCCGTTGCCATTATGCCAAGTTTTATTCTTGTCTTCATTTTCGTATACGTATTTATTGCATATACCGTGCGCCTCTCCCTTTCTAAGAGCTGGATGCCCGCGCTTCAAAATTTTTCCCTCCCTCATCCTTGGTATGGCACGTACCATGACTTATTTACTAACTATCGCTTTCAAGCCGATATTAGAAATACCATAATTTTTACTTTATTTTTCTTAATTATTTCAGTTGGTGCCGGATTTTTCTTAGCTATCGCTGTGAGCAATATGAACCGCTTCCGAGTATTCTTTAGAAATTTGTTCATTATGCCGTATGCAGTTTCATTTATTGTAACTGGTGTAATTTGGCGATGGATCTTCAATCCTATTTCTGGAGTTAATTTACTTTTTAAGGCAACAGGCGTGAGCGCACTATATGAAAAAGCATTCGGCGCTCCACTACAACCACAGTGGATGACTTCTCCAACTGTTTGGGGAAATATGAATTCACTACTTGAACACATAATTCCTGGAGGTAAAGTCTTACAGGCGCAAATGGGAGTCCCTATCGCCCTTTTGCCAGTAATTTTTGCGGCTTCTTGGCAGCTCTGCGGATTTGCCATGGCAATGTTTTTGGCAGGGCTATCGGCAATTCCTCAAGAACTCAGGGAAGCCGCAGCCATTGATCGCGCAAGTGGTTTTAGATATTACTGGTCCATCGCTATTCCTTCGTTAGTACCCATGGCAATTACTTGCACGGTGATTCTTACCTCCACCTCACTCAAAATCTTTGACCTAATTTATGCAATGTCGGGAAGTGGTATTGGTTTTGCAACAGATATGCCAGGCATTTATGTTTATGAAACTATGTATAAAGCCCTTCGTTATCCTCTCGGTGCGGCCGCCTCAATATTTATGTTGGTTTTGGTTTGTTTAGTTGTTTTGCCATACTTACTTAGATTCAATAAGGGAACAGAAGAATGAGCAAGCAGGTGCAGAGCATTGTTGGTTCAAGCAGAAATTCAAAACGAATTCAATTTATTTTGCTTTTCCTATTTATTCCCCTATTCATCATTCCGTTTTACGTAGTGTTGAGTGCTTCGTTTAAAACGAGCGCAGGTGCCGATGTTTCGACGATGTGGAAGTTGCCAGCTCAATGGACCACAAGCGGAATCAGCATGGCTTGGCGGAGCTTGAAGGGCAACTTCGGCCATTCACTATCTATGGCAATACCTGCAGTCGTGATCTCGTCTTTGATTGGAGCACTGAATGGCTTCATTCTTTCAAAGTACAAGTTCAAATTCAGCAATTTGCTCTTTACTTTAATGCTTGTTGGCATGTTTATCCCCTTTCAGACCATCTTGATACCGATGGTTCGCTTTTTACAGTTCATCCATTTATACGGAACTTTGCCGGGGTTAACTTTGGTGCATATTGTTTACGGAATACCAATCACAAGTTTAATGTTCAGAAATTTTTATGTCTCAATACCCAAAGCCATTGTTGAGGCGGCGGCGATCGATGGAGCTGGACTTATGAAGACCTTCATTCGTATCATTTTACCTCTTTCGATCCCTGGTTTTGTAGTTGCGGGAATTTTTCAATTCACTAACATTTGGAATGATTTTCTATTTGGCATTGTTGCTATTCCAAATCCGGCAAACCAACCAGTAACTGCAGCTTTAAATAATTTATCCGGGACTCAGACTGTAGATTGGAATGTCTTGATGGCAGGGTCTTTGATTGCGGCGCTGCCGACGGCGATTATCTATTTGCTTTTGGGACGGTATTACATTCAAGGTCTCACAGCCGGGTCAGTGAAGTAGAAAAGTTAGCACACAAAAAACAATTATGATTTTCTATATGCAAAAGAATGCGAGGTAAATTAGAGTGTCAAACAACGTGACCCTACGTGATATTGCATCCAAATCAGGATTTTCACGTTCGACGATATCTCTTGTAATGCAAAATAGTACTTTGGTAGCCGATGACACTAGGGAAGTTGTTCAAAAAGCAGCGGATGAATTGGGTTATGTCTACAACAGGGCAGCAGCAAGCTTACGCAGCAAGCAGACTGGAATTTTTGGGCTGATAATTTCATCTCTTAGCAATCCGTTCTTCGCTGAAACGACCTTAGGAATAGAAACGATTTTTGGGAAAACAGAAAACACAGTTTTGCTCGGGCAACATTCTGAGAACATCCACAATCAAGAGCGGATGATTCGCAGCATGTTGGAGATGCGAGTAGACGGCCTCATTTTAGTTCCCGTTAAAGACACACCAAAATCTGCAATTGCACTACTTGAAAAATGGAAAGTGCCTACCGTACTTTTGTCTCGAAGAATCAAAGGAGTTAAAATTATCTATGTTGGCCCCGATAATTTCAAGGTGGGGAAAGAGGCAGCAGATCATCTATTTTTCCACAATCGCAAACGCTTAGCTTTCATAGGAGGGCAGATTGATGGCGGAGCACATACCGAAAGGCTCGAGGGAATATTTGCATCCGCAGTCGCACACAATTTCTCGAAGAATAAAATTGAAATAATTGGTGAACGCGCGACAAGAGAAGCAGGCTACAACGCTGTTACCAAATTATTGGAAGCCGGGAAAATGAATTTAGGGATTGTTGCGTATAACGATATCGTTGCATTTGGCGCGATGTCAGCGCTGCGCGATGCCGGATTAACGATTGGAAAAGATGTTTCAATTATAGGTATCGATAACGTTGAGGCCTCTCGCTATGAAGACCCCGCAATGTCAACTGTCTCAATTGACGCCGCTCGCATGGGGGTGTCAGCTGCTGGGGTACTACTTAAACTGGTCTCAGGCAATGCGACAGCTAAGTCTGATTTGATTCTCGATTCCGAACTAGTTATTCGAAAAAGTTGTGGTTGCAACCAAACTAAAAGGGGAAACTAATGAAGTGGGCATTGATTGGCGCTAGCGACATCGCATCTACTCGGGTAATTCCAGCACTGAGAACGGCAGGCCAAGAAGTCTTCGGTGTAATGAGCGCTAATCCAGATCGAGCAGCCAGCTACGCAAAAGAAAATTCGATTGATCGGTATACAACAGATTTGCAGGAATTACTGAACTGGCCTGTAGATGCTGTTTATATAAGTACCACGAATGAACTCCATGCCAGCCAAGCAATCGCGGCAGCCAAAGCTCACAAACACATTCTTTGTGAAAAGCCAATTGCGATGAGTATTGCTGATGCCAATTCGATGATTCATGCGGCTAAAGCAAACACAGTAATTCTAGCTGCAAATCACCATATTCGTACTTCTGGAGTGCATCAGAAGATTCGCGAGATTGTGGCAAGTAATCGACTCGGCGATATCTATTTAGCTCGTATCAACCATGCCGTTGCCCTACCTGAACGCTTAATGGGCTGGCGTCTAGAGTCAGGCGACAAGGGCGCAGGCGTTGTCCTAGATATCGTCGTACATAATGTTGACACTCTGAGGGCGGCACTAGGAAGTGAAATTATTGAGGTTACCGCATTAACTGCTAGCAATGGCCTTGGCAAAAACGGCATTGAGGATACGGCTAATTGTGTATTTCGTTTTGCGAATGGTGTCATAGCAAATACGATCGAGTGCTTTTTAGTTCCCTATAGCACCTCATCTTTCGAAATACATGGGTCCAAAGGTTCGCTGGTAGCCACCGGTGTAATGACACAGGACCCGACCGGAGAGATAGTAGTCACCGATGCTGCAGGAGTGCACTCGATTGAGGTTTCCGATAGGGACAATCTTTATGTGAAAACGATTAAACAATTTGAAAGAGCTTGCAGAGGCGAAGGAACACCACTGGCTACCGGAAGTGACGGCTTTGCTTCGATGCAAGTCGCACTCGCAGTGCTGCAATCGGCAGCTGAGAAACGAACAGTCTCTCTCTTGGAAGCTGGCAAAGAGTGAGCGCAAAAATAATCCCTATTCTCAGCTCGGCGGAGGCGGCCGCACTAATTCCAAATAATTCTGTGGTTACTATTTCTTCATCCTCCGCTTTGGGCTGTCCCGATTTTGTGCTAAAAGCAATTGGCTCACGCTTTGAAAAAGAGGCACAACCAACCAACGTTACTTTTATTAGCCCAATCGCCGCAGGCGATATGTATGGCGTAAAGGGAATAGACCATGTTTCCAAAGTAGGTTTGATTGCTAAAATTATCGCGGGCTCATATCCAAGTGGACCATCATCATTTGAACCTCCTTTGATTCGCCAACTCATTGCATCTGAAGATATTGATGGTTACAACCTGCCCAGTGGTGTGCTCTTTCAAATGCACCGGGCCGGCGCGGCTCGCCAGCCTGGAGTATTTTCGAAGGTAGGACTAGACACGTTCATAGACCCACGAATTAGTGGTGGAGCATTAAATAATCGAACGCCGAGGAATTTGATTTCTATTGAGAACTTTCGGGATGAAGAATGGCTCTTTTACCCTGCAATTAATCCCGATGTTGCGATAATTCGCGCAACTACTGCGGACGAGCATGGGAATTTAACTTATGAACATGAAGGCTCACCATTGGGTGCCCTTGACCAGGCATATGCTGCACATAATCGTGGTGGAATTGTAATTGCTCAAGTAAAACGTGTCGTAAAGGCTGGCGAACTGGATCCTAAAATTGTACGAGTTCCAGGTATTTTAGTTAACGCAATTGTGATTGATCCGGATCAAATGCAAACAACAATGACAAAATATGACCCTGCTCTGTCCGGCGAGAAGGTGACGCACATTGAAATTTCAGAACCCATGCAGTACTCCTTGGAAACTCTCATCGCACGTCGAGCATCGCAGGAACTTGAACCAGGATGGATAGTTAATTTAGGTTTCGGGATTTCAGCGGCAATTCCGCGGGCTCTTGCCGAGCGAGGAGACGAAAACGGTGTTTCTTGGGTAATCGAACAGGGAGCCGTGGGTGGAGTTCCATTAACTGGTTTTGCTTTCGGATGTGCTGAAAATCCAGATGCAATTATGCAATCTGTAGATCAATTTACATTGCTGCAGGGAGGGGGATATCAGGCAGCAATGCTATCTTTCTTAGAAGTCGACCAGTTTGGAAATGTCAATGTTTCGGACTTACCTGGGCGTACGCATGTTACAGCAGGTGTAGGCGGTTTCGCGGACATCACTTCCAGTGCACCCATTATTATTTTTAGTGGGTATTTTACAGCAGGCAAAAAAGACATAGAGATATCTATGTCAGGTATTAGAATCATCTCAGATGGTGATATTTCGAAATTTGTTAGCGACGTTTCGCAAATTACTTTCAGCGGGCAACGAGCTCTTAAGAATGGGCAAAAGGTTCTCTATGTAACCGAACGTTGTGTTCTTCAATTAACGGAACGCGGTTTAATGATTATAGAAATCGCTCCAGGAGTTGATTTGGAGAAAGATATCATACAAAAATCTGATTTTAAATTATTGATATCTCCTGATTTAAAAGTTACTGACAATTCTATTTATAAAGAACCGGTGGTATTAGTATGAGTGAATTAGTGAAATTAGATCTTACGGGCCAAATGGCGACCATAACTATCAACCGTCCTGATAAACGCAATAGTTTGACTCCTGAGATGCTTAAGCTCTTAGAGAATGCAGTCATTGAAATTGAAACAATGGAAGGAGTCAACTCAGTAATAATTACCGGTGTAGGTGACAAAGCTTTTTGCACGGGTGCAGACCTCAGTGCTTTTTCATCACTTAACTTTGATGAAGTTCGCAAGAATTGGGTTCCAACAGGACATCGGATTTTTAAACGACTGTCACAACTACCCCAAATTACGATCGCATATCTCAACGGTGATGTTTTCGGTGGAGGCCTAGAGCTTGCATTAGCGTGCGATTTTCGAGTGGCCCAGCATGAAATTTCTTTGGGTTTTCCCGAGGGTAAAATTGGAACCATTCCGGGTTGGGCTGGCACTTCGCGTGCTGCTGATTTAATTGGTCTAAATAGGGCCAAATACATGATTTTAAGCGGAGCAACGATTGATGCTAAAACTGCACTGCAATGGGGATTAATAAATCATGTTGGTTCACTCGAAGATTTTCTAAAGCCATTTTCTCAAGTAAGTCCAATCGCCCAACAAATCTCAAAACAGTTAATGTCCACTTTTGAAAACCACAACAATGCAGAAGTTTTGGAAGCCTTTGCTGGTGCTTTGAGCAGCGTGACTGAAGATTTCAATGAAGGCATTGCCGCCTTTAAGGAAAAACGTCCATCACAATTTAGGGGGAAATAATGTCAACTTCGGCTATCAAAGCGATCGATTATCAAATACTAATTAATGGCGAATTCAAAGAGGCACTGTCTGGAAAACGCTTTGATCGAATAAGCCCTGGGCATGGAGCTGTTGTTGGAACTTACCCGCAAAGTGATATTGCTGATGTTGATTTAGCAATCGCATCAGCTCGTAAAGCTTTCGATAAGGGTGATTGGCCTAAATTCAGTGGTGCTCAAAGAGCACAGGCTTTACGTAAGGTGGCAGAGTTAATAGCTCGTGACGTTGAAAAATTGGCCCGCATCGAAGCACTTGAAAGTGGTAAGCCAATCACTCAAGCAATAGGTGAAATGACGGCAACGGCGGACATTTGGTACTACGCGGCGACTTTGGCGCAACACACTTATGGTGATTCTCATAATGCACTTGGTAATGATTATCTTGGCATTATTCTTAAGGAACCCATCGGTGTTGTCGGAATTATTACACCTTGGAACTTTCCCCTGTTAATTGTTAGCCAAAAACTTCCGTTTGCCATGGCGGTTGGATGTACAGCTGTTGTGAAACCGAGCCAATTAACTTCTGGAACAACTTTGATGCTTGGTCAATATATCAAGGAGGCTGGAATTCCTGATGGTGTTGTCAATATTGTTACTGGAGGAGGGACTATCGGGGCAAGACTGGCCGAACACAAAGACATCGACATGATAACTTTCACTGGCTCCACAGCCGTAGGAAAAATGGTTATGACAGCTGCAGCCCAGACCGTTAAAAAAGTTGAACTTGAATTAGGTGGCAAAAACCCACAAATCGTCATGGCCGACGCTGACCTTGAGAGTGCCGCCGATGCTGTTGTTTTTGGAGTTTATTTCAATCAAGGCGAATGCTGCAACTCTGGATCACGCATCTTGGTGCAACGCTCAATTGTAAAAAAGTTCATGGAAATTGTGACTCAAAAAGCAAAACTTGTAAGTGTTGGTGATCCGCTTGATCCCAATGTCTTAGTTGGTGCTATTGCTAGCGATGAGCAACTAAAGACAATTGAACGCTACATTCTAGAAGGGCAGAAAGATGGCGCCACTATGGTCATGGGTGGCTCCGTCCTGAAAACCGGAACTGGTCGCTATTTTGAGCCAACGATATTTACTGGAGTAACACCAGAAATGTCGATTGCTAAAGAAGAGATTTTTGGGCCAGTTCTCTCCGTATTGGAATTCGACTCTGTCGAAGAAGCAATTGAAATTGCAAACTCCACTCTGTACGGGCTTTCTTCCGGAATTTGGACTAAGAACATCAACGACGCCCTGATATTTGCGAAAGGAGTTCGCGCGGGAACGGTTTGGGTGAATTGCTGGATGGATGGTTTTCCAGAAATGAGCTTTGGAGGATATGGAGAAAGCGGTTTAGGCCGCGAACTCGGTCGCCATGCTGTTGATGAATTCACTGAGTTGAAGACTATTGCTATCCATACTGGTACTCGTGGGGCATGGCTTAAGTGAATAGACTAAAGAATGAAGTAGAAGTTCCTAGTAATTTAGCCGCCATTGCTAAGGATGCGCTACATGTTTTCGATGTGAAACTTCGTAAATTAACTACAGATCATCCTGATTATTTTCCGCTTTTCACTGAAAATGGAAAATGGAAGCACGGAAAAGAAACATGGACGAATTGGTGTGAAGGATTTCTAGGCGGACAGATGTGGATCCTAGCCGACCACTTAGATTCATCGTATTGGCGACCAAAAGCAGAACATTACTCAACCATGTTGAAAGGTCGTGAATTCGACCGGGAAGTTCATGATCTTGGATTTACTTTCTGGCCAACATGGAGGAAGTGGTACAAGGAAACTAAAGAAGATGACTTAAATGATGTAGTCATCCAAGCTGGCAAGACAATGGCGTTACGATTCAACGAAAAAGCCGGGTTTTTGAGGTCATTTTTAGCCGAAGATAGTACTTTCATTGACATCATGATGAATGTTGGAATTATTTACTACGCGGCCCAACAAACAAATGATGAAAAACTGTTACACGTGGTTAATACGCATGTCCTGCAAACTCGACGATACATGGTTCGAGGAGATGGAAGCACAACACACGAAGGAATTTTCGATTTGAAGACCGGCGCGTTTCTGCGACAAACAACTCAGCAGGGCTGGCGCGATGATTCATCTTGGGCACGAGGTCAAGCTTGGGCGCTATATGGTTTTGGTACTTGCTATGCATTTACGGGTGATAAACGTTTTCTCGAGGTCGCCCAGTCGACTGCCGATTTCTTTATTGAGCGAACTAGCGAGGTTTTTGTTCCACCAAATGATTGGGAAGAAAAGAACCCAATCGCGAATTATGAATCTTCAGCTGCGGCCATTACTGCAAGTGGATTATTGCAATTGAGCCAATTAGTTGAAGACCTTTCCTTGGCAAAGAAGTATTCCGGATATGCGTTCAAGATGCTTGAAAGATTATGCTCCCCTGATTTCTTAGCGGATGAGGACCCTGAGTGGGAAGGCGTTTTAAAGCATGGTAGCTACCATGAGCAAAAAAAGCTCGGCGTAGATGAAAGCGTTATGTGGGGGGAATACTTCTTTGCCGAGGCACTCGATAAAATTCTGGGTGGACCTTGGGTCGCAACGGAGCGATGACAACAATGGTTACAACAATAGAGACAGACGTCGCCATCATTGGTTCCGGGATGGGTGGGGGGATGCTCGCACGGGCGCTAACTGAAAAAGGCATCCAGGTATTAGTTTTAGAGCGTGGAACGCGTCTTCCGCGTGAAAGTCAGAATTGGGATCCGACTTCAGTCTTCTTAGAAAATCGCTATAAAAATGCAGGCATCTGGCGAGACGGTTCGAATCATCGAGATTTTTCCCCTGGAGTGCACTATTACGTCGGTGGAAATACAAAGGTGTACGGCGCAAGTCTAATTAGATTTCGCGAAATTGATTTTAAAGCTTATGAAGCTGCCGAAGGTGTATCCCCAGCATGGCCATTCACCTACGATCAACTAGAGCCTTATTATTTAAAAGCTGAAAGCGCTTTAAGAGTTCGTGGGACTGCTGGTGCAGATCTAACGGAACCAATGCGCTCAGGTGACTACCTCTATCCTGCGCTTGAGCATGAAAAGTACGTCGCGGATTTTGCGAAATCGCTGTCTCGACAGGGTTTGCATCCGTATCAAATGGCCATGGGTATCGACCTTGGCGCAGGTGGATCGTGCATTCGGTGCAATACATGTGATGGATTTCCATGCAAATTGGGTGCCAAAAATGACGCTGAAACTTGTGGGATTGATCCCGCTCTGGCGACAGGTAATGCCCAATTACTTGAAGGGCTGATAATTACCCGATTGATACACGATGCGAGCGGGAAAAGGATTATTAAGGCTATGGGTAGAAAAGGCGAAGATGAAATTGAAATTAACGCTAAGACCTTTGTTGTTTCAGCAGGGGCTGCAAACTCAGCGGCATTGCTTTTGAATTCAAAGTCTGACAAACATCCTGATGGTCTCAGCAATTCAAGCGGACTAGTCGGGCGCAACTGGATGGTTCATAACGCTACATTCATGGTTGGACTAAATCCAGCTAAGAAGAATTCATCAATTTTTCAAAAAACCCTTTCCTTCAATGATTGGTATTCCGAAAGCCAAGCAGGGTACGGTTTAGGAAATGTGCAAATGTTAGGCAAATTGCAGGGGCCGATGTTTAAAGCCAGCAAACCGTGGATTCCTAGTTCAATATTGAAGGCTTTTGCTGCTCGAACTATCGATATCTATTTAGAGTCTGAAGATTTGCCGGATACTGAGAATCGGATTACCTTAGATAGCAAAGGTGGGATAGTAATTAATTGGGTACCAAATAATATGAAGGCACATTATGAATTGATTTCTCAAGCCCGTACTGCTCTAAGAAAAGCAGGATTCCCTTTTGTCTTCAAAGAGAGAATGGGTATAGAAACCAATTCCCACCAATGCGGAACTTTAGTGGCTGGCAATAATCCCCAAAAATCTGTTTTAGATCAATTCTGTCGAAGCCATGATGTTGAAAACTTATTTGTCGTAGATTCATCCTTTTTCCCATCGTCGGCAGCTGCTAATCCGGCCTTAACTATTGCCGCCCAAGCATTTCGTGTAGCCGAAGAGGGAGATATCCTGCGATGAAGAGTGAAAAGAGCCTCGGTGAGGCGCTGTGGAACCAAATTAATGCCGTTGAGTTTGGCGAATTTATGAAGGCAAGAGGATTAAATCAAAATTTGAAGATTGTTATAGCGATTTTTTATAACGGTCAACGCATGTATCACGTAGGTTTGCCGGGCACGGAGCTCCTTAATGACGATTGGGTGATGCGAAAGGTGAACACCGTGGAACTTACTAAGCAGAGTTCACTTTCTCTAAGAGTAAAAGTCGATGCATTAGGAGTCCAAGAGGATGAATTAGGATTTCAATCCGGCCATTTAGCAGTATGCGGAGGCGGTTACCCCTTATACACAAATGGAGAATTGGTTGGAATCGCCGTGGTTTCGGGACTTCCACATGTAGAGGACCATGAGTTTATAGTCAAGGCACTTGAGGAATTTAGAGACGAGCAATCATGGTGAGTCCAGACTATTGGAGTAGTCAGAAAGTCATTCCGGTTGTAGTTATTAAGAATGCCGATCGCGCTATTGATTTGGCTCAAACTCTTGTAGATGCCGGACTACATAAAATTGAAATCACTTTGCGCACTTCAGGAGCCTTAGATGCCATTGAGCGCATTGCTAAAGCGGTTCCAGATGCCATTATTGGAGCCGGAACAATTTTGGATGTAGAAAGTGCCAATCGCGCCATTGCTGCGGGAGCAAAATTTTTAGTTTCCCCCGGATCGACGCCACTTCTTTTAGATCACTTAATCAAGTGCGGTCTTCCATTTCTAGCCGGTTGTGCCACGGTGACTGAAGCCATGCATTTCGTCGAAAGAGGAATTCAGGTTGCAAAGTTTTTCCCAGCTGAAGAATCTGGTGGTGTGAATTTCCTCAGAAGTCTTTCTACGGTTCTGCAGTCGATTAAATTCTGTCCAACCGGAGGTATCAATCCTTCAAATTATAAACAGTATTTAGAACTTTCAAATGTTGTTTGTGTCGGTGGGTCATGGATAACTCCAAGTGCCTTTATAGAAGAATGTGCATGGCAAGAAATTTCCAAGTTAGCGCGCGAGATTTAGAGTCGAAAAGGGGAAACAATGAAAAATCAAGGGAAATACTCATACATTATTGTCGGAGCAGGTGCGGCCGGTTGCGTTGTCGCAAACCGCTTGAGCAAAGATCCCAATAATTCGGTTCTCTTGTTAGAAGCCGGAGGACGTGATTGGAATCCCCTAATACATGTACCAATTGGTTTTACGAAATTAACAACACCAGATGTGAATTGGGGTTTTAGCACTGTCCCTCAACCCCAGATGAATGATCGAGAGATGTGGTACCCACAAGGTAGAACTCTAGGAGGGAGCACCTCAATCAACGCGATGATTTATATACGCGGCAATAAAGAAGATTATGAAAAGTGGCTTGCTCTGGGGAACAAGGGATGGGGTTATGAAGATGTCCTCACCTATTTTAGGAAATCTGAAAATAATGAGAGATTAAACAATAGATATCATGGCATTGGAGGTGATATGAATGTAACTCAGCAAACCCAGGCTAACCCCTTAACCAAAGCTTTTGTGCGCGCTGCCCAAGAAGTTGGCATTGATTTCACTGCCGATGTTAATGGTGCCAAGCAAGATGGAGTGACTTTTTATGATGTAACACAGCGAAATGTTCACCGAGAGTCCTCTGCTACAGCATTCCTTAATCCAGCAAAATCTCGTCCAAATTTGACTGTTCTCACTCGCTCAATGGGCACCCGAATAATTATTGAAAATGGTCGTGCCGTCGGTTTAGAATTTACTCAGAATAAGAAGAAATGCGTTGCTTACGTTACCGAAGAAGTTATTTTATCTTCCGGTGCTGTCAATTCACCCAAGCTACTTATGCTTTCCGGAATTGGTCCTGCCGATGAATTACGCAAAGCTGGTGTCGAAGTAATACACGATTTACCGGGTGTTGGAAAGAATTTCCAAGATCATATGGACGTTTACATAACCGCTAAAACCGCACCTGTTAGTTATAACATGGAGGACCGCCCGGATCGTGCAGTTCGTCATGCAATTCAATACGCCTTATACAAAACTGGTCCAGTAACGGCATGTGTTGCCGAAGCTGGTGCATTTATTCGCAGTAGTGACAAAGTCGATTCGCCAGATATTCAAATTCACTGCTTGCCAGCCTTTGTCATTGATCACGGCCGAAAGCGCGTTAAGGGCCATGGAATCACGATTAATACATGTAATCTTCGTCCGAAGAGCATTGGCACGGTAAAACTTCGTAGCAATGATCCAACCCAACATCCGTTGATTGATCCAAATTACTGCGGTGATGACGAAGGTTACGACTGGAAGATTTCTATGGAAGGTTTCAAGTGGGGTCGTAAAATATTAGCTGCCGAAGCCTTTAAACCACTTATTAAAGATGAATTCATGCCGGGGGTTGACGTACAAGATGAAAATCAAGTTCGCAAGTTTATTAAAGAGTGGTCAAAAACTGACTACCACCCAGTTGGTTCTTGCAAAATGGGGAGCGACGAGATGGCTGTAGTCGATACACAACTTCGAGTTCATGGTATCGCAGGCTTACGAGTAATTGACGCCTCGATCATGCCAACTCTTATAAGCGGAAATACTCAAGCCCCATCCATAATGATTGGCGAAAAGGGTGCAGCAATCCTTCTAGCCGGCAAAGTCGTGTAATTAAGGATTACAATGAAAATTAAAAATTCGATTGAGACAACTTACGACATAGTTTCATTGGGCGAAGTGATGTTGCGATTTGACCCGGGTGAAGGACGAGTACGCACAGCTCGGTCATTCCAAGTATGGGAAGGCGGCGGGGAATATAACGTCGCACGCGGGCTTCGCCGTTGTTTTGGTCTTCGTGGTGCGATTGTTACTTCTCTAGCCGACAATGAAATTGGTCGATTAGTTGAAGACTTAATGTTGACAGGTGGGCTCGATCTACAACATGTTAAATGGTTGAAAAGTGATGGTTTTGGACGTGATGTTCGAAATGGTCTGAATTTCACTGAACGAGGTTTTGGGGTTCGAGGCGCAGTCGGTATCAGTGATCGCGGCAACACGGCAATTTCACAAATGCAACCCGATGATGTTGATTGGGATGCATTATTTTCCAAAGGAGTACGTTGGTTTCATACTGGCGGAATTTTTGCTGCGTTATCAGAATCATCAGCCTATGTTGCTGAAAAAGCTATGAAATCCGCCCATAAGCACGGCACGATAGTTTCCTATGATCTGAATTATCGGCCATCACTGTGGGCTGGGATTGGTGGCGTCGATCGGGCGCGAGAAGTTAATCGTTCACTTGCAAAGTATGTTGACGTCATGATCGGAAATGAAGAGGATTTCACCGCCTCGCTTGGTCTCGAAGTTGAAGGAACCGATGCTAATCTAACTAATCTAGATACTTCGGGCTTCAAAAAAATGATCGAAAAAGCCAGCGCTGAGTTTCCTAATTTCCAAGTAATTGCAACAACTCTTCGAGGCGTAATTTCCGCCAGCCGCAACGATTGGGCGGCAATAGCATGGTCAAAAGCCAGTGGATTTGCCGAATCTACTGCGCGCAAAGAGTTGGAAATCATGGATCGAGTCGGAGGCGGGGACTCATTTGCTTCTGGGCTTATCTACGGACTCATGGAAATTGGAGATTTACAAACTGCCGTTGAGTACGGTGCCGCACACGGGGCGCTGGCAATGACGACGCCAGGAGACACAACAATGGTCACGTTAGCCGAGGTTGGCAAACTAGCTAACGGCGGAAGTGCTCGAGTGATACGTTAATGGAATGAGCAATGATGAAAAGTTCCATGTACAACGCCATGCCGATCGCGAAGTGCACGGCCAACTAGATATTGAAAAACTTCTTGATTCACAATATGTAGCCCATGTGGGTTTCATAGACCCAGACATCAATGCGCCTTTTGTTATTCCAATGGGTTTTGCCCGCGATGGAAATCGAATTTTAATTCACGGTTCAACTGGTTCAAGAATGATGATGGCAATCGCTATAGGCCTTGATCTATGTGTAACCGTCACTCAACTCAATGCAATCGTTGTTGCCCGCTCTGCATTTAACTCTTCAATGAATTACGAGTCGGTAATGATTTTTGGGAAAGCCCGTGTACTTAATGAATCTGAAAAAGATATTGCACTAGAGCGCATCACGACGAAATTAGTTCCTGGGTTATGGGAATACGGTCGCCAAATGACGAAAAAGGAGTCTGCAGCAACGTTAATCGTTGAACTGACACTCGATAAAGTTTCAGCCAAGGCCCGAACAGGGGAGCCATCAGATGATGAAGAAGATGTATCACTGCCACTGTGGGCGGGCATCTTGCCGTTGACTACGAGTGTTGGCGCCCCAATTACTGCCAAAAACGCCCAAGGTATTCCGGTTCCACCACATATCGGTTAGTTTTTATTTCATGAAAAAAATAGCGGTGACGGTTTCAATGACTTGGAACCTGGCCCTTGTGTTGGGCGTTGTGTTCAATAAAAGTTTTGCGCTGACCCGCGCAGCCGGTGGTCAATATGAGAACTTCCCTACTGGAATCCGCCTAGCATATGTCTTCACGGCGGCTCTATTGATCTGGCAATATCGCACCTTGCTCAATCTCTGGGGCCATAGGTCAATCAATCCAGCCTGGTTACCCCGCCTTTTTCTGGTCGTTAGTTTATTGAGTGCAGTAGTTAATGCTCTATCTCGTAGTTCCAATGAGCGATGGAATGTAATCCCAGCACTCATAATTACTTATGCTTTTTGGCAAAAGCCTAAGTTGGCTTAAATTCGACGAATTGCTTCGGAGTAGACCTTGAAGTTATTTCGTTCGCCAATCACGATAATTTTTAATGTGTGCGGCTGATTACTATCGGGAATTAATTGATAAACAATTCGAAATGGCGGTGAAACATCGGCTGATTCGTCAAAATATATTTTAAAGTAGCCACTCAAATCGCCAATGTGTTCATTCTTTTCAAGTCTTTGCCCTCTGATTTCACCTAAAGAGATTGCATGGATGATTTCAACGGCTCTAACTTGAAGGTTTCTAGAACCAAGATTAATTAAGTCTTGTTCAACAAGTGGGTGATATGTCCTAATAAGTTCCGGGGGAAGTGGAGGCATTTCTAATCAAGATTATCTAATTTAAGTTTCTTTACTAGCTCATCAAATAGAAGCGATTTACTATTATCTGAGATCCGGTCTCGGACTAACTTTCCAAGTTCGATATCCTCAATTTGTTCCAAGATTTCTTGCCACATTGAGAAGGGAATTATGACTCCCTCGGCCTTGCGGTGACTGCCAAACAAGACCGGGGCTGAATCTGCACCCTCTTGCCGGAAGCGTGAAACGATCATTGATAGCTCTGAACGGGCTTGCGAAGTTGGCAGAACCTGCTCCTGTTTAAGTTTCATGGGCATAGATTAGCAAAGATGTACAGATATATGTACATCTTTTTCATATCTCTCGACACGCCCGGATGTAGAAAACGAGCCATCTGAGCCACCTGTCCCGAAGGCAGGAGTAAAAGGGCCGTTTTGACTCTATGAGCGTGACTGAGTTACCCTTCACGTCTGCTCTTTTAGAGCTTCTTTGCTTGTGCGTGTAAAAAGTTGAAAAACTATTTGCATCATCTATGCGAATCGAGTGCAACACACCCGACCGCGTGGGTCGGCAATTGAGCGTGATTAAAGATCAGTAACGAAGATACGAATGGAGATGAAGTGCCAACAATTCAACAGCTAGTTCGTCGTGGTCGTGCAGAAAAGACTACGAAGACAAGCACACCTGCACTTAAGGGTTCACCACAGCGACGC
>Ga0114967_10001445_pt1 | contig 19861 bp, 8 predicted proteins | sample M_130628_MF_Meta_FD_92639 | JGI IMG/M metagenome (GOLD analysis project Ga0114967, IMG submission 92639) | Freshwater microbial communities from Lake Montjoie, Canada to study carbon cycling - M_130628_MF_MetaG | ecosystem: Environmental > Aquatic > Freshwater > Lake | place: Lake Montjoie... | reverse complement strand
TGGTCGCCCAGACCCATCGCGCGCAGCTGGCTGACCTTGATGCGGGACAGCGGACGCTGCGTGGTGAAGCTGCTGCTGCAGGTCTCGTCGACCTTGAAGAAGTTCACCGCGAGGAAGGACAGGTCGGCGTTGTTCACGACGCCGCTTGCGTTCATGTCCGCGTGCACGCCGGACGTGGAGGCGGTGGTGTTGACCGAGGCATTGGCGCCGCGATTGGCAACGAACGATCCGAAGTCGAGGATGTCGATCACGGAGTCGCCGTTGATGTTGCCGACAACCAGGTAGTCATCGGACGTAACGCGTGCATCAGCCTTGTAGCGGCTGTTGTACTCGCTGCCGCCATGGGTGCCGCTGCCGGCCTGCACAGCGATCGACACCGCGGTACGGAGCGAGTGCGACGGATCGCGCAGCTCGGCGCAGCTGGCGAGCCAGTTGAAGCTGCCGAGGAGCTGCATGTTGACATCGCCTTCCGCGCGGCTTGAGCCGCCCGATCCGGCCGTTGCCATGCTTACCGTCTGCGAGTCGGAGTCGTTGCTGGCGCCCGAGGCGCTGATGCTGAGGCCGCGCGTAAACGAAGAGGCGTCAAACGAGCCACCCATGGCAACCTTCGCCAGGATCAGGCTGTCGGCGGCGACGTTCACGGTCGTGGAGACTTCCGCGTAGTTGCCGCACTTGTCAGTGCCGCGATAGGTGACGGTGGTATCCGCGTTGGCGGGATACTTGTTATCCACCGGCTCGTTGCTGGTGACCACCACGGAGCCGCACGAGTCGGTGCCCGTCGGATCAGTCAGTCCCACGAAGGCCTTGTTGCTGCCGTCGGCGTCTGCCCAGTAGTAGCGGGCAGCCGGTGCGGGATTCATGGACGGTGCGGTGATGTCGCGGCTCACTTGGCCGAGGTCCACCGCCGAGTCGAGCGACACGGCCGCGCCGTTCGCATCGGTGAGCTTGGTCGAGAAGCCGCCCGAGATCGAGAACGACACGAGGCTCGACGCATCGCAGAATTCCGCGAGGCAGGTGAACGTGAGGTAGGCGATGTCGCCGGAGATGGTTGCATTCCCGGTACCGGAGGTGGTACCGAGCGCGAGCTTGAGCATGTCGGTCGAGGGGCTCTCGTAGATCTCGAGGTCCATCGGGCTGCCCTGGGGCAGCGTGTAGGCGTTGTGGCCGTCCGAGTCGAGCGACAGCTTGCTGCTATCGAACGCGATCACGAACTGCGCACCTGCTGCTTGGACCGATCCATCCATCTTGATCGCAACGACGAGCTTCTGACCGACGCCGATCGTCGTGTCAGCCGCCTCGAGCTTCAGGTTGGAAGGGGTGAGGGCCAGCGTGGTGCTGGCGCACGTCATGGCGGCGGCGATGGCTGCCGTGCGGCTGAAGCCGCGTCCAGAGAAGAACTTCATGTCTGGTATGTCCTGAATAAGAGACAGTGAACACAGACCGCGCACAGCGTGCGGTCGACGGGATTACAAATAGTTCGGATTGCGGGAGTTGCAACGTGCGGAATCAAAACTTTCAGACGTTTCATGAAACTGTCACATGGTCATGCGACACCGGGCACGGTTGGGCCTCTGGTTCCGAATAACCCGCGCGCGTCCGAAATTTCTCGTTTCCGATCGATGAATCCTCACTCCTGCCTCTTGCGCAACCGACCTTCCCGGGGAACATTACGCCGTCCCGGAGCCCCGTGCTTCGGATCGGCGAGATGTTTGATCGATCTGGAGCGCGTCTGTGAAGCGAACGGCAGTCACATCACGGAGCTTGAGGAAGGCGATCGGTGCGCTCACGGGCGCGCTGGCGATCGCATCCGCCGCTTCCGCTGCCAACAACGTGCGAATCAGCCAGGTGTATGGCGGTGGCGGCAACACCAGCGCCCCGTACAACGCTGACTTTGTAGAGCTGTACAACAACAGCGCGACTGCTGTTGATATCAGTGGATACACCTTGACGTACGCAAGCGCCACAGGCACCTACGGCGGCGGGCAATTCTCGTTTCCTGCGGGTACCAAGATTGGTGCGAATTCCTACGTCTTGGTGCAGATGAGCGCCGCTGGCGCTGTTGGCGCTGCACTTCGGGCCGATTTCTACACCGCGACCGCCATTGCAATGAGCGCTACTGAAGGCAACGTGGCGCTCCTCACCGCAGCGCAATCGGGAACGACCAATACCTGCGCAAGTCTCACCGCCACGTTGGTGGACAAGGTTGGCTACGGCACAACCGCGAATTGCTACGAGGGGACATCCTTCGCACCAGCTCCGAGCAACACTACCTCAGTCATCCGCAAGGCGAACGGCGCCACCGACACCGACGTCAACTCCGCCGACTTCTACGCCGCCACGCCTGCGCCGCGCAACTCGCTCACGCGCTCCAGTCGCCTGGCGACGGCCGGTTCGACCCCGTCCGCCGACGGCTGGACCGAGGCAGTCACTGGCACGGCCTCCGGCTCGGTGGGTTCAAGCGATGCCAGCACGGTGTCCTGGGCCCTGACGGCCACTGCCGGCAGCGCCAACGGCATCACCGAGACCCGCTCCGTCTCGGCCGGCGCCGGCAAGACCATCTTCATCGATTTCGACGGGAACTCCGCCGCCGCGCCGGCCACCGGCTGCAGCACCGGCATCGAGTTCCGCTCCGGTGCCAACGTCGCGCTTGCCCTCAAGCTCGAGAACGGCACCAGCTTCTGGAAGGTGGTCGACAGCACGGGCACCGTCACCAGCACCCTGGCACCCACCACGGGTGCCATTGCCATCTCCGTGGAGGTCCGCGGTTCGGGCGGGTATGTCCTGACCGCCAATGCCTACACGCGCACCGGCACGCTGGCCTCCAGCAGCACGGCCATCGACTCCGTGCGCGTCTTCAACACGGGCATCGCCACGGCGGTGAACTTCAACGACGTCGCGGTGGCCGACTCGGTCGTCTCCATCACCGCTGCGCCGGGCACCACGGCCATCCCCGACAACAATGCCACGGGCACCTCTGCGTCGATCGTCGTTTCCGCAGCGCAGGCGCCGACCACCACCAAGGTGCGCGATATCCGCGCAAGCATGACGGTGAGTCATACGTTTGCAGGTGACGTGTCGCTCTCGGTGGTTTCCCCGGACGGCACGGTGGGCTATCTGGTGAACCGCATCGTTTCCACCAACGACAACAGCAACTACAGCGGTACGTACCTGTTCGCGGATCCGTACCAGGGAAACCTCTTCAGCGTCGTCTCTGCGGCGGCTGACGCCAACATCGCAACGGGCAGCTATTACCCCACCAACAATTCGGCCGGCACCGCATCGGACCTGACCGGCGTCTTCTTCAACAAGACGGTCAACGGCACGTGGAAGTTGACTGCAGCGGACGGTGGCGCACAGGACACCGGAACGTTCACCACCGGAACGCTCGAGATCTGGCTCGGCACCGACACCGATGGCGACGGGACGCTTGATGAGTTTGACGGCTGCCCGAGTAACGGGAGTTACACATCGCCCGTCACCTGGTACCAGGACTCGGACGGCGATACCTATGGCAACTCCGCGGTCTCGCAGACGGCTTGCAGCCAGCCCACGGGCTACGTCTCCAATAGCACCGACTGCAACGACTCGAACGCGGCGATCAAGCCCGGCGCTCCGGAACTCTGCGCCAACTCCACCGTCGACGACAACTGCAACGGCAACTCCACCGAAATCGACGCTGCGGCCTCGGACAAGGTGAATTACTACGTGGACGCCGACGGCGACACCTACACCACCGCGGTCAGCGCCAAGTACTGCCCGGGAACCACGAACTCCGGGTACCGCTCCTACCTCTCCTCGCCGGTGGACTGCAACGACGCGTCCTCGGCCGTGAATCCCGGAGCCGCGGAGATCTGCGACGGCGTCGACAACAACTGCAGCGGCGCCACCGACGAAGGCTTCACCGACAGCGACGGCGACGGCGTGGCCAACTGCGTGGACCTCGGCTACTCGGCCTCGCTCACGGGCGGCAGCATCCCGGACAACAGCGCCGCCGGCCTGGCGATGTCCTTCACCGTGCCGAGCAGCGGATTCTTCACCGCCGGCATTTCGAACGTCCGCGTCACGCTTACCGGCCTGACGCACGGCGTCGTCGGCGACCTGACCTGCACGCTGACCTCGCCGGACGGCACGGTGGCGAACATCTTCGTGCGCCCGGGTGGTGCCGGCGATACCAACGACTTCAGCGGCACCTACGTCTTCGACGATTCGTACACCGCCAACCTGCACACCACGGCCACCGGTTCCACCACCAATACTGCGCTGGCCGCGGGCAACTACTTTGCTTCGAACTCCGGTGGCGGCAAGGTGACGCTGAACACGGTCTTCGGCGCCAAGAAGGGCGGGGGAACCTGGACCCTGAAGATCTTCGACAGCGCGGCCAGCAACACCGGAACGCTCACGAGCGCCAAGGTGGAGCTCACCGCGGTGCCGGACGCCGACGGCGACGGCACGAGCGATGCGCTCGATGGCTGCGTCCAGAACCCGGCGCTGACCGCACCGGTCACGTACTACCGCGACGCCGACGGCGACGGTTACGGCATCGCTGGCACCACGCAGAGCCTCTGCCAGACATCCGCGCCCGCCGGCTACGTGACCATCGGCACGGACTGCAACGACGCGCTCGCTACCAGCTATCCCGGAGCCACCGAGTTCTGCGACGGCGTCGACCAGGACTGTGACGGCGTGGCGGACAACGGCTTCTCTGATACCGACGGTGACGGCATCGGTGATTGCGTGGACTCCTCGCAGTCCATCAGCCGGAGCGTCACCAGCAACTCGATCGTCCCGGACAACAATGCCACCGGCCTGTCGATCACCTTCGCCGTCCCGGCGGGTTCGAACGGCGCGGGCCTTTCGGCAGTGACCGTCGGGTTCACGGTCACGGCGGCCCACCCGAACGTGGGCCAGCTCACCGCCACGCTCACCGCGCCGAATGGTGCCGTGGCGACCGTGTTCGCCGCCCCCGGTGGCTCGGCGGACAATTCGAACCTCGCGGTCGGTACATGGAATTTCGCGGATTCCGCAAGCACCACCTTCTACGCCCATGCGCTGGCGGTGCTCAACGCCGACCTGACGCCGGGAACCTACGCGGCCTCCAACAGCGCCGGCACCAAGGTCGTGCTCAACACCGCCTTCGCCGACGTGAAGGTGGGTGGAAACTGGGTGCTCAAGATCGTGGACGCCGCGACCGGCGGCACCGCCACCATCGGCACCGGCACGCTGACCATCGCGCCGCTCCTTGACCGCGATGGCGACGGCACGGGCGACGCCACCGACGGCTGCCCGGACAACGCGTCTTTGACTGCGGCCGTGGCGTACTACGTGGACGCCGACGGCGACGGCTACGGCAGCACCACCACCGCCAGCCTGTGCGCGGTGAGCGCACCGGCCGGCTACTCCTCCGTCAACACCGACTGCAACGACTCCAACGCCGCCATCAAGCCCACGGCCACCGAAGTCTGCGACCTGGTCGACAACAACTGCGACGGCACCATCGACGAAGGCGTGAAGACCACCTTCTACCGCGACGCCGATGGCGACGGCTACGGCACCGCCGGCACCACCAGCGCGGCCTGCACGGCGCCCACGGGCTACGTGGCCAGCAGCACCGACTGCAATGACGCGAATTCCGCCATCAAGCCCGGTGCCACCGAGCTCTGCGACGGCATCGACCAGGATTGCGACGGCGCGTACGACAACGGCTTCCCGGATGCCGACGGCGACACCATCGGCGACTGCGTCGACACCACCGGCTGGACCGGCATCCTTGCCGGTGGCGACATCCCGGACAACGGCTTCCAGTTCGTCCGCACCAACGGCGCACCGTACGCCAGCCTGGTGTCCTACGCCTCGCTCACCAACCTGCGCACCAACGCCAGCGCCACCACCGTGGCCACCGTGAGCCCGACCATCGCGGTCACCGACGGCCTGTTCACCGACGGCAAGTACTTCTACAAGGTCACCGCCAGCGCCGCCGGCGTGACGGGCAGCTACAACGACACCATCATCCGCTACGCGAGCCTCGCGAACCTGGCCTCCAACACGGGTGGCGTCTCGTCCACCATGTCCGGCTACACCATGTACTTCGACGATGAGATCATCGCCGACGGTGCAACGGGACGGTTCTTCCGCACCACGCGCTACAACCCCACCAGCACCGTCACCATCGGCATGTATGCGTACAACAGCTACGCCGACCTGGTGTCCAACAACTACTTCTACGCGTCCGGCTTCGTGGACACCGCGGTGGCCTTCGACTGCAAGTTCTGGGCCGTGGACGGCAAGTTCTACCGCACCAACGTGACGGGCACCACCGGTTCCACCACGGTCACCGGCATCAACGTCTACAACAGCTCGTCGGACCTCTACAACAACGTCGTCGCCTCCACTGTCTCGGTCACGGCGTCGTACGCCGGATCCATGCGCTTCCTCTCGGTGTCGTCGACGGCTTCGGCCGACACCGGCACGCTCGAGCGGACGTTCACGGTTCCCGCAGGGCAGATCACCGCGGGCATTTCGAGCATCATGGTGGGCCTGGACGTGGCACACGGCTACGTGGGTGACCTGACGGTCGAGCTGGTGGCCCCCAACGGCACCACGGCCACCGTGCTCTCGCGCCCGGGCAAGGGCACCGGTACGTCCGCCACCACGGGTGCCACGTATGGCCAGTACCTGAACGGCTACCCCGGCAACCTGTTCGGCCTCTACTACTTCCAGGACTCCTACACCGGCAGCCTGTGGACGGCAGCGTCCAGCGTGGCCACCACCGCGAACGTCGCGGCAGGCAACTATTTCGCCAGCTCCACCGTCAACGCCGGCGCCACCGACGGCACGAAGGTCCTGCTGAACAGCGCGTTCAGCGGCCTGACGCCGGCCCAGGTGGTCGGCACGTGGACGCTGCGCATCAAGGACTCCGTGAACGGCGACGTGGGCACGCTCGGGCGCGGTCGCATCGAGCTCTACGAGGTTCCCGATGCCGACAGCGACGGCACCGCCGACGCGACCGACGGTTGCCCGAACAACGCGGCGTTGACCGCCCCGGTCACGTACTACCGTGACGCCGATGGCGACGGCTACGGCGTGTCCACGACTTCGCAGTCCCTGTGCCAGACCAGCGCGCCGGTCGGCTACGTGTCCAATTTCTCTGACTGCAACGACGCGAATGCGGCGATCAAGCCCGGCGCCCCCGAGCTCTGCGCCGATTCGACGGTGGACAACAACTGCGACGGCACCGCCACGGGCGTGGACGCGAATGCCTCCGACAAGGTCACGTTCTATCGGGATGCCGACAGCGACGGTTACGGCACCTCCGGCACCACCAGCTTGGCCTGCACCGTTCCGACGGGCTACGTCTCCAACAGCACCGACTGCAACGATTCGAACGCCGCAATCAAGCCCGGCGCTGCGGAGCTCTGCGCCGACGTCGGCGTCGACAACAACTGCAACGGCAGCACCTCGGACGTGGATGCCAATGCGGCCGACAAGTCGACCTTCTTCCGCGACGCCGACGGTGACGGCTACGGCACTTCCGGCACCACCAGCTTGGCCTGCACCGTTCCGACGGGCTACGTCTCGAACAGCACCGACTGCAACGATTCGAACGCAGCGATCAAGCCCGGCGCCCCGGAGCTGTGCGCCGATTCCACGGTGGACAACAACTGCGACGGTACTGCCACGGGCGTGGACACCAATGCCTCCGACAAGGTGACCTTCTACGCCGACGCCGACGGCGACACCTACACCCTGGCCACCGGCGCCAAGTTCTGCTCGGGCACCACGAACACCGGCTACCGCGCGACGGTGTCCTCGCCGGTCGACTGCGACGACACCAAGGCCACGGTCTACCCCAGCGCCCCCGAACTGTGCGCCGACGCCACGGTCGACAACAACTGCAACGGCAACGCGACTGAAGTGGACGCGAACGCCTCCGACAAGGTGACCTTCTACACCGACGCCGACGGCGACACCTACACCCTGGCCACGGGCGCCAAGTTCTGCTCGGGCACCACGAACACCGGCTACCGCGCGACGGTTTCGTCGCCGGTGGACTGCGACGACACGAAGGCTGCCGTCTACCCCGGCGCTCTAGAACTGTGCGCCGACGCCACGGTCGACAACAACTGCAACGGCAACGCCACCGAAGTGGACGCGAACGCCTCCGACAAGGTGACCTTCTACACCGACGCGGATGGTGACACCTACACCCTGGCCACGGGCGCCAAGTTCTGCTCGGGCACCACGAACACCGGCTATCGCGCGACGGTGTCGTCGCCGGTCGACTGCGACGACACCAAGGCCACGGTCTACCCCAGCGCTCCAGAACTGTGCGCCGATTCCACGGTGGACAACAACTGCAACGGCAACGCCACCGAAGTGGACGCGAACGCCTCCGACAAGGGCAGCTACTACGCCGACGCCGACGCCGACGGATACACCCTTGCCACGGCCGTGAAGTACTGCGCCGCGTCGGTGCCAGCGGGCTACGTCTCGAGCGCCTCCAAGCAGGCCGACTGCGACGACGCGAACGCCGGCATCAAGCCAGGCTCCCCCGAGCTGTGCGCCGACGCCACGGTGGACAACAACTGCAACGGCAACGCCACCGAGGTGGACGCCGCTGCTGCCGACAAGGTCGACTTCTACACCGATGCCGACGGCGACACCTACACCCTGGCCACGGGTGCGAAGTTCTGCCCCGGAACGACGAACAGCGGCTACCGAGCTGCCGTGTCCTCGCCGATCGACTGCGACGATGCCCGCGCCGCGGTGCATGCGCTGATCTCGGTCTACCTCGACGGCGACCACGACGGCTACGGCTCGTCGACCCCGGCCTCGATCTGCGAGCTCGCCGCGACGGTCGGTTACTCGGCCAACAACACCGACTGCGACGACTCCGCCGCGTCCGTCCACCCCGGCGCCACGGAAGTCTGCAACGAGATCGACGACAACTGCGTCGCCGGCATCGACGAGGGCGTGAAGATCACCTTCTACGCGGATACCGACAACGACGGTGCCGGCGATGCGAACTCCACCACCCAGGCCTGCTCGGCACCGTTCGGCTACGTGGCGAACGCCGGCGACGCCTGCCCGGAGAACAGTGCCTTGGTCGCCCAGGCCACCTACTACGCGGACGTCGACAACGACGGTGCAGGCGACTCCGCGAGCACGCAGCGGTCGTGCTCGTCCACGCCCCCGGCGGGCTACGTGGCGGCATCCGGCGACAGCTGCCCGAACGACGGCACCAAGACCGTTCCCGGCGCCTGCGGCTGCGGCACGGCGGAGACCGACGGCGACGGCGACGGCACACCCAACTGCATCGATGCCTGCCCGAATGACCGCAGCAAGACGGCCCCCGGCGCCTGCGGCTGCGGCTCGCCCGACACGGATGCCGATTCGAACGGCACGCCCGATTGCGACGAGATCGTCCCGGCCGTGTCGATGGCCATCGTCGGCAGCAACCACGGTCCCTTCGGAGTGGGCGAAATCTTCACGGTCCGCGTGTCGCACACCACGCCGGGCAGGGTGATCAGCCAGGCGCGCCTCTCCATCGCCTTCGATGCGGCGTCGGTGATGCCCATGTCCGTCTCGCCGGTGGACGGCTCGCCGTTCTCCAACGAGATCTCCCAGTCCATCGACCTGCAGGCCGGCACCATCCGCTACATCGTGGGCAGCACCTACGGCAGCGGCTCGGCCGCGGCGGACGCCGACATCGAGTTCATCGTCCTGCCGAACGCGGCCAACTGCGGCACGGCAGCCAACCTCGTCAGCTTCACCACCATCGCCGGCAACGCCACCACCTACTTGAGCGTCGGCGGCGACGTGATCTCGTCCACCCGCACCGCGCTGCCCGCCACCCGCGCCGACGGCACCAAGCCGGTGCTGACAGGCGTGCCCGCGAACGCCTCGATTTCCTGCGATGCCGGCTCCCTGGTCGGCGCGTACGTGGCCAACCCCAACGTGACCGCCGCCGATGCCTGCGCTGGCGACACCGACGTGGAAATCGCCATCACCTACCCGGACCTCACCACGGCCGATGCGTGGCCAGAGACCGGCATCTTCCCGATCGGCACCACCACCGTGGTGTTCAGCTCGGAAGACGACCTCGGCAACGCCGTCTCGGACACCCGCACCATCGAGGTGCTCAACCAGCAGCTCCTGGACGTCACCGTGACCCTCGACGGCAGCTTCAGCGGCAACTCCACGCGCCGGATCCGCGTGGCGGTGGGTTCCACCGTGCAGCTCGTCGACGTCCAGATGACCGGCACCACGGGCACCGCCTCGGGCGTGGTCCTCCCGGTCGCGGCCGGCTACTCCTGCGCCACCGTCAAGGACATCGCGCACTCGCTTTCCAAGTCCGGCGAGCTGGTCGATGCCGGCGCCAAGTACACGCTGGCGGTCACCCTGAAGCAGGGTGATTCCAACAACGACAACGCGGTCGACATCCTGGACTTCGGCCTGTTCGTCTCCGTCCGCGGCACCGCGGCGCTGTCGAACGCCGTCTCCAACTTCAACGGCGACCTGATGGTCGACAACTACGACTTCTCTTGGATCTCGCTGAACTTCTTCCAGGTGGGCGAGACCTGCACGGGCTTCTCGACCCAGCAGCCGCTTAGCCGCGTGCGCGTGCGCGACCTCGGCCAGTACGGCCTGGAGCGCATCGCCTGCGCCGACTTCAACGGCGACGGCTGGATCGACACCAAGGACGTGGCGTACTACGTCCAGCACAGCGGCAACGTGCCCGCGGCGGCCGGCACGGCCGACGGCGAGCGCTGATCGCGCGCGGCCGCCGGAGCCCCGGACGCACGACCAACAAGACACACGACAAACGACGCGGGCCGCCCGGAGAAGGGCGGCCCGCGTCTGTTTTCATCTTGGTTGCCAGGGCAGGCCGCGGTGTCCCGCGTCCATCCGGCGCTGCGTCACTTCGCGGCGCGGCCCTCGCGCTGCTCGCGCGTGTAGGTGTACTTGCGCTTCATCGGCTTCACGACGAGGCCGGCGCGGATGGCGCGGACCGAGGCGCGGACGCGCTTGGGAGCGCCGTCTTCCATGGTGTCCACGGTCTGCAGGTTCGGCTTGAAGGTGCGCTTCTTGACGGACGTGGTCTTGATGCCGACGCCGCCGAGGTACTTCGCCTTACCGCGACGCTTGATGACGTTTCCGGAGGAGGTCTTTGCACCGGTGAAATGGCAGACGCGCGGCATGGGTAGTCCTTGGGTGTGATGCCCACTGCGGGATGCAGGGGGAGACCGGGCAGGATACGAGAGATCCGCCTGCATCGCAAGGGTTTGGGTGCAAACTGCGCGCGTGCCGTTATCGGCATCAGGCCACGGCGGCAGGGTGGGAAAGCCCGGCCAGTGCCAGCAGCTCGCAGGCGGCCGCTGCGTCGCCCTGGGAGAAGCTGGCGACGTCGTGGCTGTCCACGTCCAGGACGCCCCATGGACGCCCCTGGGAATCAATGCAGGGCACCACGAGCTCGCTCTGGTCCCGGGGGTCGCAGGCGATGTAGCCCCCTCCCAGATCGCGGACGTCCCGCACCACCAGCGTCCGGCCCGCCAGCAAGCACTGCCCGCAGGCGCCGTGGACGCCGATGGGGGAGCACGCCGGCTTGGGGCGACGCGCTGCCAGGGTCATGCGGCGGTCGTCCGGCTCGCCCGGGTGGTCCACGTAGAAGCCCACCCAGCTGACGCCGGTGGCGGCGAAGGCGTCCCACCAGAGCGCGACGAATGCCTCCATGCGCTCCTCCCGCAACGGGAGCCGCGCAATGTCCATGGCGCGTCCCCGCAGGGGCGCGTAGTCACGGTCGGTGGTGTTGGAAGCGCCGCCGGCCATGCCGAGGCCTCAGGCGCTCTCGCGCTCGCGGCGCTTGATCTGCTGGAGCGGGGCGCCGGAGACGATCACCTGCGCGTCGATCACGTACACGGTGTTCGTGTTGTCGAGCTCCGGCAGGTCGTACATCCGGTCGATCATGATCTCGTCCACCACGGCACGCAGCGCGCGGGCGCCGGTGTTGCGGCTGAGGGCACGGTCGGCGATCAGCTCCAGCGCATCGCGCGTGAACTCGAGCCGCGCGCCTTCCAGCGAGAAGAGGTGCTGGTACTGTTTGATGAGCGCGTTCTTCGGCTCGGTGAGGATCTGCACCATGGCATCCCGCGAGAGCGGGTGCAGCGGGCAGACGATGGGCAGGCGGCCGACGAGCTCGGGGATCATGCCGAACTCCAGAACGTCGTCCGGGGTGACCTGTCCGATCAGCGCGCTGCGCTCGGTGACCTTGTCTTCCACGCCCTGCGCCTCGGGGGCGAAGCCGATGCGCTTGCGGCCGATGCGCTTGCGCACGATGTCCTCGATGCCGTCGAAGCTGCCGCCGCAGATGAACAGGATGTTCGTCGTGTCCATCTGGATGTACTGCTGCTCCGGGTGCTTGCGGCCGCCCTGCGGGGGCACGTTGGCGGTGGTGCCCTCGAGCATCTTCAGGAGGCTCTGCTGCACGCCTTCGCCGCTCACGTCGCGGGTGATCGAGACGTTGTTGCTCGTCTTGCCGATCTTGTCGATCTCGTCGATGTAGATGATGCCGCGCTGCGCGCTTTCAAGGTCGAAATCGGCAGCCTGCAGCAGCTTCAGGAGGAGGTTCTCGACGTCCTCGCCCACGTAGCCGGCCTCGGTGAGCGTGGTGGCGTCGCCGATGGCGAAGGGCACGTTCAGGATGCGGGCGAGCGTCTTGGCGAGCAGGGTCTTGCCCGTGCCCGTCGAACCGATCATCAGCACGTTGGACTTGTCGAGCTCCACCGGCGACTGCTCGTTCTCGAGCTGCGAGAGGCGCTTGTAGTGGTTGTGCACGGCCACGGACAGGGCGCGCTTGGCGTTCTCCTGGCCGATGACGTACTGGTCCAGGAACTCCTTCATCTGCCGCGGCGACGGGATCTGCCCGAGCTGCGGGCGCCCGCCGGTGACGCGGCGACGCTCCTGCTTGAAGATGTTCTGGCAGAGGTCGGTGCAGTTGGTGCAGATGTAGACGTCGTTGGGGCCTTCGACCATCGGGCCCACCTCGCGGCTGGTCTTGCCGCAGAAGCTGCACGTGGTGACCTTGCGTCCGCGGAAGCCGCCGTCGCCGCCTCCGGTTCCACCGCCCGAAGCGCCGCCACCGGCACCACCGCCGGCGCCACCGCCGGAGCCACCGCCGGCGCCGCCGCCGGAGAAGCCATCGCCGAACTCGCGGCCGTTGCCGCGCTTCTGGTTGCCATTGGCGCCCTCAGGGACTGCGGGGAGGGTGTCTCGGCTCGGCATCGGCTGCATCGGTCAGGGGCTCCTACGAATCGGAAATCGGGTCCCGGGAAACCGGGGCACGGGGAGTCTATCGGTCACTTGGCCTGCAATCTGCAGGGGGGAGCCACACGATGCCGCAGGAAACGCGGCAAACCAAGTGCTGGCCCCGTGGATGGCGCAAGATCGAGCGCGATTGCCGCTGCCAAATGGCCTTATCGGCGGGCGTCCTGGCCGTTGCCGCCGCCCCAGTCCGTGCCGCCGAGGCGCTCGCGCTCCTTGCGCGCGTTCTCGCGGGTGCGGTGGATCAGGGCATCGCGGGCGGTGTCGAACTCCCGCTGCGTGATCTCGCCGCGCTCCAGGAGCCGGCGCATGTCATCCAAGGTGAAGCCCGGCTCCGGGCCCGAGGCCGGCGCCTTCGCCGAGCGGCGGGCCCACATCACGATGGCGCCGCCGCCGACCACGATCGCCACGAGGACGACGATGCCGATCCAGAAGAGCGTGTCGGAGGAGACGCCGCCCACCGGGGATCAGCCCTTCTTCTTCGGCGAGGTCTTGGGCGAGGTGCGTGCGAGCGCCGCCTTCTGCTTCTCGGTGACGATCTTGTTCCAGTCCTCGGCCGAGATGTCGGTGACCTTGGCCTTGGCGAGCACGCGGTCGAGCGTCTTGGCCTCGCGGATGGCGAGCGCCATCTCGTTCAGGCGGCCCGACTGCTGGAGCTCGGCGCGCACCTGGTCCGGACGGGTGCCGCGCTGGCGGGCCATCTGGACGATCGAGGCGTTGAGCTCGGCGTCGGTGACGTCGATGCCGAGGTCCTGCGCCAGGCGCGCGAGGATGAAGAACGCGCTGAGGCGCTTGCGGGTGTCTTCCTCGCTGGCGCCGCGGATCTCCGCGAGGCGGTGTTCCACCTGCGTCTCGTCGAGGCCGTTCTGCTGGAGCTGGATGCGGGCCATCTCGAGGTTGCGTGCAACCTGGCCGCCCGACATCTTCTCCGGGAGTTCCAGGGTCACCTTCTCGAGCAGCCACTCGGCGGCCTGCTCGCGCATGGCGGCGCGCTGCTCCTGGTCGCGGCGGGACTCGAGCGAGAGCTTGACCTGCTCGCGCAGGTTCTCGACGGCACCGAGGCCCAGGGTGGTGGCCACCGCGTCGGCCGCGGCCGGCTCGATGCGCTCAGCCTGCGCAGGCGTGAATTCCACGGTGATTTCCGCACCGCGCAGGTCCTCGCGCTCGTGGACCTCCGGGCCGGTGGTCTTGAGGACGATGGAGTCGCCGACCTTCTTGCCGGTGAGCATGGCACCCAGGTCGTCGAACATCAGGCCCAGGACCTGGCCCTTGCCCTCGTCATCGGCGTCCGGCACCACCACGAGCGTCTCGGGGGACTCGAAGTACGGGTCCTGCGCGGAACCCTTCACGCGCACGGTGGCCTTGCCGACCATGCGGTCGAGGTTCGTGAACGGGCCTTCGATGCGGCTCGGCGTGCCGAAGCGGTAGCCGAGGCGACGGATCTCCTCGTCGATGTACTTGTCCTCGACCTCGGCGACGGGGCGCTTGACCTCGACGTCCTCGAGCTTGGGCAGGGTGATGTCGGGGATCACCTCCACGTCCATGGTGACGGCGATCTGCTTGCCGCGCTGCACGTCGAGCTCGGCGGCCTTCTCGTCCACCTCGGGCTCGGAGACGGGCTGGAGCTTGTGGTCCTGCAGCGCCTGGCTGTACGCGTCGGTGAGGAGGCGGCGGCGGAGGTCCTCGCGGATCGACTCGCCGAAGCGCTTCTCGATGAGCGCCATCGGGGCCGTGCCCTTGCGGAAGCCGGGGATCTGCACCTCGCCGCGTGCCGAGGCGTAGGCCTCGTTGATGCGCGCATCCACCACGGTGGCGGGGATGGTGATCTTCAGGCGCTTGCGGGCGGGTCCGACGTTCTCGACGACGACAGTGGTCTCGGTGGCCATGGTGCAGTCCGTTGGTTGCTGGGTCTCAAGTGACGAAAGGGTCGGAGTATACGGCCAATCGCGGAAACTGCCGCGTCCGGAAAGACACGCGCGGCGCCCATTGCTGGGCGCCGCGCGGGAGGGTTCGGGGGTCGGGACGGGGGCCGGAGGCCGATCCGTCACTTCATCAGGAGCATCTCGGCGTAGGTCGGCATCGGCCAGTTGTCGCCGGGGGTCACGCGCTCGAGGGCATCGCACGCGGCACGGACGCGCTGCATGCAGGGGACCACGGTCGCCTGCAGGAAGTGCATCTCGGTCTCGTCGTCCTTGTGGTGCTTGGCGTTGAGCTTCTCCAGCTCGGTGACGGCCGAGCGCAGCTCGTTCACGAGGCCGACGTAGGACTTCAGGTCGGCCTGCGTCTCGGCGCAGTCCACGTCCGCGGCCAGGGTGGCGCTGACCGTGGTGGCCAGCTCTTCCTGGGTGCGGAGCGCGGCCGGCATCACCTGCGTGCGCACCATCTGCACCAGGGTGCGGATCTCGATGCCCATCACCGTGCAGTAGTTCTCCACCAGCACGTCGTAGCGCGCCTCGAGCTCGCGCGGCGAGAGCACGTGGTACTTGCTGAAGACGTCGCGCGCGACCTTCGTCTTGAAGGCGCCGAGCGAATCGGCGGTGTTGCGCTTGTTGGGCAGGCCGCGCTTCTCGGCTTCCTTGTGCCAGGCCTCGCCGTAGCCGTCGCCGTCGAAGCAGACGCGGCGGTGCTTCTTGATGACGTCCTTGAGGACGACCTTGACGGCGTTCTCGAGCTTGGCGGCCGAGGGGTTCTTGCCTGCCTTCTTCTCGAGCTCGGTGGCGATGAAGTCGATGCTCTCGGCCACGATCGTGTTGAGGACCGTGTTCGGCCACGCCACGGGCGCGGTGGAGCCGACGGCGCGGAACTCGAACTTGTTGCCCGTGAACGCGAATGGCGACGTGCGGTTGCGGTCGCTCGCGTGGCGCGGGATGTGGGGCAGGCTGGTGGCGCCGAGATTGAGGTCGCCGCCGGTCTTGGTCTTCTTCGGCGTGCCTGCCTCGAGCTGGTTGAGGATGTCCGTGAGCATCTCGCCCAGGAAGATGCTCATGATCGCCGGCGGAGCCTCGTTGGCGCCCAGGCGGTGATCGTTGGCGGCGCTGGCGATCGACGCACGGAGCAGGTCCGCGTGCAGGTCGACGGCGCGGATCACGGCGGCCAGGAACACCAGGAACTGCATGTTGGTGTGCGTGTCGTCGCGCGGGTCGAGCAGGTTGATGCCGGTGCTCGTGGCCATCGACCAGTTGTTGTGCTTGCCGCTGCCGTTGATGCCGGCGAAGGGCTTCTCGTGGAGGAGGCACTCGAAGCCGTACTTGCGGGCCATCATCTTGAGCACCTGCATGGTGATCATCTGGTGGTCCACCGCGATGTTCGCGTTCTCGAACATCGGCGCGATCTCGTACTGGCTGGGGGCCACCTCGTTGTGGCGGGTCTTGACCGGGACGCCGAGCTCGAAGAGGCGCGATTCAACCTCTGCCATGAAGGTGAGGACGCGGTCCGGGACGGCGCCGAAGTAGTGGTCGTCGAGCTGGTGGCCCTTCGGAGCGTTGGCGCCGATCATGGTGCGGCCCGTCATCATGAGGTCGAGGCGCTGCTCGGCCTGCTCGCGCTCGACCAGGAAGTACTCCTGCTCGCAGCCGAGGGTGCCCACCACGTGCGTGACGCCGTGGTCATGGCCGAAGAGCTTGAGGACGCGCATCGCCTGCTTCGACATCGCCTGGATGGAGCGCAGGAGCGGGGTCTTCTTGTCGAGCGCCTCGCCGGTCCAGCTCACGAATGCGGTGGGGATGCAGAGGGTGGTGATGCCGGAGGGGTTCTTCAGGAGGAACGCCGGGCTGGTGGCATCCCACGCGGTGTAGCCGCGCGCCTCGTAGGTGTCGCGGATGCCGCCCGAGGGGAAGCTCGAGGCATCCGGCTCGCCCACGATCAGCTGGCCGCCGGAGAACTTCTCGATGGCGCTGCCGTCGGCCATCGGGCTGAGGAACGCGTCGTGCTTCTCGGCAGTGATGCCGGTGAGCGGCTGGAACCAGTGGCAGTAGTGCGTGGCGCCGTTCTCGATGGCCCAGTCCTTCATGGCCACCGCCACGGTGTTGGCGATCGCCGGATCAAGGGGCGTGCCGTCGCTCATGGTGCGCTGCAGCTTGGCGAAGACGTCGCTCGGCAGGCGCTTCAGCATGGTGTCGCCGCTGAAGGTCATGCAGCCGAAGTAGTCGGACGCGCGGGTGGGGTTGTCGAAGGTCGAGGTGTTTTCCGTCATCTGCGGGCCGTTCGAAGTGGTGGTGGTCGGGATCATGGCGGGTGCGGGCCTCCTGTGCCCAAGCGGATAACTGTAGATGGACGGATGAATCCGATCAAGGCCTGAAATCATGGGGAAAGCCCGCAGGAGGGCGTGGGAAAGCACGCTGGAAAGCCCGGCGCTCCCGGAGGCTCCGGTTGGCGGCAAACGTTCACCCGATGATCGTTCGGCGCCGCTTCACGTAGTCCCACACCACGAAGCGATCAAGCTCCTTGCCCGCCACGAAGAACACGCGCCCGCCGGTCGACTCCGCCATGCGGTGCGCGAACTGCACGTCGTCCTCGGTCTGGCTCCAGCTCGGGAGAAGGAACACGTTGATGGTGATCCCCGCCTCCTTGCAGCGCATCGCCTCGCGCACCGTCTCGCGCTCGGTGCGCGGGTCCGGCGGATAGAGCATGAAGAGGTCGCTTCCCTCGAAGTGCGCGGTGGGCAGGCCGTCGGTGATGAGCATCACCTGGCGGTTCGGCGTGGGGCGCCCGCCGAGCCACTGGCGCGCCAACTGGAGCGAGCGCTGGATGTTCGTGAAGTGGAGCGGAAGGTCCATCTCCGTGATCTCGGGGTCGGACATGTCCGCGCGCAGGCGCACCACCGGCTCATGGATGGTGACGGGCTTGGGCATGATGTTCGGGATCTCGCCGGGGGCTCGCAGGCGGGCCACGGTGTACATCTCGATGAACTGCAGGAAATCGCCCGGATACTCGGTGCGGATCAGCCCGTCGAGGGCCATCGCCATGCGCTTGGCCTGGACGTACTGGCCGCCGTGGCGCATGGAGCCGGACATGTCCATGATGACCGCCGTGGCGCACTTGGGCTGCTGGCGGGTGTTGTGGACCACCATGTCGTCGGTGCGCATCCGCACGGGTTGGCCCGGAGCGCGCGGCCCGTCGGCGGATTCGCGGAGCAGGGCGTTCACCATGCTCTGCGGGATGTCCATGGCCGCGGGGCTGTCGCCGAATTCGTAGGCCCGCGTGGTGGGAAGCTCCACCGCGCCGTCGGCGCTGGTCACGCCCTCGTGGCGGCCGCTGCGTGCACTCTGCAGGTCGCCGAAGATGGTGGACAGCAGGCTGCGCTGGTAGAGCCGCATGGCCTTCGGCGTGACCTGCCAGCCGCCCTCCGGCGTGCGTGCGAGGCCTGCTTCCTCCGCCAGGCGTTCCAGCAGCTCGTTCACGCGCCGCTGCGCATCGCGGAGCGAGTCCACTTGCTCCTGCGGCGCAAATTGCTCGAGCGCGTCCATGTCGATGATGGCGGGCTTGGCGTTCTTGAGCGCCTCGCGCAACTGTTCCAGGAGGCGGTCGATCTCCTCGAGCTCCTCCTTCACCTCGATGGCGCGCGGCACGTCGAGCGCTTCGCGGCCGGAGAACGGCCAACGTGCGCCGAGCTGGTCCACCTCATACTTCTCGCGGAGCCGTTCCAGTGCATGCGTGAGGGCGCGCTGCGCGGGGGAGTTCTCCTTCAGCCGATACCAGAGCCGTTCCAGGTCGCGGAGCTGTTCTTCCTGGATGGCGCGGGCGATGCGCTTGGCGATGTCGGGCGCGCCTTCCGGCACGGTGGCATCCGCGGCCGCCTCGCGGAATGCGCGCGCCGCCTCGGCAGCGGCGGGGAGCGGGTCATGCGTGGCCAGGATCTTCGCCTTGCGCTGCTCCAGGAGCTCGATCAGCGCATCGATGCTCGGGCCCAGGCCCTGGATCTGCGAGGGATCGATGCGGATGGCGTCCGCCAGTTCCTCGTCGGTGAAGCGCCGCATGTTGCCGGCCGCCATCAGGTGCTCGAAGGCACCCTTCGCGGCCGCCCCCGGGTCCGCCGGCTGCGCCGAGCCGAACTTCACCGCGTCGTAGCCCAGGTAGGTGTGGAACACCCCGCCCAGCGGTTGCGGGGTCGGTGCCGGGACGTCGGTCCCGGGCTCATCCGGCGATGGATCGCCGTGCGGGTCCATGGCGCTCACTTCACCTCGTAGCTGGTGCGGCCGTGCTTGGCGGTGCGGCTGACGCGGTCGGTGGCCCAGAGGCCGGCGAGGACGAACTCCGCGCACGAGGCGCGGACCGCGGGGTCACCGCTCGCGTTCACCTCGAACGCCTTGTCCCACGCCTCGGGGACGCGCTTCAGGCGCTCGGCGTACTGCGCGCTCGGGATGAGCTCGCCCACCTCGATGCGCACGCCCTTGGCGAAGGCGTCCGCGATCTCGGCCAGGCCGTGCTCCTCCACGTACTCCTTGAAGACCGCGCCCACGGCCTCGGCCACGATGGCATCGATCACCTGGCGCTCGTTCATCTGGTGGCTGCCCATGAGGTCGAGCTCCAGCTTGCCGATCGCGGA
>Ga0114967_10001444_pt1 | contig 19890 bp, 20 predicted proteins | sample M_130628_MF_Meta_FD_92639 | JGI IMG/M metagenome (GOLD analysis project Ga0114967, IMG submission 92639) | Freshwater microbial communities from Lake Montjoie, Canada to study carbon cycling - M_130628_MF_MetaG | ecosystem: Environmental > Aquatic > Freshwater > Lake | place: Lake Montjoie... | reverse complement strand
GATGCCAAGATGCGGGTCGAAACTAGGACAGAAATATCCAAACTTCATCGCAAACTTAATAGCACGATGATTTATGTGACGCATGACCAGACCGAGGCCATGACCATGGCAGATCGGATTGTCGTCATGCGCTATGGCAAGGTCCAACAGATCGCCACTCCACTGGATCTCTACCATCAACCAGCGAATCTTTTTGTTGCTGGATTCATCGGTAGTCCCCCGATGAACTTTTTCACGGGTACACTGACTACCTCCCGCCAAGGAACCCTGGAGTTTGTTGAAAAGGTTCCCGCAGGTCAGACCCCTTTCCGTTGCGCCTTATCCGCGGAAACTTCCCGACGCCTTTCTTCGCGGCAGGATCGGGAGGTGATCCTGGGACTCCGGCCGGAGCATCTTCATCCCAATTCGCTGACCTCAGGAGTCACCCTCGAAGCAACCGTTGAAGTGGTGGAACCAATGGGTGCGGAAACTTTTGTTTACCTCCGAACTGGAGGCCATACCTGTATTTGCCGGACTACCCAGATCGAATTTATGGATCTGGAGGGCAAAAAGCTAAATCTGGGACCCGACCTTTCCCGCGCGGTTTTCTTTGATCCGCAGACCGAAGCAGCTATTCCTGTCTGAGAATCGCCGGGCTATTTCTTTCGGCTCATAACCGATTTTAGGACTTCACAAAAAATCCCCACCCCACGGGCCAAGTCCTCCGGAGTCGCCCGGGCGCAGTTCAGTCGAAAACAGGCTTCTTTGGGAGGATTCGCAAAGAAGATGCCTCCCCCCACAACGGCAACCCCTTTTGCCAAACACTGCTTGGAGACCTCCTCCATAAGGCCGGGACGTCCTCCCCGCACCCAAAGCATATAGCCACCCGATGGATCATCCGCATGGATCCCCTCGGGTAATTCCCTAGATAAAATCCCCCCCGCCAGCTCCCGCCTTTTGGCATAGACAGAACGAAGCATTTCCAAATGCCCCTCCATCCGTCCCGAACGAAGAAAAGAGGCGGTAATAAATTCAGGGGGTACGCCGCCATGAATCGTTTGCCGACACTGCCTATCAGCCGCTGCATCCATCCATTTTCCGGGTAGGGCAAAGCCGATTCTCAGGCCAGGAGCGACTGTTTTGGAAAAGCTGGTGACATAAAGAACCGTGCTGCCGTCATCATAGGCACGCAGTGGTTTGGGTCGAGCACGACCCAGTAAATCCCCATAAATATCGTCCTCCAAAATCGGCACACCCATCTTACGACACATTTCCACCATCTTCGGTCTCCACTCCTCTTTCAATGTGGCACCACTTGGATTGGAAAGTGTGGACGTCACGACAAGGAGTTTTGGCTTGGGCTTAGCCTTGAGCGCTTTCTCCCACTTGGCCGGCTCCGGCTCCTGTCCGACAGAAGTATTCACGGTCCGAAATTTCACCCCGATGGCCCGCAAAAGCTCCAACTGGCCGTAGTAGGCGGGTGCTTCACAAACAACCGTATCTCCCCTTTTCAAGACGGTGTTCATCATCGTGGCCAAAGCCCCTGAACATCCTGTCGTAACCAGAATCTGGTCTGATTGAACACTGACTCCGCGAACACTGAGGTAGTCCCGAATCGCATCCCGCAAAAGTGCGGCCCCTTCGGGCCGATGGTAACTAAACATTTCCCTGGCTCGGGAAGCCAACTCCCCCTCCAAAGCCGTCCGCAAGGCATCCAAGGGCAGAAAATCAGCCGAGGGAATCCCTGCGGCGAGATTGATCACATGAGGATCCTCCGTCTGGCGCATCAGATCCAATAAACGAATAGGGGGCGTGGCCATAAAAGGTTCTACCTTGAATGGAAAAGATTCGCGAGAACGTTGACTCCTGCCCTCCTGGACTTACCTTCCAAAAACGATGCCTGACTTGATTTCTGAAAGCCCACTCGCCTCCTGCCATCTGGCCTTGGGCGCTCGCATGATTCCCTTTGCCGGCTGGAACCTCCCTGTGGAATACAGCGGTTTGCTTGCTGAACATAAAGCCACACGTAAGGCTGCGGGCCTTTTCGATATTTCCCATATGGGCCAAATCCGAGCCCAAGGGAAAAATACCCTTTCCTGCCTCGAATCACTCTTAGCCAATGACCCAGCCAAGCTTAAAGATGGGGAAGGACACTACTCCTTTATTACAAATGATCAGGGCGGCGTGATCGACGATCTCCTCGTTTACCGCTTAAGCCCTGATAATTTTTTTCTCGTGGTTAACGCCTCCCGCCATAACGAAATCTTACAACTCCTCAAAAAGCACGAAACCCCGCAAGTCCGCTTTTCCGGAAACCCAGGAACTGCAACTGGAATGGCTCTTCAAGGTCCTCAAGCGTCTGCCATTCTTGCTCAAATCCTTCAAGGCGCCCCACTGCCCCCAAGAAATCACATCGCCCAGTTCACCCTTTTTGGAGCGAATGTCCTGATTGCGACCACTGGCTATACTGGAGAAAATGGCTACGAGATCTTTTCCGATATTCCTTCAGGCTCAAAAATCTGGTCTTCCCTGCTCGAAGCAGGAAAGCCCCTGGGTCTTCTTCCCTGCGGTTTAGGTTCACGCGACAGCCTCCGCCTCGAAGCTGGCCTCCCTCTGAACGGGCAGGATCTTTCCCCCGAGATTTCTCCTCTCGAGGCCGGCTTAGGAATGTTTGTAGATCTCAACCGACCCCGGGCCTTTCCTGGTCGGCCGGTTTTGGAAAAACAGAAAAAGAGCGGATCCCCAAGAATCTGCATCGGTCTTCAGGGCCAACCGGGACAACCCCCACCACGTCATGGATACCCGGTCTTTCAAGGAGACAAACAGATTGGCGTGATTACCAGTGGAGTCCCTTCCCCAACCCTCGGGCATGGAATCGCCTTGGCGTTGGTAACAACTCCCGCCCCACTTTGTGGACAAGATGTTGAATTTGAAGTGCGCGGACGTCGCGTTCACGCCAAGGTTTCGGGACGTAAGTTTTTAAAAGCAAAATGAACACTCCCGACAATCTCCACTATGCAAAAAGCCACGAATGGCTTCGGATTGAAAAGGATTCGGGCACTGTGGGTATTACAGACCACGCCCAATCCGCACTCAGCGACGTTGTGTTTGTCGAACTCCCAAAATCAGGGCGAGTCGTAAAGCAAGGCGAGGTGATCGCGACTGTGGAGAGCGTAAAAGCCGCTTCAGACATCTATGCACCTGTCGGAGGGACAATCCTCGAATCCAATGAAACTCTGTCCTCTGACCCCGGTCTCATCAATCGCGAACCCTACGGACAGGGTTGGCTCTTTCGGATTAAACCCGACTCACCTAAGCCTAAGGGCCTACTATCCTCTTCAGATTACGCTGCCACCCTGACCCATTGAACCTGAATCCCAAGCCTCTCCATGATCATGGGGACGGTTTTTTTACATGGCACGCCTACGACCCCTCATGCAAAGCCGAACTCTGGTCCACTGCCTACTTTAATCCAGAAGGCACGATTCTCTTTGATCCCATCGATTGGCCCAAAGATACACCACTACCCAAGTCCCCTGTTCACATTGTTAAAACAAATAGCAATCATGACCGTATGACCGAGGCGCTTCAGAACTCACTACAAGGACGTTTGGCTGAGAAAGCACAGGGCTTTGAGACGATCCCTCTGCCTGGTGCGGGAGAAAACGAAACTGCATACTTTCATAACGCCTCAAGGAGCCTGATCATTGGAGATGCTCTTATCAACCTCTCTCCAGATCCATTGATGCTGCTACCCGCTAAGTACTGCACTAATTTAGATCTTTTAAAGACTAGCTTAAAGCGACTCCTTGAACTCCCAACCCAAAGAATCTTTTTTGCACATGGGGCTCCGATCCTGCAAGATGGGGTTGGTCGACTAAAAACAGTAATCCCATGAACAAACTTCTAATCCTCTCTTTGCTTCTAACACCTCTGACCACGCTCTGGTCAGCTCCAACCAATAAAACAGGTGTGACAAATCTCCCCAAGGTTACGACCCTGATTCCACAGCTTCTTCCAAGGAATCCGAACGCAAAACCGCCTCCCGCCGCAGTTCAAAAACAGCTGGAAGCCTTCTTCCTCGGTGTTCAAGGAGGGAAGATCGACGAATGTTTCAAAACCCTCGTCGCGAGTAATCCCACACTCTCCGATCCCGCTGCTGTTCCAGAATTCGTCAGCAATATCCAAAAGGGAATTGAAGTCTTTGGCCCCCTCCAAGGCTACGAGCTTTATGATCTCCGGTCCGTTGGAACCCGTACCCTTTACATTACATACCTAAGCTATCACCCACGGAAACCCCTTCGCTGGCAGTTTGTGTTTTACTCACCCGTGGGAGCCGATTGGAAGCTACTCAATCTACGCTTTGACGACACCGTCGAACAAAGCCTGATTCCCGATTAAGATCGAACGCGTCCAACGCTCTACCGTTTACGCCAACCCTACTTTTCCTTTTCCTCCGCGATTGTCTAAGAAAGCCACTAAAGCTGCTACTGCGGCTCGATCCAGCGAACCTCCTGCCTCTGCAAGAACGGTTCGAATCGCAGCATCAAGGCTTTGAGCGGGGCCATCTTGACCTTGCACTAGATCAATCAACCTCTTCACGACAGCAACCACCTTCGCAGCTGGCAAAATAGCCTCTCCACGCAACTGTTTCGGCCAACCCGTGCCATCGACACGCTCTTGAGCCTGTCGGATGACATCCGCCACAGGCCCCTCAAAGTCCAACCCCGCCACAAGATCTGCACTTCGTAGAATTGCTTCACGATACTTCTTCCTTTCCTCCTCATTTCGATTTCCACCCTTACTCAAAAGATCTTGAGAAAGAGAAACTGTTCCCAGATTCATCAGCTCACCCGCAAGCTCAGCTGTTTCGACGTCCACCGATGATAGCCCCATCTCCTCTGCAGTCCCGCGTGACACTCGGGAGATTAACGCGGCATTCGTACGAGCAGAATTGGGCTGCCGACTATCCACCTCACCTACAAAAGCCTCGATCAATCCTCGGAACATCTTTTCCCGCTTCTCTCTCTCCACAATAAATTCGGTGATATCCTGCTCGATCAGCAGAACCCCAGGAGGATGATCCCGGTCTGCCCGTAAGGGAATGTGATCCGTTTTGGTGTACTTCTTTTTTCCGTTCTCCTCAAACTCATGCCGTACTTTTTGAGGGACCCACTTCCCCTCCTTCTTGTCGTTGGGCCATCCTGGATACAACTCGTCAATCACCTGTTTATTTACTTTTTGGTAAGCTGCCGCACGTACAGGTCCAATGACTGCAGGCATTGTTTTCCCATTCACCTCTTCAGGGGTAATTCCCGCAGCCTCGGCTAATGTCCGGTTAGCAAAATTGTATTTACCCCCTGCGTCCATAGCCGCAATGGCAGTGGGTTGGTTATCGGTTATCACGCGAAGGAACTTTGCAAAACCTGTAAAACGCTCCGCAGCGATCTTCAGCTTCTGAGCCTCAGCCGAGGCCCGTAACTGCGCCCCGTGCTTCCAAGCTGTAGCCATAGAGACAGAGGCCAATCCCAATACGAGAGTGAAGCCAATCAGCATTCCTTGCTGACGCTTTTGCGATGGTCCCAAGGCTTCTTGTTGATCTGCAATGCGCACCAGCAACCACGGAGTGCCCGCTACTTTTCTACCCAAAACCAAACATGGGACATTTCCGTAACTTGATCGCAATGAAAACCCACCTGGTTTTGAGACGGCGAATGCTGCGGCAGAAGTCGCAGGTTCATTAGCAGAATCTGCTGTCATGGGCTTGGTACCATTCGGAAGTGGGTTCCGTCTTGGAGTTAGGTACTGAATCGTGCTTCCGGAGGTACCAGGCTTTTCTTGGACTAGAAAGTTTTCGGCAGATTTCAAAGTTTCCCCAGGTTGACTCATCAGCGGGAAAAGCTCTTTAGCAACCTGTTTTAACCCCACCACATAAGCGATCGGTTTTGCGTTATCTTGGGCATCCACAGGATAGATCGGCACCAGAAAGCCCAAGCTAGGCTGCCCTTCAGAATCCAAACGCAGATTCCATAGCCCCCTCTGGCGTGCAGCATTCTCTTTTAAGGTGTCTAAAAATCCATCCTCTTTAAGGGCGGGTAAAAATTCGCTCGCTACAAGCACTTGCCCAGACGGAGCAAGAATTGCGATTCCCGCAATTCCCTCCCGAACCACATTGGCATTGATTTCTAGTGCGGGAGGCGGGGTAAAGAATCCATTCTGCTCCGCAACCCTCTTTAAGTAGTTACGCAAGAACCCAGCAGCCCCCTCTTTTCGATCCGCCGCTGTCTGATCATCCAGCAGGGTCTCGATATAAATCTTTTGAGATTCATTGGTTGCAACCCCTCGCAGAACATCGAACTGCGAGCCCAGCCATCCCTCCACCGCAGCCGCCCTTGTCTCAACAACTAAACCCATCTGAATCTGCCAATCCCGCAAAGTTCTTTGCTTCTCCCCCTTCACAAAAGCCAAAATTCCAGCAAAACCTCCTACGGTAAAAAGCGCGAAAAAGATGATGGCCAAAATGGTCTTTCCGCTCATGGGTCGACGAATCGTCTCCTCTGCAATTTTAGGGGCCTGAATCTTAAGAGTTGAGGGATCTTGAGGTGCTGCAGAGTTCTTTTGTGCCATGGTCTAGTTCCTCCTTGGAATACAAAGTATTCCCTACTCCGACTCCCCACCTCAAGGTTTTCCTTACAGGAAAAGCAGGCTATAGTCTGGGGATGCGTCTCGTTTCCTTTGTTTTCCTTGTCTTTGTCTCCTTCCCTGTTTGGGCATGGGATGGTGAGTACCAGGTTGTTCAACAAGACCCGATCGGCAAGTTCCCGAAATGGACGGGAATTTTGGCTAGCGTGGAAAGCGAATTAGCAAAAAAGGCGGACATCCAAGCTCCCTACGCTGGAGGATGGGCTGACTTTATCGCCAAAACCCAATCCCCCGACCGACTCGCCATGATCAAAAAAACCAATGAGACGTTCAACGCAATGCGCTACGTTCCCGACCAGAAGAACTGGGGGGTTCCCGATCTGTGGAATACCCCTGTTCAATTCACTCAGTCCCCCGAATATCTTATATCAGGACGGGTGAGCGGGGATTGCGAAGATCACGCCATCGCCAAATACTATGCCCTGCAAAAGCTCGGATTCACCCAGGACGAGCTTCGGATCCTCGTAGTAAAAGATCTCAATCTCGGAGTTGGGCACTGCATCCTCGGCGTAATCTATGGAGGACAGTGCCTGATCCTCGACAATCAGATCAAAAGTGTCTGGCCTGCGAATCAGATCCAACACTACAAGCCCATCTACGCCATCAATGAAACTCACTGGTGGCAGTTCCTCCCTGCAGGAGCCGCGGCTGCCCCTGCAGCAGCAGGAGCTGGTCAATCTGACTAGCACGACTCCCTCCAAGCTTTTCACCTGAACCTAGGGAAGGCATTATGCTCCCTTATGTCTGAACTCGCTCCCGCGTACGACCCAGCTCAAGTCGAAAACCGGCTCTATCGCCAATGGACGGAACGCGGCGACTACCGAGCAGACCCGACATCCTCCAAACCCGCCTATTCCATCGTCATTCCTCCCCCCAACGTGACCGGGATCCTCACCCTCGGACACGTACTGAACAACACCATCCAAGATATTCTCGCTCGCCGTGCCCGCCTGCTTGGCCAAGAAGTCCTTTGGCTTCCTGGAACTGACCATGCGGGCATCGCCACCCAGACCGTGGTGGAAAGAACGCTAAAAAAAGAAGGCAAAATTCGCCACCGAGATGACCTCGGTCGCGAAGAATTCCTAAAACAGGTTTGGCAGTGGAAGGAAAAACACGGGGGCATCATCATCCAGCAGCTAAAAAAACTGGGTGCCTCGTGCGACTGGTCCCGCGAGCGCTTTACCATGGATTCGGATTATTCCGCCTGTGTTCAACAGGTGTTCGTGGACCTCTTCCAAAAGAAATTGATCTATCGAGGGCGTCGGATGGTCAACTGGTGCCCCGTTTCACGCACTGCCCTTTCCGACGAGGAAGTCATCATGAAAGAGCAAAAGGGCCTGCTCTATCATTTCCGAGTCCCCGTTGTTGGCGAGCCAAGCCGATTTCTCACCATCGCCACTACTCGACCGGAGACAATTCCCGGTGACACAGCCGTTGCGGTGAATCCGAAAGATCCCCGTTACTCTTCCCTCATTGGAAAGCATGTCTTTCGCCCCCTGCCCCCCGAACTTCCCGAAGAGCAACGCCGCATCCCCATCATCGGCGACGACCACGTCGACATGCAGTTTGGTACCGGCGTTCTCAAAGTCACCCCGGCTCACGACCCAGCCGACTTCTTGATCGGCCAGCGTCATCAACTTCCCTCCCTTGAAGTAATCGATGAATCAGGGCTCATGACCCCCCAAGCTGGGACAGCTCTGAACGGAATGGACCGTGCCAAGGCCAGAACCCTGGCTGCTGAACAACTTAAAGAACTTGGCCTACTTGAAAAAGAGGAGCCCTACATCAATCAAGTTGGATACAGCGAACGCGCCGATGTTCCAGTCGAGCCACGTCTATCCGAACAGTGGTTCCTCCGCTACCCGAGTGCGGAAAAGTCTCGTTCGGTCGTATCCTCCTCAACCCTCCACTTTTTTCCGGAACGATGGACTAAAGTCTATGACCACTGGATGGAAAATCTGCAGGACTGGTGCATCAGCCGCCAACTGTGGTGGGGGCACAGAATTCCTGTTTGGTACCGAGAGCAAGAGATCCGCTGTCAGATCGAATCCCCTGGGGAGGAATGGGTCCAAGACCCGGATGTTCTCGATACCTGGTTTAGCTCTTGGCTATGGCCCTTTGCGACCATGGGTTGGCCCAAGCAAACGGCAGAACTGAAAAAGTTTTACCCCACTACTGATCTGGTCACGGGTCCAGACATCATCTTTTTCTGGGTTGCCCGGATGATCATGGCGGGGTTCGAATACATGGGGGAACTTCCCTTCCGGAACGTCTACTTCACCGGACTCATCCGGGACGGCAAGGGGCGGAAGCTCTCAAAATCTCTCGGAAACTCTCCTGATCCCCTTGATCTCATTGCCAAATACGGAGCGGATGGACTTCGCTTCGGACTTCTCCGTATCGCCCCCCAAGGAGCCGACATTCGGTACGACGAGAAACAGATGGAGGAAGGCAGGAATTTTGCCAATAAACTTTGGAATGCTTGCCGCTTTCGGCAACAGCAGGGACCTTCCGACCCCGCCGCAGATCCATCCCGGCACTTGCGAACCCCCTTTGCAGACTATCTTCTCGCACAACTCGATCGCCTCGAACAGGAACTGGACCGATTATACGGGGCGTATGAGTTCAGCCAAGTGGCTCAAGCACTCTACACCTTTGTCTGGGGCGAGTTTTGCGCCCGCTTTATCGAGACCGCGAAGGCAGATTTCAGCAACCCATCCTCCCCTACGCGCGCCGGAACTCTCGCCACAGCCGATTACGTCCTCTCCCATGTGCTTCGACTCCTTCATCCCTTCATGCCCTTTATCACGGAGGAGTTATGGCTGACTCTTGGCTTGGGCCAAAAAACAATCCAGTTCAGCTCTTGGCCCAAAAAAGGCTGGGTTCCTTTCGATCCAGCGAATGCTCGTTTGGCCGAGGTCTGCTATGCAACGGCAGAAGCGGGCCGTCGACTCCGTGGAGAATTCGGTTTGTCGGGTTCTGCAAAGATGAAGTTTCTCCTCAAACCCACCCCAACCCACACTCCCTCGACTGAGGACCTCAGGACCTTGGCCAAGCTTTTACAGGTTGGTTCAGTCGAGATCACCACGACTCCCCCCACTGCCCCGATGGCTCTCACCCCCTGGGGAGAGCTCTACCTTCCTCTGACCGGTCTTCTCGACCCCGTCCAAGAGTCAGCACGGCTCCACAAAGAAATTGCTGCAACTGAAGCCTCCCGCGCCCGCGAGGCGGCCAAGCTTGCGGATCCAAATATGACCGCCAAGGCCCCGCCGGAAAAGCAGGCGGAGTGGCGAAGACTCGAACAGGAAGCATCCGATCGGATCGCACGACTTCACGAACAGCTCAAACTTTTCACAACTTAATCAATAACCTCTCTTTTTACGCTGGGCAGATCCTGAACGAGGCTGTTTTCTACAAGGTTCATGGAACCTGGTCATACCATCCCCATCCTCAGTCAAGGCTTTGTCCGATACATTGACCACCTCGGTTCAGATCTCCGCATCGTGGAGTCAGCAAGGATTTCCTACAAAAGCCCTAGTAAGGGAATCGAGCAGGATAAGAAACTCCTCATCTATCTTTACAAAAATCGCCATACGAGCCCCTTCGAGCAGTGCTCCATTACCTACAACATCAAAATGCCCATATTTATTATGCGACAGTTTGTTCGGCACCGCACATTTCGTCTGAACGAGTGGAGCGGACGATACTCGGAGCTTGCGGATGAGTTTTATCTTCCCACGCAGTGGCGTGCTGCAGATGCAAAGAACAAGCAAGGCAGCCAGGTTTCTGAATCGCTAGATCACTCTGCACTGACCCGCGAAGTCAAAGCCTGCCACGATTCAGCCTATGCGACTTACCAGAGCCTTCTTCAAAAGGGCGTTGCAAGGGAGCTGGCGCGGATGGTTCTGCCCGTAAGCATTTTCACTGAAGTTTACGTCAACTGCGACCTCCACAATCTGATTCACTTCCTCCAACTCCGGGAGGATGACCATGCCCAGCAGGAAATCCGCGAAATGGCCGCTGCAATGCGTGTTGTCGCTGAAAAGCTTTACCCTTGGACGTTTGAAGCTTTTCACAAATACCGTTTAGGAGTGACGGACCGCACCCCCTCTGCATAATTACACTTTATGGCTAAAAAATCCTCCCCATCCAAACCCACAACTGAGAAAAAATCCTGCCCCTGTCCCCTTCCACTTCTAGCTGCAGGAGCCGTTGGTTTCCTCGCCGCTGTCTTGGTCTTCAAGGGACTCCCGATGATGGGTGGCTGTCCGATGTACTCTGAAGCCTGCCCAGTGACCTCCACCCTCAAGCAGATTGAAATGGCGCTACAAAAAAATAATCTGCCTCTGGCCCAGTCACAGGCTGAAAAATTGAGTGAACAGCTCGAACGAACCATGCCGGATCTCGCCCAATTGGCGGATAAGATTGCGGAAAGCTCTTCTGTGAACCAGGCAAAAACACAGCTCCAAGTTTTGGAAAAGAAGATGATGTCTGACGTTTCCGTTCCGTATAAAAAGTGATGCGAGCCCTTTGTTTGGCTCTTCTTATGGGCCTGAGCTTAACACATGCCGAATCGGAAAAGATGATGAAGATAGGTTCCCCTCTGCCCCCTTTGACCGCCAAGGATCAGGATGGCAAGGAAGTGGATCTCGCGACGTACGGAAAAGATGGCTACCTCCTCGTCTTTTTTTACCCCAAAGCCAATACTCCAGGTTGCACCGCGCAGGCATGCAGTTTGCGGGATGGGAATGCCGAATTGACCCAACGGAAAGTAAAGGTTTTAGGCGTTAGCGCTGACCAGGTTTCCGCCCAGAAGAGTTTCGTGAACGATCAGAAGCTCCCTTATCCCCTTCTGGCAGACGCCGATAATAAGATTATCCAGGCCTTTGGTGTTGGTGGACTGTTCGGCTTTGCAAAGCGGTCCGCTTTTCTTTTTCGAGACGGTAAACTGGTTTGGCAGGATCCCAAAGGTTCGACCCAGGATCAGGCAAAAGTCGTTCTCGAATATCTCGATTCCCTCAAGACCAAGTGAAGTCGTTCCGACAGGAACTCACCTTTCATACCCCCACCCGTCGGGCTTTTGTCAACCTGACGCCCAAGATCGAAGTTGCGCTGTCAGCATCCCGAATCCAGGAGGGAATTTGCTTGGTAAACGCGATGCATATTACCTCCTCCGTCTTTATCAATGATAATGAATCTGGTTTACATGCTGACTTTGAAACCTGGCTGGAGCGGTTGGCACCAGAAAAGCCGCATAGTCAGTACCACCACAACGGTTCGGAAGACAATGCGGATGCGCACCTGAAGCGCACAATTATGGGACGGGAGGTCGTTGTAGCCGTGACAAAGGGGAGGCTCGATTTCGGTCCATGGGAGCAGATTTTTTATGGGGAGTTCGATGGACGGAGGGATAAGCGGGTCCTTGTTAAGATCATCGGCGAATAACCTAGGCTTTACCACTTCCAACCGTACCGATCCGATTCTATAAAAAAGCATGGCCTCGATTTTCGGCAATCGCTTACAGATCTTCTCGGGCAACGCCAACCGTGAGCTCGCCCAAAGGATCGCCGATTTCGTAAAAGTCCCGCTCGGGAAAGCCACGGTCACTTCGTTTCCCGATGGCGAGACGTTCGTGAAGTTCGACGAGAATATCCGAGGAAACGACCTCTTCATCGTCCAACCCACCTGCCCACCTACCAATCAGAACTTGATGGAACTCCTGATCATGGTGGATGCCGCCCGCCGTGCCAGCGCCTTCCGGATCACCGCGGTACTGCCTTTTTTTGGGTACGCCCGACAAGACCGCAAGGATCAACCCCGCGTACCGATTACGGCCAAACTTATCGCCAACCTTCTCGTAGCCGCAGGTGTGAATCGTGTTCTCGCGATGGATCTCCACGCACAACAAATCCAAGGATTTTTCGATATTCCCGTAGACCATTTATTCTGTGCACCGATTTTCTACCGATATATTGCAGAGAAACAGATTCCTGATTTGGTGGTCGTCACACCCGACATCGGCGGAATGAAAATGGCCGCGGCTTATGCTCAGATGCTTAATTCAGGATTAGCAATCGTCAGTAAAAAACGCCTGAATGCCTCAGAGACCGAATCCACCCATCTGATTGGTGACGTAAAAGACAAAAACGTCCTCCTTGTAGACGACATCACAGAAACAGCCGGAACAATCTCCTCTGCCGTGGAAATCCTTCGCCGTCACGGAGTCAAAGACATCTACGTCGGGATCCCCCATGCTGTTCTAGGGAGCACGGGCTTGGAACGGCTGAAAAAGCTCGGCCTGAAAGAGTTCATTACCACGAACACAACCCCACAGGAAAATTCCAGCATTCCGACCAAGGTTCTTTGTGTTGCTCCCCTGTTGGGGCAGGCCATCCTCCGTATTCACGAAGGCGAATCAGTCTCGTCTCTATTTGAGATTCGTGCCGGAGTAAAGACGTAGAACCGTTTTACTGACCGAGCACGTAGGCAAACATTAACGGCGCGACGATTGTAGCGTCTGATTCAATGACGAAGCGCGGGGTATCCGACCCCAACTTCCCCCAAGTGATCTTTTCGTTCGGGACCGCCCCGGAGTAGGAACCGTAGCTGGTAGTCGAGTCACTGATCTGACAGAAATAAGCCCAAAGTGGCACCCCTGGTTTTTTGAGATCCTGATGCAGCATGGGGACAACACAAATTGGGAAATCCCCCGCGATTCCTCCCCCGATCTGGAAAAAGCCTAAAGGAGTTTTCTGGGTTTTTTGATACCACTCAGCAAACGAGATCATGTATTCGACTCCACTTTTCATAATTTGAGGAGAAGAGACCGTTTTCTGAATACAAGCGGCTGCGAACATATTCCCCAAGGTTGAATCCTCCCACCCAGGAACGACCATGGGCAGATTCTTCTCAGCAGCCGCCATCATCCAGGAATCCTTTGGATCAATCTGGTAATACTTTTTAAGCAAACCCTTCTGCAAAACCTCGAAGAAATACTCATGGGGAAATCGTCGTTTCCCCTCTTGATCGTCCCGCTTCCACAGCTCCATGATGACGCCCTCAATTCGGCGCATTGCCTCATGCTCAGGAATACATGTGTCTGTGACTCGATTCAGATGGTCCTTGAGCAGCCTCTGCTCATCTTTTGCTGTGAGGTGACGATACTCTGGAATCCTGCGATAGTGATCGTGAGCAACTAAATTATAAACATCCTCCTCAAGGTTTGCACCCGTGCAACTAATAGCATGAACCTTATCCTTTCGAATCATCTCGGCTAATGACAACCCCAGCTCCGCCGTGCTCATCGCTCCGGCCAAAGTAACCAACATCCGACCACCGTCAGCGATATGCTTTCGATAAGCGAGAGAAGCATCCTTAACCACTGCAGCATTAAAATGCCGATAATGATGATCAATAAATTTCGAAACCGTTCCTTCAGCCATGCAGGTGTATTTACACCCTCCCGTTGGAAACTTGACAAGTCTATTCGGCAGTTTTTCTATTTTTTTTGTTACGAAGATGGGGATCAAAAAAATGATCTAAAGCTAAAAACATCGACTTCGCATGACGGGCAAACAAGATGCTCAAAAAAGGCGCGGGCATGACACAGAAAAGAAAAAGATGAAATGGCGAGATTTCCGTCGTAGTCCGAAGAATAAAATATAGGGACATTCCACCAAGGCCAATCACCCCGTAGTTCACCCCCCATATCGCCATCAAGAAATACCCGGGCTCACGATCGTAGGCATATCCACATTGAGAACATCCATCGAGTGGGGTAAACCAGTCGTGGAGCGAACGCACCTGCCTCCAAGGGAGAAAAAGAGGCTTCTCGCCACATGTCGGACACTTGAGTCGCATAGAACGCCAAAAGTAGATCCATGCTTTGTGAAGCGTACGCGGGGAGTCAGCCAGATTCACTTTCGGTGATACGGATGTCCCGCCCTCCAACTCTCTAACCGATAGATCTGCTCCACGAGAACCACACGGGCCAAGTCATGGGAAAGAGTTTGGGGGCCCAACGAACGGACCGAATCACAGCTCTTGCGAAAGCCCTCTGAAAAACCATCTGCGCCTCCAATCATCCAAGCCAGCCCAGTTCGGCCACCCCGCTCAAGCTTCTCCCACTCCTTTCGCCAATCTTCGGTGCTCAATCCAACCCCACTTGGATCCAAGCAGATCGACCACCAACCTTGGCTCTTCTCCAACATTTCCTTTTCAACCATTGGCCCCTCTTTAAGGAAATGACTCTCTACCTTCGCAAAACGGCTGATCCTTTTACAATACTCATCCCCCGCTTCCTTACTCCAACCCGAAGGGCGGCCTACAGAATAGACCCTATGAATCATCCTAAGATTCTTTCGAGTTCATCAACACGATCAGAGAAGAGCCTTAAGGCATTCTCGACCGGCTCGGAGCTCTCCATATCGACTCCAGCCAACCTCAAGGTTTCGAGTGGAGGCCGGCTACCTCCAGAACGCAAAAAGTGAATCACTCGGTCTACCGCCCCGCTTTCGCCTGATAAAACTCGGTTCGACAAGGAAATCGATGCCGAAAGCCCAATCGCATATTTGTAAACGTAGAAGGCACTATAAAAGTGGGGAATTCGGAGGCACTCTAGCTCAAGAGGAGCTTCAATATGCAGAACCTCTCCTAAATAAATTTCCAGCAGCTCCCGGTATGCAATACGGAAGAAGTCTAGTGTTAAAGCAATTCCCTTCTCCTCCGCCTCGTGAATTCTATGCTCAAACTCAGCAAACATGACCTGCCGATATAAAGTGCCGCGAATATCATCGATTTGACGGTTCAATATGTAGGCTCGGAGTTGTTTGTCTTTCTTTGCATCACCATCAAGAAACAAATGCGTTAGAAGCTCCTCGTTGAAGGTTGAGGCAACTTCAGCCAAAAAGATTGGGTAGTGCGAATCCTGATAGGGCTGCGAGCGATGGCTCAACCAAGAGTGCATCGAGTGACCTGCTTCATGCGCTAAGGTGTAAACATCCGCTAAGACATCTTCCCGATAGTTCATTAATATGTAAGGTGGGTTTCGATAACTTCCACTTGAAAACGCGCCGCTTCTTTTTCCCTTATTTTCATACCGATCTACCCAACGGTCCTTCCCCAGACCTGTTGTTAAAACATCAACATACTCTTGCCCCAAAGGTCGACATGCACGGGTTACCAGCTCAGCCGCTTGCTCAAAGGTTGTTTTTTTCTGGATTTTACCAACGAGGGGTACCTGGAGGTCCGCCGCACGAAGCTCGTCTAATTGAAGCACCTTCTTACGTAGTCGATGGTACTTCTGAAGAGGAGCAAGATTGGCACGAACCGACGCCACAAGTTTGTCATAAACCGATTCTGGAACTTGATCTGGAAAAAGTGACTGAGCGCGGGCACCTGGGTGCCTTCTTGCTTTAGCACGGAATACATCCCCTTTGACCGAAGCCGCTAAAGACGCCGAGAGAGTCGATGCATGTTGCTCAAACTCCGTATAATATTGAACCCAGGCCGCACGTCTTATTTCCTTATCTCGTCTTTGAAGCAGGGACGCAAACGTTCCATGACTCAACTCAATCTCACTTCCATCCTCATCCTTTAATTTACCAAACCGAAAGTCTACATTCGTAAGTTGGGAAAAGATCTCATCGGGCCCCCCTAAAACGGGCCCAACAAGCGAAAGAATCCTCTCCTCACTCTCTCCAAGGATATGAGACCGATATCTCCGGATTCGCTCCAACTTGCCCACCCACTCCTTGAGGCTGGGATGCTTAAGTAAAACACCCCAATCCTCGTCTGAAATCCTCATCAGCTCAGGCAAGAACCAGGAACACTCCTCAGCGAGTTCTGTTTGCAGGTGATCAAGACGAAGGGAACGATCTCGGGCAGCTCCATCCCCCTCATCCTCAGAAACACGCAAACTCGCATATTGACCAACTCTCTCCATCAAAAGGTCAATTTCTCTCTCCTCATCAAGAGCTTTGGCTAAAGCATCAGCTTGGGATAACTGCCCTTTCCAATTCGGCATACGACCTTTGAATCCCTTGCACTCCGTAAAGGCCCTCTCCCAGCTTGCTGCATCAGGATAAAGAGGTGCAAGATCCCAAGTGTTCCACACAGCGACCTCTGACCGGTGAGGCACCATTCGTACAGGCGTAGGAGAACTTGAAGTCACTATCGTTCTAGTTTGCCCAACTTTTTTCCGCGCACCATCTTCTCCTCCGCTTGCCGTTTAGGAATTTTTCCTCCAAGATTCTTGTATGGCTGAGAGCACATATTTCGCACAAAGGGGGGCTTCCCGTGTTACCCCTCGGATTATGAAGAATCTTCTACACCGCCTTCCTCTGCTCAAAGCGGAATTCACCCAGATCCACGCTCCTAAATTTCCCCATCTGGTCGACCAGCTTGAATTTCTTGCTGATGTGGTGGAGGACTTTGCTGAGGGCGCTTATCAGGATATTCCCTACACGGCTGCTGCAGCCTCTGCATTCGCAATTATCTACACCCATCGCCTGCTAGATATTATTCCAGACTTTGTGGCGCAAATTAGTTTTGAGGACGATTCCGCCGTAGTAAGAGCTGTCCTGATGCTATACGAAAAAGATTTCGAGAAGTACGCGCATGTTCAGCACCTAAACTGGAAAAAGATTACCCTGAAGCCCTAATCGGCCCCGGAGCATGAGCCCTGCCCGCTGGACCGACTCGCTGGAAGATGTTCTCGGTCGTTGGGCTGTCCCCTACTTGACCCGGGGGCTTGTTGCCCTCAACGCAGGTGCATGGCTACTCAATCTTGCTTCACCAGGATTCACCTCAATCCTCAAACTGGACCCCTCCTTGGTGGCGCAAGGAGAATACTGGCGACTGATTACATTTCTTTTTGTCCCATCCAACTCAGCCCATCCCATCTTTCTCCTGCTTTTCTTATGGTTTCTCTGGTCGATTGGAGACGCCCTCGAAGAATCATGGGGCTCCTTTCATCTGAATCTCTTTTTTTTCATTGGCATCGTAGCTGTGGTCTTAGTTTCCTTCCTGCAGCCCTCCATACCCATTAACCCTTTTTACCTTCACAACTCCCTCTTTCTGGCTTTTGCCACCACAATGCCAGATCAGAAGGTATTTTTCTTTCCTCTCCCCATCCCCCTTTCGGTCCGATGGGTAGCAGCCGTCACATCAGGCCTGCTTTTTCTTCCTGCATTTTTTCAACCCGTTCTTTTCCCAAGCATTTTTGCGGGGCTGGCAGGTTACATCGCCTTCTTTTTACCCCCCTTTCTTGAATCACTTTGGGAGCGATTCCGAAACCGTGGATCATGATCTTACGCCTCCTTACGATTACTCTTTTTTCACCCCTATCTATTTTCGCTTCACCCGAACCTATCTCATCTCAAAGTAGAGCACTTCTTATCGCGATCCCTGATTCGTGGAACTCGCAAAAAGCCAATCTTCAATTGTATCGACGAGCTTCTGCAACTTCCCCTTGGACGAATGTCGGAATCTCAACTCCTGTCCATCTCGGTAGACGCGGCCTCGCTTGGGGTCGGGGCCTTCACCTGCCCCAAGAGGGGCCACAAAAACGCGAGGGGGATGGAAAATCACCTGCAGGCGCATTCCTCCTTGGCAATATTCTCTATGGCTACGCAGATCAGTCAGGGCTTCCTAAATGGAGGTACCGCAAGGTGACCGATCGTGATCTCTGGATCGAGGATCCCTCCTCCACTCTCTACAACCGCCACCTTATCCTCTCTGCTCATGAACCTTTTCCTCCTGAACACAGCTACCACCTCATGCGCCAAGACGATCCCGCCCACTCCCTAAAACTCTTCATACGTCACAATGCTCCTCCCGATGTAAAACCCGGCTCAGGCAGTGCGATCTTTTTTCACCTTTGCCGATCTCAGAACTCGGTTACCACAGGTTGCACCTCCATGGATGAGCTCGCTTTCCGAGAATTGCTAAGTTCATTTCTGCCTAAGGATGAACCTATTTATGTTTTACTGCCACGCCCCGATTACGATCGCCTAAAAGCTTCTTGGAAGCTTCCCTAATAGATTCCTGTGAACTACTGGATCCTCGACTCATTCGTTCTCTTCGCCTACTTCGCCGCCATAATTGGGATCGGCCTCGCGGCTTCTCGCCATCAAACCTCTCTCGACGATTATGCTCTAGGCGGAAGAAAAATGCCGTGGTGGGCAGTCCTTGCTTCCATTCTGGCTGCAGAGATAAGCGCCGCCACCTTTCTTGGGGCGCCTGGCGAGGGATACGCACTCCGCAACTTTACTTACGCCCAATTAGCCCTTGGAACGATCCTAGCTCGGATCTTTGTAAGCTGGATTTTCATCAAGCCCTACTACCATTTTGGCGTTGTCTCGATTTATGAGTTCTTGGAGAAACGCTTCGGCCCGCACTCCCGTCAGGCCGCCAGCGCTATTTTTCTAATCACCCGAGCCCTGGCCAGTGGTACCCGACTCTATGTTGCAGCCATTGTCCTTGTCCTAGGATATGAAATTTACACTGGGACGCACCCTACCCCCATGGTGGAACTTGGGATCTACCTTCTGGCCCTCTTTGTGTTGGTTGCGCTGACTGCCGTCTACACGGCCGTGGGTGGCATCAAGGCCGTGGTCTGGACGGATGTTATCCAAGCCTGCGTAATGTTCTCGGGCTTGGGTTTCGTTATGTGGCACCTTTGGAAATCGATTCCAGGCGGACTCCCCGCAATTCACGGTATACTTCAGAATCCAGATGATCTCTCGTTCTGGAGTCTTGGCCCATATTTTCCAAATGATCTTTGGGCAACCCTCCGATCGGTTTTCGAGACGGAGTATACGGTTTGGACCGCCTTTTTCGCCGCCACCTTTGTCACCATGGCTACCCATGGGACCGATCAGGACATGGTTCAACGGATGCTGACGGCAAAGAATCCTGCCAAAAGCCGACTGGCTCTAGTCGCGTCCGGTCTGGCTGACCTCCCGATCGTCTTCGCCTTTCTCTCCATTGGTATTCTTCTCTACGTTCATTACCAACAGGAGCCCGACCCCAATCTACCCACCCGGAACGCCCACGTCTTTGCCTACTATATCCTCCAACAGTTGCCTCCTGGATTTCGTGGACTCCTTATTGCGGGAATTTTTGCAACTGCCATGGGCTCTCTGAGCACCGCTCTTAATGCCCTGGCAACCTCTTGGGTGCGAGACTGGTACGAGCCCTTTTTCGCTC
>Ga0114967_10001442_pt1 | contig 19900 bp, 18 predicted proteins | sample M_130628_MF_Meta_FD_92639 | JGI IMG/M metagenome (GOLD analysis project Ga0114967, IMG submission 92639) | Freshwater microbial communities from Lake Montjoie, Canada to study carbon cycling - M_130628_MF_MetaG | ecosystem: Environmental > Aquatic > Freshwater > Lake | place: Lake Montjoie... | reverse complement strand
CGACGTTGCGAATTTGGGAGTGGAACGAGAAAGCGGTGATTATCGGGTCCTTCCAATCTCTTCGAAATGAGGTCGACTTAGCCGAAGCCACTGCGCGCGGCATTGGAGTGTTTCGCCGCGTGAGCGGTGGCGGCGCGATGTTTATCGAGCCCGGCAACACCATCACGTACTCGATTTATGCGCCGGCTGAACTTGTCCGCGGCATGTCGTTTGCCGACTCTTACGCGTTTCTGGATGATTGGGTTTTGCAAGCGCTTCATTCGATTGGAATCGCAGCAGAGTACAAGCCGCTCAATGACATCGCCAGCCCCTCGGGCAAAATCGGGGGTGCGGCCCAGAAGCGTTTGGGGAACGGTGCTGTTTTGCACCATGTCACGATGGCCTACGACATCGACGCGAACGCGATGATGCAGGTGTTGAGGATCGGACGCGAGAAACTCAGCGACAAGGGAGTCACGAGCGCGGCGAAGCGCGTAGACCCCATCAAAAGCCAGTCAGGACTGACGCGAAACGAGGTCATCGACAGGATGGTCGAGACGTTCCGCGGGCTTTACGGGCTGACAGATGGGGTGATCACTGACAACGAGCGTTCCCGAGCCTCCCAGCTCGTGACCGAAAAATTCCTCTCAGACGAGTGGTTGCGCCGAGTTCCCTAGGCTTCGAACTTGTAGCCGAGACCGCGAATCGTCATGATGAACTTCGGATTGGCGGGATCTGGCTCAATCTTGCTGCGGATTCGCTTGACATGGACGTCGAGCGTCTTTGTATCCCCGTAATAGTTCGAACCCCAGACGCGGTCAATAATTTGCCCCCGTGTCAACACTCGGTTGGTGTTGTCCATTAGATATTCGAGTAACTCAAATTCCTTGAGAGGGAGGGTCACGGGTTGGCCGTTGACCGTTACCGCATGACGTTCGGTGTCGAGGCGCACAGGACCAGATTCGAGAACAGTGCGTGTCTCGTTTGGATCCGCAACTGCGCCGCGGCGCAAAACCGCTTTGATGCGTGCGAGCAACTCGCGGGTTGAATAAGGCTTGACAACGTAGTCATCAGCGCCGATTTCTAACCCAACGACCTTGTCCACCTCGGAATCCTTGGCCGTCACCATGATGATTGGCACGCTGGAACGCGTGCGGATTTCTCGACAGACGTCGACCCCACTCATTCCTGGAAGCATCAAGTCCAACAGAATCAAATCCGGAGCATTGTTTTGCCATTGAAGTAGTGCCGATGGACCATCCACCGCTTCGAGCACATCGAACCCTTCACGTTGAAGGATGTATACGAGGGGTTCGCGGAGGGATTGTTCGTCTTCGACTACGAGCACGCTACTCATGGGTGTTCTCCTCGCTAGTGTCCACAAGCCTAGGCAGGCGAATGGTAAACGTTGAGCCGACACCCTGCTGAGAAAAAAGTGTGACTTCACCGCGATGACTCATGCTGATGTGCTTCACGAGACTCAGGCCGAGTCCCGTCCCTCCGGTCGTGCGGTCGCGAGATTCATCTACTCGGTAGAACCGCTCAAAGACACGGGCTTGCTCGTCGGCTGGAATACCGACACCCTGATCCGTCACGATGATATCCACATGTCCGTTGCGGGTAGTGACTCCGATGCCAACCTGTTGATTTTTGTCCGAATATTGAATGGCATTTTCGAGAAGGTTCTTCACGGCGACGGTGAGCAGTTCCCCGTCCCCCATGACGAGGACGTCGTCGGGAAACTTGGCGTTGATGTCGATACCTTTCGCCTCGGCGATCACAACCGTTCGTTCGAGGGCCTCTCGGATGACAGCGCCGATGTTGACGGGCCGCGCGCTCGACAAAATGTCGGATGATTCAACGCGGGACAACTGAATAATCTCGGTCACAAGATTCGACAAACGGCGCGCTTCGCGCCGAAGGCTGTCGGCAAACTTGTGCATCTGTTTAGGGTCATCGAGGGCACCCTCCATTGCCTCACTGAGCAGCGTGATCGCTCCGATGGGAGTCTTGATTTCATGCGTGACATTCGCAATGAAGTCGCGACGGATTGTCTCGAAGTCTCGTTCATCGGTTGAGTCTTCAACGAGTACAAGCACTAAACCGCTCCCAATGGTTACCGCCCTAGCATGCAAGTATCGGACGTCACCGCCCGCACCGAGTGTCAGTTCGAACTCTACATCGTGTGCCGAATCAGAGTCCTTGGTGGTTCGAACGAGTTTCCGGATTTCGTTGCTGCGGATGACGCGACCTGAGACCAAACCCAAAGCAATTGCCGAGTTGGTCGCTCGAAGCACCGCTAGGGAATTGTCCACGACAAACCCGGCGGTTGCTAAAACGCTGATGAGACTCGAGGCGATGTCAGTAAGTGATTCATCGGATTGGGAACTGTTGGGGCGCATGCGCACTGACCGAAAAAACAAATAGGTCGCGCCGATAGCGATGACGGCCGCAGAGGCCGCCACCATTATCAGGATGTCAATTGTTACCATCCAGTTCAGGTTATGTGACTCATGACCCGCTATCGTGGTAATCAGACCATTTGGTTTGGCTATTTCATCATCCGTTAGCGCGATGTTTGAGCGGAGTTCACCCCACTCTGATTCGTTAAGAAGATTAACCGAGAGGGTTGCCATGCGCGAGATGTTCGACCAAGAGCTTGAATCGGTTCAAGAGAGAATTGTCGAAATCGCCGAAACCGTATTTACGGTGGTTTCGGATGCCGCTACGGCGCTGCTCGAAGCGGACGTGAAGTCCGCGGATCGCGCCCTCGTCGCCGCGGAACTCGTCAGCGAGAAGGCTCTGTCGTTGGATGAACTCGTCATCCGAACTCTCGCGCTGCAGGCCCCCGTTGCGCGCGACCTTCGCATCCTCGTGTCAACCCTTCGCATCTCTGCCTCGCTTGAGCGAATGGGCGCTCTCGCATCGCACATCGCTACAATCGCACGATTCCGATTCCCCGATTCCGCAATTCCGGAGTCACTCTCGGACACGTTTGATGAGATGGCGCGCCTCGACATCCGCCTGTGCAAAAAGTTGATTAAGTTGCTCAAAAACACATCGATTGACTTGGCACGATCGATTCAGGCTGCGGATGCCCGCGTCGATGAACTGCACCGCGAGGTCTTCGAAGTCGTATTGGACAAAACGTGGAAAGAGAAGGCGGTTCACACGGTTGACGTCACACTCGCCAGTCGATACTTTGAGCGCATCGCCGACCATGTTGTTGACATCTCGTCAAAAATCAGCTACCTCACCACGGGAGATTGGTCCGACAACGACCTAGATGGTTGACGTCGCGTTGGTCTGCCCGACATTTCCCGTCCATGTTGTAGGGGTACACTCGGACCAACCGAACCCTTCGAAGATATGAAGTTTTGTCGAATCTAGCGGCCCCACCTCAACGAAAGGTCGCACGAAAAAATGTTTAATCCGATCAAAGCAGCAAGTGCTGTTGCACTCATTGCGCTAACTCTCGCGGGTTGCGCATCGAACGAGCCCACAAATGAGGGCTCCCCCACCACGCTCACAGGAACACTCAACGGTGCCGGAGCATCATCGGCCGGAAGCGCCCAAGAAGCGTGGATCGCCGAGTTCCAGACAGCCAACGAAGGCGTGACCGTCAATTACGACCCGAGCGGTTCGGGTGCGGGTCGAGAGTCATTCTTTGCCGGTGCGGTTGCCTTTGCCGGCACGGACTCGTCTTTGTCGGACGAAGAGCTCGCAATGGCCTCACCACTCTGTGTCGCGGACGCTGGTTATTTCGAGGTCCCCGTCTATGTCTCGCCCATCGCAGTGATCTACAACCTCGACGGAGTTGACACACTCAACCTGGCACCAGCGACAATCGCGGGAATCTTCAAGGGAGACATCACCAACTGGAACGACGCGGCGATTGCTGCGGACAACCCAGACGTGACCTTCCCCGACTTGGCAATCACCGCGGTTCACCGTTCGGATGACTCGGGAACGACCAAGAACTTCACGGACTACCTCAGCAAGAACGCTGGAGACATCTGGGACGCTGAAGTGGGCGACCCGTTCCCCTATTCGACTGGTGAAGGTGCCTCTGGTACTTCAGGTGTTGTTGACGCTGTCACCAACGGAACCGGAACTATTGGGTACGCTGACGCATCCAAGGCCGGAGACCTCGGAACCGCCAACATCAAGGTCGGCGACACCTGGGTTGGACACACTCCAGAAGGTGCAGCCGCAGTGGTTGCGTTGTCTCCTCGTGTCGAAGGCCGTTCAGCCACCGACATGGCTGTATCAATCGACCGCACCCTGGCGGATGCAACTGCCTACCCACTCGTTCTCGTGTCGTACCTCATTGGGTGTAACGACTATGCGGATGACGCCGTCGGCGCTCTCGTGAACGCCTACGCTACTTACCTGACGAGTGTTGACGGCCAGGCAACTGCCGCCGCAAACGCTGGATCTGCACCTGTTTCGGTTGCGGTTCAGGAAGAGGCCGCCGCAATTACCGCAGCAATCAAGTAACGACAAGACGCAACGAGAGGGGCGCTGAATCTTGATGATGCAGCGCCCCTCTTGTGTCGTTAGGGGTTCCCTGTGACCTCTCCAACGAGCACAACCGTTCGACCCCGCAGAGGCGATCGAATTTTCCGCGGCGTTTCGATTGCTGCAGGTGTCATAATTCTTTCAGTTTTGGTCCTCGTCGCGGCGTTCTTGGTATTCAAAGCAATTCCAGCACTTGACCCATCGGCGCAAATTGAATCAACGCCGGACGGGTTTCTCGCCTTCGTTGGACCGTTGGTGTTCGGTACGTTGTTTTCTGCGACACTTGCTCTGATCTTTGCGACACCGTTGTCCATCGGAATCGGACTTTTCATTTCGCATTATGCCCCTCGCCGAATTGCATCGGCACTCGGCTATGTCATCGATCTATTGGCCGCGATTCCCTCGGTTGTCTTTGGACTGTGGGGGATTCAAGTCTTTGCACCCTTTATTCAGCCGGCGTACCTATGGCTACACGACAACCTTGGCTTCCTCCCGATATTCGAAGGCGAGGTCTCTGGCACTGGACGCACGATTCTTACCGTCGGGGTAGTCCTCGCCATCATGATTTTGCCCATCATGTCGGCCCTCGCCCGAGAGGTCTTTCTCCAGACTCCGCGATTGCATGAAGAGGCCGCTCTGGCCTTGGGTGCAACTCGTTGGGAAATGATTCAGATGGCCGTTCTTCCGTTCGCCCGAAGCGGACTCTTGTCTGCGGCGATGCTTGGACTTGGTCGAGCACTGGGCGAAACCATGGCCGTTGCTATGGTCTTGTCGCCAGCGGCGGCGGTGTCATTCAAGCTCCTCACCTCGGAAAACCCGTCGACCATTGCATCGACCATCGCGCTCGACTTTCCAGAGGCCTCTGGACTCGATGTCAACGCGCTCATCGCCGCGGGACTTGTGCTCTTCGCAATCACGATGGTGGTCAACTCGTTCGCGCGCGCAATAGTCACGCGCCAGCGCATAAAAATGGGCGAGAACTGATGACCACGGTTCGTACTCGCGCCACCACTCTGACTCGTGGCACCGTCATCGCGCTATTTATCAGTGGAATGGCAATCTCTTATTTTGTCGCCGCCATCAGCCGAGGCGACGGTGAAATCGTCCCCCTCGGCATCTTCGCGCTGGGCATGGTGGTTTTTGGAATGCTCGTGATTCCAACATCGTGGGTCGTGGAGGGCCGCCGGAAGGCGATCAACCGAACAATGACGGGCTTGGTTTTCTCGGCCTTCGGTTTCGCTTTGGTACCGCTCGTTTCGCTGGTCTGGACTGTCGTCACACTCGGTCTTGCGCGATTCGACGGTGAATTTTTCGGAAGTTCCATGCGTAACGTCGTAGGAGAGGGCGGCGGTGCTCTCCACGCAATTATCGGCACTGTGGAAATCACGTTAATCGCCGCCCTAATTTCGATCCCCATCGGGCTTCTGACCAGCGTGTACCTAGTCGAATACGGTCGAGGTCGATTCTCAAAGTGGGTGACAACAATGGTCGATGTGATGACGGGAATTCCATCCATTGTCGCCGGTCTATTTGCATTCGCGTTGTTTTCCGTCTTTTTCGGCCCCGGAGTTCGAATGGGCTTTGCCGGTGCTGTCGCACTCAGCGTTCTCATGATCCCCGTGGTTGTTCGTAGTTCGGAAGAAATGCTAAGACTCGTACCCAACGAATTGCGCGAAGCGTCACTCGCTCTCGGAGTTCCCAAGTGGCTTACAATTCTTCGCGTTGTCATTCCCACGGCAATCGGAGGTCTAGTCACCGGAATCATGATTGCGATTGCGCGCGTGATTGGCGAGACGGCACCGCTTCTCATTGTGGCCGGATTCACGCAGAGCATGAACTACAACCCTTTCAGCGAGCGAATGATGACCTTGCCGGTCTTCGTCTATAACTCGTATTCCAGCCAAGGTACGGACGCTCAGGCATACATCGATCGCGCCTGGGCTGGTGCTCTGACCCTCATTGTCATTGTCATGGTCCTTAACCTCGGAGCTCGAATTGTCGCGCGCGTGTTTCGGCCCGCCGGAAACCACTAAGAACGGAAAAAGACATGGGAAAAATCATTGAACTCGATCACGTCGACGTGTTGTACGGTCAGTTTCTCGCCGTCGAAGACGTGTCCCTCACAATTGAACCTCAGACGGTGACAGCGTTCATCGGACCGTCCGGTTGCGGTAAATCGACGTTGCTGCGCACCATCAATCGCATGCACGAGGTTATTCCTGGCGCGCGGGTCAAGGGGGACATCCGCCTTGATGGCCTCAACCTTTACGGAGAGGATGTCGACCCAGTAACCGTTCGTCGCGACGTCGGCATGGTCTTTCAGCGCCCCAACCCTTTCCCAACGATGTCAATCCGCGACAACGTGCTGGCGGGTTACAAGCTCAACAACAGCCGAGTCTCGAAGTCAGACCACGATGCCATTGTCGAATCGTCACTCAAGAGTGCTCACCTGTGGAAAGAGGTCAAAAACCGTCTCGACAAGCCCGGTGGAGGCCTGTCTGGCGGACAGCAGCAACGCTTGTGCATTGCGCGAGCAATCGCAGTTCGCCCTCGCGTGCTTCTGATGGATGAGCCAACGTCAGCCCTCGACCCAATCTCAACTCAGGCGATTGAAGACCTCGTGTCGCAACTGAAGAACGACTACACAATCGTCATTGTGACGCACAACATGCAGCAAGCTGCTCGTGTTTCCGACCGGACAGCATTTTTCAATATCGCCGGCGAGGGTGAGCCGGGCAAGCTCGTTGAATTCGACGACACTTCAGTGATCTTCTCGAACCCAACCCAGAAAAACACTGAGGACTATATTTCGGGTCGATTCGGATAACTAGCGCGTTGTGAGGGCTTCAAACTCGGGGTGACGTCGAATAACAACGGGGACAAAAGGGCACACGCCGACTATTCGGTAGTCCGTGTTGTCGCGAAACCATTCGAGAACAGAAACCACCAATTCGGTGCCGGCTCCCGTATTGCGCATGGTGGGCAAAACCTCGGTGTGAAACAGGCGCGCCACCCCATCCGTGACCTCGAAATCCACCCATCCGACGGCGACGCCATCGCGCAGTCCGGTGATGCGCTCGTTCTCAACGCGAAGATCCATTAAGTCCCCTAGTGCCCAGCGGCAGCAGCCTCGGCTGCCTCTTGGTGGCCGCTCTTCTCTCGAAGAGGCTCGGCTTTAATGAACCACGACAGAACAAACGCGATGATGGAAATGACAAGCGCAACGGCATACACCGACTGTGCTGACAAAGCGAAACCTTCAACAAATGGCGCTCTGAGCACATCGGCAGCTCCATTGAGGAATGATGTGTTTCCACTCAGAGAGTCCGCCAACGATTCAGGGTTCGACGAGGCATTGGTAAACATCTCAATGATGCCGGCGTTTGCGGGGTCATTGACAATCGCGGGGTCTTGGAGCGCTGCCCCAATTTGTTGTTGAGTGTCATTTCGACTGAAGATTTCCTTGAGAGCTTCGGGAACCTTGCCAAATAACACAGAAAACAACACAGCGGTCCCGAGCGTGCCACCAATCTGGCGGAAGAACGTCGCGCTAGCGGTCGCAACACCCACCTGGCGGGGCTCGACAGCGTTTTGGCTGGCAATCGTCAACGTCTGCATCATTAACCCGAGTCCCGAACCCACGATAAGCATTCCAATCATGAGGAACATGAGGTCAGAGTCCTTGTTAATTTGTCCGAGCCAGACGAATGCCACGACCAGCAGTCCAGTACCGAAGATGGGGAGTGCTTTGTAGCGACCCGTCTTCGAGATCACCCGGCCCCCGATTGCAGTGGCCACCATGATTCCCAGGACCATCGGCAGCATTTGGATTCCACTTTCCGTGGGGGTAGATCCAACGACGAGCTGGAGGAACAGCGGGATGGTCATCATTGCACCGAACATCGCGAATCCAACAAGAATTCCAAGAACAGTGATTTGGGAGAATGTCGTTGATTTGAACAGTGACAGTGGAATGAGTGCGGCATCGCCCATGCGAGCCTCGGCGATGATGAAGCCAACTATTCCCAAGACTCCCAAGGTGTACATCATGATCGAATTCCACGAGAGCCAACCCCACTCTCGGCCCTGTTCGGCGACGAGCAGAAGTGGAACAACGGCGAGGATGACCGTGACAACACCGATCCAGTCGATCTTGACGTTATGCCTGATTTGCGGGACGTGCAGGAATCGCCACACCATATAAACAGCAATCGCGCCAATCGGAATATTCACGAGGAACACCCACCGCCAGCCATCGATCCACAGAATTTGGTCAGTACCCGCGAAGAAACCGCCAACGAGAGGTCCAAGTACGCTCGAGGATCCGAAGACCGCAATGAAGAAGCCTTGGTACTTCGCTCGTTCGCGCGGCGCAACCATATCGGCGATGATTGTGAACGCAAGCGACATTAGCCCACCGCCACCGATTCCCTGAATGGCTCGGAATATCGCGAGAGTGGGCATCGACCACGCGAAACCGGAAAGGATCGATCCGATCAAGAAGATGAAGATTGACGCCATATAAATCGGTCGTCGACCGTAAATGTCACTCAGTTTTCCTGCAATCGGAGTGACTACAGTCGAGGTGATGAGGTACGCGGTTGTGACCCACGCCTGAAGTGAAAGGCCGTTGAGGTCATCTGAGATCGTTCTCATCGCCGTGCCGACAACGGTCTGATCGAGCGACGAAAGGAACATTCCAGACATCAGGCCGACGAGCACCAACCAGATTTCGCGGGGCGTCATAGCGTCGGATGAATGGACGGTTTTTTCTCGAGTCGATTGAGGCACGACGGCAAGCATACGCCCGATAGCCTTGAGGAATGAACCGTGCACGGACGCTCCCCCTCCTTTTCGCGTTGATTCTTGCGGGTTGTGTTTCGACCACACCGGCTCACTCAGAGATTCCTGCCCCAACCCAAAAGCCGATGGCCACGCCCGTGATCACCCCCGTGCCGATCCCCGCACCGACGGTTGCGGCCATCGATGTGACACAGCATTCACTTGACGAGGCTGATTCAATTTGGGTTGTTGCCGACAAGTTGCGCCCCTTGCAGCCAAAGAAGTACGTCCCGTCGGGGCTCAAGACGCTCGCTGTTCCTCACACGTACGAACCAACACTTCGCGATGACGCAGCGAAGGCGTATCTGAAAATGTTCCGAGCGGCGAAAAACGACAAGGTAAACCTCGTCGTTCAGAGCGCATACCGGTCGTACTCCACGCAGGTGTCGGTATACAACGGCTGGGTAGCGTCATTGGGGCGAAAAGCGGCGGATTTGCAAAGCGCACGCCCGGGATATTCCGAACACCAGACCGGGTTGTCCGTCGACATCGCATCGGCAACATCGGGCTGCACGATCCAGGCGTGTTTTTCGCGCACCCCCGAGGGCAAGTGGTTGACCAAGAACGCGTGGCGATTCGGGTGGCACTTGCGCTATCCCAACGGCAAGACAGCGGTCACGGGATATAAGTTCGAGCCGTGGCACTGGAGATACGTCGGAGTTGAGCTCGCAGCGGAACTGCACCTCACGCCGAACATCACGATGGAGGAGTTTTTTGATTTGCCAGCAGCCCCTGACTACGCGCAATAACTCTCTGTTACGCGCTGCCGCGGGCGATAGTCTTGAAACCCCGGGTGGTTGAAAGGAGCCGACATGGCATATGCCTATTTAGGACCCGTTGGCACCTTCACGTGGACCGCTCTTGGACAAGTCCCCGAGGCTGCCGCTGCCGACTGGCTTCCCGTGAACAATGTCGGAGAGGCGCTTTCTGCTGTCATTGACGGTCGAGCCGAGGCGGCGATGATTGCCGTTGAGAATTCCATCGAAGGAGGTGTCAGTGCAGCGCAAGACGCGCTCGCACAGTCGACGGGACTCCAGATTTTGGGTGAGTACCTCGTCCCCGTTAACTTCGACGTCGTCGTTCGTCCAGGGACGACACTCGCCGATATTCGCGTAGTTGTTGCACATCCAGTCGCGTACGCGCAGTGCCGTCGATGGCTTGAAGCGAACGTTCCTCATCACGAACACCTCCCCGCAACCTCGAACGTCGCCGCGGCTCATGAAATTGTGGATGGTGTGCGAGGGGACGCAGCGATCGCTCCGGCCGGATTTGAAACTCACGTGGACCTTGAGACCCTTGATGCAGGAATCGGCGACAATCCTTCCGCTGTAACGCGCTTCGTCTTGATTGGCCGCCGCCGCCCTGTTGCCCCGCGCACCGGCACGGACAAGACGACGGTCATTGTTGAACTTCCCGACGACCGACCCGGTGGCTTGCTCGAAATGCTGGAGCAGTTCGCCACTCGCGGGGTGAATCTGTCGTTACTCGAGTCTCGACCCATCGGTGATTCCCTCGGCCGATACCGATTCGTGATTGATATCGACGGACACATCGAAGACGAACGCGTGGCCGACGCACTTCTTGGGCTCCGGCGCTACAGCCCAGGGCTGCAGTTCCTCGGCTCATACCACCGCGCAGATGGTCATACCCCAAGCGTGACCGCACAGTATTCCGACGCAGCATTCGTTGATGCCCGCGAATGGCTCGATCGTCTTGTCGCTGGAGGCGAGGGATAACCATGATTGACCCCACGCTTTTGCGCACCGAGCCGGACACCGTTCGTGCGTCGCTCGTCGCGCGCGGTGACGATTCGTCCGTGGTCGATGCGGCGATCGCCGCCGATCAGGCCCGTCGCGATGCAATCTCCGCGTTCGAGAAACTTCGCGCTGAGCAAAACGCCCACGGCAAACTCGTGGCGGTCGCTCCCAAGGAAGAGAAAGCCGCTCTCGTAGCTGCTGCCCAGGATTTGTCCGATCGAGTTAAGGCAGCCGAAAAATCTGCCTCCGACGCTGGGGAAGAATTCACGCGAGTCGCCGGCGGAATCGGGAACATCATTATCAACGGTGTCCCGGCCGGCGGAGAGGATAATTTCGTCACACTCCGCGAAGTCGGTGTAATTCCGACGTTCGACTTTGAACCTCGAGACCACCTCGAACTCGGTGAAATGCTCGGTGCCATCGACACGATTCGTGGAACCAAGGTGTCGGGTTCACGCTTCTATTTCCTTTCCGGTATTGGGGCTCGGCTCGAAATCGCGCTAATGTCACTCGCGCTCGATCGCGCTCTCGCGGCGGGATTCACGCCGCTCATTACCCCGACTCTCGTCAGCCCCGCGATTATGCAGGGGACGGGTTTCCTCGGAGCGCATTCCGACGAGATTTACTACCTACCCGCGGATGATTTGTATTTGACAGGAACTAGTGAAGTTGCTCTGGCGGGATTTCACGCTGACGAAATCATCGACCTTACTGCTGGACCCAAACGCTATGCGGGTTGGTCCACCTGTTACCGCCGTGAAGCGGGGTCGTATGGCAAAGACACCCGCGGAATTCTTCGTGTACATCAGTTCAACAAACTCGAGATGTTTTCGTACTGCGCACCCGCCGAAGCGGAGGTCGAACATGACCGGCTCGTTGCATGGCAGGAAGAGATGATGGGTCTGCTCGGATTGTCGTATCGCGTGATTGATGTTGCCGCCGGAGACCTCGGCTCATCGGCCGCTCGAAAGTTCGACATCGAGGCGTGGATCCCAACCCAGGGAACATATCGCGAACTTACGTCGACCTCGAACTGTACGACCTATCAAGCCCGCCGTCTTAACATTCGGCACCGACCGGATGGCGCGTCAACCGAGACCGTTGCCACATTGAACGGAACGCTCGCGACGACCCGATGGCTTGTCGCAATTTTGGAAACACATCAGAACGCGGACGGATCGGTGACGATACCGGAGGCACTTCGTCCGTACCTCGGCGGCCTTGCCGTCGCGGAGCCGCTTTCGTGATGGCGGAACGACCTGAACCGTGGCTGGTCGCCATCGATATAGATGGAACGCTCATATCCGACTACGGCACTCTCAACCCGGGGACAATTGTCGAGGTTAGGCGTTTGGTGAACGCAGGCCATCACGTCACCATTGCCACCGGCCGTTCCGTCCCAATGACGCTTCCGTTCATTGAGGAACTTGGAATCGCACCCGAACTCGTGGTCTGTGCAAACGGCGCAATAATCGTTCGTCGAGATGACTCGGACCCTTCTCGATATGTGAGGGATACCGTCGAATTGTTCGATCCGGGCCGCGTCTTAAGTGAGATCCATGACACTATCCCGGACGCCCACTATGCCGTCGAAGACGAGACGGGCTTGCTGCGCTACACGGGTTGGTTTCCTGAAACGGGCGTGAATATGCAGACGCAAAAGATGGAATCGTTCGAGGAACTATTGACTGACCAAGCGACCCGCGTGGTGGTCATTGCCCCTAATTCACAGCAGGACTATTTCACCGATGTCGTCGAAATGCTTGGTTTACACAAAGTGACCTACTCAATCGGGTACACATCGTGGCTCGATATCGGTCCACAAGGCGTCAACAAAGCGACGGCCTTAGAGAAGGTCCGTCAACGATGGGGAATTCCGCGAAGCAGAGTGATGGCTATCGGAGACGGTCGTAACGATATTGACATGCTCGAATGGGCCGGCGAATTTGGCCGTGGAATTGCGATGGGCCAAGCCCCAGAAGAAGTTCGTAACGCGGCCAGCGAAATGACGCTCAGTGAGCCGGAAGGTGGACTTCCGTCGGCTCTCGCCACTCTCGACTAACTCCCTCGATTCACTCGGTTAGACTTAAAGATGGAGGGCTGTCCGAGAGGCCGATGGAGCTGGTCTTGAAAACCAGTGGGCAGAAATGTCTCGTGGGTTCGAATCCCACGCCCTCCGCCATAACCGTCCAGGAGAAAAGTGACCAACCCGACACCGATGACACAAACAGAGGTAACACCTCGTCACGCGGCACAATCCGTTCGTCGGCCGTGGGGGACCATTCTGCGTGTTGTCGGCCTATCTCTGGTCGTCGCAATCGTCTCGTCAGCGTCGATTGCAGGAATTCTCGCCTGGAAGATCACATCGTCATTCGACTCCGTGTTTTTGGCTGGAGAGGATATCAAGCTCTCTGGAGTCGGCGCAATCGATGGCGCTTTCAACGTTCTCATTGTCGGGTCTGACACTCGCACCGGTCAGCCGGGGCGATTCGGTGGCGCAGCGGCTGGTGGGACGCTCAATGACGTCAATATTGTTGTACACGTTTCCGCGGACCATTCGCGCGCTGTTGCCGTCTCGGTGCCGCGAGACATGGTTATCCCTATCCCGTCCTGCCCTCGCGAAGACGGTTCCGGGATGACCGCGCCGATGGCCGCACAACCAATCAACGTGGGGCTCTCTTACGGTGGGCTCGCGTGCGCAGTTCTCGTTGCCGAAAATCTAACGGGACTCAAAATTGACTACGCCGGACTGATCACGTTTAACGGGGTCGCGTCGCTTGCCACCGCAATTGGGGGCGTCGACGTATGCGTCAACGCTCCGGTGGACGATCCTTACACCGGCCTCAAATTCCCGGAAAAGGGTACGTACAATATTTCAGGCTGGGAAGCGCTCGCGTTCCTCCGCTCGCGCCACGGTGTGGGCGATGGGTCAGACCTCGGGCGAATCTCCTCCCAGCAGGTCTACCTCTCATCGCTTGTTCGGAAGATTCAAGACGAGGGTGTTTTGCTCGATCCGGCCAAGATTTACGGACTTGCCTCTGTCGCTGCAAACTCGATGACACTGTCGAACTCTCTCTCGAGCCTTGACACAATGGTCGCGATGGCAATGGTGCTCAAGGAAATTCCTCGCGAGGACATCGTTTTTGTTCAGTACCCCAGCACCACGGGACTCGGCGGCGTATACGCAGGCAAGGTCGCGCCGTTACCCGAACTTGCTGACGCGCTGTTTACCGCAATTCTGAACGACCAACCGTTCCAACTCGACAAGGATGCCACGGGTGTTGGATCTGAGCTAGATCCAGCGAGTAGTGGATCTGAAATAGACGATAAAGCGGAACAAACGGGGTCTGGTCCGATTTTGACAGGAATCAAGGGACAGTCCGCCGCGCAAAATACCTGTTCCGTGTCATACAACTACTAGGAAAAGTTTTGGGCATTCGCATCGTTTTGCACATCGGTCCCATGAAGACGGGAACCGAAGCGTTGTCGTCTCGGCTTCTGTCTGAGCCTCTTCCGGACTCACTGATTATTCCCGCTGGAACCGCGTGGCCGCAAAGCCGATCTGATGTCGCAAAACATCCCGAACTAGAACTGTTGGGAACTCGGCGCGGCGCTCCCATCGAACGCCGGCTTGAGAACATTGTGGCGGAGGCACGACGACGCGATGTCCCTGACGTCACAATATTGCTCATTGCCGAAGCGCTGAATGTAGCCCAGTTCCCTGAGTACATCATCAATCGACTACGGCAGATGGCGGACAAACTTGAGATTGTCTTTTTCGCACGGGCGCAAAGTGCTGCTCTTCTGTCCTTCGTTGCACATCGAGTTCAATCCTGGACGTCGCCAGCCTATATTGCACCTGAATTTGCCCTAATTGTTAGGGCAACGCGAAAGCGATTTTATTACGACGTGTACGCGAGCCGCTGGTCCGGGGACGACCACACCCTCACGATACTTCCCTATTTCGAAGACGACCGTTCGACGGATGGACTCATGAAACGATTTTCCCAACACACGGGAATTCATGTGCCAGCGGCCAATAAGTCCAACAGCGCGAACGCGTCACTCGGGAAAGTACAACTTGTGCGAATCGGCGAACTCAAGCAACGGCTCTATAAATTTCGCTCTATTCCGGTTCTCGAACAACTCGCTGCATGGATGTATTTCACTGCCCGCAGGCGAATCCAGAACGAGCTCCAAGGGTCTCGTTGGGCTCTTCACGCCAAGGAAAGACGCGAGATTGTCGAGCGTTATCGTGAATCAAATGCACGATTCAAGAAGCTCCTGGGTTCGGAATCGCGGCGTGACATGTGGAAACGCTGGTTCTCTGAACTGGAAGCACCTCCCAGGAAATAAGTGGGTAACATGGTGTGGTACGGGAGACGTCGCATAGTTCGGCCTAGTGCACCACCCTGCTAAGGTGGAGTTCCCTTTAGGGAGCCGTGGGTTCAAATCCCACCGTCTCCGCTCAGTAACGATTGACTGCGATGCTTGGGACCTAAGGAGATTCACCATGGCAACCACCCGGGTAATTCTTCACGTTGGACCCATGAAAACCGGAACTTCAGCGATTGGCGCTTACTTTTCTGCCGCACATAGAGCTGGGATTCTTCCGTCCGATGTCATTTACCCCGTGGGCGACCGATGGTTTCCCGCATCAGGTGGTATCACAAAACACAATCAACTCGCGGACTATTTGTTTCCCGAAGGTCGCGACAAGTTGGCCCGAAAAACTCCAATTCAGACTCCGGACAACGTGGCACGCAAAGTGCGCGATGTTGCGGCTCATCTCGCCAAAGGACGTGGTCCGCGCGGGACGGCGGTGTTCGTCAGTGAAGCGCTAATTGGCCGAGCGGATCTCGAACGATTAATTGACCTGCTCAATTCCGCGTTTGACGAAGTGGTTTTGGTTCTCGCCGTTCGGTCCCCGGTTGAGGCAACTCAATCTCTTCTCGTTCACAGAATCAAGGAATGGCGATCGGATCACGTTGATTTCGATTTGTACGGGATGCTCAAACGTCCTAATGGATCGATTGGTTACGACTTGCGGCGAATGCTTGCGCAGTTGCAGGAACTGCCCAGCGACAAGTTTGTGTTGATCCCCTATTTCGAAGACGAATCAGACGGATACGCCGTAGTTGATCGCTTCATGAAGGTTGTGACTGGAAAACCGGCTATCCGATTAGAGGACGATTTTGGTTCACGCCGAATTCACCCCAGCCTCCCATTGTCATCGCTCAAGCGCCTTGCCGCTTTGAAGAAGTTGAAACTCCGGTTCGACCGCGTACCGTTTCTTGTCTCCATCATTCACTCGCTTTTCGTCCGAATCTTGGACGTCGATCGATCCAGGGTGATGCGAGCGGGATTCAAAACTCGTTCATCGGATTCCGGAGATTGGGTTCTTTCATCGTCAGAACGCGCCCAGGTCATTGGGCTCTACGGAAATCTTGGGGCCGATCTGCGAAAGGCTTTGGGCAACCAATCCACGAAGGCGGAATGGCGTTCGTGGTTTAAGACGACGGGGCTCTAAATGTCTCAGATTCGACTCCTTGTCCACCTGGGGCCGATGAAAACCGGAACCAGCTCGTTTGCTTATCATTTTTCGCGACTCACATCAACCGGAACTCTTCCGCAGTCCATAATCTATCCAACGGGCGAATTGTGGTTTCCGGCTCGGGGAGAAATTGTCAAACATCACGATCTCGTTGAACTTGCCGTTGCGCCACTCAACGAGTCCGGCGAACGCCGACGGAGTACGGACGCGACCCCCTCGCTTATCCGTCGACGTTTAGCTGCAATTGTGGCTGAAGCAAAGGCACGAGGCGGAGATGTTCGAGTGGTGATGGTGTGTGAGATCGGCGACCAACGTACCACCCCCAAGTTGGGAAAAATTCTGCGTGAGTATTTCGATACCGTAGATTTTGTGATCGTCGCTCGCGACCAGCCGAGCGCAATCCGATCGCTTCTTGCGCAACAGATTCGCATGTGGGGCCGAACAGAGGTAACCGCTCTCGATTCCGAGGCTTTCACACGCAAACACGCTGCTCGTGGGTCATATGATTATGCTCGGTTGTGGGACAAGTGGAACACTGGCTCTAACGATTACTCCGTGCATTTTGTTCCATATCGATCCGGCGTGGATACGCCCGATCTGTCTCAAGACATTTTCAATTCCGTTGGGTTCGGCGATTTTCCGCACAGCTCGGACTTGTTCAACGGCGAAAGAATTCATTCAACGTTTTCTCACAAGCGGATGAACGAATTGGCAACAATCAAACGTTGGGCGCACCGTCTCTCTGTGATCCCGGGAGCTCGCGAACTGACTCGCCTGCTTTTCAATTTCGTTGTGCGCCGCGCACATGACGAGTTAAAGCGCAACGCTAAGCAGCCGCGTGATTCGTGGACGCTTTCTCCCGCGGAACAGGCCTTCATTGCCAGGGAATATCGCCAATCAAACGAACAATTCCGCGAGAAATTGGGGGCTGAGGGCACAAACGCTCGATGGACTGAATGGTTTGCGCAGATTTTAGGTTCAGTGACATGACAATCACTCGCGCCCTGGTTCATCTTGGCCCTATTAAGACGGGAACTACCGCGTTGTCCCGCTATTTCACACTCACTAACAAATTTGGTGTCACGCCGAAATCAATCATCTTTCCTACAGGGGATCTCTGGTTTGGGGAAAACGGCAATATTGTCCGACAGCGATTTCAGCTCGAAGGGTTGATGAGCAAAGCCCACCGGCCAGCGGGAAGCGACAAGAACGCATCCTTGCCGGGAAGTGAAGTGGATATCGCATTGGCAAAGATTTCTGAAGCGCTCCGCGCGACAAAACTGAAATCCGCAACGGCGGTATTCGTGGTGGAGACCGGCCTACCCCGCTTTGACCCCATTCACCTTGACGCCATTATGAGGCGACATTTCGAGGTCGTGGACTATCTTTTCATAGCACGCCAGCAGGACAGACTCGTGAGTTCGATCATTGCTCAGCACATGAAAATGTGGGAAAAGCGGTGGGCGACTTTAAGCCCCCGCTGGGAAATGTTCAAAATCCCACGGCTTCGCGATTTTGCCGCCCTCGATTATGCCTCCCAATATCGACGATGGGTGGACGGTGTTGGTGCTGATCATGTCATTGTTGTGCCCTACGACGAAGACGACCATGGTTCTTTCGGAACAATTGATCGAATCTTTGAATTTGCTAACCTGGGAGCCGCTCCCCGAGTAGAGGGCATCGAGGGATTGCGAATTCACCCAACCTTTTCCGAGCTGGGAATGAAGAAATTAGCCTGGATAAAGTCGGTCACACGTGTTGCATGGTTTTGGCCGCCATTTCGTCCACGTTTGACCACAGCCTGGAAGTCGCGGTCGTTCGATTACCACAGTCAGGCGATTGGTGGTTTACCTGACGAGGATGGGACCCCATTTAAACCGTGGACCTTGTCGATGTCCGATCGCAAATGGGTGATGCGTCGATTTTTGAAATCCAACCGAACGTTAAGGTCCATACAGTCCTCGCACCCTGAACACTGGGATGAGTGGATCCGCCAAGTAGAGGAGAACTCTCTATGACTAAACCGATTGCTCTTGATATCACCGCAATCGCGGAGATGAATTTCACGACGGGTGTGCAGCGCGTGATACGTCAATTTGTCGCAGCTAACCTTGAGGACATTGAGTTTATTCGATATGACGACGGCGCAAACGTGTGGCGAAGCGTCCCTGAACTTGGAAACATCGTTGTTCGCGAAAGAGCTGGAATTGTCGCGCAAGCCCGAACGGTGGCTGAAAAAGCCACGGTGGGCGTCGTTCATATGGGACGACGCACGTCCACACGAAACCTCTTGCGCGAAATCCCATTCGCACGCCTTACTTACCTCTGGCTCAAGAATTTCATGGCCCGCAACCTACAAGCTCAAGTGGTTGAGCGAAACTATTCGCTCAGATCTCAACCCATCTGGGAGCCGAATCCGAATCAGACTTACCTCATGATGGACATCCCGGTGAAAATTCCGCACACGTGGGCTATGCAAGACATATTTGCGACGAAGAAAATGCGAAGCATCATTTACCTTCACGACCTGTTTCCCTTGTCTCATCGGCACCTATTCGAGCGAGAAAACCTCGGCGGTCTCCGCGAACTTCATCTTGAGTATCTCGACGCCGTCAGCGACGCAACCGACGTCATTACGAACTCTGAATTCACGTTAAGCCAATATCGACGATTTCTCGACCTGCTTGAGACCGGAACGAATCACGGCCAGAATCAGTCGGTCGTCTATCTCCCGTGGCCGCACTTCAGTACGAGTGGGGTAAAAGATGATTCTGTTGCTCAGAGAATTTTTCAGGACGCGTCGATTCGTGTTCTTGTGATTGGGCAACTCGACAAGAGGAAGAATTTCCACGTTGTTGTTTCTGCAATTCGCGAACTTCTGAATAACGGCGAAGACGCCCGTCTTGGGATTCTCGCGGGATATTCAATCGTCACCGACGATGATTTGAAAAGCGTGCTCGACGCCTGCACTCCAGAACAACGCTCACGAATCAGCATTGAGGGAATTGTTTCGGACGCCGAACTTCTCGCAATTTATGATGCTGTGGATGTGGTTGCGGTTCCCTCACTCGCGGAGGGCTTTGGGTTGCCTGTCGTCGAAGCGTTGTCTCGTGGAAAGCGTGTCCTCGCCGCGAAGTCAACTGCACTTACGGAACTTGCGACGAAGTTTGACAACAATGCAGTGACGATCATCGAACCGTTTGATGTGCAGGGTTGGGCTGACGCTATTCGACGAGTTAACCAACTT